>Ga0302326_10006610_pt1 | contig 25969 bp, 27 predicted proteins | sample Palsa_T0_3_FD_202264 | JGI IMG/M metagenome (GOLD analysis project Ga0302326, IMG submission 202264) | Peat permafrost microbial communities from Stordalen Mire near Abisko, Sweden - Palsa_T0_3 | ecosystem: Environmental > Terrestrial > Soil > Palsa > Peat permafrost | place: Sweden: Abisko... | reverse complement strand
CATCGGCTGAGCAGCATAGGAGTTCAGCTAACGTGAATGGTCAATGACAAACGTCTTCGACCTCGAGCAGGCAATGCTGTTGCTCGAGCTAGAGCCGCCGTTTGGCGTACGCGACGTCCAGCTCGCTCGGCGGCGCATGGCCAAGCGCTGGCACCCTGACATTGCGCCCCCCGGGCGCCAGGGCGAGCACCAGCGTCACCTGCAAGCGATCAATGACGCTGCCGACGAGCTCGAGGGGCTCGCCGAGGGGTCTCACGGCGGGCGGATCTCGGCAAACGCGGTGCGCGTCTCAGCGGCGGCGACTCGCCGTGCCCGGGCTGAGGAGGGACGGCAGGCTTACGAGGCCGAGCAGCGGGTGCGCCGGGCGGCCGCTGAGCGCGAAACGCACGACCCGTTCGGCAGTCGTCTGCCCGATCACTCGGTGGTCCACCGCTATGCCCGCTGCCTCGCCTATCCCGAGTGGGGTGTCGGCAGCGTCACCGGGATCTACTTCAGCGGCGGCGGCGACGACATCCAGCAGTGGGCGCGCGTGCAGTTCAGCCACGGGATCCGCACGGTGCCCGCCGGTAGCCTGCGCTTCGTCGACTTCTCACAGCCCGATGTCGGCGCCAACCGCGTCGAGCGTTTCATGACTGCCGCGACGCACGCGATGGCCGAGGGCGAGCCGGCACTGGCCGCGCAACGACTGATCTACGCGCGCGACGCCGACCCCACCAGCGTCCCTGTTCTGCGCCTGATGACGCTTGCGTTCTGGCAGGCCGGGAACCTCAACGCCGCCGCGCGAGCAGTCCGCGACTGGGCCCGCGTGGACGGCACGCGGCCGGCGGCGCATCGCTTCGCGGCGCGGATCTATGAGGACATCGGCGCCATCGACCTCGCCGCGGAGGCTGCTGAGCGCGCCGCGATCCGGGCACCGGGCGACGCCGGCGAGTGGGAGCGACTCGGCCGCCTGCGCCTTCGTCTGGGCGAGCTGCCGGGCGCAGTCGAGGCGCTGCGCCGCGCCCAGTCGCTGCACCCGAGCGTCGAGGGCCTGCTGGACCTCGCGCTGGCTTGCTCACTATCAGGAGATCTCGGCGGCGAGGTGTCGGCCTGCGAGGCAGCCACGCGACTCGAGCCGGACTCGGTAGACGCCTGGGTGCGCCTCGCGCACGCCCTCGCGCGCACCGATCGCATCGGCGAGTGCCTCGCGGCCTGCGCGACGGCGCTCGAGCTCGGCGCCGGCGACGAGGTGCTTGACCTGCGCGAGCGGATGCGCGCGATCGAGCAGCGCGTCCTCCCCGCCGTGAGCTGAAGCCGTGCCGCTCAGCCGGCGGCGCTAGCTGCCTCGACGAGAAGTCGAAATGCCAGCGCGCGCTCCGCTTTGGTTGCGCGTTGCGAGCGCTCGGCCGCGTCCCATCGCCGGCGCAGCGCCGCTACGCGCAGATCGTGGCGAGCGTCCGCGTGAGGACTCCGCGCCAGCTGCGTGTTCGGCACGTCCTCGAGCAGTGCGATGTGCGCCTCCAGCAGCCGCGCCTCGGCGCGCAGGCACTCCGGGTGATCGGCGCTCCTTCGACGCGTCAGCGCCGACGCGTAGGCATCGCGAGCGAAGGCGATGCCGCGCAGCCGCGCCGTCGTCTCGGGAGCTCCGAGCGGGTCTTCGATCTCCTCCGCGTCGTCTCTCTCCTCGTCCGCCGCCAACGCCGCCACTGCCTCCTCGGCATGCCGGATTCGCTCCTCGAGCGCGCGTAGCGCGCGGTCCGCGTGAGCGTCGGTTATCCAAACGCCCGGCGCGGACTCGTGATAGCGCCAGAATTGAGGGTCGTAGGGAAGCCCCAGCGCGACGTCAGCCACCGAGCAGCCGCGCCAGCGCCACTCGCGCGCGACGAGCGCGCAGAGAATCGTCTCGTCCGTCCACTTTCGCCGTTGCGGCGCCCACCCACGTCGCGCACGATGCGAGGAGGCGTAAGTGACCATTGCACAGGCAAAGTACGTCGCGCGGCGGACGCCTTCAGCGGCCTGCTCCGCACATTGCGACAACGTGCGATTCGCAGCCCAGCAACGACTCCGCATGCTGCGGATAAATGCCTTTGCCTTCGTCTAGATCCGTCCGCCCGAGCTCCTGATCCAGCCTCAGCCGTCATTAGACTGGCGCGATGCCTTTCCGACTCGTCGTCCCAGCAGATCTTGAATGGAAGGCGCCTCCTCACAAACCGGGCGAACCCGCGCGACACGTGGCCGAGCTAAGTGACGCTCTCGAAACAAGCCATGTGGTAGCGAATATTTGGCGCTACGAGCCTGGAGCGCAGGGCAAGCGGCACCGCCACCGGGAGCAGGAAGAGACATTCGTGGTCCTGACAGGAAGCCTCACGATCTACTTGGGAGAACCGCCGGAGTGTGTGGAGGTTCCTACCGGTGGCGTGGTCACTGTGGCCGGCGGCACCGAACTCCAGAGCGCCAACCACGGCAGCGAGGATCTGGTCGTATACGCCTACGGCTACCCACCCGACGAGGGTGCGGAAGTCCTGAGTTCAGCCGTATAGAGCTGTGCGTCTGATCGTCGCTCGCTGCGAGGTCTCCTACGCCGGCCGCTTGGCGACCGTGCTGCCGATGGCGGTGCGGCTGCTCGTGCTGAAGGCCGATGGCTCGGTGATGGTCCACTCCGACAGTGGCGGCTATAAGCCGCAGAACTGGATGACGCCGCCGACCGCGATCGACGTCGAGGGCGATCCGCCGCGACGGATCGAGGTCCGCAAGCTGAAGGGGGCCGAGCGGCTCGAGATCACGATCGCCGAGGTCCTCTCGGACGTGTCGGCTGCGGCCGACATCGACTCCACGCTCGCGAAGGACGGCGTCGAGCGCGACCTTCAGGAGCTGCTCGCGGCAGCGCCCAGCTATTGCGGTGAGGGTTTCCGCCTCGTGCGCCGCGAATGGCCGACCGACATCGGCCCGGTCGATCTGATGTGCCGCGAGGACGGCGACGGCTGGGTCGCGGTCGAGATCAAGCGCGTCGGCACGATCGATGCCGTCGAGCAGCTCAGTCGCTATCTCGAGCGGATTCGCCTCGACCCAGCCTTGGCCGATTGCCGCGGCGTGCTCGCCGCCCAAGCGATCAAGCCCCAAGCCCGCGTGCTCGCCGAGTCGCGCGGCATCGCCTGCGTCGAGGTCTCCCTAGAAGAGCTCCGCGGCGAGCGCCAACCCGACCTGACACTGTTCGCGGCCTGAGCGGCGCGACGAGGTGCCACGCGTGTCTTAAGTTAGACGCGGGCGGCGGCGCAGCCGCCGCCCGGAGTCACCGTTCGCCGGGCGTCTTTACCGGGTACTGCGAGACCGCGACCGACGTGTCGAGCGCGGTCGTCACGATGCGGGCCTGCTCCTGCGCGTGCGCGGCCGGGTAGCCCTCGCCCGGGCTCGCCCGCTCGGGCCGGCCGATGTAGCCGAACTCGAGCGTCTCCGGTCGCAGGATCTGCCGCAGTCGCTGTGACATGTGCGCGCGGGCCCCCATGTTGCGCGGCTCCTCCTGCGTCCAGACCACCTCGGTGAGGTTCGGGTAACGGGCCACCAGCTCGAGCAGCTCGCGCTCGGGGAACGGGTAGAGCAGCTCGACGCGGCCGACCGCGACGTGCTTGGCGGCGGCGCGCTCGGGGTGCCCGACGAGGTCGTAGTAGATCTTCCCGGTGCAGAGGATCAGGCGCGAGATCTGCGCATCGTCGACGGAGTTGTCGGCGAGGACGCCGTAGAACTGGCCGCTGCTGAGATCCTCGACCCTGCTCGTCGCCTGCGGTAGGCGCAGCAGCGATTTCGGCGTCATCACGATCAGCGGCCGCTGCTTGACGATCAGCGCCTGGCGGCGCAGCAGGTGGAAGTACTGCGCCGGCGTCGTCGGGTTGGCGACGCGCAGGTTGCCTTCGGCGGCGAGCTGGAGGAACCGTTCGAGGCGGGCCGAGGAGTGCTCGGGCCCTGATCCCTCATAGCCGTGGGGCAGCAGCAGCGACAGCCGTGACGTCTGCCCCCACTTGGCGAGGCCCGAGGCGATGAACTGGTCGACGATCACCTGTGCCGCGTTGACGAAATCGCCGAACTGCGCCTCCCATAGCACGAGCGTCTCCGGCGACTCCTGGCTGTAGCCGTACTCGAAGCCGAGACAGCCGACCTCCGACAGCGGGCTGTTGTGCAACTCGAACGGCGCCGTGGCACTCGGCAGGTGCGCTATCGGCGAGACCGTCTGACCGTTCTTCGCGTCGTGCAGCACAAGGTGGCGTTGACTGAACGTGCCACGCTCGGTGTCCTGGCCGGTGAGCCGGATCGGGTTGCCTTCGCGCAGCAGCGAGGCGAACGCGAGGGCTTCGGCGTGCGCCCAGTCGATCCCGGTTCCTTCGGCAAATGCCTCGCGGCGACGCTCGAGCTGGCGGACGAGCTTGGGGTGGACGTTGAAGTCCGCATCGATGCGCAGCAGCTCCTCGTTGAGCTGTGCGAGCACGTCGAGCTCGACTGCTGTGCCGACCTCGGGCGAGGGCGTGCGGTCGAGGTGGTACTCGGTGCTCGGGTGCTCGTGGACGCCACTTTCGCGGGCCTCGGCGATTTGCGCCTTGAGCAGCTGATGGCTCACGGTCATGCCGTCCCAGACCTCCTGCAGCTGCTGGTCGACCTCGGCGCGCGTGACCACGCCGCGCTCGATCAGCTGCTCGGCCCAGAGCTCGCTGACGCGCTTCTTGGCTTTGATCGTCGCGTACATCTCCGGTTGCGTGTAGGCCGGCTCGTCGGCCTCGTTGTGGCCATAGCGGCGGTAGCCGATCAGGTCGATCAGCACGTCGTGTCCAAACTCCTTGCGGAACGCGAACGCGAGCCGGACGGCGGAGATGCAGGCAGCGACGTCGTCGGCGTTGACGTGGATGATCGGGACGTCGAAGCCCTTGGCGAGGTCGGACGCCCAGCGCGTCGAGCGGGCATCGTCGGGGTCGGTGGTGAAGCCGACCTGGTTGTTGGTCATCAGGTGCAGCGTGCCGCCGACCTGATAGCCGTCGAGCGCTTGGAGGTTGAGGGTCTCGGCGACGACGCCCTGGCTGGGGAACGCCGCGTCGCCGTGAATCACGATCGGCACGGCCTTGCGGACGTCCTGGGTGATGTGCGGCCCGTCGTAGCCCGTTTGCGCTGCGCGCGTGGCGCCCATCACGACCGGCGAGACGAACTCGAGATGCGACGGGTTGGACTCGAGGTTGACGCGGATCACCTCGCCGGAGGGCAGCTTTTTCGAGCCCTGAGCGCCATGGTGGTACTTGACGTCGCCGGTCCCGCCCTGCGGTATCGTCGTCACCGCCTCGAGCGTCGAGGCGCCCTCGAACTCGGCGAAGATCGACTCGTACGGCCGCTCGAGGTTGTGGGCGAGGACGTTGAGGCGGCCACGGTGGGCCATGCCGATGACGACCTCCTCGGCGCCATCGCCACCGGCCAGCCCGATCATCTCGTCGAGCATCGGCACCGTCATGTCGAGGCCCTCGATCGAGAACTGGTGCTGGCCGAGGTAGGCCTTGTGCATGAAGCGCTCGAGCGCGTCGACCTCGATCAAGCGCTTGAGCAGCGCGCGCTGCTGCTCGGGACTCATTGGCGCGCGGAAAGCGCCGCTCTCGATCCGTTCGCGCAGCCAGACACGCTGGCGGTGCGAGGCGATGTGCTCGATCTGGTAGGCGATCGTTCCGCAGTAGGTTTCGCGCAGGTGCGGCAGGGCGTCGCCGATCGTCAAGCCCGGGACGTGGACGCGCAGGATGCGCGCCGGGATCTGCGCCATCAGCTCGCTGGTAAGCCCGAGTGGAGCCGGATCGAGTGCCGGGTCGCCCTCGGGCTCTGAGCCGAGCGGGTCGAGGTGCGCCGCGAGATGCCCGTGAGTGCGGTGGGCGCGCACGAGCGAGTCGGCTGCCTGCACCGCGGCCAGCAACTCCTCGCTCGGCGGCGGCGCGGCTGGAGTTGGCTCGGCGCTCGCTGTCGCCTGCACCACTCGCGGCGGAAGTACGGGAAGCGCGGCGCCGAGTGCGGCAAAGACGCCCTCATAAAAGCCGTCCTCGCCGGCCAGCAGCGACTCGAGCCGGGCGAGGAAGCGTCCCGACTCGGCGCCCTGGATGATGCGGTGGTCGTAGGTCGAGGTGAGCGTCATCACTTTCTCGGCGCCGATCTGCGCGCCGATCTCGGCGAGCCCGACGGGGTAGGCGATCGATCCGGTGGCCACGATCGTGCCCTGGCCGACCATCAGCCGCGGCACCGAGGCGACGGTACCCAGGCCGCCGGGGTTGGTCAGCGTGACGTTGGCGCCGACCAGGTCGTCGGCGCTCAGCGCGTTGTCGCGCGCCTTCTGCACGAGCGCGTCGTAGGCATCCACGAACTCCTTGAACGCCTGGCGGCCGGCGTCGCGAATGACCGGCACCATCAGCGTGTGCGTGCCGTCCTTCTTCTCGACGTCGACGGCGAGGCCGAGGTGCACGGCGCCGTCGTCGAGGCGATGTGGCTTGCCGTCGATCTCTTCAAAGTGGGTTGCCATGACCGGCAGCTCGCTCACCGCGCGTGTGATCGCGTAGGCGATCAGGTGCGTGAAGGAGACCTTGAAGCCGGCCTCCTTCAGCTGGCGCCGGCGCGCGTCGAGGACGCTCACGGTCATCGTCCGGAACGTCGTCGCGGTAGGGATCGAGCGACTCTCGTCCATGTAGCGCGCGAGCATCGCCGCGCCGCCCTTGATCAGCGTGGCCGCCGATGCCGCGGCTTGGGCACCGTTCGCGCCCGGCCGCTCGGCCGCGTCGAGCACGTCCGCCTTGACGATCCGTCCACCCGGTCCGCTCCCCGACACCGCGCCGAGATCGACGTCGAGGGCGCCGGCGGCGCGGCGGGCCACAGGCGAAGCCCTGGCCCCGTCAGGCGTGGGCTCCGTGGGAGTGCTCAGCGTCCGCTCGGCGGGCACCGCGTCAGCAGCGGCCGCGGCCGGCACCGAAGGCGCGGCGCCGGCCGTCATTCGCCCGATCACCTGGCCGACGGTGACGGTGTCGCCGGCGGCGACGAGCAGCTCGCTGATCGTCCCGTTCGCCGGCGCCGGCAGCTCGACGTCGACCTTGTCGGTCGAGATCTCGACGATCGTGTCGCCGGCCTTGACGACGTCGCCGAGCTTGACCGTCCAGTCGAGGATCGTCCCCTCGGTCACCGACTCGCCGGCGCTCGGTGTGACGATGTCGATCCGCTCGGTGGCGGGCGAGGAGGTTGCGCCGTTAGCCGGCTTTGGTGCTGCGCCGGTCGGGGCCGACCCGTTGGTCTGGGCGATCTCGGCGAGCAGCGCGCCGACCAGCACGGTGTCACCTTCGGCGGCGTGGATTTTGACGATCGTGCCGCTGGCGGGGGCGGAGACCTCGGCGTCCACCTTGTCGGTGGAGATCTCGACGATCGTCTCGTCGGCGCTCACCTCGTCCCCCTCGGCCTTTCGCCACTCAAGGACGGTTCCTTCGGTGACCGAGTCACCCATCTGTGGCATCACGACCTGGATCGTCGTCTCGACGGCCATTAGATGCACTCTAGCGCGGGGACTCGGCGGACCTTTCGTCGTCCAGCGCCGCAGCGCGAGCGCGCCGACGGCTTTCGCGGATGAACTCGGCCGAGCCGAAGAACGGGCCGATGCCACCGAGCACCGCGACCGCCACCGCCACGCGCAGCGGGATTATCCGCCGGCGGGCGGCGTCGAGGCAGACCAGCGACATGCCGATCCAGAGCAGGCCATGGCTGAGGCCGAGGATGAACGTCGCCGGCTGCGGGTTGTTGAAGCCAAAGGCGACGATCAACAGTGCGATGTAGACCAGCGAGTGTGCGAAGGAGACACGCTCGAGGTGTTTGAACGTGATCACTGCGCGAGCATTGCGCCCATCTGGCGCACCGGCCCGTCGGCTTCGGCGGGCCAGCGCGCCGGCTCGGGTGGCCACCAGGCGTAGTTGTCGTGCTCGGCGTCGCGCACGACCGTGGCGCCCTGCGGCAGCCACGCCATCCCGACCAGCAGGATCAGGCGATGGGGCAGACAGATCAGCGCCTCGATGGTCGTCCGCTCCGCTTGCACCGACCACTCCTCGGCGAGCTCACGAGCGAGCGTGTCGACCGGGTTCTCGCCGACCTCGACCGAGCCGCCGGCGCCGAGCGCCCAGCGTCCGGACCAGGTGGCGAGCCAAGCGGCGCGGCGGCCGGCGAGCCAGCGCCCGTCGGCCGAGCGTACGACGCACATCGCCGCGACGCTCTGCGAGGCGTCGAGCGGGTCGAGGCGCAACGCCCAGCGAATCGGCTGCAGCTCGAGCAGCAGTTGCGTCGGGGTGGCCAGGTGGTCGACCAGGCGGGCGCTGGTGCCGTCGTGCGATGGCGAGCCGCGGGCCGCCAGCGCCGCGATCGCGGCGTCGGCGGCGCGCGCGGCGGCCTCCGGCGGCTCATACGCCGTCTCGCTCCAGCGGACCTGCACCTGGTTCGGCTGCCACGGGCCGCGGGCAATGATTCCCGGGCTGATCTCCATCGAGCGCACAGGGTAGATGGTGCCGGCGATTGCCCAAGCCGAGGGCTTGGCCGCGATATAGTTAGGGGAGCTAACTAGACCGATGATGCCCGCAACCACTGAGACAGTCACCGCCAACGAGCTGGCCGCGCGCCTGCGGCTGAGCGTCGTGCGGCTCTCGCGCCAGCTGCGCCGCCACGCCGCGAGTGGCCTTTCGCCGTCGCTCGTCTCGGCCCTCGGCGTGGTCGGGCGTCGCGGCCCGCTGACGCCGAGTGAGCTTGCCGAGATCGAGGACGTCAAGCGGCCGACGGCGACGCGGTTCATTGCGATCCTCGAGCGCCGTGGACTGGTCGACCGCGAACCAGATCGCCGCGACGGTCGCTCCTATCGCGTCTCGCTGACCACACAGGGAAGCGTGCTGCTCGCGCAGAGCCGTACTCGTCAGGGCGCCTACCTCGCGCGCGCGCTCAGCGTGCTCGACCCCGCTGAGCTGGACGCGCTCGATCGTGCGCTCGGCCTGCTCGAACGCCTCGTCGAGGACGGCCGATGAGCGTCTTCCCCGGCGGCAGCGGTCACGGCCTGGGCGGCGGGCGGAGCGGGGGGCGCAGCGGCATGGGCGGCACCCGGGTGCTCGGATCCAGCGAGCCGCCGCCGCCGCTGCTCGACCCCAACCGCGAGCGCGACTCGCACCGCATCATCAGGCTGTTTGCGCCATACCGCTGGCGCCTCTCCGGCGTGCTCGCGCTGATCATTCTCTCCTCCGGGCTCACCGCGGTGTCTCCGTTCTTGCTGAAGGCGATCCTCGCCGACGCGCTGCCCAAGCACAACGTGACGCTGCTCACCGAGCTCGTTCTCGGGATGATCGCGATCGCCGTCATCACCGCCGCGCTCAGCGTCGTCCAGACCTATATCTCGACCGAGGTCGGCCAGCGCGTGATGCACGATCTGCGCGTTGCCGTCTACCGCCACCTGCAGCGGATGTCGATGGCGTTCTTCACGCGCACGCGCGGCGGCGAGGTGCAGTCGCGGATCGCCAACGACATCGGCGGCATCGACAACGTGGCGACGAGCACCGCTACGACGATCGCGCAGAACTCGGCGACGGTGATTGCGACGGTCGTGGCGATGTCGCTGCTCGACTGGCGGCTGGCGCTGATCTCGCTCGGGCTACTGCCGTTCTTCGTCTGGCTGACGCGACGGGTCGGGCGCGAGCGGCGCGCGATCACGACGCGCCTCCAGCGCGGGCTCGCCGACATCTCGGCCCTGGTTGCGGAGTCGCTTTCGGTTTCGGGAATGATGCTCGGCAAGACGATGGGGCGCACGGAGGATCTCGCCGTGCGCTTCACCGACGAGTCGGACGAGGTCGCCGGACTCGAGGTCCATTCGCGGATGGCCGGGCGCTGGCTGATGGCGACGATCAACATGGTGTTCTCGATCCAGCCGGCGATCGTCTACTGGCTGGCCGGGCAGAGTTTCATCATCGGCGGCGGCGGTGCCGACAAGATCGCGATCATCGTCGCCTTCACCACGCTGCAGACGCGCCTGCTGTTCCCGATGGCTCAGCTGCTTTCGGTTGGTACCGATGTCGAGGCCTCGCTGGCGCTGTTTGATCGGATCTTCGAGTACCTCGACCTCCCCGTCGATATCGCCGAGAAGCCAGACCCGATCGAGCTGCGCCCGGGCGAGCTGCTCGGCGAGGTTCGCCTGGAGGACGTCGGCTTCCGCTACAGCGAGAACGCGCCCTGGACGCTCGAAGACGTCAACCTTGTGATCCCGGCCGGCACACGTACTGCGATCGTCGGTGAGACCGGCGCCGGCAAGACCACGCTCGGGTACCTGGTGGCGCGGCTCTACGAGCCGCAGGCGGGTCGCGTGACGATCGACGGCGTCGACGTGCGCGACGCCAGCTTCGCCTCGTTAGCGGCGACGGTCGGCGTTGTCTCGCAGGAGACCTATCTGTTTCACGCCTCGGTGCGCGAGAACCTGCGCTTTGCCTGCCCCGACGCCAGCGACGAGGAGATCGAGGCCGCGGCGCGCACGGCGCGAATCCATGATCTGATCTCCTCGCTTCCGGCAGGCTACGACACGATCGTCGGTGAGCGCGGCTATCGCTTCTCCGGCGGCGAGAAGCAGCGGATGGCGATCGCGCGGACGGTCTTGCGCAACCCGCCGGTGCTCGTGCTCGACGAGGCGACGAGCTCGCTCGACACGCAGACCGAGCACGCCGTCCAGGAGGCCCTCGACGAGCTCGCCGAGGGCCGCACGACGATCACGATCGCCCACCGCCTCTCAACGGTCCGTGATGCGGACCAGATCGTGGTGCTGGACCACGGTTCGATTGTCGAACGTGGTGTCCACGACGAGCTGATGGAGCGCGCAGGCCTGTACGCCGCACTGGTCGCCCACGACCGCGCCGCCGAACCACTAAATTGAGCGGGTGGCGTCGCTCGAAGCCGAGATGCTCGCGTTCATCCGTCGCGGTCTCGATCACCACGCAAAGACCTGTCCGCTCGCGCCGCGGGCGATCCTGCTGAACCCCGGCAACTACGAGCTGTTCGGCTGGGACGAGTTGTGGGGCGTGCCGGTGCTTCCCGACGACCGTGTCGCGCCGAAGCGCTTTCGCATCGACTGCGACGGCTCGGCGTTTGGGATCGAGGCTGAGATCGCCGAGGTGGTATCGGCTGAGGAGCCGCTCGTCGTGCCGGCCTACCCCGGCGCGCCACGCACCGGCGAGCCGACGGCGGCAGCCTGGGACGACGGTCGGGATGGTCGCTGAGCGGGCAATCACCGCCGAGTAGCCGGGCGGTCGCGCGGATATATCGAGCGATCAGTAGAGCCAAGTCCCGGTGAGCGACGGCCGATAGATCATCCCCAGGGCTCTGGGCGACCGCAGCCGACGGACGTGTAATCTCCTCGGTATTATGTCAATCACTGAGGATTTCCGGCGCGGGTTCCTCAACACGATCGTGGCGAGTCATTGCATGCCGCCGGGGATTCGCCATCGCCTGCTCCGCTGGTATGGCGTGACGATGGGTCGTGGGGCGGTGATCCGGCCAGGGTTCTATGTCGACAACCACGATCTCACGGTCGGCGACGGCAGCTTCATCAACATGGGCTGTCGCTTCGATGGTTACGCGCCGATCAACATCGGCGCGAACTGCGATATCGGCATGGAGGTCATGTTTTTTGCGACTACTCACCGTGATGGTGGCCCCGGCCGACGCGCGGGCACAACTATTTCCACTGCGATCAACGTGGGGGACGGCTGCTTCATTGGCTCGCGGGCCGTCATCGTGCCGGGGGTGAGCTTGGCGCCGGGCTGCGTCGTGGCCGCGGGCGCGGTCGTGGAGGAGGACACGCTCCCTGACGGTGTCTATGCCGGAGTGCCCGCGGTTCGCCTGCGGAACCTAAATGGGGTGCCCGTCGACGCGGTCGCGGTCGCCGGTCGTGGCTGAACCGCGTCTAGCGCACTGATAGCGGCTGGCGCCGTCGCTCGCAGCGACGATTGTGGCTGCTCCGCCGACACCGCCGGTTCGGGCGCGCAAGTTCTAGCGAATCCCCGGACGCGTTAGCCTGGGCTATGGCTATCGGCGAGGCGGCGCTGCGGGGGCTCGTCAACACGATCGTGGCGAGCCATTGCATGCCGCCGGGGATACGCCATCGCCTGCTCCGCTGGTACGGCGTGAAGATGGGTCCTGCGGTGGTCGTGCGGCCCGGCTTCATTTTGGTCAACTCCGACGTCACGATCGGCGCTGGCAGCGTCATCGACACGGGGTGTTGCTTCGATGGCTGGGCGCCGGTCAGCATTGGCGCGAACTGCGACATTGGCATGGACGTGATGTTGTTCACAAGTAGCCACCGCATCGATGGCCACGCGCGACGTGCAGGTCCGCGTCGGTCCGCTCCGATCAACGTTGGCGATCGCTGCTTCATCGGCCCGCGGGCTACGCTTCTCCCGGGAGTGAGCGTCGCGCACGGCTGCATCGTGGCCGCCGGCGCCGTGGTTGTTCGCGACACACTTCCTGACGGTCTCTACGGCGGAGTGCCCGCGATTCGACTGCGGGACCTGAGTCCCGTGCCCGACGACGCCCGCCGGCTGGCTGCAAACGGTCACGGGCCGTCATCGGTCAGCTTCTAAGCGGGCTATCTCGATTCGATAGCCCTCGGGGTCACGCACCTCCTGTGCCGGCCGGGTCCGGACGCAATGAGCGTGGCCGGCTAATGCTTCTTGACCGCCACCTCGTGTTGAACTAGAAGTGTCTTGAAACCGCGCCAAACGAGGGGAAACGATGAATACATACGTGATACTCCGACGCAGCGGCTGGCGGTCGCCCGAGGATCTGCAGGCGGCAGCTGAGCGCTCCACGAAGGTTGGCGACGAGATGCCGGACGACATTCGCTGGATTCGCAGCTATGTGCTGGAAGAGGACGGCGGGTCGGTAGGGACGGTATGCATCTACCAGGCGAGCAGCCCGGCCGCGATCCGCGATCACGCTTCGCGGGCAGACCTGCCCGTAGACGAGATCATTGCGGTTGCGGACACTGTCCTCGTGCGTCCGGACCCGGAGACGGCGTCGGCTTAGGCGGGAGCTACCTCGCCAGCCGTTCTACGATTTCCACGCGGTACCCGTCGGGATGTCGGGCGGGAGCGCGTCCCGTGCCGAGCAGATCGGCCGGGACGCGCGTCTGCCCTACGCGTAGATCGTGTTGTGGACTGTGAAAACCATCGGCGCTTTCAGCTCGACGCCGAGCTCCGTCAAGATCGGTACCAGAGTCTGGCCGAAGGCATCGAACTGCGCCTGGGACTCCCAGATGTCGAACACATCGATGTGGCCGTCAGTCTCGAGGGCGACGTGGAGCGTGCGTCCGTCGGGTGCTCCGGCTCAGGCCGCCTCAAGCCGGCTGAGCGCATCTGCGTACTTCTCCGGGGTGAATCCGCCATGCTGGAAATAGATTCCGAGCGCCATCTCTACCAACCTTTCGTTGCTTTGGATGAATTGAGCCCGACGCGGAGCGCGCCGTCGCGTTTTGGCCCTGCGACTCGCCTCGCAGGCGTTTACAGCCCGCTCACTCGTGTCGCGTCGGTACGCATCTGCGTTCCCCTTCAGCGTTGAACGCGGTGTGCCGGGCCTGTCGCGTCCGAGCATAGTCCGCCCACGAGGGCTCGCGGGGATTCTTCGGTTACTGCGAACCCGCTTCGGCTACGTGACTGTACTGCGCGCGTTGTGCTCCGCAACCGCCTGTGGCGCTAGCGCGCGGGCCGTTCAACTATCTCGATTCGATAGCCGTCGGGGTCGCGGACGAAGCACAGCCGCGAGCCGCCATCGCGCAACGTGTAGGGCGGACGCTCGGGTTCGATGCCAACTGCTGCGAGATCGGCGAGCGTCCCGTCGAGGTCCGCGGAGGCGATTGCGATGTGGCCGTAGGCGGTGCCGAGCTCGTAGTGATCGACGCCAAAGTTGTAGGTCAGTTCGAGCCGCGGCTCGTCGCCGTCGCCCGGTTGGTTCATGAAGACGTTGATCGCCTCGTCGCGGATCGGCATCCGGCGAATCTCCTTGAAGCCAAGCGCGTTGTAGAAGGCGACCGAGCGGTCGATGTTCGTGATGCGATAGCAGGTGTGCAGAAACCCCACACCTCACATTCTATGAGCGCAGCCGCTCACTACGCGGCTCGCCCGGGCCTGCGAGGATGGGTCGATGCTCGTCGAGCGTTCGATGCATGCCGAGTACCTGTCGAACAGCTACCTCGTGGTCGACCGGCCGGGCGGATCCGCGGTCATCGTCGACGCGGGCGCACCCGCTGCGCCGCTGATCGCGGCGGCCGAGCGGCTCGAGGTTCTCCCCCGGTATGTCCTGCTCACCCACCACCACCACGACCACGTGGAGCAGGTGCCGGTGCTGGTCGCGCGCTGGCCCGAGGTGGAGGTCTTGATCCACCCGCTCGAGCAGGATCTCGTCAAGGGTGCGACCGGGTCGGTTGACGCCACGCAGCGGCTCGACGCCGGCGAGCTCGCGATCCGCCCCTTGCACACGCCGGGCCACACGACCGGGATGCTTTCGTTCTTCATCGAGCACGATGGCGCCGCGGCCGTGTTCACCGGCGACACGCTGTTCCGCGACTCAGTTGGCGGCGTGCGTGCGCCCGGTCACGGCACCTACCAGGCGCTGAAGGACTCGATCATGGGCACGCTGATGGAGCTCGACCGCTTGACCGAAATCCACCCTGGGCACAGCCAGCCCAGCACCGTCGCCCGCGAGTGGGGGCACAACCCGTTCATCCGCATCTGGCGCGGGCTGGATCGCGAAGGCACCGATCCGTGCGTCGCGTTCGGCGACCCGGCCACGCTGATCCTGCTCGCCACGGATTACGACGGCGGCAACAAGGCCTGGGTGCGCTGGCCGGATGGTGCCGACGACATCGTGCCCGGCTCACGCGTGGAGCGCGTGGGCTCCGGCGGCTGACGGACCGGCCGCATGGCTCGCGAGCACATCCCGACGTCGCGGATCCGCCGCACGGCCACGATCGGCCGACTGGCTGCCGGCACTGCTGCCAAGCAATTCGGCACGCGTGCCGCCAACGTGGCGCGCGGCGACGATAGCGGCCAGGCGGCTCTCGCACGGCGGCACATCGAGACGGCGGAGCAGATCGTCGCGGTTCTCGGGACGATGAAGGGCGCGGCGATGAAGCTCGGCCAGGTGATGTCGTTCCTCGACGTCGGTCTGGTCGGCGAGGAGTACCGGGACGAGTTTCAGCGCAAGCTGGCGGAGCTCCGCGACGCCGCGCCGCCGATCCCCTTCAGCGAGATGAGCAAGGTGATCGAGGCGGAGCTCGAGGCGCCACTGCAGATGAGCTTCGCCGAGTTCGATAGCGAGCCGATCGCGTCTGCCTCAATCGGTCAGGTCTACCGCGCGCAGCTCGCCGATGGCCGCGACGTTGCGGTGAAGGTGCAGTACCCGGGTGCAGCCGGTGCTGTCCGTGTGGACCTTCAGAACTTCGGAATGATCGTGCGTCTGATGGGGCGGCTCGCCCCTGAGCTTGACGCCCAGGCGATCGCGCAGGAGGTCCGCGAGCGGATCTCCGAGGAGCTCGACTATGAGCTCGAGGCGACCAACCAGCGCTCGATGGCGCGGATTTTCCGCGGTCATCCGTTCATCTTCGTGCCGGACGTGATCGCTCCGCTCTCGCGTGAGCGGGTGCTGGTCAGCGAGTACGTCGCTGGCACCGGCTTCGAGGTGCTCAAAGCACGCCCGGCCGCTGAGCGCGACCGCCTGGCCGAGATCATCTTCCGCTTTTACTTCGGCTGCATGTACCGCCACCACCAGTTCTCCGGCGACCCACACCCGGGGAACTTTCTCCTCTTGGACGATGAGCGCGTCGCGTTCCTGGATTTCGGTCTGTTCAAGCGGATTCCGGCCTCGGTCGCCGAGTACGAACTCGAGGTCGCGCGCCGCGGGATCGCCGGCGACGGCGAGGCGCTGATCGAGCATCTGCACGCCGGCGGCTTCCTGCCCGATCCGACGCGCTACAGCGCCGAGCAGATCGTCCGCCAGTTCGAGGACGTGACGTGGTGGTACACGCGTGACGAGGAGGTCGAGCTGACGCCCGAGATCGCGACGCAGATCGTGATCGACATGTCCGATCCGCGCTCGCGCCACTACCAGCAGATGCGCCATGAGAATCTGCCTCCCGACCATCTCTTCGGCCGGCGCACGGAGACGCTGACGCTGGCGGTCATGGCGCAGCTGCACGCGCGCGGCAACTGGCACAGGATCGCCCGCGAATGGGTCTTCGGCGATCCACCGGCGACTGAACTCGGGCGCCAGGAAGCGGCGTTTTACGCCACCGCCGTGGGGCGCTGAGAGCGCCTCCCCGCGTCTGGGCGCTGGCGCTGCTCAGACGCGCTGGATCTGCAGCAGGCTCGTGGTTCCGGGCTGGCCGCTCGGCAGCCCGGCGGTGATCCCGATGCGCTGGCCGGGCTGGCACCAGCCAAGCTGGACGACGGTCTTTCCAGCGTCGGCGATCAGCTCCTCGGTGACCTCGTGGCGGCGAATCCAGCTCGCCTGGACACCCCACATCAGACCGCAGCGGCGGATCGTCTCGCGTCCCGGGGAGAGGGCGTAGATCGGCACGTGCGGGCGGTGCGCCGAGACCAGGCGCGCCGAGCGGCCCGACAACGTCGGGATGACCAGCGCATCGAGCTCCAGCTCGCGCGCGGCGGCACACGCCGCATAGGCGAGCGTATAAGCCGGGTCCTGCCCGGTACGTAGGACCCGGTGCTCGTTCCAGGCGGCATAGTCAGCGCTCTGCTCGGTTGCCACGGCGACTGCGGCCATCATTGCGACAGCGCCGGCCGGGTGCGCGCCGACGGCGGTCTCCTGCGAGAGCATCACCGCGTCGGTGCCGTCAAGGATCGCGTTCGCGACGTCGGCGACTTCGGCTCGCGTCGGGCGGCTCGAGTGGACCATCGATTCGAGCATCTGGGTTGCTGTGATCGAAGGGCGCGCGAGCTGCCCGGCGAGCTTGAGCAGACGCTTTTGGACGAGCGGTACCTGCTCGATCGGTAGCTCGATCCCGAGGTCGCCGCGCGCGATCATCACGGCATCGGCGGCGCGCAGCACCTCGTCCGCGTTCTCGACAGCCTGTGGCTTTTCGATCTTCGCGATCAGCGGCAGGCGGGTGTGCTCACGCACGAACTCGATCTCGCTCGCCGTGCGTACGAACGACAGCGCCACCATGTCGACGCCGATCGACTCACCGTGTGCGAGCAGATTGAGGTCGCCCTCTGGCACTGCCGGCAAGCCGACCGCCGGCCCGGGAATGTTCAGTCCCTGACGGGACGCGACGGCGCCGCCGATTTCGACTTCGGCGTCGAGTTCGGACAGCTGGGGCCTTGTAGCAACAACGCGCAGGCGCACCGAGCCGTCGGCGAGATAGATCACCTCGTTGGGTTCGAGCGAGTTGGCCAGGTCCGTCCAGGACACCGACATCCGCCGGTCATCGCCGATCGCGTCGGTGCCGCACTCGAAGGTCACGGTGTCGCCGGGCTTGAGCTCCGCGATCCCGTCCTTCAACGCCCCGATTCGCAGCTTCGGTCCCGGAAGGTCCTGGAGGATCGCGATCGGACGGCCCGCGCGGTTGGCCGCGTCGCGCACCCGCTGTGCGGTTTCGGCGTGTTCGTCCAGCGTGCCATGGGAGTAGTTGAGGCGTGCGACGTCCATTCCCGCCTCGACCAGTTGGAGCAGCACATCGGGCTCGCGCGAAGCGGGACCGATCGTGGCGACGATCTTTGTGCGGCGCATCGCCGCGCAGAGTAGCGGGCCGCGCGCTCGGCTGGCGCAATGGGCGCCGAGCCAGCATGCGCTGCGGACGCGCGCTACCGGCCCGGTGCGCTCGCTAGGGCGCGGCGAGGTCCGGGAAGTGCTCGGCGCAATGTTCGCGTAGTCGTGCGCGCAGCCAGCCGCGCTCCTGCGGGCTCGCGGCGCGCAGCCTCGCCAGCAGTTCGCGCTGCGCGGTGATCGCGGGAGCGCCGGCGATCGACCAGCTCACCGCCAGGCGCTCGAACAAAAACTCGACGGCGCGCTGCCAGGCGTCCTCGCGGCTTGCTCCTGGCGGCAGATCCTCGCCGCTGGCGATCCGCGCGTAACTCATGCGGGTCGGGGCGCTCAGCACGCAGCGCAGGGCGATCGTGTTTCCCTCGTCGTCGTGGTACGCGCTGGGCGGCGGCGGTGAGGGCGCCCGTGAATGCTCGCGCTGGCGCTGGCGTCGGCCCATCAGCGCTCGCTCGCCTGGCCTGAATGCGCCATGGCGTCAGTGTAGTTCCGCTGCCTCGGCTTTCCCGGCGGCGATAATTGTGAGGATGCGAATCGACGAGATCCTCGCCACACGCACCGACCCGGTCTTCTCGTTTGAGTTCTTTCCACCGCAGACGCCTCAGGGCGAGCGCAATCTGCTCGCCGCAGTGACTGCGCTGCGCGACCTCGAGCCGGCGTTCGTGTCGGTGACCAAGACCGGCGCCTCGACGCAGAAACAGACGATCGAGCTCGTTCGCCGTGTTCGAGCCGAGCACGAGATTGAGGCGGCAGCGCACTTCACCTGCGTCGGCGCCACGCGCGAGGAGCTGCGGTCATCGCTGGACGAGCTACGGGCGACAGGTTTGCAAAACATGCTCGCGTTGCGTGGCGATCCGCCGCCCGGCGAGACGTCGTTCGCTGCCACAGAGGGCGGCTTGACCCACGCCAGCGAGCTGGTGGCGCTGGTCGCCGCCGAATATCCATTCTGCACAGTCGCGGCGTGCTACCCGGAAACCCATCCCGAGGCTCCGGACGCCGAAACCGATCTCGCGCATCTACGCGCCAAGGTCGACGCCGGTGTGGACGTGCTGATCACGAACCTGTTCTTCTCGAATGCCGCCTACTTCGATTTCGAGCGCCGCGCGCGCGCTGCCGGCATCGACACCCCGATCGTTCCCGGGATCATGCCGATCACCAACGCCGACCAGATCAAGCGCTTCACGGCGACCTGTGGTGCGACGATTCCGGCCGGGCTCCTGCGCGCGCTCGACGCCCGCGCCGGCGATGCCGAGGCGGTGGCCGACCTCGGCGTGGCCTACGCGACGTTGCAGTGCGCGGAACTCCTCGCCGCGGGGGCTCCGGGCATCCACTTCTACACGTTGAACCGCTCGCCGGCGACGCGCGCGATCCTCTCGGCACTGCGGCTGACGCGTCCCTGGGAAGCGGGCGTGCAGTGAGTCCCGAGTCGGGGTCATCGGCAGCGACGTGCTCCGCAGTCGCCGTCGCCCGGCCCGGATAGCGTCTGCGACGTGTCTGCCGAGATCGCCTACAACGTCCGCCGGGCCGCGCGCGCCAAGCGCGTGCGCGTGCGTGTCGATGCCGAGCGCGGCGTCGAGGTCGTGCTCCCGCCACGCGCGCCGGAGCGCGCTGCTGCCGCGGCGGTGGCTGAGCTGGCGCCGTGGATCGAGCGGCGTCTCGCCGAGCTCGCCGGCGCCCGCGCGCGGCTCGGTCGCGAGCACGGCTGGCTGCCCTACCTGGACGGTCGTCTGGCGCTCGTCGTGGAGCCCGAGCGCCGCCGCGTACATCGTGAGGGCGACGCGCTGCTGGTGCCGGCCGGCCCCGCGGCGCGCCCGGCGATCGAACGCTGGTACCGCCGGGCAGCGCGGAGTGAACTGACGCGGCGGCTGGATGCGGCGACGGCCCAGGTCGGCACGCGCTATGGGCGGCTCGCGGTGCGCAACCAGCGCACGCGCTGGGCGAGCTGCGCAAGCGGCGGGGCGATGAGCTTCAACTGGCGACTGCTGCTGGCCCCCGAACGCGTCCTCGACTACGTCGTCTGGCACGAGGTTTGTCACCTCGAGGTCGCAGACCACTCACCGCGCTTCTGGATGCTGCTCGAAGCGCGCTGTCCCGGCTGGCGAGAACCGGCGGCGTGGCTGCGTGAGAACGGCTCGGCGCTGCTGCTCTGACGATCGCCTGCAACGCTTGAGCCTCGGTTTGGTCGTGATCTCGACAGGCCGTAGCGTGCGCGCCCATGTCATGGAGGAGAGTCCTGGCGTCGGCGTTGTTCTGCTTCGTCGCCCTAGCCGGCATGATGCCCGCGCTCAGCCTCGCCAGCCGTGCGTCGTCGGCCCAAGTTGGGCGGCCGCGCGCTGACCGCCGCGCGCTCGGCGCTGGCTCATCCGCGAACATCGTGGTCACGTTTGCCGGGTCAGGAGCCGGCGGCTATCGCTACCGCGTCCCCGCGGCTGGAGCCGGCCTGTTTACCGTGTCGTGCCCGACTCCGGCGGTTTCCTACAGCGAGCACGACAGCTACTCCTGGCGCTTTACGTTCATCGTCCCGGCCGCTGGTGCGGTGTTGGACGGCCCGAGCCGCTCGCTGGGTGGCGGTCTGCTGAGCGGAAGCACCTCGCAGTGTGCGGGCTCCGCCACGACCGTCACGACCTGTAGCCAGCAGCTCGTGGCTCCGACACCGCTCGACTACGACGATCTCGGTTATCCCGCCGTCAGCGTCATGGTCACGCGCAGCCACCTGACGATTGGCGTGATCGGTGAGCTGGTGCCCAGCACCCCGGCTGCGAGCTGTGCCAACGGCGGCACCTACCAGCCAAACCCGGTTGCCGGGTTCGCACCCAGCTACAGGCGAATGTGACGATCCAGCGGGCCGCGCTGGAGCGTGATGGCCACGTCAGCGTGCCCTTCACGATGGCCGACTCCGGACTGTTTGCCGGCGTCGCGCTGAGCGGCGGCTGCGACGCGCTGACGTGTCAGCCGTTGAGTTGCCAGAGCGCTGGTGCGGCGCCCGGTGGTCGGGGCGCCGACTGTAGCTACTACGAGGGCTACGCGGGTGCCGTTGAGGTACGCGTCGCGAAGTAGTGCGGCGCGTACAGCCCGCGCCGCTGCGGCGCTCAGCCGCGCTTTGCCATCGGAACGTACTCGCGGCTCCGCTCACCGGTGTAGATCTGGCGCGGACGCGCGATCTTCTGTTCGGGGTCTTGCACCATCTCGAGCCACTGCGCGATCCAGCCGCTCGTGCGACCGATCGCAAACATCACCGGGAACATCGCCATCGGCATGCCGAGCGCCTGATAGATCAGCCCCGAGTAGAAGTCGACGTTGGGGTAGAGCGAGCGTGATACGAAGTACTCATCGTTGAGCGCGATCGTCTCCAGCTCGGTGGCGATCGCCAGCAGCGGGTTGACGCCCGTGACCTCGAAGACGTCGTCGCAGGCCTTCTTGATGATCCGCGCGCGCGGATCGTAGTTCTTGTAGACGCGGTGGCCGAAGCCCATCAGGCGCTCCTGCCCCCCCTTGACCCCCTCGATGAAGTCGGGGATGTTCTCCTTCGAGCCGATCCGGATCAGCATCCGGACGACCTCTTCGTTGGCGCCGCCGTGCGACGGCCCATACAACGCGGCGATGCCGCCGGCGACCGCCGAGTAGGGGTCGACCAACGAGGAGCCGATCGCCCTTACCGCGCTCGTCGAGCAGTTCTGCTCGTGGTCGGCGTGGAGAATGAAGAGGATGTCGAGCGCGCGGGCGAGTCGCGGATCGGGCTGGTACTTGAGCTCGGTCATCTTGTAGAGCATCCCGAGGAAGTTGCCGGCGTACTCGAGATCGTTGTCCGGGTAGACGTAGGGCTGACCCATGTTGTGGCGGTAGGAGAAGGCAGCGAGCGTCGGCATCTTGGCGATCAGGCGGATCGTCTGGATCGCCCGGTTGTCGGCGTCGTGAATCTCGTTGGCGTTGGGGTAGAAGGTCGACAGCGCGCCCACCGAGCCGAGCAGCATCCCCATCGGGTGGGCGTCGTGGCGGAAGCCCTGGATGAAACTCTTGACGTTCTCATGCACGAACGTGTGTGTCTTGATCTCATAGATCCAGGCGGCGAGTTCGGTCTCGGTCGGCAGCTCGCCATGGACCAGCAGGTAGGCAACCTCGAGATAGGTCGAGTGCTCGGCCAGCTGCTCGATTGGGTAGCCCCGGTACTCGAGCACGCCCAAGTCACCGTCGAGATAGGTGACCGCGCTGCGGCACGAAGCGGTGTTCATAAACGCCGGGTCGTAGGCGAGCAGGCCGAAATCCTCCTCGTCGGTCTTGATCTGGCGCAGATCGAGCGAGCGGATCGCGCCATCCGCGATCGCGATCTCGTAGCTCTGGCCGGTCCGGTTGTCGGTCACCGTCAGTGTCTCGCTGCCGGTCGCTGCTGCTGGCACTACGGCGGCGTCTGAAGCCTGGGTCTTCGTGCTCATCGCGTTCCCATCGTCCGTGGGCGGTCTACACGATTATGCGCTACCGGCTCCCTCGCCAGCGTCGCCATAGCGGCTCGCCGTCGCCGCAATCTGTCCTTGGTAGTGGCTGCCGAGGTCGGCGTGGCCGTAGGGACGCTCCGCCGGCGCGTCGAGTGCCATGAAGGAAAGCTGCGCGATCGGCAGCCCCGCCCAAAGCTTGATCGGGACGCGCGTTAGGTTGTTCAGCTCGAGCGTCAGCGTCCCGTGCCAGCCCGGATCGCAGAAGCCCGCGGTCGCGTGGACGATCAGACCCAGCCGGCCGAGCGAGGACTTTCCCTCGATCCGCGCGACGATGTTGTCGGGGAGGGTCACGGTCTCGAGTGTCGCGCCGAGGCAAAACTCGCCAGGGTGGATGACGAACGGTTCATCGTTTGCGATCACGTGCGGCTCGGTCAGGTTTCTCGGCGGCTCGCGCAGGTCGATCGCCGAGGCGCGGTGGTTGTGAAAGACGCGGAACGTGTTGCCCAGGCGCAGATCGACGCTGGCCGGCTGGACCAGCGAGGGATCCCAGGGGTCGATTGCGATCGTGCCCTCTTCGACGAGCCGGCGGATCGTCCCGTCAGAAAGCACCGATGACACGGTCACCGGTGTCTTGACCCCTTGCACGAGATCAGCGCTCGATCTGGCAAGCCCGTGCGTGCACGGTCCGCACGCGGCTAGGTGCTGGCGCCGGGGCCGCCCCATGCGGACCACGGCGCGGCCTGCGCGGCAGCGGTGCTCGCGGGTGTGGGTCCATTCGCAGCTTGGACCCTCCGTGCTCGTCGTCCGCCGCCGCGACCGGCTCTTCGCTGGCGTGGTGGATCACCCACCACACGACCCCAATCGTCCCGGCAATCGGGAGCTTGAGGATCAGCATCGGCCAGATGGAGTTCCCAGACATGCGGCTCGTCCGATCCTACTACCCGCTGGGCGCGACCGCCAAGCGCCCTCAGGCCTCTAGCCCTTCGGGTCCAGCGAGAACGTCGTCATCCGTCGCAGGTGGGCGACGCGCTCGGCGATTTCCGCAAACGTCAGGCGCTCGACACGCTCAGTACCGAACGCCTCGACGTTGAAAGACGCGAGCGCGGTGCCGTAGGCCATCGCCCGGCGGAGCAGCGCCGGCGTCAGTCGGCTGCCGGGGCGTTGGCAGGCGATGTAGCCGACGAAGCCGCCGGCAAAGCTGTCGCCGGCGCCGGTCGGATCGACGACGGTCTCCAGTGGGAATGCGGGAATCGAGAAGTAGCCGGTCGGGGTGATCAGCGCGGCGCCGTACTCGCCGAGCTTGGCGACGACGCAACGTCGCCCTCCCGGCCCCCAGGAGATCAGCTCCTGCGCAGCGCTGAGGAGGTTCGGCTTGGCGGTGAGCTGGCGCAGTTCGGCATCGTTGAGGATCACGCAGTCGACCTCGTTGATCGCCTCGATCAGCGAGTCCCGCGCCACGTCGATCCACAGATTCATCGAGTCGAGTGCCGTGAATCGCGTGTCGTGGCATTGGCGGCGCACGGCGAGCTGCAAGGCCGGCTGGATGTTTGCCAGGAACAACACCTCACTTGCGCATGACGCCGGCGAGAGTTTGGGGGCAAAGTGCTCGAACACGTTCAGTTGCGTGTCGAGCGTCTCGCGGCTGTTGAGATCCCAGCCGTACTCCCCGCGCCAGAAAAACGTGCGCCCGCCGGGCACGTGTTCGATGTCGCTGACATCGATGCCGCGGCCACGGAGCACGTCGAGCTCGGCTTCGCCGAAGTCCTCGCCGACCGGCCCGACTATCCGCACGACGTCGAAGAACGAGGCGGCGAGGGCGAAATGCACGGCAGCCCCGCCGAGCATCCGCTCGCGCTCCCCGAACGGGGTCTTAACGGCGTCAAACGCGATCGATCCGACAACGGTGATGGCCATCGAGCTTGCGAAGGCTAACGGCTGGCCGCTCGTCGTCTACGCTCCGCGACCGTGCGTGCGATTCAGATGTCGCGCTTTGGCGGACCCGAGGTGCTCGAGCTCGTCGAGTTGCCGGCGCCCGAGCCCGGCCAAGGCGAGGTCCTGGTGCGGGTCACGCTCGCCGGCGTCAACTTCGCCGACACCCATCTGCGCACCGACTCCTACGTCGCTGCGGCGACGCTGCCGATGATCCCGGGGATCGAGGTTGCCGGCGTGCGCGAGGACACCGGCGAGCGCGTCCTCGTGCTCTGCGGTGCGGGCGGCTACGCCGAGTACGTGGTCGCCGCTGCCGAGCGCATCTTCGCGATCCCCGACGGGATTGACGACGCCACGGCCCTCGGGCTGCTGATCCAGGGCTGCACGGCCTGGCACCTGTACCGGACCGCCGGCCGCGTCCAGGCCGGCGAGTCCGTGCTCGTGCACGCCGCCGCCGGCGGCGTCGGGACACTCGCCGTGCAGTTGGGCCACCCACTCGGCGCCGGGCGCGTGATCGCCAGCGCCTCGAGCGAGGAGAAGCGCGCGCTCGCCCTCGAGCTCGGCGCCGACGTCGCGATTTCCGCGGCGCCCGACGGGCTCACCGAGCGCGTGCTCGAGGCGAACGACGGCCGCGCGGTCGACGTCGTCTTCGAATCCGCCGGCGGCGAGATCTTCGAGCGTTCGCGCGCGGCACTGGCGCCGTTTGGTCGTCTGGTCAGCTACGGCATCGCCTCGGGCCAGCAAAACGAGCTGCGCACGGGCCAGCTGCTGCGCCACTCGCAGGCGATAGTTGGCTTCTGGCTGATGCACTGCCTCGACCGTCCGCGGATGCTCGAGGACGCTCTCGCCGACCTCTTCGATCGCGCGCGCGCCGGCTCGCTGCGCGTGCTCGTCGGCGGGACATATGCGCTCGCCGATGCGGCTCAGGCGCAGAGCGATATCGCCGCCCGGATCACCACCGGCAAGCTGCTGCTCGACGCCACACTCTGACCCCCTGCTGGGCTCGCCGCAGTGGCGCTCGGGATGGTCGAGCACGCGCGCTCAATAAGCTGGGTGGATGAGCGGATTTGAAGCACTAGGTCTCTCGGAGTCCGCACTGGCTGCGCTTCGCGCCGTCGGCTACGAGTCTCCGACGGCGATCCAGGAGCAGGCGATCCCGCCGTTGCTCGCCGGTCGGGACGTGATCGGGCAGGCCCAGACCGGCACAGGCAAGACGGCCGCCTTCGGCTTGCCGATCGTCGAGTACGTCGATCCGACGCTCGAGGAGGTGCAGGCGCTCGTGCTCACACCGACGCGCGAGCTCTGCATCCAGGTGACACAGGCGATCCGTGCCTACGGTGCAAGTCACGGCGTCGACGTCGTCGCCGTCTTCGGCGGCGCCCCGATCCGCAACCAGGAGGCCCAGCTGCGCGGCGGCGGGCACATCGTCGTCGGCACCGTCGGGCGTGTCCTCGATCTCGTCTCGCGCGGTTCGCTCGTGCTCCACGACTGCCGCTTTGTCGTCCTTGACGAGGCCGACGAGATGCTCGACCTCGGGTTTCTCGAGGACGTCGAGAAGATCCTCGCGGCAACTCCGTCGGGGCGCCAGACGGCACTGTTTTCGGCGACCATGCCACCACCGATCCGGGCCCTCGCCGATCGCTATCTCTACGACCCGCTGCTGATCGCCGTCGAGGCAGCGACGCTGACGATCGACACCGTCGAGCAGTTCCAGCTCCCGGTCGAGACGCGCGAGAAGGCGGCAAAGCTCGTCGAGGTGCTGCGCGCCGAGCAGCCAGATCAGGCAATCGTCTTCGTTCGCACGAAGA
>Ga0302326_10006608_pt1 | contig 25974 bp, 36 predicted proteins | sample Palsa_T0_3_FD_202264 | JGI IMG/M metagenome (GOLD analysis project Ga0302326, IMG submission 202264) | Peat permafrost microbial communities from Stordalen Mire near Abisko, Sweden - Palsa_T0_3 | ecosystem: Environmental > Terrestrial > Soil > Palsa > Peat permafrost | place: Sweden: Abisko... | reverse complement strand
AAAGCTTCTCTGAGCCTGGATTCTGTTTGACCTAAATATTGATTAAATAAATTCGATATTTCGAGTTTAACTAATGGTAATTTCCACATATATGCAATGTATTTCGCAAAAACTGATTTTCCAGTTCCAGGTGGTCCGGCAACTATAATACCTTTTGGGGGCTTTAAATTATATGAATTTTTATATTTTTCATTTAAATAAAATCCCCTAGTTTCTATATAGTTCTTTAAATTTTCATGTCCCCCAATATCGGTAGCTCCGATGGTTGGCACAAAAGTAAGATAACCTTTTTTTTCAATAATTTGTTTCTTAGAATTTTGAATATCATCAAGGCATGTTTTTGTTAATCCATTATTTTTAACACAAGTATAAGTAAGAACTTGATTTATTTCGGTTTCAGTTAATCCGCGCAAATTGAAAATCATTTTATCTTTTAATTCATGAGATTTTGACGATTTTTTAGTTTTATCGAAATCAATATCAATTTTGACATTATCGCTTAAAATTGAAAAACTCTTTGCTGCAATATCAATTAATTGAGAAATTTCCTCTTCATCGGGCAATGGCATTTCAATCACCGAAATTTCATTGCTCAGGTCTTCACCAACTTCATGATTATTAGAAAGAAGAATTAACCATGAACCAGAATTTCGAAAATGATAAATTAAATCTTTTAATTTTCTAGATTTATCATAATGTTGAGTACGTAGATTATAATCCAGGAGATGATGCACATCTTTGATAATTAAAATTGATTTTTTGCAATTATCTGTGGCCCATTCAATTGTTTGCTCTAAGGTGCGTATAGGTTGTGTATTTATGCTTTCTGAAGTCCTAGTATATGACAATTTTTCAAGTTTTTTAGATAAAGGCACAGCAATTGGATTTTTATATTTATTTTCCAGACCGCTTTTTCTTAAAAATTGTGTATAATCAATTAATCCTTCTGTTGAAGACCAAATATATACTTTAATATTTTCTTTATTATCATCAAAATTTTCTAATAATTTTCTTAGAGAAATAATCAGTCGCTCTTCTTGATTTCCTACAATAAATGGAACCATATTAGCGCGTAATCGTATCTCTAGCTCCTCAATAAATTTATCAAGTTTCATTAGAAAATTTGGTCACTAATTCCATCATTAATTTGTACATCAATTAAAATAGAATCAATTGGTGCTTTTCCAGAATGCAATTGACCAACATAATTATCAGTTAAATTTTTGCATTCAGGTCCGCTAACTCCCTGAATGTTATCTATTTTAGTTTTGCCTTTTGTGTCAAAATGTAAATCAAAAGTCTTCATTAGTCTACCTCTACTCTTGCATGAATGATTCCTTCGGAATCTGGTTCTGAGTATGCAATTCTATGTCCTAGGTTTTCTGCTTCAGTAATGGCTTTTGTTAAAGCAATAGCTTGCATAATAATTCCCAAAAAACTTTCCTCAGTAACAAATTTCATATGCTTGAGTTTCTTCTTTGAAGCAAATTCTGCCCAAGCCATGCTGTCTGCAAAAAGAATAAATTTTCCATTCTTCTGTTTTACGCCAATATCGTAATTTCCAGGAGATTTAATAACTAAATCTGCAGATTCATAACCTTGCCATTTTCGTATTTTAGTATCTACTTGATATTTTAATCCAAGAAATTCGCAAGCACTTTCTATATCCTTTAAACTTTGAATTTCCGTTGTGCAAGTTGTAATATGTGACATGATTCTCCTATGTGTAAAGAAATTCTTTAAATTGATGAAAGTTTTTATGATTTTTGGCGTAATTTAATTTGAATTGTAAAAAACCAGGCTGTTTTGGAATTGATAATAATATCATTCCTGTTTCTTGTAAAGGTTTATCGCCCTTACGTTTATTACAGGCATCACAACATGCAATACAATTTTCCCAAGTACTTTTTCCGCCTTTTGATTGCGGTATAATATGGTCTACGGTGATTTTGCCACCAAATTTTCCGCAATATTGGCAAGTTCGATTATCTCTTATGAAAATTCTATTTCTTGTAAATTGCAGTGATTTTATTTTTAAACTTATAGCATTTAAGAGCCTAACGACAGATGGTATCGGAAATAATTTATCAATAGTCCTTAAGAATTGATTCTCAAAGGCTTTTATAACTTCAATTTTTTCTTTAAATAAAAGTTTTATAGCTCTTTTAACCGAAATAAATTGAATAAATTGATAATTTCTATCTAGAACCAGAACATCCATTATTATTCCTTACGATAACGAGCTTTGTATTCCCTAACCTGGTCAATTGTTAATGGTGTAATTTCATAACAAAAGCGAAAATGCCTTCCACATTTTGGACATTCAAAGAAAATATCCTCTGGAGTAGAAGGAAAGGTATAAAACATTTCATCACATACAGCGCAAGTTATTTCAGCTATTGCTTCTGCATGACTAATTGATATTTTATCTTTCAAATTTATTTACTTTCTACGATTTTATCTATTTGATTATTTCTGATTGTGAATTTAAATATTTTTGGAATAGTTAATCCATCTCCCAGAGTAATATTTTTAGTAACCGTAGCAATTTGATATTCATCATGATTAACATCACCGGAATTAACCGCATCAATATGTCTCACAAAGTGCGAGTCCGATGCGCCTGAATGGCTGTCAATATCAATATTTGCATCTAAAAATCCAGGATTGTTTACTTGTAAGTAGTTTTTTACTAATTGTGTTGCGTCCATATATTCTCCTATTTCCAATTAACTGCTTTTGCAATATTTGGTACTTGAGTAGCTAATTCATTTTTTATACTTTGTGCAATTTCCATGTGTTCCAGTTGTGTTCCATTCCCGGTCCTTAAATCCACGTAATGAATCCAAGACCTTAGTGTTCCCGCCATATAAAGTTTTGTTTGTGTAGTTCCGGGTAAAAGAAATGCTGCCGATTCTTTTGATATTCCACTATTGATAGCCTTATTATAAGCTACTCTTGAGTATTCTTGAATATTATGTAAATCAATATTGAAATCATTTTTAATTTCTTCTGACAAATCATCAATAGAATTTTGTCTATTTTTTAAATCCTGTCTTCTTGGTTTTACTTCTTCGAACTGTTGAAATTCTGAATATCGTTGAGAAAATTGCTGAAAAGAAAATGATTTATGCCTTAATATTTGTGGTGCAATTCTTGTTGTTGTTTCTATTTCAAAACAAGCAGATGCCATTTCTAGTGGAGACCAATGCTTATTTTTAACCAAGTATTCAATAAGTCGAAAATCTTCCGAATTTTGATTTTTTGGATTAGAAACCCTAGCACAATACATGACGATTTTTTCTGCATCAGGAGTAACCCAGATAAGTTTTGTTTTCATTAAAGAATTACACCAGGAAGTCCGAGTCCATAAAATTGCAATAAAGTTTTTTTATTTGAAGGTTCAACATTTCCGAGATTTTTCATAGTTTGAGTAGCAAAATCTACCTTACCATTTAAGAGTCCTTGTCCGAAAGATTCTCCAGAAAGAATTCTTTTCATAAAACATTCAAAAAGTAAATCGGCACCATCGGCGGGTGCCGATGCGGGCCCATAAGCCGTGCAAGTGCTTCCTATAAAGCCTATGCAAGAGCTAAAGAGCGCCTGCAAGCAGATACTATTAGAGCGGTCACGACCAGTAATCTCTCCGCCGAAACATGCTTCACTAAATACTAAAGTGTCTTTAAAAAATCCTGGTGTTGGATTTAAAGCAACAGGATAAATTGCACCATTTTGTCCATAGAAACTAGCCAAACCATGACCTGAATGCAAATTAAGGTATGCAAATTTTTTACCATTTATCGTAGCTGGATTTAAATTACTAACAATAACCGGAGGACATAATGATTGCGCACTCATGCTAAATTCAGACCTCATATAATTCGATATTCCCTGCCAAACCGAAGCAGTGTAATTGATGAATCCATTATTTGTGGATTTATTAACTAAATAGTTTGCTTGATTTTGAATTACGGTTTGTAGATAATCAAATTTTGCATTAGGTCCCTCTTCATCTGGAATACGTGTTACTACATGGTCTGGAACGTAGTAAAGAGAATCTTTAATGCATTGATATGGCGAATCACTTAAAATGCTTTGGTCCGAATCATTAGTTGGATTTTGTACTTGCCAGAAAGGAACAATGCTATTTCCGCCTAAAAGTAAAACATCATCAGTGATTGCATCTACATGAACTTTGATAAATGTACAAGTTGAATTAGCCGGAAGAACATCAATTTGTGCATTTAGCGGTTTAATTAATTCTTCGATGTCAGCTTGGACCTTGTTATATTTTGAATAAAGATTTTCTGTGGTTACGATTCTCATTTTATGGCTTCCTTTAGTAAATAATTATGTTCTTCAATGTTTCTTGTGGCTTTTTCATATTTTCGGTCAAGATAGATGATGGCATCAGAATATAATACTTCTATCACTTTTAAGGCCTGGAATCCACTAACTTTTGCTTCAAATAGATTTTTATTTTTGCAAATATAAATATTTCTTTTATATTCCGGAATTATAGACTTAACAAAAAACATAAATTGACGAATTATAAATTCTGACCCACAAAGTGATAAAACTGGAAATTTTATATTTTCGTATTCTACGATACTTCCATCCCCATCAATCAATCCCCTGATTACGTGCTTTAAATGACTATTATTAATTAATTTTTCTGATAATTTAGCTATTTTACTTTTTCTTGCGACGACTCCATATTGTGCTAAACTTCTAACTATTCTAGCGGAAGATATATCTAATTTGCAAAGTGGTTGGCAAATATACTCTTTATTGGTAATTTTATCAACTTTAATTGTAGACTTTACGACACTGGTATTTCCACTATATTGTAGAAATTCTTTAAGTTTTTCTACGTGATTTTTATCTTCTTCGGCTAATTGCAACCTAAGGGACCTTGATGTATAAATAACACTTTTATCGTCGTCTCTAATACCGCCATCTGCCATTAAAAATCCAATCCAATAAGCAGATTTTTCTGTGATGGTTTCAAAAGCATTTTCATTTAATGCATAGCAATTTTGAGAAATTCTATAATCATATATTGGTATATTATATTTATTCAATATACGTTTAATTATGGCTATACTTATTTCATCTTCCCTGGCTACTTTTTTCATAGATTTTTTATTTAAATATAAATCTATAATGGCTCTTTCATCATTCTCGGATAATTTTTTAGACTTAAAGGAAGTATTATTTCTTCGAAGAATAGGAGAAATTCTTTTTCTATTAATTTTATATTTTATTGTAATATCTTTTCTGGTCATACCATTTAAATAATCTAAAATTAATGTTTGTTCGTCTATTTTTAGTATTTTTGGATTTCCTCTGAATTTTATATTATTTCTTTTTAGTATTTTATTACAAGTTGATGTTCCTATTTGATATTTACCAGAAATGACAGATACCGGAGTTCCCGCTAAATAATCTTCAATGACTCCTTGTTCGTCAATAACCTTATTCATGATATTTTCACTGAATAATTGAAAAGATTTGACCATGAATTAATTTCTGAAATGAATTGATTGAATTCCATTTCTTTAAAAAATTCTAATAATTTATCCGAGTCGCACTTGATTTTTTTAACAGGAATGATTCCTGAGACATCAACTTCAACATCTGTTTTAATTTTTGCTAAAGAATAAGCATTCTCAATTATTTTAACGGCATTTGATGGTAATTTATTTTGTTGAAAAAAATCTTGATTATTTTTAAGTATCTTCAAAATATTGTGAATACTTCCATGCTCTTTAATTAATTTTAAAGCTGTTTTTTCTCCTATTCCCTTAATTCCAGCGATTGAATCACATCTTTCTCCGGTTAAACTTTTCAAATCATTTAATAGCGGTGGTTCAACTCCAAAAGTTTCTCTAACATATTTTGCATTTACAATGCCTGTGCCATTTTTATTTTTTACGGTGAAGCTATAAACATTTAAAGTGTCAGTACATAATTGAAAAAAATCTTTGTCACTTGAGACGATAATTGTATGTAAGCCTATACTGTCAGATTTTGTAGCTATTGAGCCAACTAAATCATCTGCTTCGATTCCATCTGGAGCAACAATTTGTGGTATACCAAGAACTTTAAATGCTTTTTTTACAGTACTAAATTGTGCTCTTAGGTCTTCATGTATTGGGGGTCTGCCAGATTTGTACGTTTCATCTTGCTCGTGTCTAAATGTTTTTTTGCCATTATCCCATAAAACTACTGCATATGATGGCTTAAATTCATTAATTGTGGACCTAAAACTTTTTAAACTTCCATAGATTCCATTGGTAGGAATTCCTGTACTCGTTTTTAATTCTTTGACAGCAAAAAAAGACCTAAATAGTAGGTTATTTCCGTCAAATAGCAAAATCTTTTTCTTTTTCATCTTATGTATATTATAAGACAAAATGTTTAATTTTTATCAGCTTTTAACATTTCTTTCCAAAGTCTTTTTGAGGCGACCTCAAGATGTCGTGTTTTGATATTTGGAAATATCTTCTCCATTGGATACATTTTAAAAGAAAATTGTTCAATTGATTTGAATCTATCAGAATTCGTAAATACAATTGAAAAGCTAGAATTATCAATGGTTTCATTTTTCTTAAATGATTCTGGAAACTTTTTACGTAAAACCTTCCAAATATTTTCATTAATTGTTGGCGGACATTCAATTACTAAATCTTTTATTAAATTTTTGTAATCGACTAGCAAATAATGATATATTCCAGAATCACTTGCATGTACACTTAATAATTTATCCGGAGCTTCACGAAAATATGCATTAGTTAATTCTGGATGTCGCAATGTCACAATATATGGTTCAACTTTTTCCATGATGAAGTATTCCATATAGATACCGTCATCTATATCAGTTTTGTTCATTAGAAAAACATCTGTTTCCCCGAAATATTCAATGACATCTAAAAATTGCTGAATGTTATTGATTTCAAAACCATCTTGATTTTTGTAATCACAGAGGATTATTTTCTCATCAGATGAGATTCCAGTTTTATAAAATTCAAATAATTCTTTAAGTGTCACTTCGTCACCATGATTTTACTTCCGTCATCTGTTTTTGTTAAATGAATTCTAGAATCAAACGAATTGACCAAATCATCTAAATGAGAAATAATAAGAATCTTTGAGAAGTCATTTTTCAATGAATGAACTGTTTGTACGAATAATTCCCGGCCTGGTCCATCAAGCGCAGAAGCAGGTTCATCCAAAATTAATAATTGCAAATCAATGTTTGCTCTTCTTGCCAAAACCTTTGAAAGTGCCAATCTAATTGACAAACTTGCTCTGAATTTTTCTCCACCAGATAGTGAATCAAAACTGCGCCAAGTTTTACCATCAAAAATTTCAATATCAAGAGTTGACCTTTCATCGCCACTTTTCAATATTGTTGTCGTTTTGAAACATAATTCCAAGTTACCTTGGCTCATTTTATTCAAATAGTAATTTGCATTTTCTTCAATTTCCGGCAATACAGTTTCTATAATTAATGCCGGAATTCCTTTGTCGCCCAAAGCTGTAGCTAGTTTATTCAACAAATTAACTTTGCGGATTTTTTCAGACAGTTTTTCTTGGACTTCCTTTTTCTTAAGCTTTTGTGCTTCGTTCTGTTCAATTTCGTTTGAGATTTTATTCATCAAATTAGATGCTTGTTCTAAATTAGATTTTGCCTCTTGAAGAGAATTTCTTATTTCATTTTCTGGTTTTTCTTCTAGTTCAATAGTTGGAATTTCTTTAATTTGTTCCTTGAGATTCACAAGATGTGATTTATTTTCTGCAATTATTTCAAAAAGAGAATTTTGTTTTTCTTTTGCCACATCATGGCATTTTTGTTTTTCTAGTAAGTTTTTTAATTCCAATCTTCGAACTTGAATATCTTTTTTCTCAATAATGATTGATTCATCTAGTTCTTTTTCTAGAGTTTTAAATGGTGTTAGTTCATTATGAATTTCCAATTGATAATCTTTCAAAGAACTATTTAAATTTTGAACAATTTTTTCATATTTTTTGTATTCTGATAACAAAGATTTTACTTTTGTTTCTAAATCTTTTTTCAAAGAATGAATATGTTCATTTGATACATTTTGAAAACACGTAGGACATTCAATTTCCTCAAGAGAGTTTGATTTTTCTAATTTTTGTTGAATAGACTTGGCTTCTGCCTTGATTTGATTAAATTTTTCGGTAGGCTCTTCTAGTTCAGATTGAAGATGTGCAATTGCTTTTTGAGAAGTTCTTTTGCATTCAGCCTTCGTGTCTTTTAATTTTTGTTCTAATGATGCCAATTCATTAGTGATATTCTCAAGATTATGTTCTAATATTTTAGCATCAGAAATACCATCACGGTATTTAATAAAATCATCTATTTCTTTTTGATTAGATGAAATAGATTCTTGGGATGTTTTAATTTTGTTTTCTAGCGTAGTTATTAGCGATTTTATTTTTGCGTTATTTGCGATGATGTCATTTTTTTGCTTTACTTGCTCTTTAATGACAGCATTGAAAGAAACAACTTCACTAAGTTGTTTTTCAAACTTGGTAAGTTCTAATTTTGTCTTTTTAACGCCTTTTTCGAGAATATCTAATTTCTTTTGTAATTCTTCAGAATTTTTGATTTCAATCAAATTAAAAAGAGATTCTTCAGCAGTAATTTGATTCTTGATAATATTACGCTCATCTTTTGCAAGTTTTTCTAACTTTTCATATTGATTCAAATCAAGGATTTCACGAATTATTTTCTTACGCTCTTGTGGTTTTGCTTTAATGAAAAATTCGGAATCATCTTGTTTTAAAATAATGCTGCTTCGAAATGCATCATAGGAAAGTCCAAGAATTTTATCTAATCGTTTTTGAGTATCAGTTAGTAATTCTTCAACTGGTGTCCCGTCAATGCTAATAATCAGTTTGGCAGTCTTGCCTCGCTTTTTTGTTCGTGTTACATCAATAAGTTGATTGTTTATTTCGAATACAACAGATACACCAGTGGAATCACAATCATGTTTAATACAATCATCTAGAAATTCTAATCGTGTTTCCCCGAATAAAGCAAATGTAAGGCTTTCTAAAATAATACTAGATTTGCCTGCCCCATTTTCTCCGGTTAAAAGCACAGGTTCATTGAATTGCGTAAAATCAATAGATGAGTATGAATGATTAAAGAAATTTTGAACTTCTATATTTTTTAAATTCATTTTACTTCTGACGCGGTTTGTAGTTCTTGAAATATCTTAAATAAATCGTCTTTATCTTCATCTTTTTCGAAGTAATGTTCTAGATAATTATCTAAAGATAAATTTTGCATAGCTTTAATTTTTGGAGTATTTTTTTTCTTGGATTCTTTTTGAATTATATATTTGAATGCCGAAGCGAGTTTTTCTCTAATCAATGCCATATCAAGTGGCTCATCTGATTCATCAACTTGTAATTTTATAATTAGTTTGGATAAATCTTGACTATTAATTTTTTCTAATGTAGTGTGAATTTCTTTTGGTGTTCCTTTGATGGCTTGATATTGCAAACAATCAACTTCGATTTGTTCGATTGATTTGAGTTTATTATCTTCGATTTCACTAACCCAAAATCCTTTTTTATCATTTGCTTCTGCAGCAGAACATCGAACTAAAGAACCAACATAAAAAGTAAAAGGCTTTTCTGCTAAAATTTGTGGTTTATGAATGTGACCATTTTGAGAAATGAGCCAAGGATGAGATGTTAAATATTCTAATGGTACAAATGGTAAATCTTGTTTAAAACTTCCAGGGAAATCTGCATATTGAATTTGTAGATGTCCAAGCAATACTGCGGGACGAGACCAGTCCACTTTTTTAGCCAAATTGTCAACTATGTCTTTAATTTCATGGATTTCATTCCAGTAACCAATTGTGACTATCTGGAGGTTTCCAAAATCATGAAAAGAATTACCCCTAGTTATTGTCAAATTTTTAATATCAAGAGTATTGGCAAGGTCTAGACTTGTCTTGCGGGTTAAAATCTTAGAATTATCATGATTCCCGGTAAGCATGAAGAATTTGATTCCCGCATCAAGAGCCCTTTTGATTTCGGCATAAACTGCATTTACGATATTTTGGGATGGATTTTTTGTGTTAAAGCAGTCCCCGGAGTGTAAAACAAATTCAATATCATTTTCTATAGCATAAGAGATGGATACTTTAAAGGCCCTCAGACCGTCGAAACTTCTACTATTGATACCAGTTGAGGGGTCCTCGGCTCCAAACGTGTCTAAGCCGAAATGCGTATCAGATACGTGTAATAATTTCAAATGCTTCATCCTATAAATAGCTCTATGGTCATTATAGGTCAAAACTTGTGTATCTATAAATGTAGATAATTTAATACAAGGATAATCATAATGTTCAATATTTTTAAGAAATTCTTCTCAAATCCAGAAGAATCAAAAGATGTAAGCCAAATCCATGAAGTTACAAAAACCATGGTAGAAATGTATAATGTTCCGGGTCATTTTCCCAGAACTGACTCTTCTTTGTATACTAAAAATCATCATGATATTGTCGTAGTTCAAGATTCTCCGTGTTATATTTGTGGAGTCAAGAATTCAACATTAAAGGACCCACAACAGAATCTAATTGGCGCAACGCAAATTGAAACCCACCATTTCAAGGTGGAGTGGGGACTCGCGAATGCAGTTGACTGGACAGAAATGAAGGCATTATATCCAGATTTTCCAGATTGGCTCAAAATTGACCCTAATGACGAAACCACATATTTCAATTTTGTTGATTCTGTATATAATTTGATACCTCTTTGCGATAAGCACCATCGCGGAATCAATTTAGGCATTCACGCTATCGAATATTCAGTTTGGCAAGCGCAAAAATATGCAAAAAAAGATTTTCCTCTCATTGTTAAAAATCAAGGAAAATCTTTTAATGGATTTGTTGACGATTTAAGCTAACTTCCTTCTAGGGGAATATAAAATGGGGAACCAGATACAGTGGCTTGACCATAAATAACAAGCGTATTTGGAATTCCGGCAGTTATAAAAAGGGTCATTCCGTTTGCCACACTGGCTCCCCCATTAATCAGAGCGACAAATAATCCATTACTTTGATAATTCCATCCTCCACTTGGTCCAAATGATGGAGGAGCACTTGAAGAACCTCCACTGCTGAAGGCTGCTGCCCCAGATAAGGTAATTACTTCACAGTATCCCGTTACGATTCCGCACGATGTGAGCGCCGATGAACTAAGATTGCCGGTTAAAGCCACCATGTGTTCCGTATTTGCTCCCTGAGAGCCAGATACATTATAAACCGGGGGCATAAATCCCTCTACTGTTCCGCTACTACCAGTTGTTGATATAGTGCCTCCATTATATTCAATTCTTCCCTGCTCTACTCCATTAGCTAAAAATGCCAAACTTCCGGTTGCATTAATAACTGTATCTCCGGATAGATTGGCATAAATATTATTAGTCCCTCCAGGACTAATAGATTGATTGAAATTTACACCATTATTGGTTTGTGTACCACTTACATTGGTGTTACCGCTCTGTGCGGCCGTTGGATTTAAATAAACCACTCCTGCCGGGCCATTTCCAACCGCAATGTCTTTGGATTGGTTTCGATTAATCGTTTGATGACTTGTCAATGCAACAACTTGAGTTCTAATATTTGAATCGCCAAGTACCAAGACAAGCAATGCCACGATTGCTGCTGTAAAAATATTAATTATTGTTTGTTTCATTTAATTTTCCTTTGTTAAATTTATATCTAAAATGAATAGACCAATGCTTATCGCATCTAATTCATCTTTTGAGATATTATCTTTGATATTATAGATTTTTTCTTTCAAAATTTGAATTGTATCTGATTTAGTCATTTCCGAATCTGAATAAGTTGCTTGTCTTACATTATGTACTTTGCAACCAATTGCGGGAATTAAAAATTTAGTAGTAGCCTCAAGTAGTATTTTAGTATAAATTTTATTTAAAAATTGACCAGTAAATTCATAAGCCACGCAATCGGGTTTATATATTTCTATCAAATTGGGAATTTCTGAATTCCATTTTTTCTCATTAATTTTTCCAGAACCCAGAATTAAAATTGATGATTCTGTTTGTTCTAAGACTCCCCATCCAATTTTTTTCTGTCCTGGGTCAAAGGCTAAGACTTTCACTTCTTTTTATTCTTTTTCGAAGAATAACATGTACAAATATATTGTTTATCAAGAAATCCAGGATTAGATGGAGAAATTTCTTGCATCTGTTTGTCCTTTTCTTCCAATGGAATTAATCCCAGAATATTCCTCAATAAATTATGTTGTTTATTGAAATGTTCTTGTAATGTCTTGGGCATTGGAATGGCATTAATATCTAAATAGAAATTTTGTAAGGCAATAATATCTTTTCGTTCAATTAAAAATTTAGTACCAAAAGGATGAATTCCCAATGATTTTTTCAAATCTTCCGGAGTTGAATTTGTTAAATCTTCTTTGATTGCCGCCGGAACTGGTTTAATCTTTTTCATCAATATCCCCGATATTTGAATCAACATCAAAATTAGTAGTTTGATTTCTCTTTTTCATGATATCTTTTATCATTTTTGTTGGAGTATATTTTAGTTCGATTTTTGGACCAGCTATCATGCGTTCCTTTTTTTGAAAATTATAGCAGTACTTGATTGACCTAAGTTTATAATTAAACATTCCGATATCAAGTGTCAATGGTTCATCAGACTCTACGCAATCTGCAAAGACTTCAGTTAGGGTATCCATAACATGTTTGACGGTGCTTACCTTAACTCCTGCGCGCTTGCTTATTAATTTTATAAAATCTGATTGAAACATAATTATTTCCTAAGTTGTTTGATTTGTGCCATATATTCTTGTGCTATTTTTTCGTAATCTAAATTCTTAGAACATTCAACATTTTGTTCCTCTAATATAGAATTCAATTTTTCATTTTCCAGAAGAATGGATATGGCATCATGAAAACTTGATTGATTATCATAATGATATAAAAATATTCCATAATTTTTAACTAAATCATTTGTGAAAACTGAAGTTGCTGCAACGATTGATTTTCCAAATGAAATGGCAGAGATGATTTCCTCATTATACATTTCTAATGAATGATTTTGCGGGAAAACCATTACATTTGCTATTCTTCTAAAAGAATTATTTTTTTCCTCAGAAGCGTCGAAATAAACTTTAATTTTCGGATTTGTCAAAGCATATTTTTGAATATTTTCAAAAAATTTGATATTTTCTATCTCTGATAAATTGAAATTTGATTTTAAAGATAAAACATAAAATAAATCTTTATATTTTTTGAGTAATGGACAAATATCATCAATTAATATGTTGAAATCTTTTATTTTATGAATTGTTTCAATTGTTAAAAGAATTTTATTTTTATGAGCATTTTTAAAATTTGATTTTTTATGCTCTAATGGTATGTCGATAAATTTTATTTTACTAGGATTTATGTGATTTATTTTTGACAGTATTTTTTTATAACCTTCGCTATTGATGATTATTTTATTAATTGATGAAATATTATTAGATAATTGACTTTCCATTAAGGCTGATTGAGCTAATTCTGTTGGAAAAACAAAAATATGTTTATTATTCCAAAGACCACTTAGGAATCTAGTAAATTTTTGATTATCAGAAGTGAATAGACCATCGTTCCATAAATTGAAATCATGAATAATGAAAACGATGTCGGCATTTTTATTTATTTTTTCAATACAGTCTAGTAAATTATTGGTTTCTAAATTAAAGGGAATAATTTCAAAATTATTTATGTTCGAAATATTATAAAATATTTTTTGAAAATAATCAGAAAAAATTAATTTCTTTCCATCAATTTGGTTTATCAGGTAAACTTTTTTCATAAATAATTTCTAATTTCATTAAAATTTTTGATAGGAGTATAATTGAATGAAATATATTCTCCCCACTCAGTCAACGCAGGTTGACCGAGTGCTCCCAGTACATGAAAAACTCGTCCTACACCAGCTTCAATAGCAGGTTTAATATCTAATTCTAAATTATCCCCAATCATTATAGTCGATTTTAGATTATATTTTTGTATTATTGACTTGAAAACATTAGTTGTTTTTTGTCTAACGATTTCAATATGTTGAAAATATTTTTCAATTTTTACATTGTTAATTTTATAATTTTGAATATCAGGGTGTCCAAGGGTAACTAATATTTTTGGCAATGGTACGGATTTTAAAGTATCTTCCACTCCATCAAAAAGTGAATAATTTTCTAGAAACCACATTTTTGCTGCCTCAAATAAGGCTCCTTGAATTACATTATTTACGGGTCTACCCAATTTTTCACATAAATTTTTGTGATAAATTAACCACGATTGTTCAAACCAAATTGCCGATGGTGATTCTTTTTCTAAGTGATTAGACATAATAGATTTACGAATTTTATTTGCTTCTATAATCATTTCTTCTGGCGGAGGGGCATCATTTTGAAATTCCATTGAAATAATTTTAGCACAATTCAATTGGGGTATATTATATGTATGTCCACTTTGAATCAGTGTATCATCAAGGTCAATTAATAAAGTTAAATCACTAGTCATTGAAAATTTCCTCAAAATGGTGGCTTAAAATTCCAAATAATGTTAAATTATCTGGAAAGCTGATAAAAATTCCAGGTAATTTAAAATCACTCGCATTTGTTACTACTTTAGTGAATTCTTCTATTTCATGAAGTTTCAATAAAATGCTTTCGCTTTTCGCTTTATGAGTTGTAACATGAAATAATTTTAGAAATTCTTCCTCGGTTGAATTTGTTTTTTCTTGAAAATCACGAATATCCATAAACATTAATCTTAAACATTTATTACTCTGGTCTAATATAATTTCTAGAATTGGAGTTTTATTTACTCCTGAAGCTTCAGATTTAATTTTATTCCAAGTAGATTTATTCAATCTATATTGCATGGCATCCGTATACTTATGTTCTCCGAGCCATTCTTTGGATTTTACGTCACCCTTATGTCCACTAAAGGCCCCCGAGCCAGGAGTTGTATATCCCTTTAATGTTTTAGCCATTTGTTTTTCTAATTTTTGGGAAGTCTTTTTTCTTGCAAATTTTTTTATTGCTTCATCGTTATATTTCAAATAGGCAATTTTTTCGAATTGTTTATTTTCTGTAAAATTATCTTGCACGAGGCTAATTACTAATGGGTCTTTATGTCCTAATACCTGAATTACTTCTCCTTCTTTTAGGTCTTCATCTACAAATCCTAGAATTTCTTTTTGAAACATCAAAAGTGTCTTCATTAATTATTCTTCCGAAGTAGTATCTTCAATATCCATGGCATAAGGGTCGAAAGAATTAACATTGAAGCCCATTTTTTCTCTTATTTTAGCTTCAATTTCTGAACACATTTGTTTATTTTTGATTAATTCCTTAGCAACATTATTTAGCCCGTTAATTTTTGTTTCGCCATATTGATAATAACTTGCATTTAGTTTTTCGATGATTCCTTCTTTAAGGGCAATATCGCGAAGCATTGAATAATTATCAATGATATTTCCATACACAGTAAATTGGCCAGTTTTACCATATGTATCAAAGCGAGTTTTATCAATAATATATTGATATTTTGCACCAACAATATTATCATTTTTATCTTTGATTTGGTCATCTTTGGCTTTTAATTTTTTAATTCCAAGGTTAATAGAGCTATAATATTTTACTGCATTTCCGCCAGGAACGACTTCTGGATTTCCGTAACCACTAATATTCATTCGGAGTTGATTGATGATTATAAATAGAATTCCATGTTTGGAAATATATTTTACATTATTTCTAAACCATTGACTCATTTTTCGTGCGAAAACGCCCATTGCTTCAACATCAATTGATGCAACTGTATTTTTTTTCGAATCTCCTGATTCTTTTTGTGGAGCAAGAGCAATGAGGGAATCTAAAACTACTACGTTCCAGTCCCCATCTTTAATTGCATTGGTAATTGTGTCTAATCCTTCTATTTGATTATCCGGCTTCATGATACCTATTTTTTTCATATCAACGCCGTTAGCTTTCGCCCAATTTATATCGAAGCCCATTTCGGCGTCAACCCACAGCACCTTAGCGCCGCCCTTTTGGGCTTCAGCGACCGTTCTAAGCGCAATTGTTGATTTGAATGAGGCCTCCGCACCGTATATTTGAACAATTCTACCCCTAGGGAATCCACCAATTTGTAAATTATAATCGAGACCAATAATACCAGTTGAAATAATTTTTGGAGAATCAAGCTCGTCGCCACAAACAATCTTAGAAAATCCATCTAATTTAGCACCGCGATTAACGGCATTAATGGCCTCTTTCATGGATTTTTCTTCAACTGGTATTGATTCTTTTTCAATTGGGATTAATTTAGAGAGTTTAGACATTATTTTGAATAGCCTTTCGTGTATCTGCGATTGCTAATTGTGCAACTTCTGCACCGCCCAGATATTTTACTTCATCTGTGATAGCAGATTGACACCTTGAAGCACATTCGATGGCATTTTTGACATTCCTTCTTACGGTATCACAAATTACAGATAATCCCTCTTCTAGAGCTATTAAAAGATTCATTGATTCAACAACACTAGCTGCTTTTGCCTTTCTAGATTCGGCTGACCCATTTGAACCAAGTGCAACCAAGACGCCATTTAACATGGCCTCCCTGATAGCAGTTATTTTTGTTTTAATTCTAATTGATTGAGTTTCAATCTCCGTAATACGATTAAGCATCGCTTGACCGGAATTCATCACCATTTGACATTCGACAAGGCTAGGAGTGGAACTTAATTTAATATTGTGATTATTGGTGTAATTTTTAATTATTTCATCTTCTAGTTTGTCAACTTCTTCGACGCGATGCCCAAAAGAAACAGTCATTTCTTTATCTTTGATTCTAGCGGAATGCAATGCTGCACTTAAAATATCGTCGTCAATTGGTTGTTGTGATTTTAATGACATATAAGGGTCTCCAATCTTTGAAAGTATTATAGTCTGAAAGTTGGATATTTTTAACCATGAGTAAAATTTTAGGATTAGATTTATCTAGTGCAAATATTGGATGGGCCATTGTTAATGAAAAAACTGAAATTATTGATTTCGGACTTATTCCTTTAAAAAAATATAAAAAGAAAAAATTTCCATTGGAATATCTCAAAATTGCTTATGAAAATATTTCGAATGTTATTGAAAAATATAATCCAGATTTAATCATGATAGAAGCAACTTTTTGTCGCAACGTTTTAACACTGAAATCATTAGCACAAATGCGCGGAGTTGCGACTATTGCATGTATTAATAATGGAGCCCTCAATATAAAAGAAATATCTCCTTCTTCTTGTAGAAAAAAAGTTTTTGGCAACGGAGCCCTTAAGAAAGAAGAAGTATATAAAAAACTGAAAGAAAAATACCAAGAAGACATATTTAATGATGGATATGATATATCCGATGCAATTGTAATAGCTTTATCTGGAATTTAAAGAGGCCCCACTTAAGGGGCCCTTGTTTAGCTCTTATTCATTTGTTTCAGAAGCGTTTCAAAGTCTTCTTCATCATCTTCGACAACATTAGTTGTTTCAGGGGTTTCGGATTTCTCAACCTTTTCTTTCTTTGGCTGACTTCCTAGTAAATTCTTGAATACTTCTCCAGCAGTTTTTCCTCCACCATTTGAGCCGCCTTTAATGGCATCCAAGAAATCCTTTCCACTAATTTCTGATTTAGTCTTTTTGCCATCTTCTCCTGGCTTGTAGGCCATAATTCTGAGTAGATTTTTTTCATCATATTGTCTTACGCATTTTGATAAATCAAATCTATTTTCAATAAGGGTCTTATCAGCCTTGGTTAGAGGTGATGGTTCATCTGTAACTGGTTCAATTTTGTAAATGAACTTACCTTTAATTGCCTTGTCTTTATTTTCTACAAGTTGAACCGTGTAGTCCCTATCTCTTACATTGCCATATTCACGATAATACTGCATGATTGGAGCCATTGCAATAGAGGAAAGACTCCAAACTTTAACCTTGTGGTTATCATTATCTGTTCTATCAATGAGGTTGATATAGTGTTTTACTTGTCGTCTATCTGATTCGAAATCTGTACCAGCTTTTCCTTGACATACAACGCATTTTCCATCTGTTGGGCTTTCATTTGGACACTCAAACCCGCTAAACCACGTATTATTCATAGTTGTAGCATGTTCCATTACAGTTAAAAGCGAATCATCTCCGTCTTCAACAATAAATCTTACTCTTGCAATTCCTTCTTCTGTTGGAACTGAAAATCTATCAAATTTATATACCTCTGCTTGCTGTTGTTGTTTTTCTACTTCTTCTTTTGCAATTTGTTCTGCTGTATCAAATCCTGTTTTCATTTTTTCTCCATATTTTTAAATATTTAAGGGCCGACACTAGGTTGGCTATAGATATCATAGTTCGTTTTTTTGAAATTTTCACATCGACAAAATTCAGTTGAATCGACTATGATTACTTCAATAGGAGAGCCAATGCAAAAAAAAGAAATTATTGAATATTTTCAATCTTTATCTAAAAAAGAAAGACTTCAACTCATTGAAATTTTAAAACAAATGAATACCACTAGTGACTCTTCGGCAGAATCTATTCTTGAATCCTTTTATTTCGAAATGTATAATAAAAAGTTTGGATTAGGCCCGGAGGAAAAACTTGGTTCTTCATTAAATGTCATAAAAAGCGTAATACAATCTTATAAAGAAAAAATAACTTCAGAAGAAAAACTTATAAATTTATTAAAAAAAGCTATCGTATATTATTTATTTGTATTCAAAAATGAAGGATATCCTATTGGTCTTAAGTATCTTTTTAATAAAAATAATGAATTCGTCTTACGTCAATGTATTCAAAATTCTATAGATTTAGATATTGAAAATTTAGATATTTTAAATTCTAAATTAGATTCAAAAGAAATTGCTCGCACCCTTAAAAGAGGTGATTCTGTAAGCAACATAGAACAACTTAGTAAGGAAAAATTACGCGATGATGCCCTTAAATTAGTTTCCAAATTAAAAAAACAAAATGCCAAATCTCTTCCTATAATAAAGGAAAGAGAAGATTGCGCTCAGTTATTTAATACTACTGCGCCATCCATTGAATATTCAAAAAATGCTATATTATTTTTGACAAAATTTACAAAGAAATTAAATGAAACCAGTTAGAAGAGTTTTTAATCCTCAAATAGAATTACCAGATTGCAAAAAATGCAATGGTGATGGTTACTTGCGCGATGCTCAAGATAGAAATTTAAGAGATAAAAATAATGTAGATTTGCGTTGCTCTTGTTATTATCAAAATAAATATATTGACTCGAATATTGGAACAGAATATTGGGAAATTACTCCTGCTAATTTCGAAGGTCATAAAGATGATTTGGAGGCAATTTTAAATTTTTGCACCAGAATTAAGGAAATAAAAAATTCAGGTCAAGGGCTTTATATGCACGGTACTTATGGGGCTGGCAAAACTACACTTGGGATGTTAATTCTTAAAACAATTTTACACTATACTAAATATAGTGTACTATTTGCCCCATTTTCAGATTTAGTTATCTTGAATAGTAGAATTGTTGGAGGATTTCATGACAAAGAAGCCGTGCAAGATGTAGAATATATAAAAAATGTTGATTTCCTTGTAATTGATGATTTAGGAAAAGAATTTGATAATGGAAAAGATTATGCTCGCGCAACTTTAAATTCTATCATTAGATATCGTGATTTGTGGAAAAAATCAACTATTTATACCGCAAATGTTCCATTAGAATCATTGGAAAATCATTATGGAAAAAGTAATTATTCAGTATTACGAGGTCGTTCCGAGATTCTCTCTATGAAGGGAACAGAAGATTTTCGTGCTATTAAGAAATTTGATATATAAGGGGAGTTAAAATGTCCGATTGGGTTCTCGCGGAAGATTTAAAAGAAATTGCAGCAGAATTAAAAGATAAATATCCAACTACATTAGAAAATGTAGAGGTTGATAAAATTGTTTTTTTAAGAGAATTATCTTCAGATAAATCAAGAGCTTATGCATACACAAAGAAAATTGACCCATTGTATAAAGTAATTAATTCTACATATGATTATTTAATTGTATTTTTTGATAAATTAATTGTGGATTTTACGCCTGCTCAATTAAATGTTTTAGTTTTACATGAATTGATGCATGTTGGAGGAACCGAAATTGACAACAAAGGCAATGAAAAGACTAAGATGATTAAACATAATGTTGAAGATTTTTTTGAAATCATTACGGCCTTTGGTCCAGATTGGGCTACCAATGATTCTTGCCGCGACCCTCTTGCAGAAATTATAGAAATTAAACCATCACCAAGGTCCAGTGATGATGCTCCTCAATTTGTTGATTCGGAAGACTAGATGAATACAGAACAATCTCTACTTCAATTGCTATTAGAAAATCCAAAAGAAATCGTAGAACTTTCTTCTCAAGGATTTAAAAAAGAGTTTATTCAAAATAAATCTCTTAGGCCGGTTTTTGATTTAATTTTAAATACATATTCTAAATTTCAATCTGTGCCGACTACAGAAGAGCTAGAATCATTAAAATTTAAATTTATTGAAGAAAAAATTCCGCATACAATTAATCACTGTGCGCATTCAATATATAGTGTTTTTCTAAATCTCCTTCAACGAAAGATGTTATTAAAAGCAGGTGATATTTTAATTCAAGAAGGCCCAGAAGCGCAAAAGAAATTCATTACTGAAGCCCTGGCAAAAATGCCAAGATTTAATAACGATGCTGCTTTTAAGGAAATTAAAGAATCTACTGATAAATTTTTAGAAGCTTATAACAAACGTTCTAAAAATAAAAATAAAATCACTGGAGTAGAAACTGGATTCCCAACTTTTGATTTACATACAAGGGGATTGCAGCCTCAATGGTTGACAGTTATTCAAGGAAGAAATGGACAATTCAAGTCATGGGTTATGGCTAATTGGGCCAAGAATATGTTTTTGAATGGGAAGAATGTTCTAATTTTCTCGGCAGAAATGTCATATCAGGAAATAGAAAATAGAATTCATTCACTTGCTTTGGGGATTCCAGAATCTAAAATTAGAGATGGAGAATTAGATATTAATGAACACGAAAAAATGCAAAAATATCTTGAGCAAGTTAAAAACGAGGAAATTGGTGGTAAACTAATAATTCATGATAATCCAGACAGTTTAACATCTATCAAATTAGACATTCAATCTATTCTTCAGAAACATTCGATAGATATCATTTTTATTGATTCCGTTTACCGTTTGTCATCTAAGGCAGACCATGAAGGCTTAACTCAGATTGCTAAAGGCTGCAAAAATATGGCAAGAGAATTTGGCATACCAGTTGTTGTTACTATACAAGCAAATAGAGAATTTGCTAAAGAAAATAAGAAATTCAAAAGAGAAGTATCAACAAATGGTATGTCTGCGGCCGGGACGGATGCTTGGAATACAGATTCAGATATTATGTTAATTCTTCACAGATATGACGAAATGAAGCCATTTAATTATAATGATTTTGTATTAGATAAATTTCGGCATGGGCAGCAGGGTATTCGCTTTATTTTGGAAATAAATCTTAAAGTTCCTATAATTCAAGAAGTTAATTTAGATGAAGCCATTATGAGGTTGGAAAATGCCAATCCTGAAGCTAAGGAAACAAGTGATAATATTTTTAATGAAACTAGTAATCAATTTCTTGTAAAAGACCTATTAGTAGATAAATTTGGAACCTTAGGCGAAGATGAGCTATTTTTAGAAGGACTTGTCAACAGTGAAAATTAAGATTAAAAGGCTTGAAAATTGCCATAAATTACCAGAATATCAAACTGAAGGTGCAGCAGCTATGGACCTGTATGCAGCCGAGGATACGCCGTTATGGATGAATTTGCCGACATTGATTCCAACTGGTATTCAAATCGAGATTCCAATCGGATATGAGGCTCAAATTAGACCAAGAAGTGGACTTTCTAAATCTGGAATAATTATTCCCAATTCTCCTGGTACGATTGATTCAGACTATAGGGGAGAAGTTAAAGTAATTTTATTGATATCGGTTATGGGACTTTCAGATTTGCCAACTATTAGGGCTTCCGCTATATATGATTATGAAAACTGGGAATTATGTAATTTATTAGATAGGCATGGATATGAAAGAGCCGGTGGATACTTAATTAAAAAAGGCACCAGAATAGCCCAAATGGTAATTGCTCCCATAATAAAGGCTGAATGGGAAGAAGTTGATGAGCTTTCAGATACCCAAAGAGGAAGCGGTGGGTTTGGCTCTACTGGTACTTGAACTATTTGATTGAAATGTACTATATTATAGGTATGAAGTCGAAAGGACAGATAAAATGGCAGAAAAACCTTGGAATTACAATGAAGACGAATTTGATGAAATTGAGTATGATGGAACCCCTATTATGCGCCCTTCAACGAAAGCCATAACATTTACTCCTGGTTCTGGATTCGGAGAGGCCGGTACATCAGATGTTGATGTCCAGAAAAAAAGAATCGAAAAGGCCACTAAACCAAAGGAATCTACCAAACTACAGACTCCAACCAAGAAAAGCCCAAAAAAGAAAACAAATAAAAAAGTTTAATTTATTTTATGTGTAATCATGAAATAATTTTGGTTTTAAAATCTCTTTTTAATACTATTGAAATTAAACTTCAGTATGAAAAGAATTATTTTGACCATCCTGCAAATAGTTTAACAAAAGATATTGCTAGGGCCAAAATTCATGCATATAAAGATTGCTTGGAAGTTATTCAAGGTCTTTTAATTCAATATGGACAATTGTAGATTTTCTTCTTGTGGCATGGTTTTTAAGTCAGCAGGTCTTCGCGACAAACACGAAGAAATGTTTCACAAGGATTCATTTAAATTATCGGCGAAGAAAATTTTCACCACAGTTTTGGCAACTAATAGCGAAGAAAAATTAAATAAAAAGTGCATTAATGTTGACAATAAATTTCTTTCATATAAAGAAATTGAAAAATTAGGATTCGAATCAGAAGAATATAAACTTTTAGAAGAGATATTCGTGAATACAATCAAATCATACTTAAATCAAAATTCTAATCGTACCATTGAAGATTATTTTCGCTCTAATGGATTTATAATTAATGGGCAGTAAAGATATTTTTGGATTTTTTATTACAGGTGTTATTTTTGGCTTTGTTGTCGGAACAACAAAACATTTTGACAATATTTTTTATCTCATGTTTATATTTAGTATTTTTATGGCTTTGTGTATTTTTGCGCTTAGACTTGATAATACTATTACCCAAAATTCTTTTATAAAAGAAGATACTATTGAAAAATTAACGAATAAGAAAAGCCTCCTGGATAGATTACAAGATGATTTTGATGTTGATGACAAGAGGTTTAAACTATGAAATCATCGAATCTTATTAGTTGTACAAATTGCAATGATACTGGATGGTTACTATGGCATCACCAGTTCAATCAAATGAACAGAGCTTTTTACTTAAATAAAATAGAACCGAATAGGCAATTAATTCCTCCCGCCAAAGAAATAACATTTGAAGCATGTAAGTGTCAGCATGGAGAAAAGAATATAAAACATTATGAAACCGAAATCTAATAATAGTATTGGCACCAAAAATGTTTCTGAATTTGCGCTTGATTTAGATGGATTATTATTTGAAAAAAGAATAATCTCGCTTAATTGCGAAATCACTAATGAAAAATCGAATGAATGGATATCAAAAATATTATTATTAGATGCTAAAACTAAAACTGCAAAAAAACCAATTTATTTACTAATTAATTCTTATGGTGGAGATGCATATTGTTCATTAGGAATTTCAGACATAATTAGAAACTGTAATTCCCCAGTACATACAATTTGTACTGGTGTCGCTTTTTCTGGAGCATCTTTAATCTTGGCTTCTGGAACGAAAAGATTTATCACTCGAAATTCAAGAGTAATGATGCATCAAGCATGGCAAGGTGGTGATTCGGAAATAACCCACTCACAACTTAAAAATGATGCAGAAGAAAGTCAAAAACTTCATGACCAAACTGTAAATATTTGGCATGAAGTAACCAATATACCTAAATCAAAACTCAATAAATTATTATCTAAAGATACATATTTAAATTCCACGGAAGCACAAGCATTAGGCATTATTGACGAAATTACTGATAATTTTTCAGATTGCATTAAGTAGCGTATTTTATTATGGTTCCCATTTCCTCCGCAGATAGCTCGTCGCTATTCATTGTGAGAAATTATGGCGAAAAGTACAATGATATAAGTTCACCACTTATCTTGTACTTTTTTGATTTTATGAACTATAATGAAAATATAAATCTCAACTAATAAGGAAAATAATTGGCAACCACTAAAGATAATAGAATCAATAAAGAAATTAATTCTCAGAAAGTTCATCTTATAGATGAAAATGGAGTAAATTGTGGCATAGTAGATACTTATATTGCCCTAAATAGAGCCTTGACTAATAATCTTGATTTAGTAGAAATAGACAGGAAAGATAATTTATCTATTTGCAAAATCATTAATTATGGTAAATATAAATATGAACTTTCAAAAAATAGAAAACCACAGCCAAAAAATTTAACTAAAGAAGTTCACTTGACCCCCCGCATTGCAAAACACGACATAGAAGTTCATATTAATAAAATTTCTAAATGGATTAATGAAGGGCACAAAGTAATTGTTTCAGTTCACTTCAAAGGTAGGGAAAATTCATATAAAGAGATTGGATATGAAGTTTTAAAACAATTTTATGTACCAGAATTTAATGTTTCACAAATTCAATCTCGCCCAGAGAATACTGCTATTTGGATAGTGATTACAAAACCATGAATTATAAAATAGTTTCTTTACCAGAAGATATTGCAGACAATTTAGAAAAAGCCCTATTGAAGGGCCTTATTGCTTTAAAGCATGATTTTGCCAATACCGATACAGTAATTGACCAAAAATTAATTCTTGGTGCTGAATATATTTTGGTAAACTTTTTGAATGATTTGAAGAATGGCCAAATTTTGAAAGAGCCAGAGAAGAAAGTTGAACAAGAAAATCCCGTTGAAGATGATACAAAAATAGACGGAATAGATGTTTCATTGTTTATACCACTATTTAATGAAGCCGTTAAAGAATTAGGACTTATATTTAAGGGAATGCAAAACAGTGATATATGCTTTGCATTCAAAAAACGACCAAAATTAACTCAACAACAATTACAAGATGTTGCTGATTCTGCTCATAGATTATTAGTTGATTCGAATATTCCCGAAATTGAAAATTTAATGAAAATAAAGAAAGTGAGAATAGTATGATTCCCAACCTTCCTAAATTTTACACCGTTTTAGATACAGAAACCCTTGGTCTTGATATATGTAAACATCAAATTATTGAAATTGGCGCAGTATTGGTAAATGGAAATGATTTAAAGGTCGTGTCAGAATTTCAAAGTTATATTATTCCGGTGCCATCAAAGAGTGGGAAAATCATTTTTGAACAAAGCGCTTTAGATGTAAATAAACTATCTATAGAATTCTTAGAAAAGAATGGGAAATCCCATGAAGATGTTTGGAAAAGCTTTGCTAGATGGGTAAAATCATATGCAAGAAGCAACTTTGATGTGGAAACAATTAGTTGCAATAAAGCATTCGATATTCCTAGAATCGAAAAACATATGAAAGCATGTAATATTGATGTTCCATTTCATTATGCCAATCATTACGATATCAAAGACATGATGAAAGATTTTTGTCCACAATTGAAGAAAATTAAATTAGAAACAATGTGTCAGTTTTTTGGAATTCCATATGTTAATGCACACGGAGCTTTGCAGGATTCTAAAATGACTTTAGAAGTTCTTATACAATTAGA
>Ga0302326_10006606_pt1 | contig 25978 bp, 10 predicted proteins | sample Palsa_T0_3_FD_202264 | JGI IMG/M metagenome (GOLD analysis project Ga0302326, IMG submission 202264) | Peat permafrost microbial communities from Stordalen Mire near Abisko, Sweden - Palsa_T0_3 | ecosystem: Environmental > Terrestrial > Soil > Palsa > Peat permafrost | place: Sweden: Abisko... | reverse complement strand
AACATCGTCCGACCGGACGAGGAGCACGTCATCTGGCCGTTCGACGGCGAGTACTGGCGCGACGAGCTCGGATTTTACCGCCAGACGATCACGTCGAAGTGCGGGAGGTAGCGATGAATCGGGTTCTATCGGTGTGGGTCTTCGTCATCTCCACGGTGCTGATCGTCGGCGGGGTCGCCGTAGACGCGCGCGCCGACACGTCGGACCCGGACGGATTGGGCGGAGGCGACAGCGCGCCGTCGAAGCCGGCAACGGCGCCTTCTACTTCTTCTCCAGTGTCCTCCTCCGCGTCGTCGTCGGGGTCGTCGGGCGGTTCGGCATGCGTGACCGACAGCGCCAGGAAGTCGCTCGACGCGTGTCCAGGCGGCCCGCTCGCCGGGATGACGCAGCCGTCGGGCAAAGCCCCCACGATGTCGTTCCACTCGAAGGTGGAAGACATCAAAAAGGGCGACAAGAAGATCGAGATCGGCGGTCCGGACGTCTCCCAGCTCGCCGGCATCCGTGACCTTCGAGCCAGCGCGCTCAAGCAGCGCGTCCTCGCGCTCCTCGTCACCGAGATCCAGCAGCTCGAGTCGCTCTACAAGACGACCGAGGTGCGGTCGAAGGATCGGCCCCAGCTGCTGCGCCGGCTCGCCGAGGACTATGTCGAGCTCGAGAACGCAGCGTTCCGCGAGAAGACCGAGGCGGAGGTCAAACGCGACGAGCTGAAGGCGACCAACGCGACCGAGGCGGGCAAGCAGCAGAAGATCGCGATCTCGCGCAAGGGCACGATGGAGCGCGCCCGCAAGGCGGCCATCAACTACTACCAGACGCTGGTCAACGACTACACGGGGCAGCCGTCGCAGGCGTTCCCGAGCAATCCGCCGCCCGCATACCCCACGCTCGACGAGGTCTACTACTACCTCGCGTACGAGTACGAGCAGTCGGGCGATACGCAGAACGCGCGACGCGTCTACCTCGACCTCATCACGAAGACGCCGAACTCGAAGTACATCGTCAATGCGTACCTGGCGTTCGGCGAGCTGTTCTTCAACGAGGCCATGGGCGACCCGTCCAAGTGGGAGCCTGCGAAGCAAGCCTACCAGAAGGTCACGCAGAAGCCGCCGCCCGACAACAAGGTGTACGGCTACGCCTGGTACAAGCTCGCCTACGTCTTCTGGAACATGGGCGATCTGCCCCACGCGCTCGACGCGTTCAAGAAGACGATCGACTTCGGCGTGCAGTTCGGCGGTCCGCCCAACCCGCTCCCCAACGCGAAGAAGCTGGCCGAGAGCGGGCGCAAGGACGTCATCCCCGTGTACGCGCTCGCCGGCAACCCGAAGGATGCCTACAACTTCTTCAAGAACCTGAGCGGCGACGCATCGGGTGAGAACGCGAAGACGTTCCGCATGATGGACGACCTGGGCCAGAACTACCTGGACACGGGTCACTATCCCGAGGCGATCGACCTCTACAAGGACCTGCTCGTTCGCGATAACGGCGGCGACCGCGGGTGCGACTATCAGTCGCACATCACCGAAGCCACGATGGCGATGAAGTCGGGCGACAAGCCCGCGATCATCGGAGAGCTGAGCAATCAGTTCAAACGCTACCAGGCCTTCAAGGCCGACCAGCACTCGGCCGAGTCCAAGCAGCGCTGCGCGGGCAAGACGGCGGCGATGGCGACCGAGACGGCGATGGCGTGGCACCTCGAAGCTGTCGGCACCGAGGGACAGCGCGGAACCGGGGACACGCGCACGATGGACTTCGCGGCCGCGCTCTACAAGAAGGTGGCCGAGAGCTGGCCGACCGAGGAGTTCTCGAAGTTCGAGTTCCCGCGGCTCGTCAAGGAAGATTGGCCGACGATCTACAAGATCAAGTACGACATGGCCGACCTCCTCTACTTCCGCGAGAAGTGGGCGGAGTGCGGCCCGGCGTTCGACGCCGTCGTGCAAGAGGATCCGAAGGCCCCGGAGGCGGCGGAGTCCGCGTACGCGGCGGTGCTTTGCTACCAGAACATCTATCTGGCCCAGCACGCGAAGGGGTCCGACAAGAAGGGCAGCGGCAACCTCCCGGGTGTCGGAAAGGACATCAAGGGGGACGAGGACGCGAAGTACCGCCCGAAGGACATGACCGACGCGCAGAAGTCGATGGTCTCGTCGTTCAACCGGTATGTCTGTTACATCCACCCGAAGCCGGACGACGCCGACGGCCAGAAGCAGCTGGCCGAGGTGCAGTACGCCCGATGCCGCCTCTACTTCGAGGCGCAGCACTGGGAGGAGGCGGCCGCGTGCTTCAAGGACGTGGCGTACAACCATCCCGAGAACGACGCCGCGGTCTATGCCGCGCAGCTCTACTTGGAGAGCATCAACGTCCTGACGTTCCACGGGTCGCCAAACCGCAACTCGTGCCTCGACGACATGATCACGGACGTACCCAAGTTCCTGGATCTTTTCTGTACGGGCGACAAGGCCACGAAGAACGAGGACACGTGCACGCTCCTCACGAAGGTGCAGTGCGACATCCAACGCCTCCGTGCGCAGCGCATCGTGGAGGACGCGGACAAGGGCGGCAACAACGCGCTCGAGCTCTTCGAAAAGGGTGGCAACGCGTACTTCGCCCTCTGGGACAAGTACGGAGCCACGCCGCTCCGCGCGAACCAAGCGCCCCAGTGCGAGCGGCTCGATGAAATCGTGGAAAACGCCGCGCGCGCCTTCCAGGCGGGGCACCTCGTGGCGAGCGCGATCCGCGCCCGACGCGTGCTCCTGAACCCGACCTACCGGATGGAGAAGGGCGAGCTCGCCAAGGACGCGGAATTCAAGATCGGCGGCAACTACCAGGCGATCGCCGTCTACGACCAGGCCGCTGATTTCTTCGAGCAGTACGCCAAGGACAACCCGCGCCGCCACGACGCGGACAAGGCGTTGTCGGACGCCATCGTCCTACGCCTCGGCCTCGGGCAAGAGGACATCGCCGTCGCCGACGTGAAGCAGTACCAGAAGGACTACGGCAACTCGAACGCCAACGAGACGGCGCAGATCGCCTTCGCGATCGGCGCGCACTACGCCGACAAGGAAGACTGGGAGAGCGCTCGCAAGGCGCTGACCGGCGCCATGGGCACCCTCGAGAAGGCGCCGCCGGACATCCAGGTGCAAGCGCACGCCACCCTGGCGCGCGCGCTCATGCGCCTCAAGGCCGAAAGCAGCGGTCGCGCCGAGTACGAAAAGGTCCGCAAGCTCTGGGGCGACGGCACGACGGTCCAGCAGAAGATCAACGACGCCTACAAGAGCGAGGGCGAGGATCAGCGCGCCCACCGGCTGGGCAAGGCGCTCGATGCCGTGGGCGAGGCACTCTTTTTCGCCGGAGAAGAGAAGAAGAAGGAGAAGGTCGATTCGCTGCCCTTCCCCGTCTACAAGGGCAACGGCAAGAAGGACGACGTCCTGAAGTACATGGACAAGTCGGTCAAGCCTTGGGTCACCAAGAAGCAAGAGGTGATCACGGAAGTCGACAAGGAGTACCAGAAGATCACGGAGCTTCAGCCCGTCCCGCCGCCGCGGTGGGTCATCGCGGCGGCCTCGCGCGCGGGCCTCATGTGGGGCAACTTCGTCGACGACTTCCGTCGCGCGCCCTACCCCAAGGACTGGGACAAGAAGGGCTTCGTCCCCGGCACGGGCGACACGCTCTCGTGGTCCGAGGTCAAGGCGAACTACCTCGAGAGCCTCGACGGTGCGTCGGAGCCGATCAAGGTGAGCCGAGCCAAGCCGGCGCTCAAGCGCTGCTTGGACGACTCGGTGAAGTATCAGTACTTCGACGAGTACTCGCGTGACTGCGAGAAGTGGCTCGCGAAGAACTACAAGACCGAATACCACATCGTCGACGAGCTCCGCGGCGCGCCCACGCTGTCGAACGGCGGCCTGGATGACCGTCCGCCGCCGCTCATCGTGGGGGGTCAGCTCTGGCACCCCGTCGACACCGGCCCGGTCACGGAGAAGGCCGAGATGGTCAGCTCGGGCGGCTCGGGTAGCAGCGAAGAACCCAAGAAAAAGAAGAAGAAGTGAGCGCGCCCATGAACAACATCGGAAAGGTGGTGGTTGCGGCCGCGCTCACGGCAGGTCTCGGATGCGGGGGCGGTCACAAGGAAGCTGAGAGCCCCTCGGACGAGGCGCCCCACGCGGGTGGTGGTGGCGGCGGCGGAGCTGCAGCCGCCCCCGTCCAGAGGGCGGCGCAGGAGCGCTTCAACGCTGCACTCGACATGCTGAACGGCCATGACAAGGCCGCTGACTGGAACGACCAGGCCTGCTCGGATACCGCGAACGCGTTCGAGAGCGCGGCGTCGGCACAATCGAGCGGCAAGTTTCCCGAGGCGACCTACGACGCGGGGCTCGCCTACCAGCGTTGCAACAACGACAAGGAAGCAAGGTCCCACTTCCAGAAGGCGTTGGCGGACGACCCCAAGTTCCACTTCGCCCGCGCGCAGCTGGCGCTCTACCAGTTCAAGGCAGACGGGAATGTCGACGCGGCGATCAATGCGCTCGAGCAAGCCGTGAACGACGCGAACTTCCAGAACGTTCCGGCGCTGGTCGACCTCGCGATGTTCCAGATGCTCCGCGACTCGGACACCATCGGCGCCAACTGCCAGTCCAAGGCCGGCGACCTGAAGGACTTCGACTGCGCGAAGCTCAACTTGCAGCGCGCGCTCGCCATCGACGACGGCTACATGCCCGCCTTCAACCAGCTGGCGCTCTTTTACTTCGGCAGCGCGAAGAAGAAGGCCGGTGCGCGCAAGTTCGGCCGCACGATTGCCACCAACGCCGCCATCGCGAAGCGCGGCGACGTACAGCAGCTCGAGCTGGCGGCGCTCGTTTGCGGGCAGGCCGTGCGCAAGAACAAGGGTTACGCCCCGATCCACAACACGTCCGGACTGATCTTGAACGAGCTCGGACAGGTCAACACGGCGGTCAAAGAGTTCTCGGCCGCGGCGCAGCTCGACCCGCACTTCTTCGAAGCGCAGATGAACCTCGCGGCCATCAACCTCAGCTTCCGCGGGTTCGACAAGGCCGAAGGCGCCTATCGCAAGGCGCTCGAGATGCACCCGAACGACTACGACGCGCACCTCGGGCTGGCGCTCGCGCTTCGCGGTCAGATCGACGATTCGAACTACGACAAGCAGGTGGCCGCAGTCCAGGCCGAGCTCGACGCGTGCAAGAAGATCGACGAGGCGCGCCCGGACGCCTACTTCAACGAAGGCATCCTGACCCAAGAATACAAGGCGAAGGGCGCCGGCGGGACGGACAAGGCCGTCGTCGTCTACGGGCAGGCGAAGCAGGTGTTCCAGGCCTTCCTCGAGAAGGCGGGAGACAAGCCCGAGTACGCGGGTGCCGTGAAGAAGACACGAGAGCGGATGCAGGACATCGACGACACCGTCACCTTCCTCCAGGCGGGTGGTCCGAGCACTCCGCCGCCGGCGAGCCCTTCGGCCCCAGCCGGTGCGGCGCCGCCCGCAGGATCCGCGGCGCCAGCGGAATCCCCGGCGCCAGCGGGATCGGCTCCCCCGGCAGCTCCCCCCAAGTGACGAGGCCCATTGCCAAAGGGAAGGGAACTTATCGGCGGCTCTTGCTGTCGCTGCCTTCGAGGGCAGGAGTGGCCCGCAGGGGTGGCCCAGCTGCGCCGCGAGACGCCGTAGTGACGAACAATCCGTTGACCCAACGTCCTCAGGCACGTACACTTATACTGTAATTCCAGCGCATCTTTCCGTTGATGGTGAATCGCCAGACAATGCGACTGGCCGCACCGCTGGAACCGACGAACTCGTCGACAAAGCCCCTCTCAGCTCCGGAGTGATTCATGAAGCGCACGAACAAATGGCTCCTGGTCCTGCCTGCGGCGGTGGCCCTCCTGTCGATCACGTCGCCGTCGCGCGCGCAAGACGCCGCGGGCGGTGCAGGTGCGGCGGGCGCGCAGTCCGGAGCGTCCGGGGACTACGGGTACAAGTTCGAGGACGACCCGTTGGCCGCGGGCGGCTTCGGTCCCTCCGACGCGACGATTCGCGTCCGTCCGGGGCCAGTGCGTACGACGCTCATCCGGCCACGCACGTCGTTCGTGCCGGAGATGCTCAAGTCGGTCGAGAATATCTGAGGCGAATCGATGGATAGCCAGGGTAAGGCCAAGGTTGCGCTGACGTTCGCCCTGTATCAGGGCGATCAGCTGGTTCGTCGCGACACGATCGCGCAGGACATCGTCAAGGTCGGGAAGGACCCGCGCAGCCATTTGCGCGTCGACGACGACCTTGCCTCTCGTATGCACGCGGTGATCGAGGTCGCTTCGCCCTCGGACATCACCCTCATCGATCTCGGCAACGAGCCGGGCACGCTCGTCAATGGACAGCGGGTCAACAAGTGCAAAGTGCGTCCGAACGATCAGATTCAGATCGGGTCGACGCTCATCGTCCTCGAAAGCGCCGAGCCTGCGACAGCATCCCCGCCGGCCGCCGAGGCCCCTGCGGCCGCGGCCAACCCTTTCGCCGGTGCCAATCCTTTCGCCGCCGCTGCGCCTGCTGCCACCGCAAATCCCTTCGCCGGCGCCAACCCCTTTGCCGCCGCAGCCGCTCCGGCGGCCGCTGCCAACCCGTTCGCGGCTGGGCCTGCTCACGGCGCGGCGCCGTTCGCCGCACCGTCGACGCCGTTCGTCGCGCAGGCCTCTGCACCGCTCCCCACTGGGCCAGGTCTGGGCCTCGAACCGCCGCTCGATGGCGTGGCCCCCGGCTTTGCGTACTCGATGGTCAAGAGTGGCCCGGACGTCAGCCCTGACGAGGTCGAGGTTGCGCACGTCTCGGCGATCGAAGTGATGATCCTCTGGGATTCGAACGTGCTCCACGTCTCCCATCTCACGCCGCCGCGCTCCTTCTATGTGGGCGAGGAGTCGGGCGACAAGATGGGCTGCGACTACTTCATCCCGAGCGAGACGCTCGGGACGACCCGGGCGCCCATCGTGGTGTCTCGCGGCGTCGGCGCGGCGCTCGTCATCCTCCCGCGCTCGCGGGGCTACGTCGATGTGCCCGGGCAAGGCAAGCTCAGCCTCGCGGATCTCGTCTCGTCCGGACGGGCACGCCCGTCATCCGAGATGAGCGGGGCCTACGAATACGAGCTTCCGGCGAATGCCAAGGCGCGGATGGAGCTCGACGGCAGCGCGCTCGTGTTCCAAGTCAGCGCGGTCAATGCGGGCAAGCGCCTCCCCGTCGGCTTCATGAGCACGATGGAGCCGGCGGCGCTGATGTTCACCGGCCTGTCCTTCCTGCTTCATATGGGGCTCATCGCTGTCTTCGCGTTCTTCATGCCGCGGATGAACGGCGACGACAGCGAAGACATCGATCGTGATCAGATCCTGATGATGCAGAAGCTTCTCAACGCCGCGGCGGACCGCGAGCAGGAGGAGCGGAAGGATCAGGACGTGAACGAGGCCCAGCCCGACCAGAAAGAGGGCGGGACGGGAACGCGCGCCAAGGGTGAAGAGGGTTCGATGGGGAACCCGAACACGAAGGACAGCGGCCACAAATACGGTGTGCAGGGTCCCAAGGACAATCCCGACCCGCACCTCGCGAAGCAGGCGGCGCTCCAGGAGGCCGCGCAGTTCGGCATGATTGGCCTTATCTCGACGATGGGCGGGGGCGATCCCAACGCGCCCACGGCTCCGTGGGGTCGCGAAGAGTCATCCGGCTCCGACGAGAAGAGCGCGCGCGGCAACATGTTCGGCGACACCATCGGCGACTCGTTTGGCGCCGGGGGTCTCGGCCTCTCGGGCGTGGGCGAAGGCGGTGGCGGTCGCGGCGAAGGCATCGGCCTCGGCAACTTTGGTGGCCTCGGCCACGGTGCCGGCACGGGCACAGGCCAGGGGATCGGCAACGGTCGGGGTCGACTCGGTGGGGGTCACAAGGTGAGCTCGCCGAAGCTTCGGGAAGGAGCGACGCAGGTCAATGGTCGCCTCCCGCCCGAGGTCATCCAGCGCATCGTGCGCCAGAACTTCGGTCGATTTCGCCTCTGCTACGAGAACGGCATGCGAGCGAACCCGAACTTGCAAGGTCGCGTGAGCGTGAAGTTCATCATCGATCGAAGCGGCGCGGTGTCGATGACGGCCGACGGCGGGAGTGACCTGCCGGATCAGGGCGTCGTGCAGTGCGTCGTGCGCGGTTTCGGCAACTTGTCGTTCCCGCAGCCCGAGGGCGGCATGGTCACGGTCGTGTACCCGATCATGTTCAACCCGGGGGATTAGGAAGCGCACGCCGTCGCGCATCGCGTGATCGCAAATCCGGTGGGGAGATCGAGGGGAGCGGAGGTCGCTCCCCTCGACGGTGACGCGACCCGCGGAGGTCGCTCCCCTCGACCGGGACACGTGTAATCGTGAAGCCCGAACACACTCGCATTTTTGCGGGCTGGTTGCTGTGGACGGGCCGCATTCGCTTCTCGTAGACTGCCGCGCCATGAGTCTCGCGAAGGTGCTCGTTGCAGCCGGAGTGGTGTCTGTTGCTGCGTGCAGCCGCAACAACATCGAGGCCGTGAACCTTGCCAATGAGGGCGACCAGGCCAAGGGCGCGAACGTCGACGAGGCGATTTCCAAATACGAGCAGGCCACGAAGCTCGACCCCGACAACGCACGCATCTGGTGGAAGCTCGTCCTCGCGTACGAGAAGAAAGAGGCGTGGCAGAAAGAGGCCACGGCCTGCGCGCACGCCGAAGAAGCGGCCGAAAAGGCCGATGGCAAGAAGACCCACGCGGACTACTACTTCCGCCAGGGCTACGCGCTCGAGCAGCTCGCGGAGGCGGGCGGAAGCTGGGCGGATGCCAAGGCTCCCTTCCAGATGGCCGCGCAAGTCGACCCCAACTACGCCGACGCGTACGGCGAGTTGGCTTGGGTTCTTCTCCACGCGGACGACGAAGTCGGCGCGATGCAGAACTGGACCAAGGCGCTCCAGACGAGCCCGGACCGTACCCAGTACTACGTCTCGCTCGCCGACCTCTACCGCCGCGAAATGTTCTTCGACCAGGAGGAGCAAGTTCTGAAGGAGGGGTTGTCCTACGCCAAGGAGGACGACAAGCACCTCTTCAACCTCCACACCCTCCTCGGCGACGCATACGAGACGAAGGGAGACCTCTCGCGTGCCGTCTCGGAGTACGAGGCCGCCAAGAAGTCGTGCGAGAGCAACAAGTGCAACGACCACAAGGAAGCGTACTTCTACCTCGGCTCAGCCTACGCGGAGCTCAACCCGCCCAAGAAGAACGAGGCCATCCAGCAGCTGCAGTCGTTCTTCAAGATCACGTGCAAGGGCTCGAACGCGGCGAAGTTCGGCGACCAATGCGCGCAGTCCCAGGAGATCGCGCGGCGTCTCGGGGGCTCGCTTCAATAAGCTCGCCGCGCCGAAAGCTCTGCGGGTGGCCTTCGGGGCCTCGGCGGCAAGAGGGGCTCTCGGGAAGAGAATGTGCGAGAAACACGCGCCCGGGATGGTCTGCCCGGCGTCCTCGCTAGCGGGCCACGGCGTGAAAGATCGCCCGCAGAAACAACACCCTTCGGCGGTATAGTGTGAACGCCGCGAGGCACACGGGAAGGTGGCGGTGTTCCCGCTGAGCGGTCGAACGAACCGAGGCGATCGATGGAGTTAGAGGAGCGTCTTTCGTATCTGGAGCACGTCCAAGACTGGCAGGGTCTCGCCGAGGAGCTCGAGAAGGGGATCGCGTCGGCGCCTGCCCAGGCGGACAAGGCCCGCTTCCATCTGAAGTTGGGCCGCGTGCTCGAGACGAAGTTTCTCGCAGGGGTCAAGGCGCTCAAGCATTTTCAGGACGCCTACAAGCTGAACCCCGCGCTCATCGAGAGCCTGGAGTCGGCGCGCCGGATCTACTGGGGCCTCGGCAAGTTGAACATGGTCCAAAAGCTCCTCGAGCTGGAGCTGAAGGCTGGCCCTGAAGGTGCGCGTGCGAGCGCCTTGCTCCTCGAGCTGGGCGACGTGCTCAGCGATCAAGGCGAGTGGGAGAAGGCGGCCGCCGCATACGCGAAGAGCCTCGGCGCAAGCGGTGGCAAGAACGCCGGGGCGAGCGCCGCACTCGAGGATGCACAGCTCGACGCGGCACGATGGCAGGAGCATCTCGCGGGGCTTTTGCGCATCGCGGGTCAGGACGCGAGCGCCGCGGGAAAGGCTCGCGCGTTCCTTCGCGCATCACGAATCGCCCGCCGGTTCGCGCCCGACGAGGCCGAGGCCATGCTCTCGCGAGCCTATTTCGCCGACGCGGGCGACAAGCAAGTGGCCGCGCTGTACGAGGGCGTGCTCGCGGACCAGGGCCGCTTCGACGCGCTCGAGCAGGCGCAGCGTCAGATCCTCGAAGAGCTCGACTCCGCGTCGCGCGCCAACGTGGCGCTGCTCTTTGGCACGCGCTGGATTCTTCGGCACCAGAACGTCGAGTTCGGTGCCCGCTTCCTCGAGGAGGCTCTTCGGCTCGATCCGCGAAGCGAGGGCGCGTTCTTCTTCCTTCGGGATGCGTACGGCAAGAAGGCCGGTGACTGGGTTCGCGTGCTCGATCTCGCCGAGGCCGCCGCAACGCGCGCCGAGGACGGGACGAGTACGTTCCTTCTGGCCGAAGCCGGCACGATCGCGTGGCGCGAGCTCGGCAACCTGATACGCGCGCGTACCTCGTTCGAACGCCTGAGCGCCGTCTCGCCCGAGCACCCACAGCTTCGTGCGTTCGAAGCTCAGATCGGTGAGACGCTCAAGCCCGCGAGCGGCCCCGCGCCGACGGATACGGTCGTCGCTCCCGCCGTGCCGGCCCCTGCATCCGAGCCGTCCCGTGCGGTCGCCCCTACCGCCACGCCTGCGGCTGCTCCAGTGGCCGCCGCACCGACGCCGCCCCCGCCTCCGGCCGCTCCGGCTGTCGTCGTCGACGAAGCGAAGGTCGCCGAGCTCCGTCAGCTTGCCGAAAAGCAGGAAGCCGCCAAGCGCTACAACGAGTACGTCAAGACGCTGCTGCAGCTCGCGGGCCTCGTTGGCGACCCGGAAGAGAAGGTCGCTCTCTACACGAAGGCCGCCGACCTCTACGTGTCCAAGTTCGCCAACCAGGCCGAGGCCGTGAAAGCCTACGAGGCCGTCCTTGCGATCGACCCGGACCACGCGCAGTCGGTCGAGTACCTGCGTCAGATGTACGAGAAGCGCCGCGACTGGGAGAAGCTCCTTGGTCTGCAGCGTCGCGAGGCCGAGCGCATGCCACCGGGCGCAGCCCGCGCCGCGAAGTTTCTCGAGATCGCCAAGCTCGCCACCGAGCGGGTGAAGAAGCCGGAGGTCTGCGTCGACCTCTGGCAGGAGGTCCTCGCCAACGACGACTCGAACGCCGACGCGCTGTCCGCGCTCTCCGGGCTCTACGAGCGCGCCAAGGACTTCGAGCGGCTGACGGCGGTCCTCGAACGCCAGGCGGAGGTCACGTACGACGCCGCCGCGAAGATCCAGGTGCTCGCGAAGCTCGGGGCGATATACGGCGATCGTCTCAACAACGACGAGGGCGCGCTCAACGCTTGGCGTGCCCTTCTCTCGCTCGACCCGAACGACCGTCGCGCCCAGGACGCCCTGAAGAAGAAGTACCTCGCGCTCGGTCGTTGGGACGACCTCGAGGTGTTCTACGCGGAGAGCGGCAAGTGGGACGAGTTCATTCGCGTCCTCGAGCAGCAAGAGGCCAAGGAGACGAATCCGCAGCCCAAGATCTCGCTGCTCTTCAAGATCGCGCAGCTCTGGGCCGACAAGAAGCAGAAGCTCGATCGCGCGGCCAAAGCCTACGAGAAGGTGCTGGAGCTCGAGCCCGACAATCTGCACGCGGCCGAGTCACTCATCCCGATCTACACGGCCGCCAACAATGCCAAGTCGCTGGGGAACGCGATCGAGGTCAAGCTCGGACACGAGCAGGATCCTGCTGCCAAGCTGGAGCTTTATCGCGAGGTTGCTGCGCTTTACGAAACGAAGGTTCGCGATCCGCAGCGCGCTTTCGAGCGCTACCTCGCGGCACTCGAGATCGCGCCCGGCGATTCACGCACCGGCGAGGACATCGAGCGCGTCGCGAAGGCGATCGGACGTTGGGACGAAGTCGTCGCTGCTTACGGGCGAGCGATCGAATCGGCGGACTCGAGCGGCGATCGCGACGGTGGCGTCTCTCTCCGACTGCGGCTGGGGCGCGTGCTCGTCCAGCACCTCAACAAGGTGGACGAAGCGCTCGAGACGTACCGCGCCGTCTACGACGCTGACGGCGAAAACCTGGAGGCGATCGCCGCCCTCGAGCAGCTCTATCGCCACAGCTCCCGATTCGCAGACCTGCTCGGGATCTACGAGAAGAAACGAGATCTCGCGCCGACGACCGACGAGAAGAAGGCCATCAGCGCCGAGATCGCCCGTCTCTACGAGAACGAGCTGAAGGACGTCGATCGCGCCATCGAGACGTACGTCCAAGTGTTGGAGGAAGAGCCGAGCGACGTCCAGGCCCTCGCGGCGCTCGACGTGCTCTACGGTCGCCTCGGCCGGTGGGCGCCTTATGTCGACGTGCTTCGGCGGCGTCTGGAGCTCGACGTCGGTGAGCAAGAGCTCATCGACCTAAAGTTTCGGCTCGGAACGGCACTCGAGAAGCACCTCGAGGACCCGGCCGCAGCGCTCGAGAACTACCGCGAGATCCTGTTCGTGGAGCCCACTCACGAAGGGGCGCGTCAGGCGCTCGAGGCGATGCTCGAAGGGGAGCTCCGCGCCGAGGCCGCATCGATCCTCGAATCCATCTACGAGGAGCGCGGCGACTGGCCGAATCTGATCCGCTCGCTCGAGATCCTGGCAACGGGCGAGGGCGATGTCGAACGGCGGGTGGCACTCAAGCGCAAGGCGGCGCGCGTCAGCGGCGAGCGTGCCAACGACACGGCCCGAGCGTTCGAGTTCTTGGCCTCGGCGTTGCGGGACGAGCCGTCGATGGCCGAAACACGCACCGAGATCGAACAGATCGCCGAAGCGTCCGGGGCTCTCAAGGCGCTCGTCGACCTGTACGGCGACCTCGCCACGGACATCAGCGACGCGGCCCTCGCACGACAATACTGGATGCGTATCGCTGCGATCGACGAACGTCTAGGCGACGTCGATCGGGCCGCGCAGGCGTTCACCAAAGTCCTCGCGATCGACGCGGGAGACGCCGAGGCGCTCGCAGCGATCGAGCAGCTGTTCACACGCACTCAGCGCTGGGCCGATCTCATCGGCGTCATCGAGCGCCGCATCGAGCAGGCCGCCGACGCGTCGGATCGCGAAGCTCTCTACGCCTCGATGGCGCAGATCTACGACCAGCGCCTCGGTCGCCCCGAGGACGCCGTCGTCGCCTACCAGAAGGTGTTGGACCTCGACCCGGGTAGCGACCGGGCGCTGCGGGCGCTGGACGATCTCTTCACGCGGCAAAAGCAGTGGGACAAGCTGGCCGAGAATCTCGAAGCCCAGCTGGCGCTCGCCTCGACGGAAGAGACGCAGCTCACGTTCATGCTCCGGCTCTCCGCGCTGCGTGAGGGCGAGATGGGACTCGTCGACGTGGCCATCGAGGGGTACCGCCAGGTCCTCGAGCGCTCGCCGACGAACGTCGACGCGCTCGCCGCCCTCGAACGGCTCGGCCGAAACGAGCAATACGAGCTCACCATCGCCGATCTTCTCGAGCCGCTCTACCGACAAGCCGGCGACTGGCAAAAGCTTGTCGGCGTCCACGAGTCGCAGGTCCGGCGCACCGAGGACGTCTCGCGCCGCGTCGAGCTCCTTCACCAGATCGCCCAGCTCTACGAGGACGCGGCCGGGGAGCTCGAGCCAGCGTTCGCCACGCTCGCGCGTGCCCTGAAAGTCGACCCCGCCAACGAGACGACACAGCAGCAGCTCGACCGCGTTGCCCGAGCTACCGGGCGCTTCGCGGACCTGGCGCGGGTGTTCGAAGATCTCGCCACCGAGATCGACGACGCCAGCCTCGCCAGCGCGCTCACGATGACGAGCGCGCGGGTCCAAGAGAACGACATCGGCAACCCGGGAGCTGCCGTCGCGCTTTATCGCAGGGTCCTGGAGGTCGACCCGCTGAACCTCGGCGCCGCCGAGTCGCTCGAGCGTCTGTTCCGTGCCTCCGAGGCCTATGCCGATCTCGCCGTCATCCTCCAGCGCAAGTCGGAGATCCTCGAGGAACCGCAGGACAAGAAGGAAGCGTTGTTTCAGGCCGCCTCCATCGAGGAAGACGTCCTCAACCGGCCCGAAGCGGCAATCGCCGTCTACAACAAGGTCCTCGAAATCGACTCCGACGACGTCCGCGCCGTCGAGGCATTGATCCGCCGTTACCTCGACCTCGCGCGCTGGCCCGATCTGCTCGCCGTGTACGCGAAGAAGGCGGATCTCGTCGCCGACATCGACGAGAAGAAGGGCATCTACTACCAGGTCGGCGCCGTCTTCGAGCGCGAGCTCGGCGATGTCGCGCGCGCCATCGACACCTACGCCAAGATCCTCGAGCTGGATCCGGACGACGTGCAAGCGCTCTCACGCCTGGACGTGCTGTACGAGCGGGCGGAGAACTGGCCCGAGCTCCTGTCCGTGCTCACTCGCGAAAGCGAGATGACGAACGATCCGATCGAGGAGTCCAGTTACAAATACCGGATCGCGGACCTTTATGAGAAGCACCTGGACGACGTCCAGCGGGCTCTCGAGCTCTACGGCGAGATCCTCCAGAGGCAGCCAGATCACGAACCCACGCTGCGCGCGCTCGAGGGCCTGAAGGACGGCGACCGCGAGCCGCTCGGCGCGGCCGCAGTGCTCGAGCCCGTGTACGAAGCCGCGGGCGACTGGCCCAAGCTCATTCGCGTCCACGAGGTTCAGGTCCGCCGCTCGACGGACGCCTTCCAGAAGGTCGATTTGCTCCACCGGATCGCGCGCCTCTACGAGGACGCCCTCGGTGATCACACGTCGGCGTTCGAGACGTTCTGTCGTGCCCTGCCGATGGACGACGGCAACGATCAGACCCTCGGCAACATCGAGCGTCTCGCGAACGTCGTGAACCGCTGGCCGAACGTTGCCGCGCTCTACGACGCGCAGCTGGACGACCTCGCCGCGCGCAGCGAAAACGATCGCTTCGTCGAGCTCGGGCTACGCAACGCCCAACTCTTCGAGGTCCAGCTCGAGGACGTCGGCGGGGCCATCGTCCGTTACCGCCGCGTCGTGGAAGCGGCGCCGGAGAATCTCGTCGCGATCCGCGCGCTCGATCGCCTCTATCTGCAAGCCGAACGCTGGTCGGACCTGGCTCAGGTGCTCGCCCGGGAAGCGGAGATCGCCGAGTCGCCGGACGAGGCGTTGGAGCTCAAGTTCCGCCTCGGCCAGGTGCAGCAGACGAAGCTTGGCGACGTCGATCGGGCGCTCGCGGCGTACCGCGACGTCATTGCCGCAGCCCCCGAGCACGTGGCGACCCTCGCCGCGCTCGAGGCGCTCTTCAGCGGCGGGATCAAGCAAGCCGAGGTCGGCGAGATTCTCGAACCGCTCTACCGCTCCGCCGGCGAGTTCGAGAAGATGTCGCTCGTTTACGAGGCGCAGCTCGCGCAGACGCAAGGACAGGAAGATCGCCTCGCGGCCTACTACAGGCTCGCCGAGCTCTGGGAGGAAAAGCTCCTCGATACGGGCAAGGCGCTCGACGTCTACATCCGGGCGCTCAAAGAGTTTCCCCTCGACGAGAAGTCCGGCGAAGAGGGCCCGCGGCTGGCCGGCCACGTGGATAGCGGATGGGAGACGCTGGCCAACGCGTACGCCGACATCATCGGCCTGCACGCGGACGTGGAAGTCCAAAAGTCCGTGGGGCGCAAGCTCGCGCGGACGTTCGAGGACGAGCTCGGGGACGTCGGTCGCGCGGAGGAGACGTACAAGTACGTCCTCGGCCTCGATACCAAGGACACAGAGGCGCTCGCCAACCTGGATCGAATCTACGTCTCGCTCGAGTCGTGGCCGGAGTTGGCGCGGACGCTCGAGATGCGTGTCCAAGCGTCGACCGATCGCGTGGACCTCGTTGAGCTCTATCCGCGGCTCGGCGAGCTCTACGAGATCCGACTCAACGACGTGCCCAACGCGATCCGAGCGTATCGGCGCGTGTTCGACGATCTCGACAAGTCGCACGAGGTCGTGATCGCGGCCCTCGCGCGGATCTACGAGGCGCAAGGTGCCTGGGTCGAGCTCGATACGGTCTACCAGCGGGAGCTCGAAGGCGCGTCGGGCGACTCCGCCGAGGCGGAGATCCGCGCAAAGATCGCGCACCTCGCCTCCGACAAGCTCGGGCAGCCGGACAAGGCGATCGAGACGTGGAAGGTGGTGCTCGACCTGCGCGGCGAGGACCCCGAGGCGCTGCACGCTCTTGCCGACCTGTACTCGGCGCAAAGCCAGTGGGCGAAGCTCGTCGACGTGCTCGAGCGCGAGTTCGACATCGCGACGAGCGACGACGACCGCGCGAACATCCTGGCGCGGCGTGCCCAGACGACGAGCGAGAAGCTCGGTCGCGACGACGCGGCGATGGACGACTGGAACCGCGTCCTCGACATCGACTTCGCGAACCTTGCCGCGCTGCGGGCGATCGTCGGCATCCGCCGCCGCCAGGGGGATCCCAACGAGCTGGTCGCGGCGCTGCACCAGCTGGTGGATCGCGCGGCTGCGTTCGTCGAAGCAGACGAGCTGAAAGAAGTGTTCCGCGAGCTCGGGCGTACTTACGGCAACGTGCTCCAGCAGCCATACGACGCGGGCGAAGCGTGGCGCAAGCTGCTCGACGTCGGTCTCGACTTCGAGGCCATCGACGCACTCGAGGCCATCTACCGCGCCGACGATCGCTGGACGGACGTCATCGACGTCAAGATGCGGCGTGCCGAGGCGCTGTCCGAGCCGGGCGACAAGATCGCAGAGCTCCGCAGCGTGGCGGCGATGTGGCGCGAGCAGGCCAATGACGCCGACGGCGCTCGCGCGCCCTTCGAGAAGATCCTCGAGATCGAGCCGGCCCACGACGAGGCCTTCACCGAGCTGGAGAAGCTGCACCAGGCCGCAAGCCGCTGGGAGCCGCTCCTCGAGCTTTACCTCGCCCGCCTCGAGACGCGCGAGGAGACGAGTCAGAAGACGGAGCTCCTCCGCAAGATCGCGCGCGTGTTCGAGGAACGCCTCGACGACAAGGGCCAGGCGCTCGATGCCCTGGTCAACGCGCTCGAGATGGACTTCCACGACCGCGAGACCGCGCGCTATCTCGAGCGCGTTGCGCAGGCGACCGGGCGCTGGAACGAGGTGATCCACACGGTCAACGGCTGGTTGAAGCGGCAGACCGAGCCCAAGGAGAAGATCCGGCTCTGCCTTCACCTCGCCAAGTGGTACGGCGACGATCTCGGCCACCCCGAGTATGCGCAGCCTTACTACGCGCAGATCATCCAGCTCGATCCTCACAACGTCGGCGCGATGCGCCAGCTGGCGAGCCTCTACAAGAAGGCGGGCAACTGGCAGCAGATGGGCGCCACGCTGACCCGCGCGCTCGAGGTCGCCACCAACGACGTCGACCGCAAAGAGACGCTGAACGACCTCGGCGAGCTGCTCGATTCTCAGATGCAGCAGACCGACTCGGCGATCACGCATTTCCAGCGTGCCCTCGAGGTGGATCCGCACTTCCTCCCGGCTCTCGAAAACCTGGAGCGCATCTACTCGGCGCGCAGCCAGAACCGCGAGCTCGTCGACATCTTGCAGCGCAAGGTCACCGCGCTGCACGACGCGACCGAGACAGCCGCCGCGCGCTTGCGCATCGCGCAGCTCTACGAGACGAGCCTGAACGACCCGACGCGCGCGGCGACCGTGTACCGCGAAGTCGTCGACGCGGACTCCACCAACCTCGCCGGTCTGCGAGGCCTCGGGCGCGTGTACGAGGCGCTCGAGCAGTGGTCCGAGCTCGTCGGCGTGCTCGATCGTCAGCTCGAGATCGTCACGACCGAACGCGAGAAGATCGAGGTGCTGATGCACCTCGCGACCTTGCACGAGGAGCACTTCCTCAAGGCGGACCTCGCCGCCAAGCGGCTCGAGCAGGTGCTCGAGATCGACCCCAACAACGAAGCCGCGTACGTCAAGCTCGCGCGCAACTACCGCAAGCTGCGTCAGTGGCACGACCTGGTCGCCGCGTACGACCGGCACATCGCCGCGACGCTCGATCGCAAGACCAAGGCTGAGCTCTATGGCTCCATCGCGCAGGTATTTGCCGACGAGATCGAGGACTCCGAGCGTGCGATCGACGCGTACAAGAACATCGTCGACATCGACGAACAGAACGTTCCGGCGCTCGAGGCGCTCGCGAAGTTGTACGAGAAGACGGGCGACGCGGCGCAGTCCATCGACTACACGACGCGCGTCGCCGATCTGACTCAGGACAGCAAGCAGCGCGTCGAGGCATTTTATCGCATCGGCAAGGCGCTCGACGAGAAGCTTGGCGATCGCGTCACGGCGCAGGAGCGGTACGAGACCGCTCTCGACCTCGACCCGGCGCACCTGCCCACGCTGGCGGCGCTGCGACAGATCGCGCTCGACGCGTCCGACTACGACAAGGCCGCCCGGTATTACGATCAGGAGCAGAGCGCCACGCAGTCGCCGAGGCAGCGCGCCAAGCTGCTCATCGAGCTTGGCAAGCTGCGCGACGAGATGCTCGGCGATCACGCGAGCGCGGTCCTCGCGTGGGAGGCGGCGTACGAGGCCGACCCGGAGAACGAAGACGCGGCCCAACCCCTGGCCGACGAATACGTGGCGACCGAGCAATGGGAAAAGGCGGAGCCGCTCCTCGACCTGCTCGTGCGCAAGAGCGGCAAGCGCGAGCGGGGCGAGCAGCACGTGCTGCAAAACAAGCTCGGGCAGGTCTGCGCCGCTCTCGGCAAGGACGACAAGGCGCTGAAGGCGTACACGGCGGCGCACCAGCTCGACTTGACCGACCAGGTGACGATCCGCGGCCTTGCCGAGGTGACGTTCCGCCTCAAGGACTGGGGCGGATCGCTCACGAACTACCAGAAGGTGCTGACGGCGCTCGGCGAGGACGAGACGGCCGCGCGGGCGGAGGTCTACTTCAAGCTCGGGTGCATCAAGCGCGAGCAGGGGCAGGCGAAGCAGGCGGTCAACAACTTCGAGAAGTCGCTCGCGGTCGACGCTGCCTACGCACCCACGCTCGAGGCTCTCGTGGTGCTGTACACGGAGCTCAAAGACTGGAAGCAGGTCGTCGCGTACAAGCGGCAGATTCTCGACAACGTGATGGATGCGGACGAGCGGTTCCGCATGCTCAACGACATCGCGACGGTCTGGAACGACCAGGACAAGAGCCCGCTGCGCGCGATCGAGGCGCTGGAAGAGGCGCGCGAGCTGCAGCCCACGAACACGGGCCTCCTGCACAAGCTCATTGCGCTCTATCAGGCGACCGAGAACTGGTCGAAGATGGTCGACACGCTGCAGGCCATCGCCGACGGCGAGAAGGACCCGGGCCGCAAGAGCAAGTTCCTCTTCACGATGGCGCAGCTCTTCCGCGACAAGGAAGGCGACCAGGATCGGGCCGTCGAGCTCTTCGGCGAGGCGCTCGATCTCAACCCGCAATACCTCGAGGCGTTCGAGCGCATCAACAAGATCCTCACCGCCAAGAAGGACTGGAAGGCGCTCGAGCGCGCCTTCCGGAAGATGCTGCGTCGCATGTCGACGGCGAACGTGTCGAACCCCGAGCTCGAGTTCAACCTCTGGCACAACCTAGGCCTCATCTATCGCGACCGATTGAAGGACACGGCCAGCGCGATCGAAGCCTTCAAGATGGCCACCCGCTTCAAGGGCGAAGAGGTCGTGGAGCGACAGATCCTCGCAGAGCTCTACGAGGCCACTGACCAGATCGAGTCGGCCGTCGGCGAGCACTCGCTCGTGCTGCAAAAGGACCCGCTGCGCGTCGATCCATACCGGAGCCTGTACAAGCTGTACCTGCGCATGCACGAGTACGACCGCGCGTGGTGCATGTGCGCCGCGCTGTCGTTCCTTCGCAAGACGGACGACGAGGAGCAGAAGTTCTTCGAGGACTATCGGCCCAAGGGCATGATCCAGGTGAAGAGCCGCCTGGACAACGAGGGCTGGGTCAAGGGCCTCTTCCACAAGGACGAGAGCCTCTACATCGGCAAGATCTTCGAGATGCTCACGCCAGCCGCGATCGTGGCGAAGACCAACCAGCTTCGGGCGCAAAAGCAGCTACCCGCGCTCGACAAGCGCTTCCTGCAGGATCCGGCGACGAGCACCGTGACCTTCGCGAAGACCTTCGGGTGGGCGGGGCAAGTGCTGGGGATCCAGCAGATGCCGCAGCTCTACGTGCGCAACGACGTGCCGGGTGCGTTGGTGGCGGTGCCTGCGACGCCGCCGGCCAGCGTCGCCGGGCAGACGGTGCTCACGGGTTTCACGCCGCAGGAGCTCACGTTCATTGCGGGCAAACATCTGTCGGGCTACCGCGGGGAGCACTACATCAAGAACCTGTTCCCGACGCTCGCCGAGCTGAAGGTCATCCTCTTCGCGGGCGTGAAGATCGTGATGCCGGACTTCGCCGTCCCGGGCGAGATGGCCCAAGCCGTCAATGCGACGGCGTCGGAGCTCGTCAAGCACATGCAAATGGTACAGCGCGAATCGCTGAAGCTCGTCGTCCAGAAGTGGATGGAGGACGGGGCGACCGCCGACTTGAAGCGCTGGATGCAGGCAACCGAGGTCACGGCGACCCGCGCGGGGCTCATCCTCTGCGCGGATCTGGAGATCGCCAAGAAGATCATCGGCGCGGAGCCGCAGCTTCCAGGAGATCTGCCGCCTCCAGAGAAGATGAAGGAGCTGCTCATCTTTTCGGTCAGCGAGCAGTATTTCGGTTTGCGCAAGGCGCTCGGCATCGCCGTCGGCTGATAGGAGCCGACATTTCGGGCAACCGGCGCCCCGGTCGGTCCGATGGGGAGGCATGCACGACGTGCAAGGCGAGTCCGCGCCCTCCTCAGCGGTCACGCTCGAGATCACACCGATGGCGCCGGGCACGAAGTGGTTCGTCGAGGTTCAGGACGAAGGCCAGGCCCGGCGGATCGGTTTGTCGCGCGACAAGGCCGTCGTTGGCACCTCGCCCGACGCGGACATCCCGATCCGCGACGCGACCGTGAGCGCGCGCCACTGCGCCCTCGCGATCCTCGGCGGTGGCGTGGCCATCGAAGACCTTGGATCCCGGAACGGGACCCATGTCGGCACCGCTCGCGTGGCCGAGGCTTGGGGCCAGGCGGGAACGGTGATCGCCATCGGGCGTTCCACGCTCGTCATTCAGCCCGGTGAAGACGTGGTCGAAACGTCCCCCGGCCCGCCGCTCGAGGGGGTCGCTGGAACCTCGATCGCGATGCGACGGCTCGCCGATCAGGTGCGCAGGCTGGCGCGTCACGCGCTGCCCGTTCTCATCTCGGGCGAGAGCGGTACCGGCAAAGAGCTCATCGCGCGTTCGCTGCACGCGGAGGGTCCTCGCCGGGCGCGCCCCTTCGTTGCGCTCAACGTCACCGCCGTGCCGCGGGAGCTCGTCGAGAGCGAGCTATTCGGCCACGAGCGAGGGGCGTTCACCGGCGCTCACATTCGGCGCGAGGGCGCGTTCTCCGACGCCGAAGGCGGCACCTTGTTTCTGGACGAGATCGGCGATCTGCCTCTCGACGCCCAGCCCAAGATCCTCCGGGCGCTCGACGGGTACGAGGTGCGGCGGGTCGGCGGCGCCGGAGGGGGCAAGCGGACCGACGCCCGCGTGGTCGCCGCGACGCACGCGCGCCTCGAGGAGAAGGTGACGCGCGGGGAGTTCCGCAGGGACCTCTTTCACCGGCTCGAGTGCCTGGTCGTCACCGTGCCACCGCTGCGAGAGCGGCGCGGCGACATCGGCGTCATCGCGCGCGTGCTGCTCCGTCAGCTCCAGGTCGACATCGGCGAGCGGGTCCTCACGCCGAGCGCCCTGGCGCGTCTGACGGCTCACGACTGGCCCGGCAACGTCCGCGAGCTGCGCAACGTGCTCTGCCGGGCAGCCGACGCACGACTCGGCAGTACCCGCATCGATGGCGACGACGTCGATCGGGCGCTGAGACGCGATGGCCCGTCCGTTCTCAAGCGGGTCACTCCACAACGGGCCCAGGAGTTGATGCGCGAGACCGCGGGCAACCTGAGCGCCGCCGCCCGTGCCGCCGGCCTGCCTCGAACCTCCTTTCGGAAACTCCTGTAGAAGGCGCCCCGCGCTGCGCCGTTTCCCTTGTAGTCTTTCGACGTGTTCGGCCGCGAGTGGGTCGTCGTTGGCTTGCTTGCGTGCGTCGCGACGAGTTGCCGCCGGGTGTCCACGGAGCGCGCTGCGACCGCAACGCCGTCCTCGGATGCTTCCGGCGACGGTGGCCCTTCTCCGAGCTCCGTTCCGTCCCTCGAGCCGCGCACCGAGGCCGACTTTTCCGCGCCGATCGCGGCGACGCGCATGGGCACCACGCGGGTCGTCGCCGGGCTGGTCGCGGCCAAAGGCTTGCTCCGGGTGGTCGGTTGGCCGCACGAGGGACCCGCATGGACGACCGACGCGTTGACTGGTGTCGCCTGGACCGCGGACGCCGAGCTACGGCTCGACCCTGCCGGCGATGGGATCGCCGTCGTCTGGCACGGGAGCTTTGGCGGCCGGCCGACGCATACGGTCGTCCTGCTTGGTTCGCGCGGGGAGCCGCGAGGTGCGCCCGTGGAGGTGGGCGGGTCCTCGTGCGCCACGGCCGCGGGTCTCGTCTGGCTCGACGCCGCGCCGCACGGTCCTGCGCACGCGCGCGCCCGGACGTGGGGCGACGCCACTGTCCACGACGTGGCGATCGTGCCGTCGGACCGCGCGGCCTCCGTGCTTTGCGGCGATAACGACGCGTTTCTCCTGGGCGATGGCGACGACGATCTCACCTCGACCACGTTCTCGCCCGAGGAGCGCCAGGCGGCGCCGCCGACCGTCGTGATTCGCGACTCCGATTTCGGCGACGACGATGAGCGCGACCACCGCGCTTTCACGACGGGAGATACCCTGGGCCTCGTCCGTGTCTCGGGATCGGGCGCAATAGCACTCCGCGACGTATCACGGAGCGGCGCGTCCCCCTGGCGCCGCCTCAAACACAAGATCGGTCCCGATGACGATGTCGTCGCGGCGGACGGCGATGGCGCCACGACCCTCGTCGTCTTCACCCACGACGTCGACGAGGCCTGCGAAGGGGGATCCACGGCAGAGCGCGCGCGGGTGCTCCGGGCCGATCGAGCCGCGGGGCAGGACGCCTTGTTCGACCTCGCGCGCGCGGACTGCCGGGTGGCGCGTGGCCCGTTCTGGGTCGCCGGCGCGTCGGGAGGCGCGTTCGTCGCGTGGGTCGAACGCTCGGGCGGCGCAGGCCCCGGGAGCGCACCCATCGAGGCGATCGCGTTCGGCGCTGCGGGCGGCGCAAGTCCCGCCGGGCGCATGGACCTCGCAGCGGATGCCGTCGTGCAGGGAGGGTGCGACGGCGATTGCTGGGCCGCGGCGCTCGTGCGAGCGCCCGATGCGGACGCCTCTCAGCCCGAAGCTATCGTCTTGCGCGCGTTCCCGTGAGAAGCGGGAAGGCGATCAGAACGACGCCGTAAACGACAGGCCCCCAGTTTGCCGCCCGACCTCGGGGGTGAAGACGGCGCCTCTGAAGAAGCCCGTCGTCGCGCCGCCACTGGACTGTGCGGACGACGCCGAGTCGTTGTGGACCGCGGCAATCACGTAGTAGGCGATCGTCAGCGCAAGGGCGCCGGCGCTCACGGCCACGGCGACGTTGCCGGCGGTGGCGTCGTTGTTGATGTCGTGGTTGTCACTGATGAACGAGTTGCACGCCTGCGTCAGGCCTTGGAGTGTCGACGGCGTTGGCGGCTCGCAGGACTTGCCGCCGTTGCTCGTGATGTTCGCCTCGGTAGCGTTCGCCTTGCTCTGGGCTGTCTGCTTCGAATTCAACATGACGCCGGCTACGACTCCGCCGGCGACCACGATGATTCCACCGACGACGGCGGGCACCAGGCTCAGGCTCGACGAACCGTGCGCTGGCTCCGGTTCCGTGGTGCGCGGGGGGGGCTTCGCCTCCGCATGCTCCTCCGGCTTCGGTTCCTCTTCCTCTTCCTTGGGCGGCGGCGGGGGCGGCGGCTCTGCGGCGCTGGCGGCCGGGGCCGGCGGCGGCGCGGTTACGAGCTTGGCAAAGCGGGCGATGGCTTTCTCTCCCGCGAGCACCGTCACGCTGTTGGTGTCCGTCGCTCCGTCCGTGCCTTTGAATTTGACGGTGTGCGCGCCCGGCTCGACGTAGATGGCATCGCCAAGGGGCGTCGATCCCTCGTGTTCGCCGTCGATGGCCACGTCGGTGCCCGATGCGGCCACGACCTCGATGCGGCCGAGCTTCGTGTGCGCTTGATTCAACCCGTCGTTCGCGTCGGCGCGCTGCTTGTCGGTGCTGTCCTTGCTTTCGTTCAGGTACTGCCGGAAGTAGCGCTCCGCCTCGAGGGCGTGCCCGCTCTTGAGGCAGCTCCATGCCAAGTTCAGCAGCACAGCGGGATGCTTCTTCAGCGCGTATGCCTGCAGGAACGAAGCGCGCGCCTGCTCGAACGATCCCTTGTCGAAGAAGTCGACTCCCTCCTTGAACCGCGCTCGCGCCATCGCAGTCGTCGGGTCGTCGGCGGTGCTCTGCGCGAGGGCCGGGGACGGGAACGCGCCGGGCGCGAGGGCCAGCAACATGGCAACGGCGATCGGACGCGTTCTCATTCGTAAGGCTCTACCGAGAATCCTCGCCGTACCGCACAGCCCCTGTAAAGAGCGTTCAGAACGGAACGTCGTGGACGATCGTCGTCGAGCCCGATTTGGGGTGCGTAGCGGGCTTGGGAGCAGGGGTCGGAGCTACGTAAGGGTGAGGAGCGGGTGCGGGGGCGGCATAGTGCGGCGTCGCGGGGGGGATAGCAGCCACGGGAAGGCTGGTCACGGGCATCGACGTGGCGGCCTTTAGCGGCGTCAGAGACGCCGTCGTCGTTGCGGCCGCCGGCGCGGACGCCGCAGCTGGCGCTGCGTTGGCCGGAGGCGGGGGAGGGAAGTCCGGTGCGGCGTGGGTCGCCGTCTGCACGACCGCCGGCAAAGCCGGTAAGGCTTTGTCGGTGCTCGGCGACATCGACAGCCAGGCACCGACGCCGGCCGCTGCGACGAGTAGCCCCCCGAGACTGATCCAGAGTGGCTTCCGAGACGGTCGCGCCAGGCGAACCATGTCCGAACCGATCGACTCGACACGGGGACGCATGGCGGGCGCCTGCGGAACCGCGGGCGCGCGGCGCGGGATGACGCGAGTCGCCGCCAGCGCCTCGTGGGAGCCAGGCGAGACCTCGGGCGCGAGCTGGACGCCGGGAGGAGCCGACACCTGCGGCTGTACCGGAGCGTGTGCAGCCACGGGCTGCGGCGCCGCAGGCACCGGAGCCCAAGGCGAAGCAGCCGGGGGTGGTGGTGGTGGCGGAGGGGGCGCGACAACCGGTTCGGCTACCACCATCGATTCGGCCGGTTCGACCCTGGCGGCGGTGCGCGCCGGCGGAAAGGCGGAGCTTGCGATGTGCGTCGCGGCCCGAACGTCTGCGTGCGTGCCGCCCGCCTGAAGGGCTTGAACGTCGGCTGCGGAGAGCGATCCCGCCCCCGTAAACGGGGCCTCGTCAAGCTCCCACGACGGACGAAACGCCGTCGCCAGGCGCTCGAGATCATCCGGCGTAAGAGGGGCGTTCTCGAAGCCCGCCGGACCCTTGGAAACTGGGTCACCTTGATAAGCCATGCCTCGCCCAAAAGGCTAACACCGGCTCGTCGCTCCAACAAACTCGTGAACCCGGCGCCAACGAATTGCCCAGGTGGCACCGCGCGTACGCCCCGCCGGTATTTCGGAGCCTTACAGCGGAAATTCCTCGCGGAGAGTGTCGTCC
>Ga0302326_10006604_pt1 | contig 25982 bp, 16 predicted proteins | sample Palsa_T0_3_FD_202264 | JGI IMG/M metagenome (GOLD analysis project Ga0302326, IMG submission 202264) | Peat permafrost microbial communities from Stordalen Mire near Abisko, Sweden - Palsa_T0_3 | ecosystem: Environmental > Terrestrial > Soil > Palsa > Peat permafrost | place: Sweden: Abisko... | reverse complement strand
TACTTCTTCGCGGGTCCTTCCATGAAGAAGATCCTGGGGCGCTATGCCGATCTCACCGGCCACTTACCCATGCCGCCTAAGTGGGCGCTGGGCAATCAGCAGAGCCGCTGGAGCTATTATCCGGACACCGTGGCGGAAGAAGTTGTACGCCGTTACCGGGCCGAAGACCTGCCCCTCGATGTGCTCCATCTGGATATCGATTACATGAACCAATACCGGGTCTTTACCTGGGACCCGCATGGGTATCCCGACCCCACAGCTTTCACCGGCAAACTGCGCAAGCTGGGCGTAAAAGTGGTGGTCATCGTGGATCCGGGAGTCAAATATGAGCCGCCCGCCGCGGGCGCTGCTGACGCTGCCACCAATCCGGAGTTGGCGCCGCAAGATAAGAGTTACTACGTCTATAATCAGGGCGTCGCGAAAGACTATTTCCTGAAACGCAAAGATGGTAAGCCCTGGATCGGCGCAGTATGGCCCGGCAAGGCCGTTTATACGGACTTCACGCTGGATGCCGCCGCGCGCTGGTGGGGCGACCTGCACCGTGCTTACCTGGATCATGGCGTAGCTGGTATCTGGAACGACATGAACGAGCCATCCGACTTCCTCGATCAGACCGGCAGAACCCAGATGGATGTAGTGACGTACGATGGCGACGCCCACTCCCCCTACGCCTCCAACCGCAACCTGTTCGCCCTGGTGGAGGCGCGTGCCACTTATGAAGGGCTCGAACGGCTGCGCCCGAACGACCGGCCTTATGTGATCACGCGCGCCGGCTACGCCGGTATCCAACGCTATTCCACTATGTGGACCGGCGACAACACTGCCACGTGGGATGCCATGGCTCTCAGTATCCCCATGTTCGAAACGCTGGGTCTTTCCGGAGAGCCCTTTGTGGGCGCGGATGCCGGCGGCTTCATCGGCCGCACCAACCCCGAGTTGCTCACGCGCTGGTACGAGATCGCCTTTTTGACCCCTTTCTGCCGGAACCACGCGCAGCGCGACGCCTACGATCACGAACCCTGGCGCTTCGGCGCTTTTTACGAAGATATCATCCGCAGGTACCTGAAGCTGCGCTATCGCTTCCTGCCGTTTCTTTACACCGCGCTCGAAGAGGCTCACCGCACCGGTGTACCGATGTTCCGGCCGTTGCTCCTCAATTACCAGAACGACCCTGACACATTGAGCATCGACGATGAGTTCATGATCGGCAGCGACCTGTTAGTGGCGCCCATCCTGGCGCCCGGCGTGACCGGCAGGCTGGTCTATCTTCCCGAGGGCACCTGGTACGACTATTGGACCGGCCATCAACTCGCGGGCGGCCAGATGATTCACGCCGACGCCCCGCTCCAGACCGTGCCGCTGTACGTGCGCGGCGGAGCCATCATCCCTCTGGGACCCACTATGAACTATGTCGGAGAAAAACCTACCGATCCAATTACTTTCGGAATTTACCCGGACGCGCAAGGCAACGCCCAGACATCGCTCTACGAAGACGATGGCGTAAGCCCCGCCTATCGCGCTGGTGTCAGCCGTGTCACTAATGTGACTTATACCAGCGGCGAAATCGATGTGAGCGCGCCCGTGGGCAGTTATCAACCAGGCGCCCGCACCCTGGTGTTTACGCTGCATCCCGCCGCCGGCGCGCGATCCGCGCAGGTGGCCGACGACAGCCGCCCGCACCGCCTCCCACTACACTGATGCCGAAATCACAGTCACCAGCCGGGGTACCCTCTGGGTCCCACCAACCACCAGCCACGGCGGGCTTTGCTCGCCTGCCCACTAAGCCACCAGCCACCAGCCACCAGCCACCAGCCACGGCGAGCTTTGCTCGCCTGACAGCCCTCCTCCTAACCGCCGCCCTCCTGCCCGCTGCCGATCCCTATCGCCAGTGGAGCGTCTACGGCGGCGGCCCCGACAGCATCCGCTACTCCACGCTCGACCAGATCAATCGCGGCAACGTCGCACGCCTCGCCGTGGCGTGGACTTACGATTCGGGCGATGCCTTCCACGATTCCGAAATGGAATGCAACCCCATCGTGGTGAACGGCCTGCTCTATGCCACAACTCCCAAGTTGCGCCTGATCGCGCTGGACGCCGCTACCGGAAAGCTGCGCTGGTCATTCGACCCGCGCCAGGGTGAGCCGCTATTCGGCAAATCGCGCAATCGCGGAGTCACCTGGTGGGGCGACGGCGCGGACCAGCGCATCTTCTTCGCCGCCAGCCACTGGCTCTACGCGCGCGATGCCCGCACCGGTGCACCCATCAAGTCATTCGGCGACGACGGGCGCGTGGATCTGCGCGTGGGTCTCGGCCGTCCGCCCGAAGAAATGTCCATTTCCGCCACCAGCCCCGGCATCGTTTATAAAGACCTGCTCATCATGGGCAGCATCGTCAGCGAAACTTTGCCCGCCTCGCCCGGCGACATCCGCGCCTATGACGTGCGCACGGGCAAGATCCGTTGGACTTTCCACACCATTCCGCATCCCGGCGAATTCGGATACGACACTTGGCCCAAAGATGCCTGGAAGTACATCGGCGCGGCCAACAATTGGGCGGGCATGAGCCTCGATGTCAAGCGCGGTTTGGTCTTCGTGCCCACCGGCTCGGCGGCCTTCGATTTCTACGGCGCGAACCGCAAAGGCGACGATCTGTTCGCCAACACGCTGCTGGCACTCAATGCCGAAACCGGCGAGCGCGTCTGGTACTTTCAAGCTGTCCGCCACGATCTGTGGGATCGCGACTTCCCCGCCCCGCCTAACTTGGTCACAGTGCAGCGCGATGGCGCGCCGGTGGATGCCGTCGCCCAGATCACCAAGTCCGGGCACGTTTTCCTGTTTGAGCGTCAGACCGGCAAGCCGCTATTTCCCATCGAAGAGCGCGCCGTGCCCGCTTCTACCGTCGATGGCGAGCTGGCGGCCGAACGCCAGCGCCTGCCCGTGAAGCCTCCGCCCTTCGCCCGCCAGATCTTCACCGAAGACATGGTCACCAACCGCACGCCCGAGGCCCACGCCGCCGTGCTGGAGCGGCTGCGCAAGGTGCGCAGCGCCGGCCAGTTTGTGCCGCCCAGCCTGGAAGGTACCGTCATCTTCCCCGGCTTCGATGGCGGCGGTGAATGGGGCGGCGCAGCCTTCGATCCGGCCTCCGGCTGGCTCTATGTGAACGCCAATGAGATGCCCTGGATTCTGCGCCTGGTCGCAGCACCCCAGAACCGCACGACGACGGGCCGCGGCTTGTACAACGCGCGCTGTGCCGGCTGCCATCGGCAGGACATGCAGGGCAGCCCTCCGGAATTTCCGTCGCTCACCGGCATCGCTTCCCGCCGCACGCGGGAACAGATCGCCGGTATCATCCACCAGGGCAGCGGCCGCATGCCCGCCTTCGCGCAGTTGCCACCCGACGCGGTGGCTGCCATCGTCACCTATGTCACCACCGGCGAGAATGTGCAGGCCGCCGGCATTGAGCGTAGCGCATGGCCCATTGAGCAGAAGTACATGCACGATGGTTACAACAAATTCCTCGACCCCGATGGCTATCCCGCAGTCGAGCCGCCCTGGGGCACCCTCAACGCCATCGACCTGAACAAAGGCGAAATCGCCTGGAAGATCCCATTTGGCGAGTATCCCGAGCTGGCCGCCAAGGGCCAGCGTAACACCGGCAGCGAGAATTACGGCGGCCCCGTGGTCACCGCCGGAGGATTGTTGTTCATCGCCGCCACCGAGCGCGACCGCAAATTTCACGTCTTCGATAAAGCTACCGGAAAGTTACTCTGGGAAACCACGCTGCCCGCCGCCGGAAGCGCCACGCCTGCGACTTACGAAGTGGATGGGCGCCAGTACGTAGTCATCGCCGCCGGCGGTGGTAAGTTAGGCGAGCCCTCCGGCGGCAGTTACGTCGCTTTTGCCCTGCCCAAAAACTGATTAACCGGGCTTATAGATCAGGCCGAACGCAATGCCCACGACTGTCCACTCGATGAAGTAGGCGACCGCCTGTTGGATAGTCAGTTTCAGACCGATGTTCAAGTTCACATAGTTGTGCAGCACAAATGCGCCAATGGCGAAAACGCCGATGAGCGCGCCGAAGCGTGCGCCCTCCGCCAGGCCCGACCCACCGCGGTACGCCATTGCGTAGATCGCCGCCGGCGATAGAATCGCAACGAACATGCCGACCATCCCAGGCGGCATTACGTTTTTCATGTCCTCCGGCGAGCGATAGATGGTGGGGTACTTGCGGAACTCTCTCGAGAGTTGCGGCGCCAGGCCGAACGCAAGGAACCCACAGACGAAGTACGCGACCGTAGCTCCGAGCGCCGCGAGAACGATACGGGAGTAGTTCACGTGTGGCTCACCAGCGACTGGGAGGCCAACATCGACTCCAGCTTGTCGAGCGATTCCAGGGTGCCTTGCGAGACGTTTTTGGTAAAACTTTCGTCGGGGAATCCGTCGTGTGTCACAACTACCTTTGTGCCCTCGTTCACCTCGAAGAAGTCCACCGCCACGCGCGTGACGACCGGTCCGAAATGGGCGTGGTAGGCGATTCGCTCCGGCTCCACGATCTCGTCGTAGGCGCCCGTGAACGTATATTCCCCTGCCCCGGCAATCGACATTTTCTGCGTGAATGAGCCGCCTACACGAAAATCCATCTGGATCTCGCACTTGGTGGCCTCTTTGCAGCCGGACCACTGCTGCAGCTTCTCGGCGCTCGACCAAAAAGAAAATACCAGATGCCGGGGAGCATCGAAGACGCGCGTGATCTGGAGGCGTTTGCCGTCGATTTTCACTTCGGATTTCATGCTTTCGGTTCCTTTCGTTGTTCTTTCTTTAGCAATTCGTCGAGAGTGTTGAAGCTGAACTCCCACCCCGCCGCGCACTGCGCGATCCATTCTTGAACCGCCTTCAGTCCCGCGGGCCGGGCACGGATGGCGTGCACCCGCCCGTCGCGGCGGCGGTCGATGAGGCGCGCCTGCTCCAGCACGCGCAGGTGCCTGGAGAGCGCCGGCAGCGACATGCGGCCGGGCTTGGCCAATGCCGTCACGGGACTTTCTCCGTGCGTCGACAGGCGCACCAGAATGCGGCGTCGCGTGGGATGGGCCAACGCGGCGAAAACGGCCGTAATCCTTTTCTGATTGTTAACCAACGTGTTAATTGTAGCGCCGGCTCGCCGCCGGGTCAAGAATTATTTAACACGCTCGTTAAATGTTACGGCAACCGCGCCACACCGGCCTGCAAGCGGATCAGCTCGGTGACCGGCAGCGGCACTACTTCGCCGGCTACCTCGCCGATCACTTCGGAGGTGTGCGCGAATGCCAGCGGATCGCCGGTAACGAAATGCACGATGCGGCCTGGAGTATCGGAGACAGGGTCCGCGCCCATGGAGCCGTTGACCGCCTGCGCCAGCGCTTCGGCGCTATCCACCAGCGTGACCGAATCGCCCACCACCCGCTGGATGGCGTCGTGCAGCAGCGGATAGTGTGTGCATCCGAGGATGAGCGTGTCAATTTCGGCGCGCCCATCCAGGTAATGATGCAGCAACAGGTCACATTCCGGCGATTGGGCCAAGCCTTCCTCCACGATGTGCACCAGCATGGGGCAGGCGCGCGCCCAGACAGTCAGTCCGCGCTGTTCGAGGCGCCGCTGATACGCGCCGCTGGCGATGGTCCCCTTGGTCCCGATCACGCCGGCATGGCCGCTGCGCGTGAGCCGGGCGGCCGACTCCACGCCAGGCTCGATTACGCCCCAGATGGGAATCGAGAAATGCGAGGCCAACTCCGGCAGGGCCGCCGCCGAAGCGGTATTGCACGCGATCACCACGCCTTCGACGCCCGTCTCGAGCAGGAATTCCGTGATGCCGTAAGCGAATTCGGCGACCATGGCGGCGGGCTTCCGGCCATAGGGTACGCGCGCGGTATCGCCCACATAGACGAAATCGCGGTGCGGCAGTTTGCGGCGCAACGCCTTCAGCACCGTCAAGCCGCCCACGCCCGAATCGAAGATCCCGATGGGCCTTTTCAACCGGTAAGGTAGTAGTGTTCCGCTCATTTGATTAACGACTGCCCTACTGGCCGCTTGCACGTTGGGGACCGTGAGGGTTATCCTTCCCATTCTAACGGCTATGAGAATCCTCATTCTGACATTCGCGATTTCGCTTCTGGCCCCCGCGCAGGAGCCGGCCCGCCTGGAGAACATGCGAGGCAAAACCGTGATGCTGTTCACGCCGCATCCGGACGACGACACGTTCTGCTGCGCCGGCACGCTCTACAAACTGGCCAAGAACGATAACCGGATCCACATCGTGATTTACACCAACGACGACAAGGGATCCTACGACCCGGACATGACCAGCGAGCGGCTGGCGCGCATCCGCATGCACGAAGAAGAGGAAGCTTGCCGCATCATCGGCATTCCCAAGGAGAGCATTCTGTGGCTGCAGTTTCACGACGGGATGCTGGAATACGCCAACCCGCGCGACCTGGTGGAGCAGGTGACCGGCCTGATCCGGAAATACCGTCCCGACGTGGTGCTGAGCGTGGACCCCGGTACCGACTATGTGCGCTGGCACAAGACGGACCATCGCATGGCGGCCAATAACACCATCGATGCGATCCGCGCCGCCGAGTGGCACCTGTATTTCCCCAACCAGCGGCTGCACGACGGTCTGGAGCCTTGGAAGGTGCCGGAAGAATATTATTACTATGCGGGCAAGGATGCCAACTACTTCGTCAATATCGACGATGTGGCGGAACTGAAGCTGAATGCGGCAGCGGCGCATGTGAGCCAGTTTTCGCCGGCCATCGAGCATTATCGCGCCGATTGGGATGCGGCGGCGCTGGAGAAGTTGAAGGCGGAGCTGCGGCACATGGGTAAGAAGGACGGGCATTACGTGGAGGCGTTCCGCAAGGCGACGGGGTTCAGCGAGGAATAAGCGCAATAGGCGAGCTTCGCTCGCCGCGACCGCAAGAGTGCGGTCGCGGCAGGCACGAGTGCCTGCGCCACGTCTACTGCACGATCACCACGGGCGCTTGCCAGAAGGCAGCCTTGCTCCCGCTGGGGTCGAGCACGGTCACCTGGCAATTATATTTGCCGGGGGCAAGCTGCTCGAGAGGAACGTGGAAGCTCACGGGCGCGGTCTTCAGTTTGTTATCGAGCGCATCGGTCACCGCCAGCGGCGGAGTCTCCAACGCCCTGCCGTTCTCGCTGTAGAAAGTCACGAAGGCAACCAGCGGCCGCGCGCTGTCCGCTCCCGGACCGTACACCTGGAAATACACATACATCTCCCGGCTCCGGCTGAAGACCCGCGTCACGCTGGGAATCAACTTCTGCCTGTCTTCGAGCAAAGGATTGAAGGCTTCCGCCTTGCCCTTATCCTTCGCGGCGTTGTACAACGCATCCTTCATTTCGACTCGCTGGCTGCTCAAGACCACAGAGCTCATATGCAGACGCTTCTCTTCTTTATTCAGATTCGGCACCACGAAAGCGGTTTGAAACGTTCCGATACGGCCGGTTTCATCGTCGCGCGCCAGAAACTTGATCACGTACTTACCCGGCAGGATGGTGAAGCCGGTATCGTATTCGATGGGGCGCTTGGCTAACTCGGCGGCGGTGGCATCGCTTACCTTGATGTTTACTTTGTCGCGCACGTTAGAGATGGTGGTGCCGTAATCGTCCTTGATCTCGCCGATGAAGTCGATCAGGGTACGTTCGGCGCCGCCCCGCCGTGCCAGCGCCAGTTCCCGGCCCGGAATCTTCACGGTCACCGGCACAAAATACTCGGCGCTGTTCAACTGGAAGTAATTCACCTCCATGGCAATGGTCAGTTCCGTGATGGGATCGCCTAACATCAGGGCATCTTCGAGCTGTCTTTCTTTGTCGGCGGCGGAGAACTTCGCGAACCGTTTGGCGGCATAGTAACCCTGGCGGTAATCCAGACTGGCTGACAGTCCTTCGCGGAGAGCGATCTTGATGCGGCGGAACTTACCATCCAGCGCCGCGTTGGGGCTGTAATAGCCGATCGCGTAATAACTCGATACAGCCTGCTGTGCGTGCACGATGCCGGAGGCGAGGTCGTTGTAGTCGAGCAGGGCTTTGCCGTTGGTGTCGCTGGCCAGCGCCCACAAAGTGTCCTGGGACTGCTGAAAGTGGCTGGCGCCCGCCAGATCGGAAGAACCCGAGTACATGCCGAGGCCGCCGGGCGAGCCCTGGGTGGCGTCCCCCAGCGGCGCCTGCGCCACCAGGCCGCGCGCGTCAATCGGCCAGAAGGATAAGTTGGCGCGCAACGCAGCATTAATGGTGGCGTGAAGCTGGGCCTGGTTGTCGAGGCCATTGAGCCGCAGTCCGCTGGCGAAGTAAATGAGTGACTTTTTCTCGGTAACCTGGCTGAGCATGTTGGCGGCGGTCTGCAGAGCGGACAATTGGCGGTCGGTGTTGAAGATGTTGAACTCACTATCGTCCTGGCCGAAAGCGGCGCCGGTATCCGCGGTGCTGTCGTCGTTGTCGGCCTGCTCGAAACCTTGCGCCTCGCCGACGATCAGGGTCTGGATAGCCCGCAGCAGCCGGTCACGGTCGGCGGTGAAATCTTCGATCACGCGCACCGCGCCGCCTTCGTACGTCATGAGGGCCATCACGTCCGGCTCGGCCATCTGGGTACCAATAAACTTCTTGGCGGCGGCCAACGCGCGCAATTGGTCGGGAGGTGACATGGCTGTCATGTCGAAGTACAGGACCAGCAGACGCCGGTCGCGGTAGCGGGCGTCGCCGGGGCGATCCGGCGTGATACGGTTCCGCGGGATTTTCTTGTATGGCTCCGCGGACCCGGTAAGCGCGGCCAGCGGTTCAGAGACCCCCGGCAGCGTATGCTGCTCGAAGAACCGGATAGCTTGTGGCGCGCCATCCTCCGTCACCTGGAAGTCACTCGCGGTCAGACCCTCGATGGACTTGCCGCTCTTATCCTTGACGGTGACAGTCTCCACCACGAGTTGCGCGCCGGTGCTAAAGGTGACGTCTTGCGCGAGCAGCGCACACGGGAGAAATATGACCGCGAGCCGCATGCTTCAGAACCTCAGACGCAGGCTGGCTTGGACGGTGCGCATCGCATTGGGGGCCACCGGCAGCCCGAACTGGGCGCTGCTCACCGTGGTGTTCCAACTCGCAAAAGTGACATGGTTGAGGGCGTTGGTGGAATCGAATCGCAGATCGATATGGAATCGATCCTTCCAGCGAAAAGTGCGGCCCAGTGAGAGATTGACAGCCAGTTGCCCGGGGCCGGTAATGGAGTTGCGGCCGGCATCGCCCCACTGGCCGGGAGCGGGAGCCGTGTACGCCGCGGGATTGAGGAACAGGCCCGCGGGTGCGGCGTAGAGCGGAGCGCCGGTGTAGTCCGGCCGGATGCTTCCGGTGACGCCCGTGCCGGCAACCGCCGCAAGATAGATGAGCGTCAAGGGCAGGCCGCTGCCCGCCGTGAGCTGCGTCATTACAGTCCACTCTTTGAAGAGCGCGCCTTGCCATCCACTCAGGAGTGCCCCTCCGCCAAGCCCCATGCCCGTGGTGTACTGTATCTGGGCAGTTAGTAAGTGGCGCTGATCGAAGTTAGAAAGTCCACGCTCCGCACTCAGGTCAAGCCAGTTTTGCGCGATCACGGCGGTGCCTTGTCCCCGGCCGCCGAGCGCCGAGTCGTCAATAGATTTCGAGTAAGTGTACTGCGCAGTCGCGGTAAGTCCACTGTGCAGGCGGCGGCGCAGTTGGATCTGCCCCGATTCGCGGCTGGAGTTGCCATTGGAAGCCATGTAGCCGAAGCCCCTGGGACAGGCCGGGCAAGGGTCCACCGCGCCCGCCGGAAAAGTGTTCGGCAGAAACTCCTGCACGCCGCGCGTCCCCTTAATGCCAAGATAGGTTCCGGTTACGATCAGCGAGCCGGGAAGATCGCGTTGCACTGAGAGCTTCCAATTCTGCACGTAGCCGACGCGGAAGTTCGGGTCGATGGCAAAGGTGTCGGGCGTAGTGGCGGGCGAGGCGTTGAAGCCGCTGGCCAGCGTCAGGGGATCGGCGGCGCTATTCTGCACGCTGAGGCTTTTCGACAGCGGCGCCTGCTGCGCCATTTGCAAGGCGATCGACTGGTAGACCGATGTGTTGTACTCGACGCCGTACCCCGCACGAACCACCAGCGACTCTCCCGAAACGGGCCGCCAGGCGATTCCGACGCGCGGCTCCATGCCGTGCTTGTCGGGACGAACCAGCGAATCCGGAAAGCCGGCTGGCGGATGGATCGCCGTCACCGGAACAGCCGCTGCAAAGCCTGGCGCGATGTCGAGATTCACCAAGCGGCCCTGCAACTCGGTAACCGGGGCGCCATATTCCCAGCGCACACCGGCGTTCACGGTCACCTCGGGACCGATGCGCAGGTCGTCGGTTATGTAAGCATCGTAAGTCGACGCGCGAAAATACTTATCGGCGTTGCCGAAGGCGATAGAACTAGTGTCCGGTATGCCCAGCAAAAAGTCGGCGAAATCGTAACCGGTGGCCGCGCCGGTGAACGTAAACGTGCCGCGCGCATCCTGCTGCGCCAGATAGTTGAATTCCTGGCGGCGGAAATCGCCGCCGAAGGTAACGTTGTGGCGTCCGCGGCTCCACAAAATCGAGTCGGCCAGCGCGCTGGTCTGATTGCGGTTGAAAGACGCCTGCGCGTCGGTAAGCGGGGTGATGCCGCTGGCGAACACCAGGCTGGGCGGACCCCAGTTCATGGGGTCCTGATCGTTGCCCGAGATGCCCGCCTGGCCCGAAACGTTTTCGCGATTCTCGAAGAACGGCGTGCTGCGCGCGGCCAGGCGGCTGAATTGATATCCCAGATTCTGGTACAGGTGCCAGTGAAAGGTGTGCTGCCAATGGATATTGGTGTTGATGCCCAGAGTGTCCGCGGTGTCGAGAAATCCGAATAGGTTGGGGGTATTGGTGCGCGAGCTTTGAAACGCAAAGCCGCCGTAAAGCTGGTTGCGATTGTCGATGGTCTTATTAAGCCGCGACTCCAGCGCATCCTGGTGGACGGAGTCAACCGTCGGAATCTGATAGTTGTAGCTCGTGCTGCCGTTGAAGTTAGGCAGCGGGTAGAGATTCAGGAGCGCGCGGGCTTGCGGGCTGATTCGGCTCTGCGGCACGTCGAATGGCTGATCGGCCCCGCTGAACTGCCCAATGCGCATCATAGGGGAAGGCACCAGGCCGGTTTCGGTGGCGGCGTCCCGATTGCGCGTCCACTGGTAGCCGATGAAGAAGTTCGGACCGTGCGGCATAATGTGGGGTATCTTCATGATGCCGCCTAAATTGGCGACGGCGCGCACGTGATTGTAAGCCGGCTTTGGAGTGTCCTGGCCGGTCAGTGAAAAACTTCGCGCGTCGAGGGCGGAGTTTTCGAGAATCACTCCGATACCGCCTGTGAACAGATTCGGGGACCTTTGGCGGCTATTACCGAACGCGGGGGCCATGGCGAAGGGGGTGCTGGCACCGTTGCTCTCGGTGCCGTTCACCAGCAAGCCGTCGACGGCCTGTTCGGCGAGATCGTCGCGTGGCGCGGCGGGCGCCGCCAGTGGCGCAGACGGCTTGGGCAGCGCGGCCATGCGCGTTGCGGCAGCCTTGATGCGATCCAGGGGAAGCAACTTCAACTCCCACTTCGGGCTAGCAGTGTCATGTGCGACTAACACATCCTGCGCGATGCTGGCGAAGCATTGCATCTCGATTTGTATCTTCCAGACGCCATCCGCCAAATCGGGAAAGACATAGGCGCCGCGCGCATCGGTGATGGCGACGACCTTCTGGCCATCGCGCGACACGGTCACGGTTGCGCCGGGGAGCGGCAGGCCGCCGTAGAGAACCTCGCCGCGATGCTCCGCCGCGATGAGGGTGGCGGCGGCCAGCATGGCGATCAGAGCCGCCTGTCCTGCCATCGCCACGGCTAGTTCTCAGAAGCTTTCTCAATATGATCGATGACCACGACCTCGACCGGGCCCTTGGCGGCCTCCAGTTTCAACCCAAGCTGCTCCTGCAAGGCTGCAAAGATGGAAGGTCCGGTCTCAGGTGCGGCGGCACTGCCTTCTTTGCCATCGCCATGGTCTTTGAACTCGGGAAACTGGCCTTCGTCGGGAGTCCATTCCAGTTTTATCTCGTAGGTTCCGGCGATGCCAGTTCGATCGTACACATTGCGGCCCACGATGCGCGACAGACTGTCGGCTAAATCCGGCATGCTCGCGCTCGAAAGATTCATCTGCCCGCGTCCGAGTCTGAACTGGCCCTTGTGTTGATCCCCAGATTCGGGAGCCGCGACTAGCTTAGGTCCATTCTTACCGGCGACTAACTCATAGATGGGCATTTCCTTCGTCTCGCGGTGGATGGCGAGTTTGAACCGGTCGGCCAGCAGCGTTTGCATCATCAATTTAAGCTTTTCGGGATCGTCGGGACCCTCCGCCTTGGCGTCAATGTCATACTTCACGGAATCCAGCCAGTTCGGTCCTCCCGAGAGCTGATTGGGCTTCAAACCGTACGCCATGGTGATGAGCGTCTTGGGGCTGATGTTGGTACAATTGACCCGCCCACCAGGGGTGATTTGGAACATGGTGCGGCGATCGTCGGAGTTATTCGGCTTGACGGAAGCAACCTCGAAAGCTGGTGCGGTGGTTTGCGACTGCGCCCGCACGCTGGGCGCACTGGCCACGCCAAACATAATGGGCCCGGCCACGGCGGCGATTCCGGCGGCGGCCAGCAACAGCTTTCGCCCCAGGTCGAGTTGGCGCCCGATGCGGCGCGCCATGATGCGCTCGATGCGTTTAGGGAGGTCGGAACCGGTGACGCCCGCCATGCACAGGCGTGGCGACTCCAGGTAGAACCTGCAGGTTTTCAAGATACTCTCGGCGTAGACTTCGGGCCGGCTGCCCATCAGCAGGACTTCTTCGTCGCAGGCTTTTTCGCGTTCGTCGACCAGGCGCGCGCCCAGCCACCACACCAGCGGATGGAACCAGAAGAGCGCTTCCACGAGCATGTGCAGGGCCGCAGCCAGATTGTCGCGGCGCCGGACGTGACAGACTTCGTGTGCCAGAATGGCTTCCAATTGCGGGTCGGCGAGATGGGCCGAGATTCCGGCGGGCCACAGCAACACGTTGCGGAAGACGCCGAAGACGCCAGGCTCCAGACGGCCCGCGGAAGCCAGCAGCGTGATGCGGCGACGCGAGGCCGCACTTCGCTCGATACGGCGCAGGGCTTGCAGTTCGCGTCCCTCCTCCACGGGCACGGCGCGGCGCGCCGCTGCCCGCACCGCGAACCAGTTCCGCCACCAGCGGTAAAGCACGGCCGCGAAACCACAAAACCAGAGAACCAGGAGCACCGCCGGCAGCGTGGAAACCGTGGTCGCAGGCGCCGCGATTGCAACCCGCTGGATGAAGCGCGGCGCGAGTGGCTGGCTGGCCTGGTCAATGAAGATGGATAGCGCGGTAAAGGCCACCCGCGGCGAACACCAACCAAACCGGCTGCCGATGCCGGCCAGCACAGAAAATGGGACCAGGAATTTCATCGACGCCGCCAGCCAGAGCCGCGCGCGCCAGCGGGCCTGGTTCTTTTGCAGAGCCAGGGCCAGCAACGCCACTATGGCGGCAAACAGCGTCGATTGCCACAAATGGTTGACCAGGGAATTGATGGAGATCATTGGGCTTGCTCCTTTTTCGCCAGTTCTTTCAGGGTTTTCTCGGCTTGCTGCACGTCGTCGAGCGTGAGCCTGCCGGATTCAATCAGGTGTGCCATTACCGGTTGGGTGCGGCCGCCGAACAAGGCCAGCAGATCGTCGATCAGTCTGCGCTGAGCGGCCCCTCGGGAGACTACGGCTTCGAAAATATGGGCATTGCCGATCTTCTTGGCGCGGCGCACGGCTTGCTTGCCCTCCAGACGATAGACGGTCGTTTGGATGGTGGTGTACGCGGGGCGGCGTCGCGCGGGAAAGTATTCCTGTACCTCGCGAATGGAAGATGCCCCGCGATTCCAGAGGGCCTCCATGATCTGCAGTTCCAGTTTGGTGAGCTTGGGTAAGGCCATGCGGATCTACTATCCTTGTTTGTTATTCTACTATGACGCATGGCGGCTGGATTTGGTAGGGCGGTTCGGAACGGGCAGGGCGAAGATTATTTTCGCGCCAGGATTTCCTTGATCCTCACCCAGGCTTCCGTGCGAGCCTTGGCATTCGCTTCGCTGGCGTCCGGCGCTTCACCGGCCCGCATGAAGCCGTGACCCGCGCCTTCATAGGTTACCGGCTCATAGGTTTTGCCCAACTGCTTCATCTTCTCGACGGTCTCTGGGACGGTGGCGCCGATGCGCGCGTCCATGCCGCCGTAAAAGCCGTAGACGGGAGCTTTGATGCGGCTCATGGCGTCTTTGTCCGGCGGCGAACCATAGAACACCAGGGCGGCGGCAATATCGGGACGATTCGTGGCGAAGCGGAAGGTGTGTCCGCCACCCCAGCAGAATCCGGCCACGAACAGCTTTTGGGTGGCGGCGGGCAGTTTCAATCCGTAATCGGCCACCGCTTTCAGATCGGCGGTGATCTGATCGGGGTCCAGGCGACCGATCGCCGCCATCACCTCGTTGGACTTGAAGCTGGTGGTGCGGCCGCCGTTCGGCCCCATACCGGACAGCAGATCGGGCGCTACCGCGATGTATCCGGCGGCGGCGAACTCATCGGCCACTTCCTGCACCCAATCGGTCATGCCAAAGATTTCGTGAATGACCAGAACGACGGGAGTCTTCTCCTTCGATTCCGGATACGCCACGAAGGTCTCGACCGACCGGCCGTCGTGCTTCACGGTAACCCATTCGCGATGGCGCGGAGATTTTTCGAGACGTGCCACGGCCCAGTCTTGGGCGCAAAGGGAAGCGGCCGCCAGGGCGGCCAGCAAGGCGATTCGAGTCATTCCACTGTTATAGCGCGGTTACGGCTTTCGCAACAGCGCCGCCAGGCTGCGGCGGATCGCCGGCAGATCCGCGACGTTCAAACCGGCTTGGGCGGTGGCTGCCGGCTCCGCTTCAAACAAGGCGGGCTTCACGTGCCCAGCCGGCTCGGTCAGCGGCAGGCGGGCGCCCGGCTTTAGGGCCTGCGCGGCCTCGCGAAAGAACGCCGCGGCGAAGGCCATCTCGTGCACCATGGCGAAGGCCAACACAAAATCGACGCTGCCACGCGCAAACGGAGCGGGGCAACAGAAGAGCATAGCGCGAAGTATTGGGGCAGGCCCTCGGATCGGGTAGAGTGACGGGGATTGCGCCCCGCCACCCTCCCACACCACCGGACGTGCGGTTTTCCGCATCCGGCGGTTGAACTGCCGCAGGACAGAATTGCGAAGGGCCCCCTGTGGTTCCGGTTGGCCTGCCACGCCCGTAACTCCCAACCGACGCAAGTTCCGTTCCCGCCCCCGGCGGTTGTGCCATCGTAACCAGAAGCACTCGGTTAGCGGACAACCATTCAGCGACGCGAGTCCTCGGCTATCCATGGCGGACCCCGTTTCCTAAACCAAGATGTTGGAAGACAAGCCCCACCGAAACATCGACGCCCGGTGAAGAAAAGCCATCGAAGCAGCTCGTTGAATTCTGACGCAGGGACGAATTATTGGTATCTCAGAGCGACCATCGGATCCACTCGCATGGCGCGGCGAGCGGGGATATAACAGGCCGTCATCGCGACGCCAAACAGAACGATGGCCACGGCGCCAAATGTCAGCGGATCCGTCGCGGAGACGCTATAAAGCAGGCTCGCGATCAACCGCGTGAGCAGAAACGCTAAGACGACGCCGATGGCCAAGCCCATCAGGGCAAGCTTCGCTCCTTGTCCCAAGATCAGATGCAAAACGTCGCGCCGTTGCGCCCCGAGAGCCATGCGAATTCCGATCTCATGCGTGCGCTGCGAGGCCGAGTACGACATCACGCCAAAAATTCCGACTGCGGCGAGCACCAGAGCAATCGCGCTGAACGAACCCAGAAGGAACGTGCGAAATCGTTCCCGCGAGATGGATTGGCCGAGCATGTCCGGCAAGGATCCGACATCCGTCACGGGGAGCTCCTTGTCAATGGAGTGCACCGCCTGCCGAATGGAGGCGGCCACGTTCGATACGCTCAACGAACTTCTTACCACGACCTCCCCTCCATAAAGAGGCGCTTGCGCGAAGGGTACATACATCATTGGGCCGGGTTTTTGGCTAAGCGCCACATCCCGCACGTCGCCCACGACGCCGACGATCTCACGCGACACATTGCCGTTTGGCGGAAATCCAAATCTCATTTGCCTTCCGATCGGGTCCTGGTTCGGGAAATAGCGCCGTGCCAGGGTTTCGCTAACGATCGCTACGCGCGGATTGGACGGCGAATCTTGCTCGGAGAAAAAACGGCCCCGCAGCAGTGGAATCCGCATCACGTGAAAATACCCGGGACTCACCGTGGCGTAATCGGCGGTAGTGGATTTGCCCGGAGGAAGCGGGGGATTTCCTACAATGCTGAACGCGAAGGTGGCTTGGCCTTGGCGGTCCATCGGCAGCGGAGCGGCCAGAGCGGAATCCTCGAAACCAGGCTGCGCATGGAGGCGCGCCAGCAATTCCGTGGAGAAAGCGGTCCATTGCTGCGGCGTCGAGTATTGAAATTGAGGCAGCGATACCTCGCCTTCCGTAACGTTGTTCGGATCGAAGCCAGGATTGACCGACGTGACCAGCGCAAAGCTGCGAATCAAGAGGCCGCCGGCAACCAAGAGCACCATGGCCAGCGATATTTCCGCGATTGCCAGGAAACTGCGCACATGCTGGCCGCCACGCTGGCCAGTACGCTCGCCGCCCTCTTTGAGGTTCGTCGGCAAGCTGGACGGGGTCGCCAGGAGCGCGGGTGCCAGTCCAAACGCCAACGCGGCAGCCAGAGACAACAACAGCGCGAACACCAGCACCGGGCCTCCGACATGAATCGAACTGATCTGGACCACTTCGGACGGCAAGAAACGCTGGAGACTCCAGACCGCCCAGGCCGCGAGAAGCACACCGGCAACTCCGCCGAGCAACCCTAGCAGAGCGCTCTCGGTCAGTAATTGCCAGACAATGCGGGCGCGCGACGCCCCCAGCGCGATTCGCACCGCCACTTCTCTCCCGCGAGAAGTGGCCTTGGCGAGAAGCAGGTTCGCGATATTGGCACAGGCGATCGCCAGGAGCAGGCCAACCGCGCTCAGCAAAATAAGCAGCGCGGGTTTCAAGTTGCCCACCACCGCTTGCCGATAGGGCTGAATCCGGATCGTCAAGCCGGAATCTTCTGCGGCAAACTCCTTCGCGAGCCGGGCGCCTAGGGTGTTCATCTCGGCCTGAGCTTTCGCCAGGGAAACGCCTGGCTTGAGCCGGCCGATCACACCCAGCAAACGCACGCCGGGCTCCGACGTCAAAGGGCCGAACAGCGGGTCCTGCATGACGGAAATCCACACGTCCTGACGGGGAGCGCCCTCAGGATAGCGAAAGCTTGCCGGCAGGATTCCGACTACGGTAAATGAACGCATGTCCAGAGCGATAGATTGGCCAATCAGACCCGGATTGGAGCCGAAGCGGCTTCGCCAGAGATTTTCGCTCATTACCGCCACGGCCGCCGCGCCTGGCTTGCCATCCTCGGGCAACAACGTGCGGCCCAGCAGAGGCTTTGCATTCAGCAGAGGAAATATTTCCGGCGTCACGTCCGCGGTGTTCACAATGGCTGGCTCGCCAGCCCTGGTCAAGGTGAGATCGTGAAATGTATTTCCCGCCATCTGACTAAACACGCGATTCTGGGCGCGGCACTCGGTGAAGTCCCTGTACGAAATGCCCGACAGCTCGTCTGGCCGATTCAGCGGGACATCGAACATCAGGACGAGTTGATTGGGATCCCGATACGGAAGCGATCGCAAAAGTACCGCATCGACAATGCTGAAAATCGCGGTGTTGGCGCCGATGCCCAAGGCGAGAGTGATTACGGCGATGGCGGTGAAGGCGGGCGACTTTCGCAACATACGAACGCCGTAGCGTAAGTCCTGGACGAAATCGTGAATCCAGCTCACGCGGCGGGTGTCGCGGCACTTTTCTTTGATTTGGTCTATCGGTCCAAATCCCCGCAAAGCCATGGCCCGGGCTTCGGCCTCAGTCATACCCGCGGCTACAGCCTCGTTCGTGAGTTGCTGGATGTGAATCTCAATCTCGCGTTGCAGCTCCGCGTCGGCACCGGAACGATGCAGCAAAGAATGAATACGTCGTTTGACGATCCGAATAGTCCGCATAAATATCCCGCTTCAGGCGTTTTGGATGAGAAGGTGTACGGCGGAAGAGAGGCGGTTCCAACTTTTGAGTTCGCGCTCCAGTTGTTTCCGGCCCTCCGGAGTTAGAGAATAGACCTTGGCAGGCCGTCCGAGATCCGACTCCTCCCAGTCCGCGCAAATCCAGCCTTGATTTTCGAGCCGGTGCAGTGCCGGGTACAGGGAGCCTTGGCCCACTGAGAGCGTGTCGCCCGAGAGTGTTTGTATCTGCTTCGCTATACCCCAACCATGAAGGGGCTTACGGGCGATGGTCTTCAGAATCAAAAGATCGACTGTTCCTTGCAATAAATCTGACGGTTTGGGCATATTGTCGATGCCTCGACTATCGACAATGGTACCTCGACTATCGACAATTAGCAAGAGGCCACCCGAATGCGCGTCGTGTGAGTCATCCATCGCGGGCTACCCGAATGAAGGCCTAGGGATGCCGGTCCTTCGGGTGAGTCTGTCCGTTGCCCGGAGACTTCAGCCACACATGGTTTTTTTTTGCGGAGCCTACTTCCTCGGCAGGCCCAGCGAGTCGAGCCACTCGCCGAATCGCTCAATCCAGTAGTCGGAAGGAAAGCCTTGCGTGCGCATGCCGAACCCGTGTTTAGGGACGGCGGCGTTCGACAATGGTGAAAGCTTTGTATTCAAGACATCCCGGACGAGTGGGGCGAGAACTGACGGAAGCACGCGCCTATCGCTAATATCCCCGGCGCGCTTACTGCGCCACACCATTAGTACGCAAGTTTGGTACCCGCTTGTATTTCATAGTTTAGAAGCTGATGGTATCTTTACTCTGGGACGGCAGTCGGCTGCCCGGAACGCTTTATGAAAAATCGCTTTGACGACCACCGGACGGGTGACGATCTGGAGAACTACTCTTTGGGAAAGCTCTCGCCACCCCGCACCCGCCCCTTGGAAGAGCACCTCTTGATTTGCCGGCAGTGCGGAGCAAAGCTCAAAGCCATCGAACCTTACAATTTTGTTCACTATACGGGCGACGGGCCGATTTACTCCCGCGTCACCAGGCTGCGTTCCGGCGTCTACGTCGCCAGGCACTGGGGCCGGCGGCTGGAAGGCGGCAAAGAATTTCAGTCGCGCCAGGGCGCCAAAGCGTACCTGGTTCGCACATTCTCCCAGATGTTCCCTGAGCACCTCTGCACCGCACGCTGCGGCCCCACAGGCGATATTCAGGGTAAACAGGTATAATTAGCTGTTAACATAAGAGCGGATCGGAGTCCCGTGAGATGGACAACGCGCTGGGGCTGGTGATGACCGGTGGCGGCGCCCGCGGCGCCTATCAAGCCGGTGTTTTGCAACGCATTGGAGAAATAAAACGGGCGCGGACGCGCGCCAGCCCATTTCCAATCATCGGGGGCACCTCCGCCGGAGCCATCAATGGCTGCGCCCTGGCCGCCGGCAGCGACGAATTTTCGTCGTCCACCCAGACCCTCGCCCGGCTCTGGGCCGATCTCAAGCCCTCCGACGTGTTCCGCTGCGATGTCTTGACGCAGGCGCAAAATTCCCTTACCTGGATAATGGATCTCTCTTTTGGCGGATTCCTCGGCGGGGGCAATGCCCACTCCCTGCTGGACGCGGCGCCCTTGCAGCATTTCCTGGCGGCGCATCTGGATTGCAGCCGGATCGAAACCAATATCAAGCGCGGATATCTGTATGCGTTGGCTATATCCGCAACCAACTATAACTCGGGAAAGAGCTACCTGTTTATCCAAGGGAAAAAGGGACACCCCATGTGGAACAGGCGCCGGCGGGTGACGCTGGCGACGAAGATTACGATTGAGCATATTTGCGCGTCCGCGGCCATCCCTTTGGTGTTTCGGCCCGTCAAACTGCAGACGGCGCTGGGCACGGCCTTTTTCGGCGATGGATGCATCCGCCTGCAACAGCCGCTCAGCCCGGTGGTGCGCCTGGGTGCGGAGCGGATTGTGGCCATCGGGGTGCGCTGCGAGAAACTCGAACATCAGGAAGAAGCCGCGGACCACCGCGATCCGTCGGTGGCGCAGATCATGGGAGTTCTTTTTAACGTGATGTTTCTGGATCATCTGGCTACCGACACCGAACATCTGGAGCGGTTGAATCAGTTGCTGAGCAACGGCCACATCGTCGATTCCGGTATGCAGGGTTGCGAGAAGATGCGCCCGCTTAAGACGCTGCTGATCACACCGTCGGTGGATTTGTCGCACCTGGCGGAGCAACACCAGAAGGACATGCCGTACCTGATCCAATACTTTGTCAACAGCTTGGGGCGGGACACGTCGTCGTGCGCGGATTTGATGAGCTATTTGCTGTTCACATCGAAATACACTAGAGACCTGATCCGCATCGGTTACGGCGACGCGGACAAACGCATAGACGAGATCGAGGCTTTTCTTTACTCCGCCTGATCTGTATTTCTGCGTTAATTTGTAGGGCGGCCAATCATGGCCGCGGCCGCCTCTCAGGCGGCCAAAGCCGGCTGCGGGCAGAATTGCCCGCCCCACGGCGCAAAAAGTTTGTGGCATTGCGCACTCCAAGCGTGCCGCGTCGCCGCTCATGGCGGCGCACCGGTGGCAGCCCGCCGTTGCCGAAACCCTTAAGGCTTGACAGTCAGAGTTGCTTTCGCCGTACTGCCTTGGTATCCCGCCGTGATGGTGACATTGGTTTGCGAGGTGACTGCGCTAGTGGTAATGCTGAAGGTGGCCGATGTAACGCTGCCCGCGGGCACGGTCACCGTCGCGGGTACGGTGGCGACTGTGGTCTTGGAACTCGACAACGAGAGCGTCATTCCGCCGCTCGGAGCAGGCGCGTTCAAAGTGACCGTATTCCCAACCACGGTCTTGCCCCCTTCCACGCCCGACTGCGTGAGATTCACGGAGGAAGGCGATGGCGGCGCTACGGTCAGGATGGCGAGCGCGGCGACGCCGTTATAGGTGGCCGTGATTGTAACGGGCGTGGTCGTGCTCACGGCCGTAGTGGCGATCATAAATGCCGCCGAAAGGGTGGCCCCACCGCTGACTGTAACCGAAGAGGGAACCGCGGCGACGGCCGGATTGCTGCTGGAAAGCGTCACCGTCGCCCCGGCAGAGGGCGCCGGCGCCAGCAGAGTGACCGTGTTGGAAGCACTGGAGCCGGTGCCGCCCACTACCAACGTCGGGGACAAATTCACTTCGGCCACGCCATCTGGGTTTACCGTGAGAGTGGCCATCACGCTAACTCCGTTGTAAGTGGCCATAATGGTCACCTGAGTTTCGGCTGTCACAAAGCCTGCCGTGATGGTGAATGGCTCTGAAGCCGCGGTATTCGCGGCCACCGTTACCGACGCGGGTACCACCGCCACCGCCGGCTTGGAACTGGACAGGCTCACAACGGCTCCGCCGGTGGGCGCCAGCCCAAGCAAGTACACCACATTTGCGGTGGTCGACAGCCCACCGGTGACGTTCGCCGGCGACAACACCAGTGAGCTGGGCACTGCCGGCCGTACGCCAAAACCAGTGTTGGCGAGAGACCCGGTCACGCCGGTCAGGCCGGCAAAAAGTGTGGCCGTTGTGTAGGTCCCTACCGGATACGTGCCGATGGTGAAAGGGGACGAAACGGTGGCGCCCGCCGCTACGGTGACCGAAAGCGGCACGGTAGCCACAGCCGGATTGGCGCTCGATAGATTGAAAGTCAATCCGCCCGTCGGCGCCGGGCTGGCGAGTGTCAGGGTATTCGAGATCAGAGCCAGGCCGCCATACTGGCTGGGCGAAGTGAGTGTGAAAGCCGCTGCGATCGGAGTCACCGTCACAATGCCGGACCCCGTCGCTCCATTCACACTGGCCGTAATGGTGACGGGTGTACTGGTGGCCACCATGGAAGTCGTGATGGTGAAGGGCGATGACACCGTCGCGCCGGACGCTATAGTAACCGTTGTGGGTACCGACGCCACGGCCGCATTGGAACTGGTGAGATTCACCGTCCATCCACTGGCCGGCGCCGGGCTGCTAACCGTGACCGTGTTCGAAGCCAGCGATGCGCCCCCGACTGCGGTATTCACCGGCAGGCCGACCGCAACCGTGAAGGCCGCTCCAACGCCGCTCAAACCGACCGTCTGGGATCCTCCCGGAGCGTTATCCCGGATCGTCAGAGTGCCTGTCTGTGTGCCTGCCGTTGTGGGTTTGAGGGTGACGAAGACCGTACAACTATTCCCGGGCGCGACAGGGCCGCCGCTCACACAGTTATTGGTCTGCGTGAAGACTCCACCGCCGCCCGCGCTTACCGAAGAGATTTTCAGTATGGCGCTTCCGGTGTTGCTTACGGTGAGGGTCTGCGACCCGCTGCCGCCTACCAACACAGTACCCATGTTCAGGCTGGCGCTTGAAAAGGTCACCGAAGGCGATTGCAGCAGCACCCCAATCGCATTGGTCCCCGGCACCACGACCGCCATATCGATGCTTCCATCGTTATTGAAATCGCCCGCGGTGAGAGACGCCACATTCGAGACGGCTCCGTATTGCAGAACCGGCGAGAAAGTGGCGGCGTCGTTGTTCACCAGGGTCATTACGCCGGTGTCCCCATTGTGGCCCGTCAACAACTCCAGGGTGCCATCTCCGTTGACGTCGGCCGCCGCCAGCGCGACCGGCCGTGGAGACACAACAGTGTCCTGGCTGGGTCCCAGCGTGAATGTGCCGTTGGCGTTGCCCAGATATACGGACAGTGCCTGGTCCAGGTCGTTCACCGCCGCAAAGTCGAGCAGGCCGTCTCCGTTGAAATCGGCCGCCACCAGAGAGACTGAGTCGCCGGTAGCGTAGGCCACGCCGTGAAGGTAACTGCCATCGCCGCGGTTCAACAAGATAGTCACTGTGCCGCCGGGTGTGAAGTCGTCGGCGACCGCTAAATCCAGCTTGCCGTCGCCGTTAAAGTCGGCGGCGATCACCGCGCTGGGGTTCTCCCCCGCAGGGTAGTCGAGATGCGCGGCGAAGGTGCCGTCGCCGTTGCCAAATAATACGGAGACGGTATTGGCGTCCATGTTGGCAATCGCCAGATCTAGGTTGCCGTCGCCGTTTAGGTCCGCCACGGCCACCGCGACCGGCGCGTTGCCGGTGGCGTAGGTTTTCTGAGTCGCAAACGCGCCGTTGCCCGTACCCAAAAGGACGGAAACGGTATTATCCGCCTGGTTGGCGATCACTAAATCCAGGATACCGTCGTGGTTGAGGTCGCCTGCCGCGACGGCCTTGGGCTGCTTCCCGGTGGCGTAATCCACTTTGGGCGCGAAGGTTCCATCGCCCTGACCGAGCAGGATGGAAACCGTGTTGGCTGTGGAGTTGGCGACCGCCAGGTCGAGCTTTCCGTCGGCGTTAAAATCGGCGGTGGTCAGTGAGACAGGACCGGCGCCAGCCGCGATTGTGGAGTCGGCCAGGACGGGTGCGGGACTGGGATAGGCGACCGGCAGCCATGCCACGTTGGATTGGCCTCCGCCCGGACTGTGATTAACTACGCTGACCCAACCAGTGGCCGGGGCGGCCAAGTCCGTCGTCAGTATGGCGGCCGACAACTGCGACTTACTAATGTATGTAGTGACGCGCGGCGTACCGTTCCAATAAACCACCGAACCCGGTAGAAATCCTGTGCCATTCACCGTCAAAGTCAGTCCCTCGGTACCGGGCGTAACTGCGCCCGGTAACAGCGGCTGGTTGACCAAGGGCACCGGGTTCGCCAGCCCTAGACCGGAAACCGAAACGACATGCGGACTGTCGGGAGCCGCATCGGTAACGGTCACCGTGCCGCTCTGGGAACCGATGGCCGACGGCGCGAACGACACGGCAATCGTACAACTCGCCGACACTGCCAGCGTCTGGCTGCAGGTGTTGGTCTGGGTAGCAGTTCCGGCGGCGGCGATGCTGGTGATGTTGAGAGTCTGCGATCCGATGTTGAGCAGGGTCACTGTCTGCGATGGGCTAACCGTTCCGGCGGTTTGCGGAAGGAAAACCAGGCTGGAGGTGGACAAAGCCGATTCGACGCTGGGGACGGCCTGGCAAGTGCCGGAAACTGAAATATCCTGGGAAGCGGTTTTGGCGTTAGTGTTTATCGCGACGGTGCCGGTGCAAGCCCCGGTTAAGGGCGCGGCCAGCATCACATTGATGGCGCAACTGGCGCCCGGCGCCAAGGCGGTGGGACAATTATTGGTCTCGGCTGTGGCGCCGCTCACCCCGATACTGCCGATCACCAGGGTAGCGTTGCCTTTATTACTCAGTGTCACCGTTTTCGGCGCGCTGATGGTGCCGAACGATTGCGCGGAAAAGGTCAATTGTCTGGCCGACAACGACAGGATGGGTAGAGCGGTAGTCCCGGTACCCGATAACGGGAGCGTCTGCGGACTCGTCTGGCTGTTGCTGGTAACCGTAATAACGCCCGTTTGCGTTCCCGCCGCCGTGGGGCTGAAGGTGACCGTAATCGTGCAACTGACGCCCGGAGCCAGCGTAGGTCCACAGTTATTGGTTTCCTTGAACGGTCCGCTGGCAGCGATGCTTGCAATGTTCAGCACGGCGCTGGCGCTGTTGGTCAGCGCGACCCTGAGCGGCCCGCTGGTGGTCCCGGACTCCTGGGTTCCGAAGTCGAGGCCGGCAATTGAAAACGTGGCGTCCGCCCCGCCGTTGGTAATGAAATACGCGCCGGTTTGTTTGCCGGCCATCACCATCACCGGGTTGCTATGGCTATCCAGCAGCAGGGCCGCATCGCCCCCCGGCGTATCGTAACTGGCGTCGTCGTTCCCGGCCAGCGGCACTTCCCATACCAGGCTTTGGGTGTTGAGGTTCAACATCGCCAGATAACCCAATTCCCCAGGACGCGGCACTTCCGGCAGCATCAGATAGGGCTGATCCGGTGTGCCATAGGTGGTAAATATGCCGCCTTGCCAGTAAGTGGACTGCGGCGCACCGGCCGCGACCAATAAGTTGCTGACGTCAATTGTCTGGATGAGGCTGCCGTCGGTAAAGGAGCGGTGATAGATATTCGGATCGTACCTGAGCTGGTGCCAGAAACCGCCTTCCGGCCGGGGATCCAAAGCGAAGTTGCAAGTGACGTCTTCGGTACCGGGGCCCAGCGAAACCTGGAACAGGAACGATCCGGAGGTGCCGTTATCCTGCACGCCGAAGATCGTGGTCCCCACATTATCCCCCGGCACGATACCGGCGCCGTCAAAGTAGATGTCATTGCCTACACAGAGCGGCGAGGCGCCCGAAGGGCCGTGGATCGGCAGGTCCCATGCCGGAGTGATGGGGCTCGTTAGATTCGCAGGGTCGATGTCCAGCGCCCACAGAGCGCCTTGCGTGGCGTCGCCCTGCAAATTGGTCAGTACATAAACGCGATTGGGATAACTGCTATTGTTCACGCAGGGAGTGTTGACGGTCTCATAATAAGGACCGCTGTTTCCGGTTTGATACAGGTAGATGCTCCCCAGCAGGTCGCCGGTAGTGCCGCTGGCGCCACTGTACACCGCCACGGGCGCCGCGGCGACAAAGATGGAGCTGGCGGAGGCTCCCGTGCCGTCGCCCAGTATCAGCACATCCGGCGCCACGAGGCAGTCCAGCCCTTGCGTGCTTGCCGTTATAGCGGTGACGGCGCCTCCGGAAACTGTTGCAGTTGCCATGGCTCCCGGACAGTACCCACCGGCTAAGATCACGCTGGCGGTGGTATAGCCGGCGCCGCCATTG
>Ga0302326_10006603_pt1 | contig 25982 bp, 24 predicted proteins | sample Palsa_T0_3_FD_202264 | JGI IMG/M metagenome (GOLD analysis project Ga0302326, IMG submission 202264) | Peat permafrost microbial communities from Stordalen Mire near Abisko, Sweden - Palsa_T0_3 | ecosystem: Environmental > Terrestrial > Soil > Palsa > Peat permafrost | place: Sweden: Abisko... | reverse complement strand
ACGTGCCCGACCGGTTGACACCCAGCGACGACCATCCGATACCCGATGTGCTCGAGGTACGCGGCGAGGTGTTCTTCCGGGTCGCTGATTTCGAGGCGCTCAACGCCGCGCTCGTCGAAGACGGCAAGACACCGTTCGCCAACCCGCGCAACAGCGCCGCGGGCTCGCTGCGGCAGAAGGATCCCGCCGTCACCGCCCGCCGCAAGCTCCGGATGATCTGCCACGGGCTGGGACACATCGAGGGTTATCGACCGGCCGCGCTGCATGACGCGTACCTGGCGCTGGCCGCGTGGGGTCTACCGGTCTCCGATCACACCACCCGGGTGGAGAACGCCGCCGGCGCTGTCGAGCGGATCGCCTATTGGGGCGAGCACCGCCACGACGTCGCCCATGAGATCGACGGTGTCGTCGTGAAAATCGACGATGTATCCCTGGAACGCAGGCTCGGCTCGACGTCGCGGGCCCCCCGATGGGCGATCGCGTACAAATACCCGCCCCAGGAAGTGCAGACCCAGCTGCTCGACATCCGGGTCAACGTCGGCCGCACCGGACGGGTGACACCGTTCGCGTTCATGACGCCGGTCACCGTCTCCGGATCGACGGTCGGGCTGGCCACCTTGCACAACGCCGCCGAAGTCAAACGCAAGGGCGTGCTGATCGGCGACACCGTGGTGATCCGCAAAGCCGGCGATGTCATCCCCGAAGTGCTGGGTCCCGTCGTCGATCTGCGCGACGGCTCAGAACGCGAATTCGTCATGCCCACAACATGTCCCGAGTGCGGGACGACGCTGGCTCCGGCGAAGGAGGGCGACGCCGACATTCGCTGCCCGAACTCGCGGTCTTGCCCGGCGCAGTTGCGAGAGCGGGTGTTTCACGTCGCCGGCCGTGGCGCGTTCGACATCGAGGGGCTCGGTTACGAGGCGGCGACCGCGCTGTTGAAGGCTCAGGTGATCGACGACGAGGGCGACCTGTTCGGTCTCACCGAAGACGACCTGCTGCGGACCGACCTGTTCACCACCAAGGGCGGCGCCTTGTCGGCGAACGGCAAACGGCTGTTGGGCAATCTGGACGAGGCCAAGAAGCAGCCGCTGTGGCGGGTGTTGGTGGCGCTGTCGATACGGCACGTCGGCCCGACCGCCGCGCGGGCGCTGGCCACCGAGTTCGGCAGCTTGGAGGCGATCATGTCGGCGACGACGGAGCAGTTGGCCGCCGTCGAGGGTGTCGGTCCGACCATCGCCGCCGCGGTGACCGAGTGGTTCACGGTCGACTGGCACTGCGAGATCGTCGACAAGTGGCGGTCGGCCGGGGTGCGGATGGCCGACGAGCGCGACGCGAGCGTGCCGCGCACGCTGGAAGGCCTTACCATCGTGGTCACCGGATCGCTGCCCGGCTTCTCCCGCGACGAGGCGAAAGAGGCCATCCTGACGCGCGGAGGGAAGGCCGCTGGTTCGGTGTCGAAGAAAACCGACTACGTCGTCGCCGGCGATTCACCGGGATCGAAATACGACAAAGCCGTCGAACTCGGCGTGTCCATCCTCGACGAAGACGGTTTCCGAAAGCTGTTGGCCGAAGGGCAATCCGGCAATTCAGCTGAAGAGTGACAGCCCGCGGGTTACGACAGTGGGCAACGGGTCCAGGCAACGTGGTACGGGAAAGTGCGGATGACTCATCTCGGGGTCCATCACGACCGCTACCCGACGCGCCGCCGGAAGGTGCGCTTCGACTGGTCGAACACCCCGTTGCACTGGGTTCCGGCGACCCCTTCGCCCACCCATATGCTGAATGTGTTCCATCTGATGCTGCCGGTGAGCGAGCGGTGGTTCATCAAAGCCATCACCGAGGCGGAACCGCTGGTCGACGACGCGGAGCTCAAGGCGGCCATCAAGCCCTTTGTCCAACAGGAGGCCTGGCATGCTTGGGCGCACCAGATGGTCCTCCAGCATCTGGCGGAGCAGGGCATCGACACCGCGCCATACACCGACAGGCTGCACATATGGCTGTCCAAGCTGGGCAAGCAGCACCCGGAATGGCCACGGGTACTGCAGCGACTGTCGCTCTACCGGCGCCTTGCGGTCACCGCGGCGTTGGAACCCTTCAACGCCGCGTTGGGTGAATGGTTCATCCAAAACCGCGGCCTCGATTACGCCAGAGCCGACCAGACGATGCTCGATCTGCTGCGCTGGCACGGGGCCGAGGGAGACCGAGCACCGCTCGCTGGTATTCGACGTCTACCAGAATGTCTGCGGTAACTACGCTCTGAGAGCGCTGACGATGCTCTCGACGGCGCCGACTTTCGCGTTCTGGGGGATCGCGGGACTGCGGTTCTTGATGGCGAACGACCCGACCATCAGCACCAAGGCGCGTTGGCGAGACTGGTTCCGAGCCGCCCGGCAGTACCGGGTGCCGGGACCATGGCTGGTCGCAGTGAAGGTGCCGGGCCGCTACATTCGGCCGGGCTATCACCCCAGCGCGGAGGTCTCCACCCAGCTCGCTGTCGAATATCTGGAGCAATCACCCGCGGCACGTGCCGCCCGCGAACCAGCTGACACCCAGCTCGCAGGATCCGAGGGATAACCCAGTCGGGTTTCCGCCGCACCCGGATTCACGGCAACAGCGGCAACCGCCACAGCGGGGTCTTGGGCTCCAGCAGCCACATGCGAACCACGGTGAATCGGATCAGTCGCAGCGCCCCGGTGATCAGGATGGCGGCCAGCGGGAGATCTCCCAGCGTGGCGGTCAAGATCGCGATGCGAAAGTCGTTGGCGCCGGCCGTCATCAGGTCGAACCACGCATCGCAGATCAGCAGCACGCCGGTCGCGAACGCGGTCAACAACATCACTTGCCGGCGCAGCATGCCGAACACGACGGTCGCCGCCATCAGGCCCAGCAGCAGCAGGTCGAAGCCGACCCAGGTCGCGGTCCAGTCGTGTACCAGGTAGTCATCGGGCAGTGCGAAGGCCAGGTAGACGATCCACGGGATCAGCACCAGCGTCCCGCCGGTCATGATCCCCAGCCAACTCCAGCGGATCCGGTGAACCATGGCGAGCGGTACGAGATCGGCCAGCGGCCGCTCCAGGCGTTGGACGAGCTTGCGTCGCTCGGCAGGTGACATCGCGGCGATCTGGGCGTCGGTCAGCACGTTCACCCCCGATAGATACCCCGTTTAGCTGGTCACTGCAGCAGGGTCGCGACGATTCCGGACAGGTAGCCCAGTCGTGCCACCTCCGAAGGCCGGAAGGCGGGGCCGCCCGGCCTGCCGAGCATGATCGCGGTGTCCGCGTCGCCCAGCGGGGCGGCGACCAGCGTGGTGTCCAGATCGCGCCACACCTGCGGCACCCAGTCGCTTGCGGCGTCCAGCGCCGCCGCGTGCCCGATCGGCATCCACGGCACCTCGCTCAGCGCGGTCTCCGGCGTGCCGGGACTGCCCGCGATGAGCTGAATTCCGTCGCCGGATTTACCCAGCACCAAGCACCAGTTCACCCGCAGTACCTGCGGCGCCTCGTCGACCAACACCTTCAGCTTGGCCGGAATGTCTCCCGCGGCCGCGACATGGTCGATCAGCGCCAACTCCCGGTGGGTGTCCAGCAAGCCGGTGTGCGGCCGCAGGCTGTCGACCCGCACGCCGTTGAGCGCTTCCGCCGCCGTGATCAACGTGTCCGGCATCGCCCGTGGCGGTAGTTCCACCACCAGGTCGTCGATCGCATAGTCGGGTCCGCGCTCCACCACGTCCAGCGACAAGATGTCCGCCCCCACCGACCCGAGGGCCACGGCCAACGAGCCCAGGCTGCCCGGTCGGTCAGCCAGCTGGACTCGCAGCAGATAGGAGGACACGCGGACACTGTTTCACAGCGGCGCGCCCTCGGCATGTCGGCGGTGACGTCGAGCGGCACGGTGCCGTGACAGTCGACGCCGAGCGTCGTCCTGGCGTGACGCTAGGCTTTCCAGTCGTGTCCCAGATCTCCCGTGACGAGGTGGCCCATCTGGCCAAGCTGGCCCGGTTGGCGTTGACCGACGACGAGCTGGATAGCTACGCCGGCCAGCTCGACGCCATCCTGACCCACGTCAGCCAGATCCAGGCGGTCGACGTCACCGGCGTAGAGCCGACCGACAACCCGCTCAAAGCCGTCAACGTCACCCGCCCGGACCGGGTCGCGCCGTGCCTCACCCAGCAGGAAGCGCTGGCCGAGGCCCCCGAAGCACTCGACGGTCGCTTCGTGGTCCCGCAGATCCTCGGAGAGCCGGAATGACGGACATCATCCGGCTGGACGCGGCGACGCTCGCCGACAAAATCGCCGCCAAGGAACTGTCGTCGACCGAGGTCACTCAGGCTTACCTGGACCAGATCGCGGCGACCGACCAGAAGTACGGTGCGTTCCTGCACGTCGCCGCGGACGCGGCACTGTCCGCGGCAGCCGCGGTCGACAAGTCACTCGCTGCCGGTGAGCAGCCGGCCTCGCCGCTGGCCGGGGTGCCGCTTGCCCTCAAAGACGTCTTCACCAGCGTCGACATGCCCACCACGTGCGGGTCGAAAATTCTGGAGGGCTGGCGTTCGCCGTACGACGCGACGGTGACGGCGCGGCTGCGCGCGGCCGGCATCCCGATCCTGGGCAAGACCAACATGGACGAGTTCGCGATGGGCTCGTCGACGGAGAACTCCGCGTACGGCCCGACCCGCAACCCGTGGAACACCGACCGGGTGCCGGGCGGCTCCGGCGGCGGCAGCGCCGCGGCGCTCGCTGCGTTCCAGGCGCCGCTGGCCATCGGCACCGACACCGGCGGCTCGATCCGTCAGCCCGCCGCGCTGACCGCCACCGTCGGGGTCAAGCCCACCTACGGCACAGTCTCGCGCTACGGCTTGGTGGCCTGCGCGTCGTCGCTGGACCAAGGCGGCCCGTGTGCGCGCACCGTCGTCGACACCGCGCTCCTGCATCAGGTGATCGCCGGTCACGACCCGCGAGACTCCACCTCCATCCGCGGCGACGTGCCTGACGTCGTGGGCGCTGCGAAGGCCGGGGCCGCAGGCGATCTCGAGGGTGTGCGGATCGGCGTCGTCAAGCAACTGCGCGGCGAGGGCTACCAGCCCGGCGTGCTCGCGTCGTTCAACAAAGCCGTCGAGCAGTTGACCGCGATCGGCGCCGAGGTGTCCGAAGTCGACTGTCCTCATTTCGATCACGCGCTGCCCGCCTACTACCTGATCCTGCCGTCGGAGGTGTCCAGCAACCTCGCGCGCTTCGACGCGATGCGCTACGGCCTGCGGGTCGGTGACGACGGCTCGCACAGCGCCGAAGAGGTGATGGCGCTCACCCGTGCGGCCGGATTCGGGCCGGAAGTCAAGCGGCGCATCATGATTGGCACCTACGCGCTGTCGGCCGGCTACTACGACGCCTACTACAACCAGGCGCAGAAGGTGCGCACGCTGATCGCGCGCGACCTCGACGCGGCGTATCAATCGGTCGAGGTGCTGATCTCACCGACGACGCCGACGACCGCATTTCCGTTGGGGGAGAAGGTCGACGACCCGCTGGCGATGTATCTGTTCGACCTGTGCACGCTGCCGCTCAACCTGGCCGGGCACTGCGGGATGTCGGTCCCGTCCGGCTTGTCCGACGACGACAACCTGCCGGTCGGGCTGCAGATCATGGCGCCGGCACTGGCCGACGACAGGCTCTACCGAGTGGCCGCTGCATACGAGGCCGCACGGGGACCGCTGCCCTCCGCTGTCTGATCCCGCTGCTCCGACGGCGGTGACGGGGCAAGATATCGGTATGCGGATCGGAATTCTCACCGGCGGTGGCGATTGTCCCGGACTTAATGCGGTGATCCGGGCCATCGTGCGAACGAGCGACTCGCGATATGGGTCGTCGGTGGTCGGATTCCAGGACGGCTGGCGTGGCCTGCTGGAGAACCGGCGCATGCAACTGGCGAATGACGACCGCAACGACCGCCTGCTGGTCAAGGGCGGAACGATTCTGGGCACCGCCCGCGTGCACCCCGACAAGCTGAAGGCCGGTCTGGACCAGATCAAGGAGACGCTGGACGAAAACGGCATCGACGTGCTGATCCCCATCGGCGGCGAGGGCACGCTGACCGCCGCGCACTGGCTGTCCGAAGAGAACGTCCCCGTCGTGGGTGTGCCGAAGACCATCGACAACGACATCGATTGCACCGATGTGACCTTCGGCCACGACACGGCCTTGATGGTGGCCACCGACGCCATCGATCGGCTACACAGCACCGCGGAATCACATCAGCGGGTGATGCTGGTGGAGGTGATGGGCCGGCACGCAGGCTGGATCGCGCTGAACGCCGGGCTGGCTTCTGGCGCACACATGACGCTGATTCCCGAACAGCCATTCGACATCGACGAGGTGTGCCGATTGGTCAAGCGGCGCTTCCAGCGGGGCGACGCGCACTTCATCTGCGTCGTCGCCGAGGGCGCCAAGCCGGCCGAAGGCTCGATGGAGCTGCGTAAAGGCGGCACGGACGAGTTCGGTCACGAGCGATTCACCGGGGTAGCCGACCAGCTGGCTTACGAGGTCGAGAAGCGGATCAAGAAAGAGGTCCGGGTGACCGTCCTCGGCCACGTCCAGCGCGGCGGGACGCCGACCGCCTACGACCGCGTGCTGGCCACCCGGTTCGGCGTGAACGCGGCCGACGCCGCGCATGCCGGCGAATACGGGCAGATGGTGTCGCTTCGCGGCCAGGATATCGGCCGGGTGCCGCTGGCCGATGCGGTGCGCCAACTGAAACTGGTTCCGCAGAGCCGTTACGACGACGCTTCCGCCTTTTTCGGTTAATCCGCCCTCATAGCCTGCGTTCAGGGTGAAATATCTTATAGCTGTAACGTCTGTGGCCGAGCCCCTGACCTGTCGGACATGCGGGTTGGACTTCGGTGGGCGATCGGATGCGGTGTACTGCTCATCGGCGTGTCGGCAGAAGGCGCATCGGGCGCGGATAGCGCGGCGAATCGCTGATCTGGAGTGGCGACCGGGTCTTCGGGCGTGTGCCGACTCGCAGGCAGAGCTGAATTCGGTGGTGTGGCTGCGCCGGGCGCGTGCTGCCGCGGCAGCTCAGCCGGAGCCTCACGACGAAGACATGGACGCAATCTCCAGGCGGCTCGGGTAATGGCCTCCGAAGATGACGTCATCACCGCGAAGGTCGCTGAGATCACCGAGCACCGCGCCGTGATCGAGTAGGCCAAGGGCATGCTGATGCTGGTCTACGGTCTTGAAGCCGACCCCGCGTTCGACCTGCTCAAGTGGCGTTCGCAGAAAAGCAACGTGAAGCTGCGGCGGCTTGCCCAAGACCTCATGGACGAGTTCCGTGCGGTTCGTGAGCAAGCGATCACCGCTCGGTCGCCGTTTCACGAGGTGCTGCTGGGCGGTCCCGCGCCTGCCGTCCGCAGCCGCGATGAAGTGGCGGACCCGGCGGCCAATTAGGATCGACCACATGACTTCTGCTGCGAGCGCTGCGAAGGCGCCCGGGGCGGAACTGCTCGACTACGACGACGTGATCGCGCGCTACGAGCCGGTACTCGGCTTGGAGGTGCATGTCGAGCTTTCCACCGCCACGAAGATGTTCTGCGGCTGCGCCAACGTGTTCGGCTCCGAGCCCAACACCCAGGTGTGCCCGGTCTGCTTAGGCCTGCCCGGCTCGCTGCCGGTGCTCAACGAGTCCGCCGTCGAGTCGGCGATCCGAATCGGACTGGCACTCAACTGCGAGATCGCGCCGTGGGGCCGGTTTGCGCGGAAGAACTACTTCTATCCCGACCAGCCGAAGAACTACCAGATCTCGCAGTACGACGAGCCGATCGCCGTCAGCGGCTACCTCGACGTCCCGCTGGAAGACGGCACGATCTTCCGCGTGGAGATCGAACGGGCCCACATGGAGGAGGACACCGGCAAGCTGACCCATCTGGGCAGCGACACCGGCCGGATCGCCGGTGCGACAACATCGCTGGCCGACTTCAACCGCGCTGGCGTGCCGCTGATCGAGATCGTCACCAAGCCCATCGAGGAGACCGGCGAGCGTGCACCGGAGATCGCCCGTTCCTACGTCACCGCGCTGCGCGACCTGCTGCGTGCGCTGGGCGTCTCCGATGTGCGGATGGACCAGGGATCGATGCGGTGCGATGCCAATGTGTCGTTGAAGCTCACGGGCGCAACTGAATTCGGCACCCGTACTGAGACCAAGAACGTCAACTCGCTCAAGAGCGTCGAGGTCGCCGTCCGTTACGAGATGCGCCGGCAGGGTGCCGTCTTGGAGTCCGGCGGACGCATCATCCAGGAGACCAGGCACTTTCACGAAGACGGTTACACCAGTTCGGGTCGCACGAAGGAAACCGCGGAGGACTACCGCTACTTTCCCGAGCCGGACCTGGAGCCGGTCGCGCCCAGCCGCGACCTCGTGGAGCGCCTCGCCCAAACCATCCCTGAGCTGCCGTGGTTGCGCCGCAAGCGGATTCAGCAGGACTGGGGTATCTCCGACGAGGTAATGCGCGACCTCGTCAACGCCGGTGCCGTCGACCTCGTCATCGCGACCGTCGAGCAAGGCGCATCCAGTGATCAGGCGAAGGCCTGGTGGGGCAACTTCCTGGTGCAGAAGGCCAATGAGGCCGGTATAGAACTCGACGAATTACCTATCAGCCCAGCCCAAGTCGCCGCGGTCGCGGCGCTGGTGGACGACGGAAAGCTCACCACGAAGATGGCCCGTCAAGTCGTCGAGGGCGTGTTGGCCGGTGAGGGTGAACCCGAGCAGGTGATGACCGCGCGCGGACTGGCCGTGGTGCGGGACGACTCCCTGATCCAGGCCGCGGTCGACGAGGCCCTGGCCGCCAATCCCGATGTGGCGGAGAAGATCCGCGGCGGCAAGGTCCAGGCTGCGGGCGCGATCGTCGGCGCGGTGATGAAGGCGACGAAAGGTCAGGCCGACGCGGCCCGGGTGCGCGAACTGGTGCTCGCGGCCTGCAGCTAGAACAGGCTCGTCAATTCGGTGAACAGATGGGCGAGCGGTTGACCCCACGCCATCCCAGCCGATCGATTCGGCGATCGCTTGGTCCTGCTCGAACAGCGAAGCGAGTGGCCCGACCGCCGTCTCCGGCGCGTCGAACGTCGCGCACACGAGGCTGCAGTCGCCGATCGTGTCGCTGAAGCCGATGCCGTCGATGAGTGAGCCCGCGGGGCTGAGTAATCGACCCAGGTCGGCCGTGAGCGCGACGTCGGTTGGCGGGGTGGCAATGCCCAGGTCGGTCAGCACCGTATCGAGGCTGACGTTTCCGTACCCGTTGAGGAAGGCGTTGGTGAGATTGGCCGGCATGTTCAGGAGATCGTCGAACGCGGTCGTGTAGTCGGGGTTGGCGCCGTCGGGTGCAGCGCTGATGCCGGAGATGTCGTCGTTGAACTGAAGGTACGGGCTCAGCGTGGTGCCGATCCCGCCCCACAGGATGCCGCTCAGCGGTGATCCCGAAATGGGTGGGTACGGCTGGATCTGCGCCGCATCCGTGGCGCCGACGAGGTCAGACAGGACGGGAATGTTGATCGTGGTGATCCCGAGGTCGACGTTGAGCCCGTTGGTCAAGATGTCGAGAAGATCTTCTTTACCGGGCAGGTCGATGCCTGAGACGGACAGCAGGGGAGTGTCGATGCTGATCGTGCTCGGCGTCGTGTCGAGCGAGGAGTAGATGTACGGCTCGGGGTCGACGGGTGCGAACAAGGACGGGCGTTGAGTTGCACACGCGTCTCCTTCGGCATACCACCGTATCGGCGCCGCGGCAGTCAGAGGTTGCCTGAGATCTCGCTGAGGATCGCGCGGACAGGCGAGTTTGAGCTGCCGACTGCCGACCGTATGGTGATCAACGATGACCGGCATCAGCGATCAGCTACACGAGCGCACGGTAGATACCGCGCTCGGCAGAATTCGATTGCAGGTCGGGGGATCTGGATCGCCGATCCTGTTCTGGCCCAGTCTCTTGATGACCGGAGACATGTGGCACGGGGTGGCCGCTGATCTCATCGATCGTCACCAAGTAGTGCTGATCGACCCGCCGGGCCAGGGCGGCAGTCAGCCCCTGACCGGGATGTTCACCTTCGCCCAGTGCGCGCGCAGCGTTGGCGACATCCTCGACGGTCTCGGCATCGACCAGGCGCACTTCGTGGGCAATTCGTGGGGCGGCATGATCGGCGGGACCTTCGCCGCGACATATCCGGAGCGGGTCGGGCGAGCGGTGCTGATGAACTGCACCGCCGGCCGGGCCAGTCTCCGGCAGAAGATCGAGTTCGCGATGCTGCTGCGGGTGGCTCAATGGCGCGGGGAGATCGGACCGCCCCTGATTCGATCGGTGCTCAAGGCGTTCCTGGGGCCGACGTCGCTGCGGGAGCGTCCCGACGTTGTGGCGCACGTGCGGTCGGCGATGCCGTTGGTCAACGTCGCGTCCGTCTCATGGGCGGTGAAGAGCGTGGTTCCGCGACGGCCCGACCAACGAGAGTTGTTGTCCGCCATACGGACACCGGTGCTCGTCGTCGGCGGCGCCGAAGACGCGACCTTCCCGCCGCGAGAAGCGGTCGCGATGGCCGAGGCCATCCCCAACTCGTCGGTGCGCGTGCTCGACGGAGTGGCTCATCTCGCCGGCTTGGAGAATCCCACGCTGGTCAGCTGCCTCGTCGAGGAGTTCCTCGGCGAAGGCGGTCGCGAAAGTGGCTCCAGCGCATCGTGATCGCGCCGGGCTAGGTCTTGTCCTCGTTGGCCCGCGGGAAACCGCCGCCCTGCGGGAACAGCGGGAACACCACGTCGTCGAGTCTCATGGCATCGCCGTCGGTCTTGTTGACCGTCGCGCCCCACACATTGCCGTCCGGCGACATCCGCAAAGCCCACGCGTGTCCGTGCGTGTCCTGGCGCACCACGTCAGGTTGCCCGGTGACCGCGCCGGTGCCCTGGGCCAGGTGGACTGCCACCGTCTGCTTGGTGTTGACCAGGTTGACCAGCACGGTGCCGTCCAGGGCTGAGCAGCCCGCCACGCCCGGTCGGTCCGGCCACGTCCACACGGTGGAAACCTTCGATTCCTTCGTGATTCGCTGCAACCGATCGGCGGTCGGAGAGCGGTCGAGGACATAGAGCGAACCGTCGACAGGATCGGTGCACAGACCCCCGCCTGAGCCGAGACCGCTCAGTGCCGTGGTCGGTGGTGCCGGGTGCAGCGTCGTCGGTTGTTCGAGGCGCAGGACCTTGCCGCCCAGCGACGCCGGGTCGTTGGCCATCGCAGGGTTGCCCGCGTCACCGGTCATCACGACCAGTGTGGTGGGGCTGGTGAACTGCAACGCGCCTCTGTTGCCAATGGCGCCTTTAGGGATTCCCGTCAAGATGTCTTTCGGGATATCGCCGTCGGCGACGCGGATGACCCGGTTGTCGGAAGGCGTACTGATGTAGGCGTACATCAGCCGGTCCTGCGAGTAGGTCGGGGAGAACACGATGTCCATCAGCCCGCCGTCGCCGGCCGGGTCGACCGGAATGACTGTCTTGACTTTCGGCTCGGAGCTGACAGAGACCTCTTTGATCGCGCCGGTTGTGCGCTCAGCGACCAGCGCCGACTTGCTGTCGGGTTGCATGAGCAGGCCGCTGGTGCTCTCCAGGCAGCCCTGCATCACTCCGGGCGCCGGGCATTCCTTCGGGAACGGCTTGTCGGGCAGCGGCGGCGGCGGGGGAGGCGTGGAGCTCGGCGCGGCGTGCCGTTCGGGCTCGGTGGTGAACGGCTGCGATGCAGCGTCGTTGAACTGGGCGCAACCAGCCACGAGGAGCATCGCCGCGCAGAGCACAGCAGACTTGGGCCGCCCCGACCACTTCAACCGCATAGTGGCCAGATTACGGATATGTCGGTCGCGGTGCCCGCGACGGGTGCCGTGCGCCTTCCCTGTTCACCCGCAAACAGTTGCCGGCGCCGGGAAAAGCGCGAATCAGAACGGCGAAAGGGCCGCCCAAATCCCCGATTCGTAAGAATTTGCCCCTACCCTGGCACGAGTGAGCAGTCAACCGCGCGAAACACATTGGCAGCGCCCGGACCAATCCGCGCTGCCAACTGCCGAGCGACCAACCTCAGCGAACTTGGTCGACCCCGAAGACGACCTGCCGTCGGACACGTACGCAGGCGATTTCGAGACCACCATGATCCCGCATTACGACTCCTCCCAGTCCGGCAGCGTCCGCTCGTCGAGCTCGGGATACAGCGTGATGAATGGGCAGGAGCCGTTGCCCTACCAGCCGCAACCCACCGGACGGCATTCAGTGTTCGCCACCGACGACGTCGGTGAACACGAGCATCACGCCGACGACGAGGCGGTCCGCGCCGCGAGCCGTCGAGGCACCCAGCATCTCGGTCTGCTGATCCTGCGGGTCGGACTGGGTGCGGTGCTGCTCGCGCACGGGCTGCAGAAGATCTTCGGCTGGTGGGGCGGCGAAGGCCTGAACAGCTTCAAGAACTCGCTCTCCGACGCCGGCTACCAGCACGCCGACATCCTCACCTACTGCGCAGCCGGCGGCGAGATCGCCGCGGGAGTGCTGCTGGTGCTGGGCCTGTTCACTCCGCTGGCCGCCGCCGGGGCACTGGCCTACCTGATCAACGGGGTGCTCGCCGGGATGTCGGCTCAGCACAACAGCAAGTCATTCTCGTTCTTCCTGCCGGACGGCCACGAGTACGAGATCACGCTGATCGTGATGGCGGCCGCCATCATCCTGGTCGGCCCTGGGCGCTATGGCTTCGACGCCGGTCGCGGCTGGGCGCGGCGCCCGTTCATCGGGTCGTTCGCCGCACTGGTGGTCGGGATCGGCGCCGGTGTCGCGCTGTGGATGCTGCTCAACGGCGGCAACCCGGTGCGCTAGTCCGCGTACGGGTTGGGGACTCGGCCCGCGCTGACCTCAGTCAGCTGGGGCAACGTGGCGAAAGTCACTGCGGGTAACCGCAGTTCGCCTCCGCTTTTGAGCTTTGCGCGCGCCCACGAGCTTCTGCTGAATCGCAGGCCCTCGATGTCTTCCCAGCGCACCGACCGGCTGCCGAGCAGCGTGCGAACCGTCACCCCGTCGTAATCGGCTTGCGTGCGCAGCCGAACGATCAACGCCGACAACAACACCGGGATGATCATCAAGGGCGCACTCAGTGTCCAGGTCAGCACCGGGATGAGCAGGCCGAGGGCGAAGAAGCCCACCGCGAAGTGCGCGATCGGTGAAATCTTGATCACCACCGGCGGCGTGGGTGCCGTTTCCTGCGGTGAATCGGTGGCCATTCATGCATCATGGCATCGAGCCTGACCCGGGCTGCCCCCGAGAGCCCGTCAGCCACCGGGATTTGACGTTTGACCAGTACACGGCCTACCCTCGGGAACCGTGATTATCACTGGAATGCTCGTAGTAGGTCGGCGCGTTGGTGCCTGACTGATCAAGCACACCAACGCGCAACCCTCGTACAGCAGCTAGCTGACGGGGGTTTTTTGTTGCCTACCGGCTTTCCAGAGCATGCACAGGACCAAGAAGGACAAGAGAACCTCGTGAGCGCACCCACCAGATCGCAGTCCGAGCCCCAGGCAGCGGCGTCGACGCCGGCGTCGCAGGATGTGGCCCGGATCGCCACCGACGCGGCGAAGTCCGCCGCCAAGCCACCGACCGTTCGGCCGAAACATGTTGCCCCTGAGCAACTCACCGGCGCGCAGTCGGTAATCCGGTCGCTGGAGGAACTCGACGTCGAGGTGATCTTCGGCATCCCCGGTGGCGCGGTGCTGCCGGTCTACGACCCGCTCTTCGACTCGAAGAAGCTGCGGCACGTCTTGGTCCGCCACGAGCAGGGCGCCGGCCACGCGGCCAGCGGCTACGCCCACGCCACCGGCAAGGTCGGCGTGATGATGGCGACGTCGGGTCCCGGTGCCACCAACCTGGTGACGCCGCTGGCCGACGCGCAGATGGACTCCATCCCGGTGGTCGCGGTCACCGGGCAGGTCGGTCGCGCGCTGATCGGGACGGACGCCTTCCAGGAGGCCGACATCTCCGGCATCACGATGCCGATCACCAAACACAACTTCCTGGTTCGCGACGGCGACGACATCCCGCAGGTGCTGGCCGAGGCGTTCTACATCGCGGCCAGCGGACGACCGGGCGCAGTGCTCGTCGACATCCCCAAAGACGTCCTGCAGGCGCCGTGCACGTTCAGTTGGCCGCCGCGGATGGACCTGCCCGGCTATAAGCCGAACACCAAGCCGCACAACCGCCAGATCCACGAGGCCGCGAAGCTGATCGCCGCGGCGCACAAACCCGTGCTCTACGTCGGCGGCGGCGTCATCCGCGGTGAGGCCACCGAGGAACTGCGTGAATTGGCCGAGCTGACCGGAATTCCGGTCGTCACCACGCTGATGGCCCGCGGCGCGTTCCCGGACAGCCACCGTCAGCAGCTGGGCATGCCGGGCATGCACGGCACGGTGGCCGCGGTGGCCGGGCTGCAGCGCAGCGACCTGTTGATCGCGCTGGGCACCCGCTTCGACGACCGGGTCACCGGACAGCTGGACTCGTTCGCCCCGGAGGCCAAGGTCATCCACGCCGACATCGACCCGGCCGAGATCGGCAAGAACCGGCACGCCGACGTGCCGATCGTCGGTGACGTCAAAGCCGTCATCACCGCGCTGATCGAGGCGCTGCGCGACGACAGGGATGCCGGGGCTGAAAGCTCCGACATCGCCGACTGGTGGACGTATCTCGACGATGTGAAGGCGACTTTCCCGCTGAGCTACGGGCCGCAGAGCGACGGCAGCCTGAGCCCGGAGTACGTCATCGAGAAGCTGGGTGAGATCGCCGGGCCGGACGCGGTGTACGTCGCCGGCGTCGGCCAGCATCAGATGTGGGCCGCGCAGTTCGTCTCCTACGAGAAGCCCCGAACCTGGCTCAACTCCGGCGGTTTGGGCACCATGGGCTTCGCCGTGCCGGCAGCCATGGGCGCCAAGTTCGCCCGCCCGGACGCCGAAGTGTGGGCGATCGACGGCGACGGTTGCTTCCAGATGACCAACCAGGAGCTGGCCACTTGCGCGATCGAAGGCGCCCCGATCAAGGTCGCGTTGATCAACAACGGCAACCTCGGCATGGTCCGGCAGTGGCAGACGCTGTTCTACGAGGAGCGGTATTCGCAGACCGATTTGGGCACGCACTCGCGCCGCATCCCCGACTTCGTCAAGCTGGCCGAGGCGCTGGGTTGCGTCGGATTGCGTTGTGAGCGTGAGGAAGACGTCGTCGACGTGATCAACCAGGCGCGGGCGATCAACGACCGTCCGGTGGTCATCGACTTCATCGTCGGCGCGGACGCGCAGGTGTGGCCGATGGTGGCCGCCGGGACCTCGAACGACGAGATTCAGGCCGCCCGCGGCATCCGCCCACTGTTCGACGACGAATCCGAAGGGCACGCCTGATGCGCGCCGGCGACGATGCAGCGCGTAGCAATGAGGAGGAGCGGCGCATATGACCGCAGGATCGGCGACCACGCACACCTTGTCGGTGCTGGTCGAGGACAAGCCCGGTGTGCTGGCCCGCGTCGCTGCGCTGTTCTCCCGCCGCGGGTTCAACATCGAGTCGCTGGCCGTGGGCGCCACCGAGCAGAAGGACATGTCGCGGATGACCATCGTGGTCTCCGCCGAGAGCACCCCGCTCGAGCAGATCACCAAGCAACTCAACAAGCTCATCAACGTCATCAAGATCATCGAGCAGAGTGATGACAACTCGGTGTCCCGCGAGCTGGCGATGATCAAGGTTCGCGCCGACGCCGGTACCCGCACCCAGGTGATCGAAGCGGTGAACCTGTTCCGCGGCAAGGTGATCGACGTTTCGCCGGAATCGCTGACCATCGAGGCCACCGGCGACCGCGGCAAACTCGAAGCGCTGCTGAAGGTGCTCGAACCGTTCGGCATCCGCGAAATAGCGCAATCGGGCGTGGTGTCACTCGCGCGGGGCCCGCGCGGAATCGGTACAGCCAAGTAACCAATCCAGTTCGAAAATCAAATCGAAAAGCCTCATAAGAAGGAGATATTCAGTGGCTTTGAAGATGTTCTACGACGATGATGCGGACCTGTCGATCATCCAGGGCCGCAAGGTCGGCGTCATCGGATACGGCAGTCAGGGGCACGCGCACTCATTGAGCCTGCGCGACTCCGGAGTTCAGGTCCGGGTCGGACTGAAGGAAGGCTCGAAGTCTCGGGCCAAAGTCGAGGAGCAGGGCCTCGAGGTCGACACCCCGGCCGAGGTCGCCAAGTGGGCCGACGTCATCATGCTGCTGGCGCCGGACACCGCGCAGGCCGACATCTTCAAGAACGACATCGAGCCCAACCTGAACGACGGCGACGCGCTGTTCTTCGGCCACGGCCTCAACATCCACTTCGACCTGATCAAGCCGCCCGGCAACGTCACCATCGCCATGGTCGCACCGAAGGGACCCGGACACCTGGTGCGTCGCCAGTTCGTCGACGGCAAGGGCGTGCCCGCGCTGATCGCCGTCGACCAGGACCCGAACGGCGACGGTGAGGCGCTCGCGCTGTCCTACGCCAAGGCCATCGGTGGCACCCGCGCCGGCGTCATCAAGACCACCTTCAAAGACGAGACCGAGACCGACCTGTTCGGCGAGCAGGCGGTGTTGTGCGGTGGCACAGAGGAATTGGTCAAGACCGGTTTCGACGTGATGGTCGAGGCGGGCTACCCGCCGGAGATGGCCTATTTCGAGGTGCTGCACGAGCTCAAGCTGATCGTCGACCTGATGTACGAGGGCGGCATTGCGCGGATGAACTACTCGGTGTCCGACACTGCCGAATTCGGCGGCTACCTTTCGGGCCCGCGCGTCATCGACGCCGACACCAAGGAGCGGATGCGCGGGATCCTGCGCGACATCCAGGACGGCAGCTTCACCAAGAAGCTCGTCGCCAACGTCGAGGGCGGCAACAAGCAGCTCGAGCAGCTGCGCAAGGAGAACGCCGAGCACCCCATCGAGGTCACCGGCAAGAAGTTGCGCGACCTTATGAGCTGGGTCGACCGGCCGATCACCGAGACCGCCTAGCTGTTCGCTTCATCGAGATCGACGTTAGCGAGCCGAGTTTCGGTGTGTCGTCGCGCTAGCGTCGATGTCGCGTGTCCGGCGAGTCGACACGCACGCCGAGCACCGGCTGACGCACCAGGCCGTTGCTGAATTCGGCGCACCACGGCCGGTGCCCCTGCTCGTCTGGCCACACCAGCTGTAGGGCCTGCAGCTCAGCGCCGTAGAACGCTACCGCGAAGTTCAGGTGCGCGTCCGGATGCTGCACCTGGACGACATCGAGCAACAGCTCATCGCCGATGCAGATCCGCTCGCCCGGTAACGGCCTTCCACCGTCTACGAGATATTGGGCGACGCTGTTGAGCACATGCGTCGCGCGCTGCGGCGGCATTCCTGTCACCAACAGTTCGGGCAAACCTCGCGGATGCAAACCGATTGTGTATGCGTAAGGGGTGCGGTCGCTTTCAACGCACTGCACGACCCACCCATTTCTTTCTACGGAAGCGTATATGGCCTCCAGCCACTCCTGCATGGTGGAATCCGGGTGATTGCATTTCCAGCACATGGGGTGTTTCTCCTGTCGTAGCGGTCGCCGACAGGATTCACCCGGGTACCGACACTCATAGGCTCCGCGATCCGGCACAACCGCGACCATTAGGCTGACCGCGTGAGCCTGCCTGTTGTTGTGATCGCCGACAAACTTGCCGAATCAACCGTTGAAGCCCTGGGCGACCAGGTTGAGGTCCGTTGGGTCGACGGCCCGGACCGCGAGAAGCTGCTGGCCGCGGTGCCTGAGGCCGACGCACTGCTGGTGCGCTCGGCGACGACCGTCGACGCCGAAGTGCTGAGCGCCGCACCCAAGCTCAGGATCGTTGCGCGTGCCGGCGTCGGGCTGGACAACGTCGACGTAGACGCAGCCACCGAACGCGGTGTGCTGGTCGTCAACGCCCCGACGTCGAACATTCACAGCGCCGCCGAGCACGCCCTGGCGCTGTTGCTGTCGGCGGCCCGCCAGATTCCCGCCGCCGACGCCTCGCTGCGCGAGCACGCGTGGAAGCGGTCGTCGTTCTCCGGTACCGAGATCTTCGGCAAGACCGTCGGAGTGGTTGGTCTCGGCCGTATCGGGCAGCTGGTCGCTCAGCGCCTGGCCGCGTTCGAAACCCACATCGTCGCGTACGACCCGTACGTGTCGGCGGCGCGGGCCGCGCAGTTGGGTATCGAGTTGCTGAGCCTCGACGATCTGCTCGCCCGGGCGGACTTCATCTCGGTGCACCTGCCCAAGACGCCTGAGACGGCGGGCCTGATCGACAAAGAGGCGCTGGCGAAGACCAAGCCGGGCGTGATCATCGTCAACGCCGCGCGCGGCGGACTGGTGGACGAGGCGGCGCTGGCCGACGCCATCTCCAGTGGACATGTTCGCGCTGCCGGTCTCGACGTCTACTCCAAAGAACCGTGCACCGACAGCCCGCTGTTCGACCTGCCGCAAGTGGTTGTCACACCCCACCTGGGTGCGTCGACCGAAGAGGCGCAGGACCGGGCCGGCACCGACGTCGCCGCCAGCGTGAAGCTGGCACTCGCCGGTGAATTCGTTCCGGACGCGGTCAACGTCGGCGGCGGGACGGTCAGCGAGGAAGTCGCGCCCTGGCTGGACCTGGTCCGCAAGCTCGGCGTGCTGGCCGGCGCGCTCAGCGACGCACTGCCCGGATCGCTGTCGGTGCAGGTACGCGGCGAGCTCGCGTCCGAAGATGTTGAGGTGCTGCGGCTTTCGGCGTTGCGCGGTTTGTTCTCAGCGGTCATCGAGGACCAGGTGACGTTCGTCAACGCCCCGGCGATCGCCGAGGAGCGCGGCGTGTCCGCCGACATCAGCACAGCCACCGAAAGCCCCAATCACCGCAGCGTCGTCGACGTGCGCGCGGTGGCCGCCGACGGGTCGGTCGTCAACGTGGCCGGAGCCCTGTCCGGTCCGCAACAGGTCGAGAAGATCGTCCAGATCAACGGCCGTAACTTCGACCTGCGCGCTCAGGGCGTCTACCTGGTCATCAACTACGCCGATCAGCCCGGGGCACTGGGCAAGATCGGCACGCTGCTCGGCACTGCGGGCGTGAACATCCAGGCCGCTCAGCTCTCCGAGGACGCCGAGGGACCGGGCGCGACGATCCTGCTGCGGGTGGACCGCGACATCCCCGCCGACGTCCGCTCTGAGATCAGGTCCGCGGTGGCGGCCAACAAGCTGGAAGTCGTTGACCTGTCGTGAAACTCGCGGTCATTCCGGGCGACGGGATCGGGCCGGAGGTCGTTGCTCAAGCGGTCACAGTTCTCGACACGGTTCTGCCCGGAGTCGAGAAGACCGAATACGACTTGGGGGCCAGGCGATTCCACGCCACCGGCGAGGTGCTGCCGGCTTCGGTGGTTCCCGAGTTGCGGGCCCACGACGCAATCCTGTTGGGCGCGATCGGCGATCCGTCGGTGCCCAGTGGGGTGCTCGAACGAGGTCTGCTGCTGCGGCTGCGCTTTGAGCTGGACCACCACGTCAACCTCCGCCCCGGGCGGCTGTATCCGGGTGTGCAGAGCCCGCTCGCCGGCGACCCCGAGATCGATTTCGTAGTCGTGCGCGAGGGCACCGAGGGCCCCTACACCGGCACCGGCGGCGCGATCCGGGTCGGCACAGCCCATGAGGTGGCCACCGAGGTCAGCATCAACACCGCGTTCGGCGTTCGCCGTGTCGTGGCAGACGCTTTCGAGCGCGCTCAGCAACGACGCAAACATCTGACGCTGGTGCACAAAAACAACGTCCTGACGTTCGCCGGATCTCTGTGGTCGCGCACCGTGCAGGAGGTCGGCGAGAAGTATCCGGACGTCGAGGTCGCCTATCAGCACGTCGACGCCGCGACCATCCACCTGGTGACCGATCCGGGCCGCTTCGACGTCATCGTCACCGACAACCTGTTCGGCGACATCATCACCGACCTGGCCGCCGCGGTGTGTGGCGGTATCGGGTTGGCGGCCAGCGGAAATATCGACGCCACCCGGACCAACCCGTCGATGTTCGAGCCCGTCCACGGCAGTGCGCCTGACATCGCCGGCCAGGGGATCGCCGATCCGACGGCCGCGATCATGTCGGTGGCGCTGCTACTTTCCCACGTCGGCGAAGACGCTGCCGCCGCGCGAGTGGACCGGGCCGTGGCGTCCCATCTGGCCAGTCGCCCGACTGAAAAGCTATCCACCGCCGAAGTCGGCGAAAGGATTGCGTCCGGGCTCTAGTCTCCAACCCGGGCGGCAGTGTGTCGGTCGGTACGAGCGGCGCCGCCAGCAGCGGGAAGAGCCCACATATCGCGAACGCCAGGGGATAACCCGATCCGGTGATCAGGTCGCCGAGGACCGGTGGCGCGCCTGCGGCCATCAGTCGCTGATAGGTGTTCTGCAGGCCCAGCGACCGCCCGCTCCAGAAGGGCCCGGCGTACTCGGTGATCGCGGTGGATTCCAGGCCGTTGTCGAGCACCGCGACGATGGCCACCGCGACCATCAGCGGCACGGCGACAAGCAAGTGCAGATAATCGGCGATCGCCAGCGCGGTCAGGGTCACGACCGCCGTGACGGCCATCATGCGGACCGGCCTCAGCCGCGAACCGACCCGGTCCGACCACCGACCGACCAAGATCCGGCCCACCGCCCCAAGCACCTGCGACACCGTGACCACACACCCTGCCGCGAAGATCGAGCATCGGTAGTTCGCGATCAGCCAGATCAGCATGAACGTCACGGTTAGCGTCTGAGGAACCGTCAACAGCGCGGAGACCGCGTGGATGCGCCGGAGCACCATCGAACCGCGGTAGGGGTTGGCCAGTTCTTGTTCGGTGGCGTCAGCCCGTTCTTTGCGCGGGGGATCGTTGATGGCCACGGCGCTGAGTACCGCCGCCCCCGCGCACAGCACGGCAGGGAAGATCATGCCCGAGGTCGCGGACCGGGCGTGCTCGGCGAGTACCGGGATGACCAACGCGCCCATGGCAATTCCAAGCGGTTGCGCGGTCTGGCGGACGCCCATCGCCAGCCCGCGCTGCTCGGGTGGGAACCATCCTGAGACCAGTCTGCCGCCGGCAGAGTTGCAACTGGCGGCCGCCATGCCGCCGACGAACAGCCACGCCCCGAACGCGACCACCGAATGGGCCGTGGTCGCGCCGTAGGCCGCCCCCGCGGTCAGAGCCGAGCCGACGGTCAGCACGACGCGTTCGCCCACCCGGTCGAGCAGCCAGCCCCACAGGATCAGCGTCGCCACCATGCCGAAGCTCGGCATCGACGACAGCAACCCCGCCTCGCCCAGCGGCGTGCCGAGATCGTCCTCCAGGGCGGGGATCAGGAACGCGACACCGTTGATGAAAACGAACGCGCTCGCCGTCACCAGCAGCGAGACGACAACGGTCGCCCAGCGTCGGCTCATGCTGAGTGTGCCCGGGCCGATCGGGTCAGTCGGCATCAATCCATGCTTGCACAGCGATGTGAGTGCTGTGGTCGAAGCGACGGCAGGCCCAGCGGCGTGGACCTGCGCCCATCCTTAGTAGGCTCAGGCGAATGCGCCTTGGCCGAATTGCCAGTCCCGACGGCGTCGCGTTCGTCACCATCGAGGACGAGCCCGACGAGATCATCGTCCGCGAGATCGCCGAGCACCCGTTCGGCACCCCGACTTTCACAGGTCGCTCCTGGCCGCTGGCCGATGTCCGGCTGCTGTCGCCGATCCTGGCCAGCAAGGTGGTGTGCGTCGGCAAGAACTACGCCGATCACATCGCGGAGATGGGCGGCGCGACCGGGCCCGCACCGGCGGACCCGGTCATCTTCCTCAAACCCAACACCGCGATCTGCGGACCCAATGTGCCGATTCGGTTGCCGGCCAACGCATCGCCGGTGCATTTCGAGGGCGAGCTGGCCGTAGTCATCGGTCGGCCCTGCAAGGACGTCTCGGCTGATCGGGCGGCCGAAAGCATTCTCGGCTACACCATCGCCAACGACGTGTCGGCCCGCGATCAGCAAAAGGCTGACGGCCAGTGGACGCGGGCGAAGGGTCACGACACGTTTTGCCCGGTCGGGCCCTGGATCGCCACCGACATCGACCCGGCCGACCTGGAGCTGCGCACCGAGGTCAACGGCGAGGTCAAACAGGACAGCCGGACCTCACTGATGATTCACGACGTCGGGGCGATCGTGGAGTGGATCTCGGCGGTGATGACGTTGCTGCCGGGCGACCTCATCTTGACCGGCACGCCCGCAGGGGTGGGGCCGATCGAGGACGGCGACACCGTCAACATCACCATCTCCGGAATCGGGACGTTGTCGAACCCCGTTGTACGGAAACGCGACTGACGTCCACTGCGGGCGGCTCGCTGGGCATCGGCGCCACAATGACGTTCGACCTACCAGGCGGTCGGGCACACGTGATAAGCGCGTTGTTTGTTTGGTAGTCTGCTCGTCGGCCCACAACGACTGGCAGCAGTGCCGCACCACCGCGTACCAATCGCGGAAAGCGTTCTGACCAGCAGTTTTAGGCAGCCCATGGGGTATGGTGTAATTGGCAACACAGCGGTTTCTGGTACCGCCATTCTAGGTTCGAGTCCTGGTACCCCAGCAGTATTTTTCCAAAGTCGTTCCACCCCCTAGCGATTAGGTGGGCGTCTGGCAGTCAGCTATGCTGGCTCCTCGGATCGGTTCCGGCCCCGTCGTCTAGCGGCCTAGGACGCCGCCCTCTCACGGCGGTAGCGTGGGTTCGAATCCCATCGGGGCTACTTATCCTTCAGGCGTGGCCCCGCCGTGTTCAGCCGGCGGCAGAAGCAGTTGAGCCGCCTACCGGCATGTGCGGCATACCGAGCTTGCTGTGATCCCAAGAGCGAGTGCGATTGCTGACTATGCGCACCGCGACGCGCTTGTTCATCATCATGTCCACGCCCGGCTTCATCTCGTCGGTGTAGGGACCGGTGTAGCGCTCCCACACGCTCACACCGACCCGGAAGATCGTGTCCGGGTCCTCGACGATCTCCGCGACGCCCTCGAACGACACACCGCGCAGCGTGTCGTAGGTCGGGCCGTCTTCGAGTAGGAAGCTGACCCGCGGGTCGCGCTTGAGATTGACCGCCTTCTGCGACTTGGCTTTAGTCTCCAACCAGATCTCGCCGTCAACGACGCCGTACCACATCGCGGTCAAATGCGGCTGTCCGTCCGCCCCGATGGTGGCGAGTGTGCCGGTGCGGCTGCTGTTGACGAAGTCCGCGATCTCGGCATCGGTCATGACGATCTGCGCACGTTGGTTCGTTCCCATCGGCACAGTGTGTCAGGTCACGTTGTGGCGCCGGGCAATGCCGTGCGAATCACAGTCGGCGAGTGAGTGCGTCCGCGGCGGCGAGCAGATCGGCCGCCCAGCGCGCACCAGGACGGCGGCCCATCCGATCGATGGGGCCGGACACCGAGATGGCGGCAATCACTGCACCATTCGCGTCGCGCACCGGCGCCGATACGCTGGCGACTCCCGGCTCGCGCTCGGCGGCGCTTTGAGCCCAGCCGCGACGCCGCACCTCGGTCAGTGTGCGGTCGCTGAACTTCGCGGTGGCCAGCACGGTGTCCCGGGTGGGGTCGTCGCCGTAGGCCAGCAGGACCTTGGCGCCAGAGCCGGCCGTCATCGGCAGGCGCGCACCCACGAGGACGGTATCGCGAAGTCCCGCAGGCGGTTCCGCCGCGGCAATGCATATCCGCGAACTGCCTTCTTGCCGGTACAGCTGCACGCTCTCCCCGGTGATATCGCGCAGTCGTGGCAGAACTGTCGCGCTGGCCGCCAGTAGCGGGTCATTGACCTGTGCCGCCAACTCGCTGAGCGCCGGACCCAGCCGCCACCGGCCCTCGTCGTCGCGGGCCAGCAGCCGATGGACTTCCAAGCCCGCCGCCAAACGGTGTGCGGTGGCTCTGGGCAGGCCGGTGCGGTCGCACAATTCGGCCAAGCCACACGGCGATTCCGCGATCGTGTGCAGCACACCCACGGCTTTGTCGAGGACGCCGATGCCGCTATCCTGTCTCACAGAGAGATACTAACGTCTCGCATACTGAGATCGACGAATTGGGATGACCTCGTGACGAAAACTTCAGCCCACGAAGAAGCCGGGACCGCCGGGCGTCCGCGCACACTGGCGGAGAAGGTTTGGGAAGACCACGTCGTGGCCTCCGGCGGCGACGCCGAACCCGACCTGATCTACATCGATCTGCATTTGGTGCACGAAGTCACCAGCCCGCAAGCCTTTGACGGTCTACGCCTGGCCGGTCGGCCGGTGCACCGCCCGGACCTGACCATCGCGACCGAAGACCACAACGTGCCGACGCTCGACATCGACAAGCCGATCGCCGATCCGATATCGCGCATACAAGTCGAGACGCTGCGGAGCAACTGTGCCGAATTCGGTGTCCGCCTTTACCCGATGGGCGATATCGAGCAGGGCATCGTGCACGTGGTCGGCCCTCAGTTAGGGCTGACCCAGCCGGGAATGACGGTCGTGTGCGGCGACAGCCACACCTCGACGCACGGCGCATTCGGCGCATTGGCGATGGGCATCGGGACTTCTGAGGTCGAGCACGTGCTTGCCACCCAGACGCTTCCCTTGCGACCGTTCAAGACCATGGCCGTCAATATCGACGGAGAGTTGCCGATCGGCGTGACGGCCAAGGACGTCATTCTTGCCGTCATCGCCAAGATCGGGACTGGTGGCGGACAGGGCCATGTCATCGAATACCGCGGCAGCGCCATCGAATCGCTGTCGATGGAGGCTCGGATGACGATCTGCAACATGAGCATCGAAGCCGGCGCCCGGGCGGGAATGATCGCGCCGGACGCCACCACCTATGAATTCCTGCGCGGCCGTCCCCACGCGCCGACCGGCGCACAGTGGGATGCGGCGCAGGCGTACTGGGATCAGCTGCGCACCGACGACGGCGCCGAGTTCGACACCGAAGTCCATTTCGACGCCGCCTCGTTGACACCGTTCGTGACGTGGGGCACCAATCCCGGCCAGGGAGTGGCGCTGGGTGCCGCGGTGCCGGACCCCGAGCTGATGACCGATGACAACGAGCGACAGGCGGCCGAGAAAGCACTGGCGTACATGGACCTTCGGCCAGGCGTGCCGATGCGTGACATATCCGTGGACACGGTATTCGTCGGATCGTGCACCAACGGTCGCATCGAGGATCTGCGCGCGGTAGCCGACATTCTGCGGGGACGCAAAGTGGCCGACGGCGTACGAATGCTGGTTGTCCCGGGGTCGATGCGGGTGCGTGCGGAGGCCGAAAGCGAAGGGCTGGGCGAGATCTTCACCGCCGCAGGCGCCGAATGGCGTCAGGCCGGCTGTTCGATGTGCTTGGGGATGAACCCCGACCAGCTCGCGCCGGGGGAGCGCTGTGCTGCGACGTCGAACCGCAACTTCGAAGGCCGCCAGGGCAAAGGCGGCCGTACGCATTTGGTGTCGCCGGCTGTCGCTGCGGCCACCGCGGTGCGCGGAAAGCTCTCCGCCCCGGCTGACCTGAACTGAGGAGAGGGAGAACTCGAATGGACGCCTTTCACACCCACACGGGTATCGGAGTACCGCTGCGGCGGTCCAATGTCGACACCGACCAGATCATTCCCGCGGTCTATTTGAAACGTGTCACCCGAACAGGTTTCGAGGACGGATTGTTCGCATCCTGGCGGAACGAGCCGTCTTTCATCCTCAATCTCAGCCCATTCGACAGGGGTTCAGTACTAGTCGCCGGACGCGATTTCGGCACCGGATCCTCACGCGAGCATGCGGTCTGGGCGCTCACGGACTACGGCTTCCGAGTGGTGATCTCATCGCGCTTCGGCGACATTTTTCGGGGCAATGCGGGCAAGGCCGGGCTCCTGGCGGCCGAAGTTGCTCAAGATGATGTCGAACTTTTATGGAAGCTCATC
>Ga0302326_10006601_pt1 | contig 25990 bp, 26 predicted proteins | sample Palsa_T0_3_FD_202264 | JGI IMG/M metagenome (GOLD analysis project Ga0302326, IMG submission 202264) | Peat permafrost microbial communities from Stordalen Mire near Abisko, Sweden - Palsa_T0_3 | ecosystem: Environmental > Terrestrial > Soil > Palsa > Peat permafrost | place: Sweden: Abisko... | reverse complement strand
TCGCCCACGCGATGATCGATGTTCTCGATCCCGAGCGCGCGAAACAGGTGCTGCGCGAGAAACGCTTCTTCGTTGAGCAGTCGTCCGCCGCCGATGACCCCCACGTTCGCGCCGGCCTGCTTCAATACGGCGGCGCAGTGCTCCAGCGCGTCGTCCCAGTCGATTTGCATCCACGTCGGCGCGCCCGACGAGCGATCATCTTGCTTGAGCAGCGGCGAGCTGAGCCGCCGCGCGTCGTCGACGAAGCCGATGTTGTAACGGCCGCGGTCGCACAACCAGGAGTCGGAGATCGCATCGTCCTCGGCGACGCTCATCGTGCGCAACAATGTGTCGCCGCGCTCGTCGACGTGCATCTGACAGCCGACCGCGCACTGCGTGCACGAGGTGGTCGTGCGGTGGTTGTCCCACGGCCGAGAGCGAAACCGATACGTCTTCGAGGTGAGCGCGCCGACCGGGCACAGCTCGGTGACGTTGCCGGTGAAGTCCGACACGTACGGTTTGCCGGTCGCCGTCGCGATGATCACGTGCGCGCCGCGGTCGTCGGTGCGCAGCGACTGCTCGCGGGTGATGATGTCGTCGAAACGCACGCAGCGCTGGCAGACGATGCAGCGCTCTTCGTCGAGCACGATCGTCGGGCCGAGGTCGACGGCCTTGGGCTTGGGCAGCTTCGACTCGAGCATCCGCGACGCACCCTGACCCCAGGCCATCGCGTAGTCCTGGAGATCGCACTCGCCGCCCTTGTCGCAGATCGGACAGTCCAGTGGGTGGTTGAGCAGGAAGAACTCGAGGATCGCGCGCCGCCCATCGTCGACCCGCGGGTTGCGCGTGCGCACCTTCATCCCTTCGGCGACCTCGGTGTTGCACGCGATCTGCAGCTTGGGCATCCCATCGATCTCGACCAAACAAATGCGGCACAACCCGGCCGGCCCGAGCTTCTCGTGATAGCAGTAGACCGGGATGTCGGTGTTGATCGTCTTGGCGGCCTCGACCAGCAGCGTCCCCTTCGGAACGCGCACCTCGACGTCGTCGATCGTCAACGTCACGAGATCGGTTTGCGGAACGGTCGTTGACATCAAATCGCGACCTGTTGCGCGGGGCGCTTGATGTAGGCGCGGAATTGGTCTTCGTAGCGGGTGATCACCGACGCGAGGAACGGTTCGATCGAATCGCCCAATGCGCACAAGTTCAGGCCGGTGAGCTGGTGCGCGGCGGACTTGATCACGTCGACGTCGGAGTCGACGCCGCCGCCGTCGAGGATCCGCTCGAGCGTGCGCTGGATCCAGTTGCCGCCTTCGCGGCAGGGCGTGCACTGACCGCACGACTCGTGCGAGAAGAACCGGATCAGCGCGTACGCGGCCTTCACGAAATCGGTCGTGTCGTCGAACACGACCATCGCGCCGGAGCCGAGCATCGAGCCGGCTTTGGTGACCGCGTCGAAATCGTACGAGACGTCGAGGTGCTCTTCGAAAAGGCAGGCCGACGATCCGCCGCCGGGCTGCACGCCCATGAACGTGCGGCCGGGGCGCAGCCCGCCGGCGCAATCGTAGATCAGCTGGCGGATCGTCGTTCCGAGTGCGACCTCGTAGTTGCCGGGCTTGACGACGTGCCCCGAGACCGAGACGATCTTGTAGCCCGGCGAACGCTCGGGCCCGACCTTGGCGAACCACTCGGCGCCGTTGCGGATGATGTACGGGAGGTACGCCAGCGTCTCGACGTTGTTCACGACGGTCGGCTCGCCGTACAGGCCTTTGACGGCCGGGAACGGCGGCTTGAGGCGCGGCTCGCCGCGCTTGCCTTCGAGCGAGTTGAGCAGTCCGGTCTCTTCACCGCAGATGTAAGCGCCGGCGCCACGATGGATGGTGAGCTCGAGCTTGGTCTTGGTGCCGAACAAATTCTCGCCGATGAAGCCCGCCTCGCGCGCCTGCCGCACGGCGTCGCGCATGATCTCGAAGCCGCGCTTGAACTCGCCGCGAATATAGATGTAGGCGTGGTCGCAGCCGATCGCGTAGGCGCCGATCAGCATCCCCTCGATGATCTGGTGCGGCGTCTCTTCGAGCAGCATGTGGTCCTTGAACGTGCCGGGCTCCGCCTCGTCGCAGTTGCACACCAGGTAACGCGGGCGGCCGTTGTTCGGCAGGAACGACCACTTCCGGCCGGTCGGAAAGCCCGCGCCGCCGCGGCCGCGCAGGTTCGAGCCGTTGCAGATGTCGGAGACCTCTTTGGGCGCGAGCTCGGCGACCGCACGGCGCAGCTGCTCGTAGCCGCCCTGCTGCTGATAGACGGCCAGATCGCGCAGGTTCAGCTCCCCGATCCCCTTGGTCAGGACGGGCGTGATGAGATCAGCCATGCTAGTGGTGTCCGTTCCCGGATACTTCGGGGTGCAAGCTCGTCTCGTGGACGAGCCGCTCGTTTGAGCGCGTCTCGTACTGCGGCCGGCCGACGATCAAGTCGAACATCACCACGCCGCTTGCGTCGCCGACACCGCCCGCGTTGTTGGGGTTCGAGACGCCGACCGCGCCGGCCGACTTGAGCCCGGTGTCCTGCGCGACCTTCCACGTGCGGCCCGGCCGAACCGTTTGCGGCAACGGCGCGATCTCGTAGCTTCCGCCGCGCATCGCGTCGAGCATCGCGTCGATCTTGTCGCGGGTGAGATCGTAGACGAACTCGAGGTTGACCTGCGCGCACGGCGCGCGGTCGCAGGCGGCCAGACATTCGACCTCCTCGTACGAGATCAAACCGTCCGGCGTCGTCTCATGATGGCGCACGCCGAGCCGCTCGCGCGCGTACGCCATGATCTCTTCCGCGCCGTTGAGCAGGCACGACAAGTTCCGGCAGATCTGCAGCATGTACTTGCCGACCGGCCGCCGGAACAGCAGCGTGTAGAACGAGATCGTCGACTCGACGGTCGCGGGCGTCTCGCCGACGAGGTAGGCGATCGCCGCCAGCGCGTCGGCCGAGACGAACCCTTCTTGCTCCTGGAACAAGTGGGCCAGCGGGATGAGCGCCGAGCGCTTCTGCTCGTACTGTGCGATCAGCGGTTCGATCTGCGGCAGCAGCCGCGCGTACAGTTCGTCGAACGCGTTCCCTTCACGCCGGGCGTACGGCGACCAGTCGGCCGTGCCGGTCGCGGCGGCGCCGGCATCCGGGCCGGGGTGGACGCCGGTCGCGGCGTCGGACATGGTGCTCACCGGTGATCCGCCTGTTGGTGCGAAGCAAGTGCTGAAGGGCGCGGCATCGACCTGCGTCCCTTCGAAATGTAAAGCTCCCGCGCCTTCGCCAACGACCAGCGGCTCGCCAGCGACATTTGTCGCACGCGCCCCGCTCGCGCGCGATACCCGCCTCTGCGACTACGAGCTCAGTACGCGACCGGTCCCGGCATACAACTCGGCCACATCGATGGATGCGCCCGCCGTCCGGAGCTCGACGGTCTCCCCGAGGCCGTATGCCGTCTCCGTCCAAAAGCCGCCGGCCATCCGTCGAAAAACGCAAACCCACACGCGGCGAGAGTCGACGAGCAGATATTCCATGACGCTCGGAATGCTTTGGTAGGCGTCGAGCTTTTCACCACGGTCGCCCGCCTTGCTGTCAGGTGAGATGACTTCAACGACCAGATCAGGTGCGGAGATGTAGCGGGCGTCGGTATCGAGCGCCTCACACGTGCGAGACACGTCAGGAAAGACGTACGTGGCTCGATCGTTGACCCGCACCGCAACGTCGGAGGTAAATGCCTGACACGGAGGCTTCGTTGCGGCGCTGACGAGCGCGTGCAAACGGCTGCAGAGGATTCCGTGCGCCACCGAGCCGCCGGCAAATGCAACCACCTCGCCTTCGAGGAGCTCCAGCTTCTGCTCGGACTTGATGAGGAGCTTTTCGAATTCCGGGATGCTGGTCGGTCCTAGGACAGGTTCTTGCATCGGTCGCCTCCGTGACGTCTATTCGACGGCCGTCGCCTCCTCCATCGTGGCTACAAACGCGCTCAGAGAAGCGATTGCACGAGGCCGCCGTCGATGGCGATCGTTTGGCCGGTGATATAGCTCGCGCCTTGGCCGCTCAAGAACGCCACCAGCGGCGCGAACTCTTCGGGCGTCCCGACGCGCTTCATAGGGACGTCGGTCCCCGCCGTCGCGCGAATGGAATCGTCGTCGCCGCCGTAGACCTGGCGCATGCGGTCGGTCAGAATGCGGCCGGTCGCGATCACGTTGATCGTGATGCCGTCCGGTGCGACTTGCGCGGAGAGCGTCTTGAGCGCCGCCACCAGCGCAGTGCGGTACGCGTTCGACAGGACGAGAAACGGAATCGGCACCTTGACCGAGGTCGAGGCCAGCGCGACGATCCGTCCCCACCCGCGCTCGCGCATGCCGGGAAGACTGGCGTAAACGAGCTCGAGCATGCTGCGCAGCGTTCCTTGGTAGGCCTCGTCCCAGTCGGGCAACGACTTCTCCAAGAACGTGCCGGGTTTGGGACCGCCGCCGTTGGCGATCACGATGTCGACCCGGCCAAACGCGTCGCGCACATCGTCGACCAGCTTCGTCATCGAGCCGGGCTCGTTCTGATCGACCGCAAACGCGCGCGCCTTCTTGGCGCCGAGCGAGAGCGCTTCTTCGGCGAGCTTCTCCAAACGGTCGACTCTGCGCGCGGCCACCGCCAGCGTCGCGCCTTCGCACGCCAACCGCAACGCGACCGCTTCACCGATCCCCGAGCTGGCACCGGTGACGAGCGCCACCTTGCCGACGATCTCTAGATTCACGACGTCCCTCCGACGACAGGCGATAAGGTTCGCTTAACCAGTACCGGGTACCCAGGCCGCGGAGGACGACGCATGACGAGCACAGCGGCCCACGACGTCAGCTTCAAGGAACTCGACGAGTCCGGGATTACGCCGTTCCACTGGAAGATCATGTTCGTGTCGGGGATGGGCTTCTTCACCGACGCTTACGACCTGTTCATCATCGGCGTCGTGCTCACGCTGCTCAAGTCCGAGTGGGACCTATCCGCGTTCCATGTCGCGCTCGTCGGCTCGACGGCGCTGATCGCCGCCGCGATCGGCGCGCTCGTGTTCGGCCGCATCGCCGACCTGTTGGGCCGCAAACGCATCTACGGATACGAGGTCTTGGTGCTCGCCGCCGGCGCGATCGCATCGGCTTTCTCGCCGAACATCTGGTGGCTGATCGTCTTCCGGTTCATCCTCGGTCTCGGAATCGGCGGCGACTACCCGGTCAGCGCGACGATCATGAGCGAGTTCGCCGGGACGAAGGTGCGTGGGATGCTCGTCTCGCTGGTCTTCGCGATGCAAGGGCTCGGACTCATCGTCGGACCGCTGGTTGCGATCGTGCTGCTGAAAGCCGGCGTCTCGAACGATCTCGCCTGGCGGCTCATGCTCGGCTTGGGCGCGATCCCCGCGCTCTCGGTCTACTATCTACGGCGTCAGATCCGCGAGACGCCGCGCTTCACCGCGCTCGCCGGTCAGGACGCCGCCGAAGCGAAGGCCTCGGCGACGGCACCCAAAGGCGCGTCGGACGAAGGCCCGGTGCGCGACCACAAAAAGCATCTGTGGTCGGAGCTCAAGGTGTACCGGCAAGATCCCGTGATGCTGCGCTGGCTCATCGGCGCCAGCGTCGCCTGGTTTCTGCTCGACGTCGCCTACTACGGCAACACGCTATCGAGCCCGCTCGTCGTCAAGGCGATCGACCAGCACGGGTCGCTGATCCGCAACACCGAGATCACGCTCGCGATCTTCGCCGTCGCTGCTTTTCCAGGTTATCTGATCGCTGCCGCGACCATGGACCGCCTCGGCCGCAAGACGATTCAGGCCATCGGATTCGGATTCATGGCGCTCGCGTTCGCCGCGATCGCGTTCTTGCCGGGCGGCACGCAGGCCGTCGTCCCGTTTATCCTGCTGTACGGCCTGAGCTACTTCTTCGCCGAGTTCGGGCCGAACACGACCACCTTCGTCTTTCCGGCCGAGATCTTTCCGGCCCGCGTTCGCACGACCAGTCACGGCATCACGGCGACCAGCGGAAAGATCGGCGCGTTTCTCGGAACGTTCGCCTTCCCGTTGATCATGGCACGCTACGGTCTCTCGGGAGCGATGTACACCGTCGCCACTGTCTCGATCGCCGGTCTGCTCGTCACCTGGTGGCTGCTGCCGGAACCGAAGGGAAAGTCGCTCGAGGAAATCTCACGCGACGACCTGGTCCGCGTCCGCGAGCACGCCCGCGCGCACGGCGAAGCCGCCGCCATTTGAGAAACGACGGCCGCTAGTGGACGCCGATCTTCGCCAATAGGAGCAGTCCGCCGGCGAACAGCATCGATCCTAGAAACACGCAGACCGGCAGCGTCAGCAGCCAGGCCAGCGCGATGTTTCGGATCGTCGCGCCTTGAACGCCCGAGCCGTTGGCCGCCATCGTTCCGGCCACGCCCGAGGACAGGACGTGCGTCGTGCTGACCGGCAAGCCGAAGATGTCGGCGGCTTGAATCGTCGCCCATGCGACGGTCTCGGCGGAGGCGCCTTGCGCGTAGGTGAGGTGAGCTTTCCCGATTCGTTCGCCGACCGTCACGACGATGCGCTTCCAGCCGATCATCGTGCCGAGTCCCAAGCAGATCGCGACGGCGACCTTCACCCATACGGGGATGAAGTTCGTGACGTGGTCGAGCAGCTTGCGATAGCCGCTGAGCTGTTTGTTCGCGTTCGCATCGGTGATGACGTGCTGCGTCTGCAGCTTCGCGAGCGACGACCCGACCAAGTACGCCTCGCTGCGCAATTCCTTGCGCGCGTTGCCGGGCAGCGCGCCGAGCGACGACACGCTCGCGACGGTCTTCTCGAGCTGCTGGTTCGTCGCCGCCAGCGCCGCCCACGTCTCACCGTCGAGCTTTCCGCTCGCCTTGAGGTAGGCGGACAGCTTCGAGTTCGGATCGGCGGTCGAGAGCGGCGGAGTGGCGCTCGTGCTGGCGACGATGCTCTGTGCGCCGCGCATCCCGACCGGAACGTGGCTGTCGATGATGGCCTGCGCGGCTTTGCTGGTGCTCGTGAACGATGCGAGCGCGTCGCCACCCAGCGACGGGTTCACTGCGAATACGCCCGGCACGACGCCGATGAGGATCAGCATGATGAGCCCCATCCCTTTTTGTCCGTCGTTCGAGCCGTGCGAAAAGCTGACGCCGGTGCAGGTGAGCACGAGCAACCCGCGCACCCACCACGCCGGCGGCGCGTCGCCGACCGGAGCCTTGAACAGCTCGGGACGCTTCACCAACCACTTCGCAAGCAAGAGCAGCAGCGCGGAGATGGTGAACCCGATGATCGGCGAGAACAGCAGCGCCTGTCCGGTCTGCGTAACCTTCGCCCAATTGACACCCTCGCCGAAAACGTGGCCCGGCGAGAGCACCGAGTTGGCGAGACCGACGCCCATGATCGCGCCGATCAGCGTGTGCGAGCTCGATGCGGGAAGACCGAACCACCAGGTACCGACGTTCCAGATGATCGCGCTGACCAGCAGAGCGAACACCATCGCGAAGCCTGCGCCCGAGCCCACGTTGAGCACCAGCTCCACGGGGAGCAGCGCGAGGATCCCGTAAGCGACCGCGCCGCTCGAGATCAGCACGCCGATCAGATTCCAGCCGCCGCTCCAGATCACGGCTTGCCACGGGTGAAGCGACTTCGTGTAGATCACCGTCGCGACGGCGTTCGCCGTATCGTGAAACCCGTTCACGAACTCGAACGAGAGGGCGAGCAGAAGGGCCAGGGCCAGCAACACAGCCGCCCCGGCGGTGAGACCGCCGAACGCATCCATGCGCTTGAGGGTGCCAGGCTCTCCTTAAGGCGACGTTATCGAGCGGGCCTCCGGACGGTGCTGAAGGCGAAGCAACCTAGCGCGAGAAGCGCTCGAGCCGGAGGTTACCCATGCGCTCATTGACGATGTCCTTGGTGTTCGGGGCTGCGCTGTTGCTCGGCGGCCCGGCACTCGCGCAGACCCCGCCGCCCTCGATGCCGGCGCCGCCGCCGGCCGGCGGCACGCCCGAACAGATGCCGTTCTTCATCCCCTACGGCCCGACGATCACCGCCGATCGGGCGGCGCGGATCGTCTCCGTCGTGCTCGCCGAGGCGAGCAAACACCCGACCTGGAGGTTCGCGATCTCGGTCGTCGGCCCGTCGGGCGATCTCGTCTATTTCTACAAGATGGACGACACGCAGCTCGCATCGATCACGATCTCGCAGGGCAAGGCGCGCACCGCCGTGCGCTTCCGCCGCGAGAGCAGAGTCTTCTACAATCAATACGAGACCGGCCACGGCTACGTGCAGACGCTGGATCCTGGGCTCGTCGCCTCACCCGGCGGCTTCCCGCTGGTCGAGAACGGCAAGCTGGTCGGCGGGCTGGGCTGCAGCGGAGGCACCGGCGATCAAGACGCGACGGTCTGCGGAGCCGGCGCCGCCAGCTTCAACAAATAGTCCGCGGCGAAGATCTTAGCGCACGCCGTGGCCGAGGTGCCAACCGTGCTTCTTGCACGGATACGGCGCCAGGCCCACCGTCGTGCGCGGGATCGCGCGCTCGGCGAGTTTCTTCGTGGCGAAGGCGGCCTTCGGCGCGCCGCTCTTGTTGTAGCACGTCCGCGCGCCGCCGCTCCTGCGCGGCTTGGCCGCCTTCTGCTCGCCGACGCGCGCGCTCAGCGGTCGACTTCGCCGAAGACGGGGTCGAGCGAGCCGATCATCACGACCATGTCGGCGATCAGCTCGCCGACCGCGATCTTCTTGAGCACTTGGAGGTTGTACATCGACGGCGGCCGCGTGCGCACGCGCCACGGCCGGTTGTCGCCGTTGGAGACGACGTAGTATCCGAGCTCGCCGCGCGGACCCTCGACCGCCTGGTACACGTCGCCGGGCGGTACGCGGAACGACTCGGAGACCAACTTGAAGTGGTGGATCAGCGCCTCCATCGACAGCGCGATCGTCTCCTTGGGCGGCGGGGCGAACTTCGTGTCGGGGATCTGCCACGCGCCGGGCGTGTCGAGCTGCTTGCGCACCTGGCGGATGATCCGCATCGCCTCGTCCATCTCGTCGAGGCGGACCAAGAAGCGCGCGTACGCGTCGCCCTCGGTACGAGTCGGCACGTCGAACTCGTAGCTCTCGTAGCCGCTGTACGGAAAGGCGCGGCGCACGTCATACGGGATGCCGGTGGCGCGCAGCGTCGGGCCGGTGAGCGACCACGCGACGGCGTCGTCGGCCGAGAGGATGCCGACGTCGATCATGCGGTCTTGCAGGATCGGGTTCTTCTGCAGCAGCCGCCGCAGGTCGCGCATCCGCGGCTCGTACATCGCGATGACCCGGTCGAGCTGGGCGAGAAAACCGTCGGGCAGATCGCGGCCCAAGCCGCCGACGCGGATGTAGTTCGGGTGCATGCGCGCGCCGCCCGACGCTTCGAACAGGTCGAGTATGCGCTCGCGCAGGTCGAAGCAGTAGAAGAATCCGGTCAGCGCGCCGAGGTCGATCCCGCCGGTGCCGAGCCACACGCAGTGCGACGCGATCCGCGACAGCTCGCACAGCAGCACGCGCACCTGCTGCGCGCGGGGCGGGATCGTGTCGCCGATCCCGAGCAGCCGCTCGACCGCGAGGTAATAGCAGAGCGCGTTGCTGAGCGGCGAGAGGTAATCCATCCGCTCGATGACGGTCGACGCCTGCGACCAGAACAGGTTCTCGGCGCTCTTCTCGATCCCGGTGTGCAGGTAGCCGATCTCGGGCGACGCCTTGGTGACGATCTCACCCTCGATCTCGGTGATGATCTGCAGCACGCCGTGCGTCGACGGGTGCTGCGGCCCCATCGAGAGCACCATCCGGTTCCCGGTGCGCTCGACGACGTCGACGGAGAACGCTGATCGGGGCTCCGCGCTCGAAATCGTCACGGGTTCTTGTCCTCGGTCTTCACGTTGACCGCGTTCTGACCGCGGGCTTGCGCGATCTGGCGCTGCAGCGCCGCCGCGGTCTTGCCGGACGCCGGCGTGCCGGCCGCCACGTTGGACTTGAGCGCGAACGACGGGCGCGGCGTGCGTTCCCGCGCCGGCCCGCGCAGCGGATAGTCCTTGCGCAGCGGATAGCCTTCCCAGTCGTCCGGCATCTGGATGCGCCGCAAATCGGGATGGCCGTCGAAGCGCACCCCATATAAATCGTAGATCTCGCGCTCGGCCCAATCGGCCGACGGCCACAGATCGGTGACCGTCGGCACCACGGGATCCGGCTCGCCGACAGCGCACAGTACGCGCACGCGCTCCGGCGTCCCGACGCCGGCGATGGTCGTGGCCCGCGCATCGAGGCGCAGCAGATGGTAGACGACGTCGAAGCGCGCCGGCTCGCGGCCCGGGTAATCGGCAGCGCCGACGTCGAGCAGCATCGCGAAGCCTTCGCCCTTGAGCCGCTCGAGCGTCGCACGCAGCTCGGCCGGAGCCACGCGCAGGATCCGCGCGTCGTCGATGTCGGGGCGCACGGCGGTCGGATCGAGCGCGGTCCCGCCGGCCGGCGGCGTCTGGGAGGAGGGCATCAGGCGCGGGCCAGGATCCCGCCCCGACCGCCTTGTTTGATCTGCTGCTGGATCAAGTTGACCGCGTACAGGAGACCGTCGGGGGTCGGCGGGCAGCCGGGCATGTAGACGTCGACCGGAATGACCGTGTCGACGCCTTGCACGATCGCGTAGTTGTCGAAGATGCCGCCGCTCGACGCGCACGCGCCCATCGAGATCACCCACTTGGGCTCGGCCATCTGATCGTACAAACGCTTGATGACCGGCGCCATCTTCTTCGCCAGCCGGCCCGACACGATCATGAGGTCGGCCTGGCGCGGCGACGCGCGAAAGACCTCGGAACCGAGCCGCGCGATGTCGTACTCGGGCGCCGTCGCCGTCATCATCTCGATCGCGCAGCAGGCCAGGCCCATCGTCAAGGGCCACACGCTCGAGGACTGGGCCCAGCGGGCGACCGAGTCGACCGTGGTCAGCAGGAAGTCGCCGGGGCTGTCCGACCCTATCGCCACTGGAATCCGCCTCGCTTCCACACGTACGCGTAGCCGATAGCCAGCACGACGACGAAAGTCAGCATCTCGGCGAGGCCGAACAGGCGCAGGGCGTGCATCTGCACCGCCCACGGATAGAACGAGGCCGCTTCCACGTCGAAGATCACGAACAGCATCGCGATCAGGTAGAATCGAACCGGGAAGCGGCCCGAGACGTCGGAGGTCGCCTCGACGCCGCACTCGTACGCTTCGGACTTGACCGGATTGGGTTTTTTACGAGCGGCAAGCCCCGGCACCAGGCAGAACACCAAGGCCGCCAAGAACGCAAGGGCGAGATAGATAGCGACCGGACCGTAGGGAGACATCGAACTGAAGATATACACGAAATTGACCCGCCGCGCCTCCGTCGTCGCGCTGATCGTTTCCTCGGTCTGGTTGTTGGGGGCGAGCGGCTGCGACAACCCCAACGGCCAGGGTGTCACCGATCGCGGACGCGTGGTCGGCACGCTGGTCGACGCGGGACATCCGACCGAGCCGTTGCGGACGGCGACGATTCAGATCGGCACCCAGGTCGTGCGCATCTCGCCGGCCGACAAGGGCGCCTTCCATTTGGACGAGGTCCCGACCGGAACGCAGACGGTGCAGATCAGCTCGCCCGGCTTCATGACCTACTCGGCTCCAGTGGTCGTGCGCAAGGGCGAAACGACCGACCTCAACGTCGTCGGACTCACCTCGCAGACCGGCCTCTGATCGTCCTCGACGTCGCGGCCGGCCTGGCGGGCGCCGCCTTGGTACTGTCATCGCTGACCGACCTCTTCTTGTCGGTGGTCGTCCCGCGCTCGGTCAGCGCACGCTTTCGCCCGAGCACCATCTTCTCGCGCGGCGGCTGGCCGATGTGGCGCGACCGTTCGATGCGGATCGACGACGCCGAACGCCGCGAGGACACGCTGGCGGTGTTCGCGCCGGCGCTGATGGTGACGCTGCTCGCGTACTGGGTCGCCTCGCAAGTCATCGGCTACGGGCTGCTCTTTTGGGCCCTGCGCGGCGGCCTGCGCCCGGAGCCCGGCATCGGCGGCGCGATCTACTTCGCCGGCTCGTCGCTGCTGACGATCGGCTACGGCGACATCACGCCCGTCTACGGCCTCACCCGCGCGCTCGCGCTGTTCGCCGCCGGCGGCGGGCTGGCGACGTTCGCGATCGTCACGACCTTCCTGTTCCAAACCTTCGGCGCGTTTCAGCGTCGCGAAGCGTTCGTCGTCACGATCTCCGAACGTACCGGCGCACCGCCGAGCGGTTTGGAGTTCGTGATCCGCCACTACAAGCTCGGCCTGATGGCCGACGTCGAACTGTTCCTGCGCGAGTCGCAGCGCTGGATCGCCGAAGTGATGGAGACGCACCTCGCATATCCGGTGCTGACCTACTTCCGCTCGAGCCACGACGACGAGTCGTGGGTCGGAACGGTCGGCGCGATCCTCGACGCGGCGACGCTGCTGATCACGACGGTCGACCTCGATCACCGCGGTCAAGCCGAGATCACGTCACGGATCGCTACGCACCTGGTCCGCGACTTCGGCCACTTCTTCAATTTGCCCAGCGCCGACTCGGGCAGCGTCGAGTACGGCGAGTTCGCTGCGGCGTACGCGGTCCTGGAGGAGCTCGGGATGCCGCTGCATCCGCTCGCCGAAGCCTGGCCCGCCTTCGCCACGAAACGCTCGGCGTACGCCGCGCCGCTGGGCGCGATGGCGGCCTGGTGGCGCATCCCGCCCGCGCGCTGGATCGGCGACCGCTCGCGCGTGCGGTCACACATCAACGCGGGTCTGCCCCGATGACGTACGACGTCGTCGTGATCGGCGCCGGGCCGGCCGGCTGCGCCGCCGCCTACGACCTGAGCGCGGCAGGCCGTTCGGTCTTGCTGGTCGACCAGCGCGAGTTCCCGCGCGTCAAAGCCTGCGCCGGCGGCGTCACCGTAAAGGCGCTGCGCGCGTTGCGCTATTCGATCGCGCCCGTCATCCGCGAAGTCTGCAGCACGATGGTCGTCGCCCGCGACTACGATGCGTCGCGTACCTTTACAGGCACCGAGCCGCTTTGCGCGATGACCGTGCGCGCCGACTTCGATCACTACTGCCTGCAGCAGACCGTCGCGCGCGGCGCACACTTCCGCGTCGCCAAGAAAGTCGCGGCGATCGCCGAGGACGATTCAGCCGTGACGGCCACGCTCGACGACGACGTGATCCGTGCGCGCTTCCTGATCGGCGCCGACGGCGTCAACAGCCGCGTGCGCCAGCTGCTCGGCGCCCGTCCGCCCGTGCGCGGCTTCGCGCTCGAAGCCTGCGTCGATACGGGCGGCGCGTCACCGCCGCCGATGGAGTTCCAGTTCGGCGTGGTCGAGTTCGGCTACGGCTGGCTGTTCCCCAAAGGCGACCACGTCAACGTCGGCCTCTACACCAACGACCCGTCCGTGCGCATCTCGCGCGAGGCGGTCACCGCGTTCGCCCGCCGCAAGCTCGGCACCGATCGCCTCGAAGGCTTCGTCGGCCACCACATCGGCCTCGAAGGCTACCTGAACCCGCAGCCGTGGCAGCGCGTCTTTCTCGTCGGCGACGCTGCCGGCTTGGTCGACCCGCTGATGGGCGAAGGCATTTACTATGCGATCGTCAGCGGCCAAGCCGCCGCCCGCGCGATCCGCGAGTCGACGCCGTCCGCGTCCACGACGAAGGCCGGCTTCGAGCGTTTGATGCAGCCGATCGCGCGCGACCTCGCCAGCGCCTTCCGCACGACGCGGATGTTCTATCGCAATCTGCGCTGGGGCTTTCGCATGCTGACCTTCCCGCCGTCGGAGTTTGCCCTCATGCGCGGCACCGCCGCCGGCCTGACCTTCAGCCAGTCCAAACACTGGTTCTTCCTCGCGCCCTTCCGCAAAGCGCCCACCGTCCCGAGCATCACCGAATGGAGTGCCGAACGCAATGAACGAGAACGAACGCATTGAAAAGGGTAGCGCGATTCGACGCGAGGTCCTTGGTTCCGAGCACGTCGACCGTCCGGGACCGACGCCGACCAAGCTGCAAGCCGCGTTCCGCACGTTCACCATCGAGCATTGCTGGGCGAACGTTTGGGTTCGCGAGGGACTGTCGCGCAAGCAGCGCAGCATGCTCAACCTCGCCATGCTCTCCGTCATGGCGCGCTGGCACGAGTTCGAGATCCACGTCAGGGGCGCGCTCAACAACGGCGTCACCGACGACGAGATCGTCGAGATCCTGTTGCAAGCCGGCGTCTACGCCGGCGTCCCCATCGCCGCCGAAGCCTTCCGCATCGCCGACAAAGTCATCGCCGAGCACGCCGGCTAACGTCGAGCCGCCTGCACCCGCGGATGTGAGGCCAAGAAGCGCGTTGCCGTGTCGATCGGCGTCGCGAATCCGATCGCGCGCTCTTCTTCGAAGCGCGATTCGGCGATGCCGATGACGTCGCCCGTGGCGGCGTCGAACACGGGACCGCCGCTCTCGCCGGGGATGATCGCGACGTCGAGCTCGAGCGCGCCTTTGCGCAGCGATGCGACGCGGCCGGTATAGAGGGAGACGGTGCGGCCGAGGTGCTCGTCCTCGAATGCGTCGGGGATCGGGTAGCCGAGCACGCCGATCGCCGTGCCGGGCTCGAGGTGCGCGATCGTGCCGAGCTTGGCGGCTTTTTGGTTCTTGAGGCGGACGTCGACGATCGCCAGATCCTCGTCCTCGCCGGTCGTCGCGACGACGCGGGCGGGCGCGTGCGGTCCGTCGCCGATCGTGGCGACCAAGTCTTTCGCGTCCTCGATCACGTGCGCGTCGGTGAGGATGCGTGAGCCCCACGAACCGCTCTCGACCACGACGCCGCTGCCGTACGCATCGTCCCACTCGCCTTTGCGCTTGCGATCGTCGGCCGGGATCTTCATGGTGAGCAAGACGACCGATGGGTGCAGCTGCTCGTACGCGGCGACGTAACGATCGCTCTGCTTCGCGGGGACACGGGCGCCGCTCGCGCATCCGGTGAGCAGCGACGACAGCACGCACAACGCCGTGCACCGGGCCGCGGACGTCATGCGAGCGCGCCTCGCTCCGGGCGCGCGACGCGGGCGGCGATCGCCGCGCGCAGCGCGTCGATCCCCACGCCGGTTTTCGCGCTCACCTCGAGCGCGTCCGGCGGGAGCGCCGCCCGGGCGCCGGCGCCGAGCCGGTCGATCTTGTTGTACACCTCGATCACCGGCTTCTCTTCGAGGTGCAGCTCGTGCAGGATCGCTTCCACCGACGCCTTCTGGCGCGGCCAATCGGGGTTCGAAGCGTCGTGCACGTGCACCAGAACGTCGGCGTCGGTGAGCTCTTCGAGGGTCGCGCGAAACGCGTTGACCAGCTCCTGCGGCAGCGCGGTGATGAAGCCGACGGTATCGGCCAGACGAACGTTGACGCGCGGCGCGACGTACACGCGGCGCAAGGTTGGATCGAGCGTCGCGAACGGCTGGTCGGCGACGAACGCGCCTTCGCCCTGACCGGAACCGGCCAGCCGGTTGAGCAGCGACGACTTCCCGACGTTCGTATAGCCGACGAGCGCGACGAGCGGATCGCTGCCGCGGCCGGCGCGACGCGTGCTGCGCTGCTTGCGCACGTCTTCGAGCTGATGGCCGAGCAGCGAGACGCGCTGCTGGATCTTGCGGCGGTCGACCTCGAGCTTCGTTTCGCCGGGGCCGCGCGTGCCGACGCCGCCGCCCAGCCGCGAGAGCGCGGCACCGGCACCGATCAGGTTCGACTGCCGGTAGCGCAGCTGCGCGAGCTCGACCTGCAGCTGGCCTTCGCGCGAGCGCGCGTGCTGTGCGAAGATGTCCAGGATGAGCATCGTGCGGTCGACGATCGGCAGCGGGACGATCTTCTCGAGGTTCGTCCGCTGACGCGGCCGCAGATCGTTGTAGACGAACAGGGCGTCGGCGCCGAGCTCGGCCGCGCGGTCGGCGATCTCGCGCGCCTTGCCGCGGCCGACCAGCGTCGCCGGATCGACGCGCGCGAGCTTCTGCACGACCTCGCCGACGACGACCGCGCCCGCCGCTTTGGCCAGCGCGACGAACTCGGCCAGTTCGGGCGCGAGCGGGCGCTGCGCGTCTTGCAGGTCGACCGCGACGACCAGCGCGCGCTGCGCGGCCGGACCGGTCGGGTAGAGCCGCCGGTCTTGGTTCATGTCGGAACGTGCGCGAGCGTCGCGACGAGCCAGGCGAGGCCGTCGTTGTAGCGCGGGCCGGGACGTTCGAGGATGGCCGCATCGGGCAGCACGTAGAGGTGATGCTCGCGCACCGCGCGCAGCGCGCTCCACGGCGGCTGACCGAGGACGTCGTCGAGGTGGATGGTGGGATCGGCGATCAGCACGTCGGGCTGGCGCGCGAGCAGCGACTCGGCGCTGTAGCGCGCGTACGGCGCGGCGACGTCGTTCGCCGCGTTGCTCCCGCCGGCCATGGCGATCAGCGTGTCGATGTACGAACCCTTGCCGACGGTAAAGATCGGCGACGTTCCGAGCACGACGAACACGGACGGTTTGCGCTTGCGCGGCTTGACCGACTGCTGGATCGCCGCGGTACGCGCGTGCAGGCGGCGCACGAAGCCTGCGGCGTCGCGCGCGTGATCGGTCACCACGCCCAGCGTAAGGAGGTTGCTGAAGATGTCGTCGTAGCTGTCGTCGTGCAGCAGCATCGTCTGGACCTTCGCCCGGCGCAGGTCGCCGACCAACCGGTCTTGCGCAACGATTCCGACGACCAGATCAGGGTGAAGCGCGACGATGCGCTCGGTCGAGATCGACGCGAAGCCGGCGACCCGCGGCAGTTTCCTCGCCGCGGGCGGATAGTCGGAGAAGGCCGAGACGCCAACGACGTCGCCGCCCGCGCCGATCGCGAAGAGGTCCTCGGCGATCGACGGCACCAGCGTGACGACTCGCTTTACCGGGCCGTTCACCAGCTCGACCACCGAGGTCCGGTACACCGTGCGAGCGCAGCCGGCGAGCGCAGCGGCGGTCAGCAAGGCGAGCGCGGCGGCGCCGACACGAAAGGTCACCGCGCAGCGATACGCCGGGGCCGGCATCACACCTCGTCGTCAGCGGTGATGCGGCGGCGCGATCGTGATCCCGCGGCTCGCGACGTGCGAGCGCAGTGCGTCGGAGATCTCGTGCACGTCTTCGGACATCACCCAGCCGTAGCGGCCCTTGTTGGGTCCGGTGACGAGCCGGATGCCGATCGCATCGCCGGCGTCGGAGCCGTACTTCTGGTGAACCACGCCCGCGGTGCACTGCACGACGACCGCGCGCGTTCCCGGTTTGGCCAGCACGGTGTGCGAAAGCACGTCGCTCGTATCGCGCCAGTAGCCGCCCGCGTACTCGACGACGCGCTGCTTCGTGTCCCACACGAAGACGTCGGGGTCCAGCTCGGCCGACCTCAAGTTGACCGCGCGCCCGACCGGGACTGCACACGGCGCCGCTTGTGCGGGGACACTCAGTGCGGTGAGCACGGCCAGCGCGCCGAGAATGCGAGCGACCACTACCGGCCGTTGCGACGGTAGCGCGATGGGGTCCTCTGTGGGTACATCACGGAAAGGACGATCGCGGTCGCTCCGACGGTCGAGCGGCCGCAACGAAGAGCTGACTTTGCCCGTTCTCAGCGCAGGACACCGTGAAGAAACTCGTACGACCGCTCGTAGCAGGCGCCGGCGTCACCGGTGCGCTCGCCGCCGCGAATCGAGCGCTCAGCAACGCTCCCTTGCCGACGAACGCGCTGGGCGGGACCCAGCGCGCTTGGCGTTGGCGCGGCCACGAGATCTTCGTGACCGAGGCGGGGACCGGACCGCTGGTGCTGCTGGTGCACGGCATCTATGCCGGCGCGTCGTCGTACGAGTACCGCAAGCTCTTCCCGCTGCTCGCGCGGCGCCATCGCGTCGTCGCGTTCGATCTGCTCGGCTGCGGGCTCTCCGACAAACCGAAGATCTCGTACCAAGCCGAGCTCTTCGTCGAGCAGATCGTCGACGCGCTGGCGGCTTTCGGCGCTGAACCGACGGCGGTCGTCGCGTCGTCGTTGGGCGCCGCGTTCGCGATTCGCGCGCTCGCGCGGGCCGGCGAGCGCATCGAGCGGCTCACGGCGATCTGCCCGACCGGGCTGGCGGGAACGCGCGACAGCGAATCGAGCGCGGCGGGCTCGGCCGTCACCGCGCTGTTCGGGATCCCCGTGCTCGGCGAAGCCGCCTTCAACGTGCTGGCCTCGAAGGCGTCGATTCGTCGCTTCTTGGCGCGCCAGGCCTACGCCGACCGGACGCGCGCGACGGCCGACGTCGTCGATCACTACTACGCCGTCACGCACCAGCGCGGAGCGCGCTACGTTCCGGCGGCGTTCGCGGGCGGGAAGCTGAACTGTGACGTGGCTCGCGATCTCCCGTTCCTGACGGTTCCGCTGCAGGTGCTGTGGGGAGCGCGCGCGTCCAGCGTCAGCCCGCCATCCAACGCCGATGAGTTCCTTCGGCTCGCACGCGACGCGCGGTTGGTCACCTTTGCCGACAGCGGTCTGCTGCCGCACGAAGAAGAGCCGGAGGCGGTCGACGCCGCGCTCCGGTCGTTTCTCAGTCCGCTGTTATCCGTTTCGTAGGATCGGCAACGGGGGTCGACTCGCGCAGCAGGCGGTCGTAGTTCATCTGGCGCCGAAGCGCGAACTCGGCGTAGCCGAGCTTGCCGGCGTGCAACAGTCGAACGATTACTTTTTCCCGGCTGCTCCAGGCGAAGAAAGCTTGGGCATCTGTGTCCGTCACGCTGTACCTCCGTTCACATACGTGCTTTGCACCCATACCTTTGGTATCGGCGAGACGGGCCGATTCTCTAGGCAGGCGCTAGTGTCGGGGATCACGGTTGGGGCCGGTTACCGTCCGACCAGCTCGTCCCCGGCTGCAGCTGCGCGTCGGGATCGGGCGGTGCCGCGTTCGCGCACTGGCCGGCGCCGTCTTGGCACTCATACTGCACGTGGATCGCGGTGCCGCCGGCCGGCGGCGAGCTCGGCTGCGCCGCCGGCGCGACGCCGCTGACCGTCGCTCCGCCCACGTCACCCTCGTGGGGCGGATCGACCAGCGGGTCGGGGCCTGAAGGGGCGTCGGCCGCGCCGTCGGCCCGGCCGACCACCGCGCTGTAGGGCGGCTCCGCGAACAGCCGCAGGCTCACGAACTCGTCGCGCTGCGCGACGATCTCGCCGCTCGGTACGGAGACCTGCACGACGACGTGCAGCGACATGCGCGACTCTTGCACCATCCCGCCGCACTGCAGCCAGCCGATCGCGTCCGGCTGCTCGAGCGGCGCCCGCGCGGGTTGCGCACAGGCGGGCGGTGTCAGCGTCGTCGGCGTCACGGTGTAGCCGACGTTGAACACCGGCCCGGGCCCGGCGTCCGCGCCGGCCGCAAGCGTCGCCTGCACCGGGTTCGGCAGCGTGGCGAGCGCGCTCGCGTACGCGTCGAGCGGCGGCGGCGTCCCGGCGAACGGTCCGTCGGGCGCGAGCGGTGCGGTGGCCTGCGCCAGCGCGACCTGCAAACGGTTCTGATAGTCGGCGACCGCGTCGTGCATCGCGCCCTCGATCGCGTGGTCGGCGGCGGCCTGCACGCCGGCGCGGCCGAAGGCGGCCGCACCATCGAGCGTGACGGCCGCCAACAGGCCGAGCGCGAAGACGAACCACAGCGCGGCGCCGAGCACGTCACATCCTCGCCGGGGTCTGCACGTCGCGGTGCAGCAGCTGACCGGGCGGATACACCGACGGCGCGAGCGTTTGCGCGAGCGTCAGCGTCGCCGCATCGTCGCTCGGGATCGTTCCGTCGGCGGCCACGCGGCACGGATCGCGCGGATAGGTCACCACGACCGTGAACCGCTGGCTCGACGTATCGTAGGTCGCCGCGACGGGCAGCTTCACCACCACCGGCGCCGGCGATCCGCACAACGCCGGCGACTGCAGCTGGGCGCCGGCGACGAAGTCGCTCTCGCCGGGCCGCAGCGCCCACGACCGGTCGGCGAGCAGCGCGGATCCGTCGAGCGACGGCGACGACGCGTACGCGATCGCGGCGCGCGCCCGCGCCAGCGCGTTCTCGGCGGTCATCAGCGCGGCGTCGCGAGCCGCCGGCGGACCCGCGTTGCGCGCCAGTGCGGCGACGGCGCCCAGCGTCGCAGCGCTTGCGATGGCGAGCAGCGCGACGCACGCGATCACTTCGAGCAGTGCAAACCCGCGCTCACCCGTTGGTGTAGAACTCACCGGCCGCTCCTTGTTGCTGCACCGCGTTGCAGCGCTGTTGCTCGGCGGCGATCGGGGCGTTCTCGCCGAGGGCGAGATACGGCGCGAAGTCACTCAGCCACGCCGTTGCGGCTTCGGCGCGCACGTTCCACGGCGCGAAGCTGCCCGCGTTCGAACCGTCGGCGGCGGGCCGATCCGGCGGAAACGCGGCGTAGTCGCGCGAGGTGTCCCAATTCGTCGCCGGATAGGACTTGGTCAGACTATCGGTGCCGCCGTCCGACGCGCGCGTCCCCGTATAATCGAAGCTGAACGTTCCGGCGATGAACCAACCGCTCGGAAAGCTCAGCGATCCGTCGGGGTTGACGGTCGGATCGTTCCAGCGCACGAGCTCGCTCCAAGCGGTCTGCCAGCTCACGCTGCAAGCGGTGAGCGTCTTGGGCGCGGCCGTGTCGTGGCCGACGTCGCAGCGTGCGCTGCACGTGTAGCGCAAGACTTCGGTGAAGCCGTTCGGGAACACGCCGGGCAACAGATCGACGACCCGCGAGCCAGCGCTCGTATCGATGCGCAGCTCGGCGATCGTGTTGCCGCCGCTGATCGGCGCGCCGCTCGCGTCGAGCACGCCGAGCGGGATCGGCGCGGTGGCGGGAACGCTCGCTGCGACGAAGGGCGAGTCGGCTTGCGCGAGGTACGCGTCTTGGTGCGCTGCCAGCGCGCTGGCCGCGACGGACGTCACCGCGAGCGCGCTCAGCCCGCTCAGCACGACCGTGCCGCTCTGCGCCGCATCGCACGGTGCGATCGGTGACGCCGCCGCCAGCCGCTCGAGCGCGCCGCTCGGCACGGGATCGGCCGCACCGTGGTTGGGAAACGTTCGATAGCTCCAGAACGTCGGGCCGCCCGAGTCGGCGGTGAAGAAGTCGAGCTGCACGCAATCGTCGCGGCCGTTGCCGGCCGACGGCGAGCTCGACCAGATCGCCGTCGCGCTGCGCGCCTCGGCTCGCAGCTGCACCGACAAACGTTCGAGCGCCGCATACGCGAGGCGCCGCGCCGAGACGCTCTGCACCAACCCGACGAGCTGTCGCACCGCCTCGAACGCGCCGAACGACACGACGGTGAACAGGGCCGTCGCGATGAGGATCTCGATCAGCGAGAAGCCCGCCTCCGAACCTCGCATACGAGCACCGGTGCCCGCACCGGGGGACGCCTATCGCCGCCGCGAAAGCCGCCCGGCCATGCCCAACGCGTTCGACACGTCGATCTTCAAGAGCTACGACGTCCGCGGCATCGTCGGGACGCAGCTGACCCCGCAGGTTGCCTACCTCATCGGCCGTGCGTTCGTCCAAGTACTCGGACTGAAGAACATTTGCATCGGGCGTGACATGCGGCCGTCGGGCACCGATCTGCTCGAAGCGCTCACCCGCGGCGCCGTCGACGGCGGCGCGGACGTCAGCCAGATCGGGCTGATCTCGACCGACGCGCTCTACTTCGCTGTCGGTCACTACCGCTTCGACGGCGGCGCGATGATCACGGCCTCGCACAATCCCGCCGAGTACAACGGGCTCAAGTTCTGCCGTGAAGAGGCGCAGGCCATCTCGCTCGACACCGGGCTGGGCGACATCCGCGACCTCGCGCTGGCCGGCGACTTCAAAGATCCCGCGCGCAAGGGCAGCGTGACGCAGCGCGAAGTGCTCGACGACTTCGGCAAGCACTGCGTCTCGTTCATCCGCGACATCACCAAGATCAAGCCCTACAAGATCGCGATCGACGCGGGCAACGGCATGGCCGGGCTCACCGTTCCGTACGTCTTCAAGCACTTGCCGCAGTGCGAGGTGATCCCGCTCTACTTCGAGCTCGACGGGACGTTCCCCAACCATCCGGCCTCGCCGATCGAGGACGAGAACAAGCTCGACCTGCGCAAGGCGGTGCTCGAGCACGGCTGCGATCTCGGTGCCGCGTTCGACGGCGACGCCGACCGCATGTTCCTGGTCGACGAGAAGGGCGGCTTCCCCGACGGCAGCATCGTCACGGCGGCGGTCGGCGTCGCCACCCTCAAGAAGTATCCGGGCTCGAAGATCCTCTACAACCTGATCTGCTCGCGCAGCGTCCCCGAAGCGATCCTCGCGCGCGGCGGGATCCCGGTGCGCTCGCAGGTCGGGCACTCGCTCATCAAGCCGGAGATGCGCGCGCAGAACATCCCGTTCGGAGGCGAGCACAGCGGCCACTTCTACTTCCGCGAGAACTGGTTCGCCGATTCGGGGATGATCGCGCTCCTGCAGTGCCTCGACCTGTTCAGCGAGATCGACGGACCGATCACGCAGGCGATCGCACCGTACAACACGCGCTTCCGGTCGGGCGAGATCAACCTCCCCGTCGCCGACGCGGACGCCGAGATGAAGCACCTCCAAGAGCACTTCAAGGACGCCGAGTTCGATTACCTCGACGGCGTCACCATCGAGTACCCGAACTGGTGGCTCAACGTGCGCAAGTCGAACACCGAGCCGCTGCTGCGGCTGAACCTCGAAGGCGATACGCTGCCGCTCATGGAGCAGCATCGGGATGAAGCGCTCGCGGTCATCAAAGGTACCTAAGCCCGCCGCGTGAACGATCCGCTCGAGACCTACCGGGCCGCGCGTGACGACGTCGCCGCGTGGCTCGACGAGCTCCGCGCGCTCGTCGAGGCCGAGCCGGCGCTGCGCCACGACGCCGGGGACGGAACGCAGTCGTTGGCGCGTACGGTCGCGCGGTTGCGCGACGGCCGCTTCATCTTGGCGGTGGTCGGCGAGTTCTCGAGCGGCAAGTCGTTTCTGCTCAATGCGCTGCTCGGCAGGGTCGAGTTCGAGCAGCGCCCCGGCGGACGGCGCATCAGCGGGCTGCTGGCGACCGACATCAACCCGTCGACCGCGACGATCACCGAGCTGACGTACTCGGCCGACGAGTCGGCGACCGCGCTCTACGCCGGCGGCCGCGCCGAGCGCGTGCCGATCGCGAACCTGGCGCGGTTCGTCGCAGTCGGTGACGAGGGCAAGCTGCACGACGCCACCGGCGGCGAGGACGGCGGCGCGCCCCTGCTGGTGCGCGTCGCGGTCGATTCGCCGTTCCTGCGCAGCGGATTCGTCGTCGCGGACACGCCCGGACTCGCTTCGATCAACCCGGCGCACCGGCGGGCGACGCTGTCGTATCTGCCCGGCGCCGACGCGGTGCTCTACCTCATCGACACGCAGCAGCCGTTCACCGAGGGCGACGCGTCGTTTCTGGGCATCGTGCGCCGCTACATCGAGTCGGTGTTCATCGTCCAGACGAAGATCGATCTGTGGCGGATGAGTGAGGGCCCTTCGACGAGCTCAGGACAGGCGACATCCGAGGGCTGGCAGCTCGCCGCCCAGCGGATCGTGGCACAGGCGGCGCTGCACGCGCCCGGCACCCCGGTCTTTCCGCTTTCGGCGCGCGAGTACGCCGAAGGTCTGCTCACGCGCGACGAAACGCTGATCGCGCAGAGCCGGTTTCGCGAGTTCCTCGAGGCGCTCGACGCGTCGCTGATAGCGACGACCGGACGCTCGCGGTTGCGACGCGCGGCGGCCGAGGCGCGGCGCATCGCGACGCGCGCCGCCGACGCGTTGACCTTCGACGCCGGCGCGCTCGAGACGTCGTCCGACACGCTGCGCGCACGGCGCGAGGCCGTCGCGCCCGCCCTCAAGGCCTTCGACGCGGCGGCCGCCGCCGCGCGCGACCGGCTGGCCGCCGCCGGCGGGGATCTCGGCAGCGTGACGCGCGCGCGCGGGGAAGCGATGCGCGCGGCGCTGGCGCGCACGCTGACGCGCACCTTCGACACGACCGACGTTGCGCGGCTGCGCGATCGCGCGAAGCTGCACATCCTCGTCGACGACGTGCTGGCGACCGCGATCGGGCGCTTCGCCGCCGATGCCGCCGACCTGATCGCCAAGCGCCTGCGCGACGAGGCCAAGGCCGCCTCGGCCTCGGTGGTCGGCGCCGCGCGCGACGCCGATCGCGACGGCGTGCTCCCACTGCTGCTCGATGCCGTCTCAGCGGAACGCCTGCCCGTCACCGAGGACGCCGCGCGCGCGTTCGGCGCCGACGCGTCGAGCGGCGCTTGGAGCAGCGACCTCGAGACCGGCTTGCGCAGCTCGGTCGTGCTGGGTGCGCTCGGCGGTCCGGCGGTCGGTTTGGTCGACGCGATCGCCCGGCGCTTCGGCGCCGCAACCGGTGACTCGTACATGAAGCGCGAACTGCTCGCCGACCTGAGCGCCGGGCTGTACGCCGCGTTCGACGACGAGCTGGCCGCATACGTCGACACGATCGCGGCGCGCGTCGAGACGATCGCGCGCGATCTTGGTGCGCGAGTCGCGGCGCTCGCGCCGCGCGTTCACGCCGAAGCGCTCGGACCGCTCGAACGCGCGCTGGCGGCGCACGCGAACGGAGCCGACCGCTCCGCGGCGGCGTCGGCGGCGCGCGACCGCGCGGCCGAGGCTCGCGCGCTGGCGACGCGGATCGAGACGCGCACCGAAGCATTCGCGCGAGAGAGCCGGATCGAACGTGCCGAACGTGCCGATCCCGGCGTGCCGCTCGATCCACAGGCCGGCCGCGAGCGCGTCGCGCCGGCCGAGACGGCGCGCTTCGACCCGCAGACCTACGAGCACGGCCTGCGCCCGGAGCGCTGGCGCGTCGTCGTGCTCGGCGCGTTCAAGCGCGGCAAGTCGAGCCTGATCAACGCGATTGCCGGCTCGCGCGTGCTGCCCGACGAAGGCGCCGAGGTCGAGATGCATTTTCCGGTCCACGTGCGCTACGGTCCGGAGCACAAAGCGTACGCGCTCGGCGACGACGCCGGCTGGAACGCGATCCCGCTGACCGAGGCGCTCGAAGCGTCGACCCGCACGCCACTGCTGATCGAGACGCCGTGGACGCTGCCGCGCCAACTCGTTCTCGTGCACACGCCGGCGTTCGACTCGGGGTTTCCGCTGGCGGTCGAGATCGTGCGTGCCGCGGCGTCTTCGGCGAGCGAGATCCTGGCCTTGTTCTCGCGGCAGCTGTCGGATCGCGAGCTCGATCTCTACGGCACGATCGCGCAGAACGGGAAGGCGATGACGTTCGTGCACACGATGGCCGACCACGAGGACGGCGCTGAACGGCGCAACGTGGTCATGCTGGCCGATCGCTACTTGCGGGAACGCGCGATCGCGCCGCAGCGCATCTTCACGACGTCGACGCTCGAATACCGTGAAGCGCTCGAAGCCGGGCGCGCTCCCGCCGGCTGGAACGAGCTGCGCGCGCTGGAGTCGACGCTCGAAGCGCACGCCGAAGAGCACATGCAGCGGCTGGCGCGCAGCGCGCGCGAACGCGCCGAACGCGAGCGCCTCGCAACTGCAGGCAGCGCCGCAGCAGCGGCCGTACCAAGCGAGCGCCGTTCGTTCTTGCGTCGCTTCTTCGGGGGGCGGTGAAAGGGGGCCGGAAACCCGCCTCCCGAATCGGCCCGAACGTGTCCGACACCTACATCCTCGGTCCGGCGCGGATCGCCCATGGCGATGGAACGTTGTCACACGGTCGCATCGCGGTCGACCGGGGGCGCATCGCCCGCATCCTCTCCGAGGATGGCCCGTACGATGTCGGACTTCCGGATGGCGCGATCGTCGCGCCGGGATTGATCGACGTTCACACCAACGGCGCCGACGAGTTCCTCTTCAACCGCGATCAAGGCACCGCCGTCGAGGTCGCGTCGCGCGCGTACGCGCGCCAAGGTGCAACGG
>Ga0302326_10006600_pt1 | contig 25990 bp, 25 predicted proteins | sample Palsa_T0_3_FD_202264 | JGI IMG/M metagenome (GOLD analysis project Ga0302326, IMG submission 202264) | Peat permafrost microbial communities from Stordalen Mire near Abisko, Sweden - Palsa_T0_3 | ecosystem: Environmental > Terrestrial > Soil > Palsa > Peat permafrost | place: Sweden: Abisko... | reverse complement strand
AAAGATAGTAAGCGCCGGCCGCAAAGAATACTCCGATGAACGAGAGCAGATTGGCCGCGGCGATTACGCCGCCCTTGTGCGCAGGCTCCGGACGATGTTGGATCAGCGCGTTGAGCGGCACGGCGAAAAATCCACCGAAAAATCCCAGAGCCGCGAGGTGAAACGCCGCGCTGTGGACCGTATGGCCAGAGGGATATAGCAGCGCGCCGAATACGGTCATGCCCAGTGCACCAACCGGAATCAGCCGAATATCGATCTTCCCGCGCGAAGTGTAGCCCGCAACCACGCTGCCGACTCCGATGCCGATCCCGACGGCCGCTTGCAAGTAGCTGATGTGCCCTTCGTTGACGCGCAGCGTGTCGTGTCCGTAGACCACGATGGTCAATTGCAGCAGCGCGGCGAGAAACCATAGGTAGACGTTGCCGTAGACGGCCCAATTCAGAATGCGATCGGCGCGCACCGATTTCATCTGCGCGGAGAAGTCCGCGAACGGATCCCAGCGAAATTTCTTGCCAGGATCGGCCGCCGGAACGTGATTGATTCCGAAGCTCGTCGCCAAGCCAAACAGCGTGCACCCCAGCAGCACAAGACCCGATAGGTATTGCCGGCTGCGAAAATGGTCGGCCAAATAGCCCGCCGCCATCACGGCGCCAATGCTGCCAATGAATGTGCCGAGTTCGATGATTCCGTTGCCCCAGGAAAGTTCGCGGTCGGGGAGCACCTCGGGCAATAGACCGTATTTCGAGGGACCGAAAAGGGCGGACTGCGTGCTGATCAGAAACACGGCGGCGCATTCGAGCGGCAGATTGTTCAGCCATAGCCCCAGAATCGTCACCAGCATCACGAAAATTTCCATGAATTTTGTGCCGATCACCACGCTGCGCTTGCTGTAGCGGTCCGCGAAGTAGCCACCGGTGAGAGAGAAGAGCACGAACGGTACGGCGAACAGCGCGCTGACGATCCAGACAAATTTGTCACGCACGTGCTTCGGGAAATTCATCTCCACGATTAGGTAAATGACTAGAAACTTTATGGCGTTGTCGTTGAAGGCGTTCTGGAATTGCGTGATGATCAGGCTCCAGAACCCAAAACGCCAGTTTCCAGGTTCGGCAGGGTTTGCAGTGGAAGATGGGGATCGTTGGTTCATGCCGGCTTAGCGGCAAACTAACATCTTTCCTGGTGTTGAACAAATGACGCAGGCTCCGAAAATTGCAGGGCGTTCCATAACGTGAAGGCGTTTTCAGCCATAGTTCGCCGAAAAACTAGAAGGCGTCCGGTGAAGTTTCGCGCCGGGAACGTGGCTGAGTCGCCACGCCAGTATTCCGCCTCCGGTCGCCCGCCGGGAAAGGCTCCTTTTTTATGTTGCGCCTGCAACACCTTTTATGTTGTAATGGCAACATGGAGGCGGGCATGGCGACCATTCTGGAGGCGATTCTCATTAGGCGGGCGATCAAGGTATTCGATCCGGTGGAGATTTCGCGGCAAACGCGCGACCAAATTCTGAACGCGGCGCGCGTGGCTCCTTCCAGCTTCAACATCCAGCCCTATCGATTGTATTGGATTGAAAGTCCGGAGCTGCGAAAAAATGCCGCGCGGCTGTGCATGGGCCAGATTCCGGCGATGACAGCATCGGCTTTGGTCGTGGCGGTCGCGGATATCGCCTCATGGAGGGCAACGGCGCAAGGCGAGCTGGAGTGGATGCGCACGGCGGGATTTTCCCAAGAAAAGATTCTCGACGCCGAGAAGAAAGCGAAGCTGGGGAAATGGTTCTTCTTGCAGGGCTGGTTCGGAATCTTCGGCGTCCTAAAATTAATGATTCTTCGCTTCGTGCACTTGTGGATGACAGCCGGCACAATTCCCGTCGCCCGGCACGGAATGTTCAAATGGGCCGGCAAAAGCGCCGCGCTGGCCTGCGCGAATTTGATGATCGCCGCCGAGGCTCTGGGATTAAATACTTGCCCGATGGAAGGATTTGACGACCTGCGGCTCGCAAAATTCCTGGGCTTGTCGCCCAGGAAGCACGAAATCGTCATGGTCATCGCCATCGGGAAGAAATCCGCCCAGCACATCGACAGGCCGCAGTGGCGGAGGCCGCTGGAGGCGACGGTGACGGTTCTATGATCACGGTGAACAGGAATGAGATTCCGCGAGAAATCGTGCAGGGCTCGGTGGTTTTGCAGCTTGCTTCTGCCTACTTATCAATCGCGAAGAGGATGGAGCAAAAGACCAAATGTTCACCAACCCGCGGATTTATCATGTCCACGCTTCGCGGTGGGGTGGCGTTGAATCAAAACCAGATCGCCAAGCAATTGGGTTTCGACCGGACCGTAGTGCATCGCTCGATCAAGACCATGATCCGCGAAGGATTACTCTCCGAAAAGAAGGCGGAATCGGGAAGAGGTTTGCTCGTGCACCTCACGGCGAAAGGGAACTCCTACCGGGAAACGCTGATTAGGGAGCGCCGCGCGGTGGACGAAAGGCTACGGAAGAAACTCAAGCCGCGCGAAACTTCCACGCTGTTGCGTCTGCTGGAGGAGGTAGCTGCGCTCGAGTTTTGAGGACGGCTAGAGGACGGCCGGCTTAGCGTGTGCAAATTGTGTACAAGCCGAATCTGTCCGACCCGAATCCGGGCTGCGCGATTCTTGGCGCAACACGCCATGCGCCACCCGTTGGAAGCGTTCTGCTAGGAGCAACGCCACCGATTTTGGAGTTCGGCGGCTCGGCCGCCGCTTTGCCGGCGTAAACATCCTTGCGATGCAGTGAATCGAGACGAACGGATTGTCAAGTGAGTTGCGGCGCCTATGTTCAGGCCAAGACGCGGAGAGACGGCTTTGCGGCGACAGACCCGAGGACTTGCACTTCTGCCAAAGGCGTTTCGCGCTTGTGGTATTTCGTGCTGATGTAATCTTCCACGAGTTTCTGGAACGCCGCGCTCAACTCGTCGTAAGTGCCTTCCAGCGTATTGAAATGTTTTCCGTCGATGTAAACAGGGCAGCGCGGCGCCTCGCCGGTGCCCGGTAAGCTGATCCCAATGTTCGAGGCCTTCGATTCGCCGGGGCCGTTGACGATACAACCCATCACCGCGAGCTTCATTTCTTCCACGCCTTCGTAGTACCGCTTCCATCCCGGCATTTTGTCTCGGATATAGCCCTGAATGCTTTCGGCCAATTCCTGAAACGTGGTGCTGGTGGTGCGTCCGCAACCGGGGCAGGCCGTGACACTGGGCGAGAAAGAGCGTAGTCCCAGCGATTGCAACAGCTCGCATGCGGCATAGACTTCATCGCGTCGGTCGCCGCCAGGTCGCGGCGTCAGTGAAACGCGAATCGTGTCGCCAATGCCTTCATCCAGCAGAATTCCCATCGAAGCAGCCGACCACACCAGGCCTTTCGCTCCCATGCCTGCTTCGGTTAAGCCGAGATGCAGCGGCTGGTCCGTTTTTGAAGACAGGTCGCGGTAAATCGCGACCAGATCGTGCGGCCGCGAAACTTTGCACGAAATAATGATTTGGTCTTTGCGCAAGCCGTTTTCCAGCGCGAGCTCCGTCGACTCCAGCGCCGAGAGCACCATGCACTCGTTGATAATTTCTTCGGAAGTCTTGCCTAGGTCCTTGTCCGTGTTCTCTTGCATCTTCTTCATTACTAATTCCTGATTCAGCGACCCGCCATTCACGCCGATGCGCACCGGCTTGCCGTTGTCGCGCGCGACTTTGCAGATCGTCGAAAACTGTTCGTCGCGCCGCTGGCCCGCGCCCACATTGCCCGGATTGATACGCAACTTGTCGAGCGCCTTCGCGCAGTCAGGATATTTCGTTAGCAGCACGTGGCCGTTGTAATGGAAGTCGCCGATCAGCGGCACATCGCAACCAGCATCCAGCAGCCGCTTCTTAATTTCGGGTGCTGCAGCTGCGGCTTCAGGAATATTCACCGTGATGCGCACCAGTTCCGATCCAGCCTGCGCCAATTCCAAACACTGCCGCGCCGTCGACGCGATATCCACCGTATCCGTGTTGGTCATCGACTGCACCACCACCGGCGCGCCGCCGCCAACCTGGATCTTGCCCACCTTCACGCCAACCGTCTTATGCCGTTTCTGTGTCATGCCTCTTCTATTGTATCGAATCTCTGACGAAATTGCGTATCCAGCGGGTAGGAGTGTTCGGCCCTCGACGATGTGCCCGCTGGGCGGGAGCGTGGCCTTAGCCTTGATGAGCCCCAAGAAAAAAGGACACAATTCCCAACGAGAACCCGGCTCCGACGCACACATACATGAGCTTCCGCCTTCCACTCTGCGGAAATAGGCGCGCATGTTCCTTTTGAATCTCGAAATAGGCGCGTGTTGACCAGGATGAAGCTGATCGGTCGGTCCAGTGGGCGCTTCGAGTTCACTTCATCCAGAATCTGATGGAAAACAACGTTAGCGAAGACTATACAGGCGGTGGCCGAGGCAAAGAGGATCGTCGCAACGACGGGATAGGAAAAGTGCATTCGATCGCCAGAGCCTCGCGCAGCCTCGATTACGCTTAGTACTCGGCGCGGCGCGCGGCTTGTGGCTGCTTGATGTTGGCGCGCGAAGGTGGCGGCAGGATTGTCGCCATCTTGCGGATCATCGCCAACACCAGCTTCTTGTCGTCGTCCGAAAGCGTGGTGGAATATTTCTTGATGTCAGCGAGGAAACGAATTTCCTCTTCTGAAAGTTCGCCGAGCATTTTGCGCGTTTCGCGGTCGCCGGCGGTGTCGCTGCCGGGAAAGAAGTCCGCCAGGGAAATCTCCATAGCCTCGGCAATTTTCGCGAGGGTCTCCAAAGAGGGCACGGTGTGGCCGTTCTCGACACGCGATAGGTAGCAACGCAGCAATCCCGTGCGGCGTTCGATGTCTCCTTGCGACAACCCGCGGTCCGCCCGATACGATTTGATGACTTCGCCGATGTTGACCTTCGGTTTCTCTTTGGGCATGGTATCTTTCCTCTAACTGGGGCGTATCTTACGAGTAACTACCAAAATACTGCAAAGGTTATTTTCGCTAAATGTTCCTGGCAGGAACACGTCCATGCCAGCATCGGACTTGGGCGGTCCCTCGTGGGACGTTGCGAAGGTGCCGCTTTGAAAAGCTTCCGCCCTATACTGCGGTCTGCGGAACCGTCTGCCGCCGTGGTGCGTTAAGGCTCGATTCGCCCTTCGCCGCGCGTTTGTCCTCGTACAACGCCAGGTCGGCCCGCCTCAGAAATTCCTGCATCGTCTCCATCGGAAGATAGTCCGACCAGCCACTGGAAAATCGCAGGCGAACCTTTTGCTCATCGAACTCGAAGTCCAATCCTTCGATCCGGCCGAGCACATGCGTTACCTCTTCCGCGCGGCACTCCGGAAGTATCGCCATGAACTCATCGCCGCCAAGTCTTACCGCGAGATCCGAACCGCGAATCGCGCGCTGCAGACGCTCCGCGAAACTTTTTATAACCGTATCTCCCGCGGCATGCCCGTGTTTGTCATTGACGGATTTTAGTCCGTCCAGGTCCATCAGCAGGACCGTGAGGGGGCGGCCGTGGCGTTGGGCGCGGCTTATTTCCTCGGCGAGCCGCTGTTCGCCGGAGCGGCGATTGTATAGGCCGGTGAGTTGATCGAGTGCCGCGAGTTTGTAAACTTCGGAAGCCAGACTTTCCACTTTCGCCAGGGATTCGATCTGCGCGCCGAGCTGGTTGCGCAATTTGGAAATTTGAAATTGTTGGTAGATCAAATAAACACTGAAAACCAGAACGAGGCCCACCAGCGCGCGCACTGCTTGATTTAAATAAAACGAATAGGTGGATTGCTCTTGCTTTAGCATTTCCGGAAAGGCGAACGACGCGACGCCGAGCGTCAATAGCAATAGTACGGCCACCGTCGTTGAACCCAGCCACCATTGCCGCCGGTCGAGATGCTGCAGGTTTTCGCGAATGATCGCCGGCTTGTCCAAGGCCGGAGCATGAGCGAAGGGGCGCGCCGGCATCTGCGGCGAATCTTTTTCTGTCAGCGTCGTCATCTCATGAACCCGAAGGTTATTCCGCTGAGGATGACAGACTCGCCTTGGAAATGCCTATGCGTAAGTTCCGCAGCGTTTCCAACTAAGTAACCGTACCCGCACGATTCCCAGTGTGGCCCATTAGCCCCGAAAGCCCGTTCCTTCCTTCGCGAGATGTGCGTGATGCTAAGCCGCGGCGAGCCTTCCGAACCGCAGCTCAGCCCCGTGCTCGGCGTTCCGCGCACAATCTGACAATCGCGCTTCGTAGACCAAGCAAAACGCGGTCGTCACCCGCATTTCTTCGCTCCTTCTTTACTTTCGATGGCGACCTTCGGGTCAAAAAACTCTTGAAAACGAGGAGATAGCGATGAATCGAACCATCCGAACGGTTTTGCTTGCGATTGGTATTGCGGGACTTGCCGTGCCGGCCATTTACGCTCGGACCCAATCCCCTCTTCCCAACCCGGGCTTCAGTTTGATTCAACGTCCGATGCTCATCGACGGACCGCCCGAGAAGCCCCTAGCCGACGGCACGCAACCGCCAGCGCCGCCGGAGAAGCCCTTAGCGCTCGATGGTACGCAACCGCCAGCACCACCGGAAAAGCCCCTGGCCATCGATGGTACGCAACCGCCAGCGCCACCGGAAAAGCCCGCCGCCCATCTGGCCGCTCTGCAGTAAGCGTGGCATGACTTCCCGTACCTAGAGAGCTACTACCAAAGATATGTACTGCCCGGGCGAGAATCGTGTCTTCTCGCCCGGGCATTTTGTGCTAGCATGCGGGTGTGAATATTCATTTCAGTCTGGTTGTCTGGCTAGCTGGACTGTTTTTGGAAGTGGTGATTCTCGCCCGTGTGCCTCGCAGTTTAGTGTTCAAGACCTACCCCGTCTTTTATTTTTATATCGCCTGCGTCTTTGCCGTCTCCGCGGGGCTCTACGCAATGCATGCCATGGCGCCGGCGAATGTTGTGCTCTACGGCCATTGGTATTGGCGGACCCAACTTGGCACGCTGGTGATCGGGTACGGTGTGATTCTTGAAATGTCGCGCCAAGCCCTCGCGGCCTACCCGGGTGCGGAACGTTTTGTACGAAGTATAGCGCTCGGTATATTTTTAGTAGTATTTCTTGCTGTGGGTGCGCATCTCGTCGTGACGGGCAGTTGGTCCTTGAACGCCCTGACGAATCAGTTGGAAAAGGACCTGCGCGTCGTCGAAGCTCTTTTTCTCGCCTCAATCCTCGGCGTTTTGTCTTATTACCGGATCCGCATTGGGAAAAATTTGATGGGGCTGATCGCCGGCATGGGGATCTATGTCGGTGCAAGCCTGGTCACGCTGTCGCTCTTCGAACTTATAGGTCCACGTTTCAATGCGGCGTGGTGGATTGTACCGAGCGGCTCGTATCTCCTGGCCCTGGCGGTGTGGGCGAATGCTCTCTGGTCGTATTCTCCTAATCGTTCGCCGTCTGCGGGAAGCCTGACCCAGGCCGATTACGAGGCGCTCGCGGTGCATACCCGGAACAGTCTCGAAGCGCTGCGCTGTAACCTTAACGGGGTGGTTCGCTCGTGATTGCCTTGATACTTTCCCTCGGCCTCGGCGTGGGGCTTTTCGTTCTGCTCTACGTCTTGGCGCGTCGCAACCACACCCCGGTCGAAGGCAGTGCGCACCTATTCGTCGAGGCACGTGGCTCGCTGCGAACGCTTCAGCACGGATTGTTGCCGCCCGATCTCTTGAATCGCATTTTTGACCGGCAGGATCTTCGCTACGTTGTCGGACAAACGCCGCCGGACATCCAGAAACTATTTTTGGCCGAACGCCAGCGCATTTCCTTGTTGTGGGTGCGCAGGGTCCGCGTCGAGATTCTGCGTCTGATGCATTTTCATCGAGGGCATTCGCGCTTTCACAGCCGAATCAGCCTATTGACCGAATTGCGCCTGGCTCTCGATTTTGCTGGGCTGCTTCTGGCGTGCCGTATCCTCGAGGCGCTTTTCTATTTCCGCGGCCCCTACGCTGCTCCTGGCATGGTCAACGCTACCGCGGCTGGGGCGGCCCGTCTATGCACGGCTTCCGAGAAGTCCCTGTCGTTTCTCGACCGCGCGAATTTGCGCCCGTTCGGCGGGGGTTCAACGCGCGGGAACGCCACGATTTAGGTTGAATTGAACGGCTCAAGGGAGCGGAACGTTTGAATTTTATTCCCAAACGAAACGACGTGGTCGCGGCGGCTGATGATTTGCGCCGCCGAACTCTCGCGCACCTGCCTCTCCCGTTGGAACGCATGATCTATCTCGCGTCGACGCGCGACTACAACAGCGGCCTCTACCACCATCAAGGGCTGGCCGCAAGGTACTCCGAGGTCGCCGCCTGCGAGGGTCTGGCCGATTGCCATCGGGAATCCTTCCGTGAACTTCTTTCCACTTCGCTCGAGGAGCTTGTCCGGCAGCTCGAAGCCTACGCCGAAAGCACCGGCTCGCTAGCTTCTAACTTTGTTACCGCCTGGAAAGAACTGGAACCCTATCGCGTGGCTGTGCCGGTGGGTACCGATCCCCTCGCTGCGGATTTTTTGTTCTCAAACCTCAAAGTCGCCTTGACGATTTTTGAGAACCGTCTAACACCCCGGCCGCCGCTCGCGCCTCTGGCGTAGCCACCAGACGCATGGCCACCGCAGTCACCTGTCCGATCACCTCGGCTTCGTCCGGATAGAGAAACTGGCGAATTGGCGCACCCGATAAAGGGTGCGGAATCAGCGTCAATTGCGGGCCCTTCAGCTCTGCCCAGGAGCATGCGTAGCTGTCGCGAAGCTCCACGAAATAAATCGGACGGTCGAATTCCGTGCGCCATTCCGACGCGTTGACCCGATTGATCTGGTTATCGATCTGCACGAAGGAACCCGGACGCAGCAGCGGATGCATGGAGTAATCGTCCATTCCGATGTAGCCGTATTGGCAGTGCCGGACGTCCAGGCTTTGAATCACGGAAATCGGCACCTCGCCCCACAGCTCCACCATCCTTGAAATCACGCTGGTCTTCTCCATGCTAAAGCCACGATCGAAACGAATTGGAAACGTTACCGACTTGCCGGAATCGGAAGTCTCGATCGAGGCCAGGTGCGTATTGTCCAGTGGAAGGCACGTTCGCAGGCGAGCGGCGTCGCTCAGGATCACCCCGAAGATCGCCAAGAGTTCCGTGAAGTTCATCCTGTATATGACGCTGAGTGTAAACAGCTTATAGATGCTGGGAACCGAGCTTTTATTTTCGAGTTGGGTGAGCCACGCGTTCGAGATGTAGAACTCCTCGTTGGCGGAATCGGCGGCAACCTTGCGGCTGAGTTCCTCCACCTCGCGGGTCGTGATCCCCAGGCGGTTGCGCATTTGTTTCAAGCATTCGCCGGGGCGGTATCCGGGCTCCATATTGTTAGAATGCCCCCCACGATGCAATTTTAGCGGCGCCCAATTTAGGCGGGAGCCTAAGTCTTTACGGTTCGTTTATCAACTACTTTATATCGCTCTTGGAAGCGCCGGCTGGGCCCGGTTGCCGGAAAACTCAAAAACGTGCTTCCAATTGAAAGCAATTTGAACTTTCCCGGCCATTTCCGATGATTTCTAATCCTGCATCGTTGAAACGCAAGTTATCTCAAGTATGTTAGCGGACACGCGAAGAAATTCAAACCGCCTGAAGTCTTCTCTCAGGGGAGCTTGGATCGGCGTCTCGGATCGCACGGCGGACCTCGTAGAAGTACGAGATTGAACACGGATTTATACGCAGTTAAGGTTTTGCTAATCTTCATCCGAGGCGAAAGGAAAGAGGCGGTATATTTTTCGTATCATCCCACGCAGCTCTTCGCTCGACAAAGCTTAGAGTGTGCCAAGCTGAAACAGTTGCGGCACCTTTCGCAAGGGGAACACATGGGCACATTTTCTGGCGCACCTGCGAATCCTGGCGGCCCTTACGCCGAGCATCGCGAAGTCCCCCGCTTCACATTTATCGCGCACATCGAACTGCGCGAACCGCGCACCGACATGCGCATCACCGGACGCATCTCTGAAATCAGCCGCAAGGGATGCTATGTCGACGTGCTGGTGACCCTCCCCGTGGGCACGGGCCTCAACATGCGGATCAGTTGCGATCAAGGCTCGTTTGAAACGAAGAGCAAAGTGGTATACGTGCAGGAGGGAATGGGCATGGGAGTGACGTTTGTCGACCCGCCCGCCGACCAACTGAAGATACTTGACGAGTGGCTGACTCAGCTTTCGTCGTAATTCGCCCACCAGTTCGCGACTTCCACCGCAAATGCTTTTCGCCTACCTATTTTGGTATCGCTCCCGCTTGCGGTAAGCTGAAAGCGTTCGATTTCAGGGGGCCATGGAGTGGGATTCAGCGCGAGCACTCGGCAGTTCGGAGATGTAACGATCGTGGATGTCCGCGGTCGCTTCACGATGATCGAAGGCGAAGCCGTTCATGCCTTGTTGATCGATTTGTTCGAGGACGGCCGGCGGCGCGTTTTGCTCAATTTTCGCGACGTCACGTATCTGGATAGCTCGGGCATCGGCCAACTCGTTAGGGGGCTGTATTGCGCGCGGAAAAATAACGCCGAGTTGCACGCGGTGGACTTGAATCCACGGGCCCGCGAAATTCTCCACATGACCAACCTGCATACCGTGTTCACCGATTTTCCCGATGAGCAAACAGCGTTGCAAACCCTCGCCGCGAACAACTGAGTATCCGCCAGAGAGCCGCTGCCGGTCCTTCCTGGCTATTTATTTCTGGATTACGCCGCAAGCGATCCGCCCGCCGGAATTCCCGGAGGGATCGGTCCTGTAATCGTCCTGCTCCGCGTGGATCACGATCGAAGTGCCGCCCGCCTGAAATAGCGAGTTCGGTCCGTCGCTCAAGGTTACGTTCGTGTCGAGCAGCGAAGTGGTGGCTTTCCCGTCCGGGCCGACTTCGATATTCGGCAGGTCGCCATTGTGCGGCCCTCCGGGATTGTCGCGGCCGTGTTTTTTATTTGCGGGATTGAAGTGGGAGCCGGCGGTCTTGAAGTCCGGGCCCTCGCATTTTCCGACCGTGTGAATGTGCACGCCATGCGTGCCGGGGGGCAATTGCGATACGTTCAGGTCCACGCGCACTCCGCCTGCCGAGGGCACAAATGTCGCCGTCCCGATTTTGTCACCCGAGGCGTTCAGGATATTCGCGTGCGCTTCCGATGCCATCTGCACGGACGAGCGCAACGCCACAGTTTGCGTCTGAACCTGTGCGTTTGCTTGCCCACACAATCCGCCGGCGCAAATCACGGAAGAAAGAACGAACGCTGCTCGAAATGTCATGGAAATTACCTCCGTTCAGGCGGGCTGGCAGCACTAGTTATAGATGCGACCGCACCCCAAATGCAATCGGGAAACATACTGAGCCGGCTGGCACAGGGGATCCTCCACTCGCTTCGGCTCGATTCATTCGGCAGGTTGAACAAAAACCCTGCACCGGCGCAAATTTACCGGCAAGGCCCATTAGGCGTTCCCTGTACGTTCGCCCGGCCCCGAGCGCCTAAACCCATGTATCGATGGAACTTCACACAATGTCACGCGTTTGGACCGAAGCTTGCCCTTCTTCAACCTGCCGCTCGAAGGAAGCGCCCCTGAGAAGGAACAGGGATTTTGCACGGAAAAACGAAACCGAACTGAAAGCTCAAGGAGACAACGATATGAACTCAGACCAGTTGGAAGGCAAATGGAAGCAGGTGAAAGGCGAAGTTCGCGAAAAGTGGGGCAAACTGACGGACGATGACATTCATGTCGTCGCCGGCCGTCGCGAGCAACTCATCGGTCGGGTGCAGGAACGCTATGGCATCGCGAAAGAGGAAGCTACGCGGCAAGTCGACGCCTTCGTTAAGAACTTGAAAGACGCGCCGGGCCAGGATTTCTCCACATCGACGGACTCGGATTCGATTGGCAATCGCGCGAAGGTTCACTCCGCAGGGAAGTAGTTGCGGTGTTGGCTTCGAACTAGAGAGGCAGGAGCGCAGACTGGAGCATAGACGAGTTCGAGGCGGGCGCGTTTAGATTGTAGCGAGAGTTGCCAAGCAGCCCGGGACGATTGTCGTTGCGGGCTGCTTGGCGTTTATGCGGCTGGTTAGATCTGGTTTCGTTCCGTATATTCAGGTGGCACGTCATCTTCCGGCACTTCTGTGGTCGTGACTTCGCCTTCGTCCGGATCCCTCGCGTTCTCGACGCCGCTCACCGCTTCCGCTTCAAAATCCTGACCCTCTTCCGCCAACTCCGTGACGCTCTCGGAATCGACGCTTTCCCGTTGGGAGAGGCCTTGGGTGTCGCCCGATTGCCCGCCGGAGGCCGCGCCCAGTCCGCGCCGCCCTCGAATCGTTACCGGATTTGTGACTTCCTGTTTGCCGCGCCGCGATGGCGCGGCCTTGCGGCGCGCGGATTTCCTCTTCGCGGCGGCCTTTTTCTTTGGCGCAGACTTCTTTTTCGCGACGATTTTCTTTTTGGGTTGGAGTTTCTTCTTCGCGCCCGCTTTCTTCTTCTTTGCTGCTTTTTTCTTGACCATGGTCGAAGTCTACCAAACCGTCACCGCAGTCACAACTCCAGGCCGCAATTCCTCAGCACGGAATAGAACAGCTTGAAAAAGAGCAATCCCGGACAGATGGCGATCATCCAAATAGGATGGGCAAGTTCAATGAGACTCACGAACGGCCGCTCCTCACCGCGTTCAGCCGAATCGCGAAACGCGATATAGTGCAATGGTGAGAATACGTTCGAGCGGCCAACAGAAATCCGGCCTGGATAAAGTCCAATCCCAGGTCTCCCGCCACGAGAAAAAATCCGGCGAGAGCAAAACGGCGAAGCAGAAATTCGACTGGAAGCAGTTGCCGGACGTGCTGGCGCTGATCAAGCCGCGCCGCGGAATCCTGGCGTTGGGTTTCGGACTGATGGTAATCAACCGCGTGTCTGGGTTGATTTTGCCTGCCTCCACGAAGTACCTCGTCGATAACATCATCGGCAAGCGCCAGACTCACCTGCTGCCCCCGCTGATTTTGGCGGTGGTCACCGCCACGGTGATCCAGGGCCTAACCTCGTATTCGCTGACCCAGCTGCTTTCCAAGGCTTCCTGGCGCATGATTTCGGAGATGCGCGAAAAGGTCCAAGCTCACATTGGACGCTTGCAGATCGCGTACTACGACGCCAACAAAACGGGCGTTCTCGTCTCGCGCATCATGAGCGACGTGGAAGGCGTCCGCAATCTGATTGGCACCGGGCTGATCGAATTTCTCGGCGGCATCATGACCGCAATCCTTGCCCTGGTGATTCTGCTACGAATCAGCGTAACCATGACCGCCGTTGCATTTGCCGTACTGCTGCTTTTCGGCGTGGGGTTGAATCGCGCGTTCAAAACCATTCGTCCGATTTTCCGCGCGCGGCCAAAAATCAATGCCGAAGTCACCGGCCGGCTCACCGAAAGCCTTGCCGGCGTACGCGTCGTCAAGGGCTATCACGCCGAAGCGCGCGAGGAGAAGGTCTTCGCCAGTGGCGTGCAGCGGCTGCTCGAAAATGTCTTGAAGACGCTCACCGCGACCTCGCTGATGAGCCTTTCCGCAACCAGCCTGATGGGACTGGTCAGCGCGGCGATCATGCTCATGGGCACGCGCCAGATTCTGGCTGGAACGATGACCCTCGGCACGTTTCTGACGTTTACGATTTTTCTCGGCATGCTCGTCGCGCCGGTTTTCCAGATCGTCGGAATCGGGCCGCAAATGACCGAAGCGCTGGCCGGCCTCGAGCGCACGCGCGAAGTCTTGAACGAACCGCCGGAAGATGAAGCGCCGGGTCGCATCATAAAACTCGGCCGGATTCGCGGTGAAGTGGTTTTCGACAGCGTGAATTTTGCCTACGACACAGGCAAAATGGTCCTGCATGACGTGAGTTTTGATTCGCTGCCCGGAACAGTTACCGCGCTTGTCGGCCCTTCCGGCGCGGGGAAATCCACCGTCATCGGACTCGTCGCCGCGTTTTACGTTCCGGCCGCCGGGCGCGTGCTGGTCGATGGCATCGACCTCTCGAAGGTCGAGCTGGACACCTATCGCACGCAGCTCGGCGTCGTATTGCAGGAAACGTTTCTGTTTGATGGCACCATTCGCCAAAACGTGGCGTTCTCGCGGCCCGACGCGACCGAAACCGAAATTATGGACGCCTGTCGCATCGCCCGCGTGGATGAATTTGCGGAAGGCTTCGAGCAGGGCTACGACACCATCGTCGGCGAGCGCGGCGTAAAGCTTTCCGGCGGCCAGCGCCAGCGAGTTTCCATCGCGCGCGCCATCCTCGCCGATCCGCGCATTTTGATTCTCGATGAAGCCACCTCCAGCCTCGATTCCGAATCCGAAGCGTTCATTCAGGAAGGACTGCGCTACCTGATGCGCGGGCGCACCACCTTCGTCATCGCGCACCGTCTTTCCACCGTGCGGCGCGCAGATCAGATACTGGTCGTCGAGGCGGGAAGGATCGTCGAACGCGGCAATCATGCTTCGCTCTACGACCTGGCTGGGCGCTATTACGAGCTGTACACCAAGCAATATGGCCTGGAGTCGAATTTGTTCTTGTCGCCCGGAGAGGGAAGTGGCAACACAACGGAAGCGCCGGATGGTGACGGAAACGGTGCGCCAGGCGCTCCGGGCGTCGGTGCCGACGCCGCGGCCCTGCCGGAAGCGATCCGCATCATTCGCAGCGGCGGCAACTAACCCATTTCGCCGCGCACCAGCTGAACTAACTTCGCACGGGGGCGAGAGACGCTCTTCCTCGTGCCATCACGGGTGGCAGCCACCCGTTTTTGGCTGTCATCCAGAGCACAGCGAAGGATCTCTCTTCGATTTGATCTTCTTGCGCGAACCATGAATCGTCGTGAAAGGGTAGCGGAGCGAGCGCGGTAACAAGGGGTGCGCAAATTGTTCAATCGCCACATTTCGCGTGCTGAAGAAAGAACCAGCCGGCCACTTCTCTGATAGAATCTTGGAACGGTGCCGCGATGGCGGAACTGGCAGACGCAGAAGACTCAAAATCTTCCGGTCGCAAGGCCGTGGGGGTTCGATTCCCTCTCGCGGCACCAATATCGTCCTATCTGCAACTCAGTTCCCACCGACTTTCACGCGCAGCTTGTCCGTGGCGAATGCAATCGGCCCGGAGTAATTTGCGCGGATCGAATTTCGCACCGCACTCTCCCGACTCTCCACGTCCGGTGCGATGTGGCTCAACAACAAACTCTTCACGCCGCTGTCCCCGGCCGCTTCTCCGATTCTCCGCGGTGGCGTGTGCAATTCGTACAACTGTTCCGGCGAATTGGGAGGATCGAGCACCGCGCAGTTAACTACTAATAAATCCGCGCCCTTTGCCAGCCGCACCAGATTTGGAATCGCCGACGCATCCATGTCCCCCGAAAAAACCACCGAGACGCCCTTGTAACTGATCCGGTAAGCCACCGACGGACAGTCGCCGTGGTGCGTTGCGACCTCGTCGATCACCAAGCCTTTATCATCGAGAATCCTGGTCTGCGCCGAATCCAGACTGATCGCCAGATCCTTCACGACAAAAGTTTCCGGAGCACCGAACGTTTTCTGATACGCAAACGCTCCGCCATCTCCCACCAGCAAATCTACAAATCGCGAAGTCTTGGGGAAAAGTCCCGCGCCATCCGGGCCAAATATCCTGTAGGTGATCGGACCGTCGCTGGTGAGCGCCCGCGCATTGAAAAACGCCGCCAAGTCTCCGCTGTGGTCGATGTGCAGGTGCGTCAGCAGCACGGTGTCGACACTCGAGAGATCCAAACCCAATTCCCCAATGCGCAGGAAGGCCCCCGGCCCTGCATCCACCAAAATTCGCGGCGTCCCATCCAGCAGCACAATGAAGCTCGATCCGGCACGCCCAAACGCCCGCGGGCCCCCGGAACCCAGTACCACCACTTCCACAGGCGACTTTGCACCAGCGGCCGGTGCAGTCAGCGGAACTAGCGAAATAAGAGCGGCCAGAAATAGGGTCAGGGTCTTCATATTCTCGGTCTTCCGGGATTACTTCTCGTTCGTTGATTGTTGGAACCTCTTGTTTTGGACGATTGCGCGGAACACTTTGCCCCGGCCCAGGAACAGTTCACCCGAGCGGGCTTCGACTTCGAAAACGAGGAACCGGCCCTGATAGGCGACGAGCCGCGCCGTGGCGCGAACGGTGGCGCCTTCATGTACAGCCTTGAGATGATCCACCTCGATGCGGGTGCCCAGGGAAATGGTGCCGGGAGCCAATTCGGGCAACAGCGAATTGGCAGCGGCCAATTCCATCATCCCAATCATCGCTGGTGTGGAGAAGACCGCTGGCAGGCGCGGGTCATATACCGCGATGGTCCACTCGTGCGGCACCACTTTTTCCACCGACGCTTCCAGGCCCAACGGCGGCCGGCGCTCGGCGGCATCGTTCGCGTCGGAAGAATTCATCGCGAGGTTTCGCTGCCGTTCGTGACACCCGCGGCGGCCGGCGCGGACGAAAACCTCATGCGCCGTGGGTCGAGAAAGTTGCGAGTGATTTCCGCGAAGGTAATTCCCAGTTGGCTCCAGCAGCGGCGTTTCAAGCTCCGATAATCCTGCGAGCCGCTGAAGACGTCGCGGATCAAATCGCGGAACGCGGGTGAATAATTCAAAAGCTGAACCATGCGGGTCGTAATCGCATTACCCAGAAAATTTCCCCGAAAAATTTTGCCGGCGATGCGTGCCGCGAATTCCAGGTCCGCCGAGAACGCCTCGCGCAATTTCGCCGGGTACATTTCCGGCTGGCCCTCCGCGATGGCTTGCGCCAGAAGATCGCCGGAGCGCAGCGCGTAGTACAAACCTTCACCCGTAATCGGATCTACTGTCGCGGCCGCGTCGCCCGCCATCGCCCAATTGCGGCCACTGATCCGCCGGCTGCGAATGGTGTGGGCTTCGGGCGAAGGCAGCACGTGGCTGTAGAATTGCGCGCCGGTCGTGGGAATTTTTTCGCCTTCCACGAACGCATCGAGATGCTGGCGCAATACCTGCGTCGAATTTTGGCCCATCTTCGCGCAGATCCCGACTGACAAATGATCGGCGCGCGGGAACGACCACAGGTAGCCTTCAAATTCCTTCAGAAATTTCACTTTAATGATGTCTTCTTCGGTGGGCACGAAATAGCCGAGCGTGACTTCCAAGTCCTTCGAGCCGAGCGCGGTCGTTTCGGGCAGCAATTGATTGCGCGCTCCCGCCGCCAGCACGATGAAATCCGACCAGCGCACTTCACCCTGCGCGGTCAGGCGAACTCGTTCGCCATTTGTGTTGACGTTCGTCACGCGCGCGCAGACTGCGGTGCAGCCTGCGGCGACGGCGCGATCCAGCAGAAGCTGATTCAACACTTTGCGCGCGTAGATCACGATGGGCCGGTTCATTTCGAACTGCGCGCGATGGCCGCCGCTGGAAATCAGCTCGGCTCTGCGAACGATGCGCTTGGGTTGCGGAGAATCAAGAAGAAAGGGGTAGGCTTCGATGGCTTTGTGCGTGAGCCCGCCGCCGCACGGCTTTTCCCAGGTGAGGCGCTCGTCGTAAATCGTGACTTTGAAACCCGCGCTCGCCAACCGCTCGCCGCACAGCGAACCCGCCGGACCGCCGCCCACGATCGATATCTCTTTCATGGCACCCGCACTCAGCTGATTTGCTTTACGTCAGTGGAAACAAACTTGCGATGAACCAGGCGCCGAGTATAGCACCAAACAAAGCGGCCGCCGTGGCCGCGCCGGTGCGTGAACGCAGCGCGTCCGTGGCGAGCCGTTGCAAGATCGAAAATAGCGCAAGATAAACAAAAAGCAGTACGAGCAGCACCTGCCCGCTGGCCAGCGCGTAGTAGCCGAGCGCGCACGCCAGAAAAATTTCCAGCCGCAGCGCGAGAAAAACGACAAACCTCTTCGCCCGGGCTGTTCCTGAACGTACCGGCCCCAGGACAACCTCTTCCGCGAAGAAATAGACCCACAGGAACGGTAGCATTTCCAGGAATCGCCGCCAGCGCGGCGCATTCATCCACGCGTCGCTCAGTTGCCAATTGAGCCACGCGCCGATGCCAAGAAATGCAGCGAAACCGAGCAACGCCGCGCCCAGCAGCCTGAGTCGCTTAATCGATGCGTATTCCAGCGCAAAACCGAAATTGCAAATGAGCAGAAGCGCTCCCACGATGACGAGCAGTGAGACCAGGTAGGCCCCGGAATAGAGATGCACGAACTTCAACGGCACGCCGAGCGTCAGGATAAGCACACCAGCCATCGCGCAGATCGCGGCTTCGGCCAGCAACATCGGCACGCGCGGCGTCAGGCCGGGAACTTCCGGGTACGTCGCGCCGCCGATTTTCGCGAAAATCGAAACGGCCAATGGAAAAATCAACAGCATGCCGATGAACCCGAGCGCGCCACCTGCCAATCTGCGCCTCCCGTTGCCAAAAGTTTCGTATGTGGCGAGATCGAGATTCAGCGCGATCGTTTCGGACGAAATGTTCGGGAACAAAGTCCGCATGGCCCACAGTTCGGAATTGTGCGCGACGCGCCGGTCGGAAATCAGGCTGGTGTGCGTCGCATGGGGAAGCAACTGCAATTCGAAGGCCCGTTGCTGCGCGAAGTCATCGGGTCGCGTGCGAGTCCCGCCCGCCAGATCCGCGAGATTCTGGGCGGCCTGTTTGAGGACGCTGATATCCGCGCTGGCGCTGAATACCAGCAGGTTCGTCGGCATGCGCTTCGGCGGAATCGTGGGACCGGGCGAAATCGCAATGGTCGCGGCCACGGGATCGCGGTCGGCTATGCGGACGGCGATCGAGCCGCCCATGGAATGGCCCACCAGGATCGTCGTCTTCGGGTCGATGGCGTGCGAAGCGATCAGGGCCTCGACGGCGGCCGTGGCGCAATCTTGCGCGCGCAGGAACGAAAATGCGTCCCGGCTATCGCCGTGGCCGGGCAGATCGATTGCGTAGGACTGAAATCCGTGCCCCGCGAAATCCTCCGCGAGATACATCATCAGGCGCCGATTCGCGGAAAGCCCGTGGATGAAAATGGCGCTGCCCGCAGCTTGCACTCCCGGCGGCGGTTGCAGGACCGTCACCGGTGTGTTGCATCCGCCCGCGGTCAGCGCGATTTCCTGTTTGGGAAGCTCGGCGACACGAATCCAATGCGCGCCAATCAAAAGCAATACGATTCCCACGACCGCTAGAATGACCGCCCAAAATTTTAGGAGCTTTGCCGGCCTCATGCCGCGCTCCAATGCGCTTCCGGCCCGCATGCTAGAATAAGGGACGGACTTCGCGTTGCAACTACAAGCCGTCGAACGCGGCAGGCGTGCGGGGGAAGACTGAATTGGCAGTCGTATCGCAAACGGATTTGATTTTCCAACGTCACGAGTGGAAACGCAATGGAAAGCGCGTGGTCTGCGTGGTGGGCGCGTTTGATTTGCTGCATCCAGGCCATCTTCGATTGCTGGAGCACGCACGCGATTTGGGAGAGATTCTTGTCGCCGGGGTGCAGAGTGACGCGAGCGCGCGGGCGAACGCCGCCAGCGGCGCAGCTGCTGTTGCACTCGTGAATCCCGCCGCGGAACGCGCGGAAATTCTTGCAGGGCTCGCGGCGGTTGATTATGTAACGGAATACGGCGAGCCGACGCCCCGCGAATTTATCGCGCGCCTTGCTCCCGATGTGCTCGCTCGGGGCGGCGAGATCACCTCCGATCAGAGCGACTTTCGCGACGATGAAGCGGTTCGCGCCTGCGGCGGTAAAGTCGTGCGTATTCCTCTCGAGCCCGGCTATTCAACCTCCCGGCTGGTCGAACGCATCAAAAACATCCACGCATGATTCTTCCCATCGTGACCGAGCTTCTCACGCGGGTCGCCCGCCGTCCCGTGGTTGAGGAAGCCTTCGACGCGCTACGACGCAGAACCGGCGAAGTACGTCTGGCGGGGCTTACCGACCCCGCGAAAGCGCTGCTGATCCCGCTCGCTTTCGCGGAATTGGGCCGGCCCTTCGTCGTGCTGGTCGAAACGAACCAGCGCGCCGAAGCCTTGCTCGAGCAGGTGCGCTATTTTTATCGCGCCATTACCGGCAAGCCAGATCGCCGCGTCGTGCATTTTCCTGGCCACGAAGTTCTGCCCTATGAAAATCGCTCGCCGCACGCTGAAATTTCCGAGGATCGCGCTGTGGCGCTGTGGAGTTTTGCCACCGGCGAAGCCGATGTGCTCATTGCGCCGGTGCAAGCGGCCCTGTGGCGGATGCGCGACCGCGAATTCTATTCGCAACTGGCCCGCACGATTTCGCGCGATGAAACCATCGAGCACCAGCACCTCATCAATTTTCTGTCCAGCGCCGGATACGACAAGCAGGCCAACTGCGAGATGCCGGGGCAGTTCGCGGTGCGCGGTGGAATTATCGACATTTACTCCCCGGAATCCTTGCAGCCGGTGCGCGTTGAATTGCTCGGCGATACCATCGAATCGATCCGCGCCTACGATCCCGCCACGCAACGTTCCACAAGTCCGGTCGAGCGCGCCACGCTTTTGCCGTTGACCGAATTTCCTCGCCACGCCGAAATCCTGGGAAAAATGCGCATTCATTCCCCTTCGGGCAGGGAAGATGATTCCGCCCCCGCCGCGTTCTATCCGGGCTGGGAATTTCGCGAAGCGCTGCGCGAAGACCGCAAATTCACGCTGTTTGACCTCGCCAATGACCCGGTGATTGTCGAGGACGAACCGTCTTTGCTCCTGGCGTCGAGCGAAAAATATCGCGTCCAACTTGCCGAGGCCTTTGCCGTCGTCGAAGATCCCCTCGCCGAGCCGCCGGAAAGATTTATCTTTGACGCCGAAGAGTGGGGTCTGGCGCGCCAAATGGCGCCTCGCTTCGCGGTCGAGCATCTGGCCATGGAGGACTTGGCGACGGCGCCCCATACCGCGGGTGCTCCTGCTGCGGCTCCATCCACGGAGTTGCGCTCCATGCAGACCCAGCCGACCACGCGCTATCACGGCAACGTGCCGGCGTTCATCGTGGAAGCCCGAACGCGAATCGCCGCGAACGAGCACGTAATGGTTTCCGCCGCCAGCACCGGCGAACTCGAGCGCCTCGCCGACATTTGCCACGAATTCGAACTCCCATATCGCATGGGCGAGTTGGAAGAAAACGCCACCGTGACGCGTCTCGCCGAGGAGGGAACGAACGCTCCTGGCGCGGGGATCGTGCTCACCAAAGCCCCGCTCTCCGAAGGCGTCGTCTTCGTCGACGCGAAAGTCGTGCTGTACGGCAACGCGGACCTTTTCGAGACGCTGCCGCCACCCTCGCAGCGCGCGCGTGCGCGGCCGAAAACCTCCAGCTTCTTCAGTGATTTCAGCGACTTGAAGCCGAACGATTACGTCGTCCATGTGGACCACGGCATCGGCCAATTCGAAGGGTTGCGGCAGGTCGCCATTGAAGGCGCCAATGGCGAATTCATGCTCCTGAAATTCGCGGGCGACGCAAAACTGTACGTCCCGCTCGCGCGCATCGACCTGATTCAAAAATACACCTCGTTGGGCGGCGTCGAACCACAACTCGACCGGCTCGGGGCCGCCGTTTGGGAAGCACGCAAGACGCGTGTAAAAAAGTCCGTAAGTGACATGGCCGACCAGCTTCTCGAGCTCTACGCCGAAAGAAAACTCGCCGTCGGCCACATCTTTCCCCCGGACACCAACTTTACCCGCGAGTTTGACGATGCCTTCGAGTTCGAGGAAACCGCTGACCAGCAGCGCGCTATTGACGACGTAAAAAAGGACATGGAATCCGCTCTGCCGATGGACCGCCTGCTCTGCGGCGATGTGGGCTACGGGAAAACGGAAGTTTCCATGCGCGCCGCGTTCAAGGCCATTGCCGATTCGAAGCAAGTCGCGGTACTCGCGCCCACGACAGTGTTGGCCTTTCAGCATTTTCAGACCTTCAAGCGGCGCTTCGCGGCCTTTCCCGCGCGCGTGGAAATGATCAGCCGCTTTCGTACCGAGAAAGAACAGAAAAAAGTCCTGGAAGAGGTAGAAGCCGGCAAAGTGGACATTCTGATCGGCACGCACCGCATTTTGTCGAAGGACGTGAAATTCCAGGATCTGGGCTTGCTCGTCGTCGACGAAGAGCAGCGCTTTGGCGTTGCCCACAAGGAACGCCTGAAAGAAATGCGCAAGAACGTCGACGTGCTGACCATGTCGGCAACGCCGATTCCTCGCACCCTGCATATGTCGCTCGTGGGCCTGCGCGATATGAGTGTGATCGAAACGCCGCCAAAGGACCGCCTCGCCATTCAGACCACCGTTGCGCCGTTCAGCGAAACGCTGGTCCAGCGCGTAATCGAAGAAGAATTGGCGCGCGACGGCCAGGTTTTTTTCGTGCATAACCGCGTCGAATCGATCGTCTCGCTCGCCGCCATGATCAATCGCCTGGTGCCCAGGGCCCGCGTCGTCGTGGGCCACGGCCAGATGCGCGAAACGGAACTCGAAAAAGTAATGCTCAAATTCATTCGCGATGAGGCGGACGTCCTGGTCTCGACGACCATTATCGAAAACGGCCTCGACATCCCGCGCGCGAACACCATCGTTATCAATCGCGCCGACCGCATGGGTCTCTCCGAGCTGTATCAGTTGCGCGGGCGCGTCGGCCGCTCGAACCAGCGCGCATACGCCTATTTGCTCGTGCCGCCAGATTCAACGCTCAGTTCCATCGCCCGCCAGCGCCTCGCGGCCTTAAAAGAATTTAGCGATCTTGGCGCGGGTTTCCGCATCGCCGCGCTCGATCTCGAGCTGCGTGGCGCCGGCAATTTGCTCGGCCGCGAGCAGCACGGCCACATCGAAGCCGTCGGTTTCGACATGTATTGCCAGATGATGGAGCGCGCCGTCGCCGAGCGCAAAGGCGAGGCAGTCGCGCCGGAACGTCGGGCCACATTAAACCTTGGCCAGGATATCCGCATCCCACCTGAGTACATCGATAGCGAGAACCTGCGCCTGCGGATTTATAAGCGCATCGCCAGCGTCACCTCCGAGGAGACGCGCGTCGAAGTGCGGCGCGAACTGGAGGACCGCTTCGGTCCTCCTCCGCCATCGGTGGAAAACCTCCTCGAATACGCCGTGCTGAAGGCCACCGCCGAAAAACTGTTGGTCGCGACGGTCGATCGCAAAGGTGATCAGGTTGCCATAAAGTTTTACGACGACACGCCCCTCGGGCCGGAGCGATTGGTAAAATTGATCCGCAAGCGCCGCGGCATGCGCCTCGATCCCACCGGCGTCCTCTGGGTAGAATGGAAGGGCTACCAAGGCGGGCCGATGGGAGCAACGAGAAACGTATTGCTTCAACTACAATCGTAGGGATAAAATTCGAGGTGAGAGAACCCCATGAATACGAACACTTTGCACCAAGCTGCGCGTTTCATCATCCTTGCATTCGCGACCGTATGCATCCCGGCTGCGCTCACGCCGGCGGTGGCTCGCGCCCAGGCCAAAGCCGCGGTGGTCGAGGAAATTATCGCCCGCGTCAACAACGACATCATCACCCAATCCGATTATCAGAGGGCCGACGCGCAACTGCACGATGAAATCGCCCACGATTGCCAGGGATGCTCGCAGGAGAAGCTTGCCGAAGAATATAAGGACGAGCAGAAGGATTTGCTGCGCGGGCTGATCGATCAATCCTTGATGGTGCAACGCGCCAAGGACATGGGTATTAGCGTCGAGACCGACCTGATCAAACGTCTCGACGAAGTTCGCAAGCAGAACAATCTCAATAGCATCGAGGATTTGGAGAAGGCCGTCGAAGGCTCGGGAATGCCCTGGGAAGACTACAAAACTCAGATGCGCAATGGAATGTTGACCCAAGAGGTCATTCGCCGGGAAGTCGGCTCGCACATTAATATTCCCACCGAGGAAGTGAAGCGGTATTACGACGCTCATCCCCAGGAATTCACGCGCCCCGAGCAGGTCGTTCTCACCGAGATTTTCCTCAGCACCGAAGGGAAAAGTCCGGAAGAAATCGAATCGGTTCACAAGAAGACCGACGACTTGCGCAACCGCGTGGTCAAGGGCGACGACTTCAACGAAATCGCCAAGCGCTATTCGGAGGGCAGCACGGCGAAGGATGGCGGTGACCTCGGCACGTTCCAGCGCGGCCAGCTTTCGCCGCAACTGGAAGACGTCGTCTTCAAGATGGATAAGGGTCAGATCACGGACGTGATTCAAACCAAAACCGGCTTCGAAGTCCTGAAAGTCGAAGCGCACTTCCAGGCCGGATTGCAGCCCGTGGACAAGGTCGAGAACGAAATCATGAACAAGTTGTATATGAGCAAAATGCAGCCGCAGATGCGCACTTACCTTGCCGAGCTGCGCGAAGAAAGCTACGTGATGGTCAAGCCGGGATACACCGACACCGCCGCCGTCCCCGGCGCCAGCGTGATTCAGGAAGTGCAGCCCACTCCCGACGTGGCCACCAAGAACAAAGCCAAGAAAAAAATCCCGCTGCCCAAGGCGAACGGCCAGTGAAGTCTCATTTCGTCTCCGATTTGCAGGACGGCCAGGCGGTTTCGACGCTCTTCCTCGTCTGCGAGAAGGGCATCCGTACCTCGGCGCGCGGCAAATCGTGGCTGGAGCTTTCGTTGCGCGACCGCACCGGCTCGATTCCCGCCAAAATGTGGGACAACTTCGAGGCCATCGCGAAAACATTCGAGTGCGATGACGTCGTGGTGATTCGCGGGCGCGTGAAACTCTATAACGGCCAGAAAGAAGTGACCCTCGAGCAGATCATTCCCGCGGAAGAACGCGAGTACGAACTCGCCGACTTTCTCGCGCACACCAAGTACGACGTGGAAAAGTTGTATGCCGAGCTGCGCGCCTCAATCGCGGCGATGACCGATCCCTTCTTGAAGCGCTTGCTCGAAAGCATCGTCGAGGACCCGGCCATCGCGCCGCGCCTCCGGCGCGCTCCCGCGGCGATGACCATGCACCACGCATTTATCGGCGGCCTACTCGAGCACGTGGTGAGTTTGATCGGGCTTAGCCGTGGCGTGCTGGCGCAATATCCTGAATTGGACGCGGATTTGCTCCTTTCCGGAATCGTGCTGCACGACGTCGGCAAGATTGAAGAGCTGAGCTACGAGCGTGGGGTGCAATACACTACGCCGGGGCGCCTGCTGGGACACATCACCATCGGCACGATGCTTGTGCGCGAAAAAATCAAAACCATTCCAAATTTTCCCCCGGAGCTGGCGATCCTGGTCGAGCATTTGATTTTGAGCCACCACGGCTCGCTGGAATTTGGCTCGCCCACCTTGCCGCAAACGCGCGAAGCCATCGCTCTGCACTTTCTCGATGACATGGATTCCAAAATGGCCGCGATGCGCGCCACGCTCGCCTCCGAATCGGGCAACGCCGAGTGGACCGATCGCAATCCCGCGCTGCGGCGCGCGATTCTGCGCAACGAAACATATTTGCGCCAGCCGGCGAAGGGTTCGGGTGCGTCACCAAAGTCGCCTGAAAGTCCCTCACGTGGCACGGCGCAACTCGACTTCGAAACTCGAAAAGGGTGAGCGCTGCGCATATGCACGAACTGGATGAGTGTGTTCGATGACTGAATTGATCGCCCGTATGCCGCCTCCGCGCCGCTCGGTGCTCGATCTCGCGCCTCTCGAGCTCGATTGCATGAACACGCTGTGGCCTATCGGTCAGGCCACCGTGCGCGAAATTCGCGATCTGCTCGCACCCCGCCGCCCTCGCGCCTACACCACCATTATGACGATCATGGATCGCCTGGCCCGCAAAGGCGTCGTGGAACGCAAGAAGGTCGGGCGCGCCTACATTTACCGCCCAAACCTCAGCGCCGAGGAGGCCCGCTCGCAGGCTCTCGGCCAGGTCGTCGAGAATTATTTCGGCGGTTCCAAGGAAGCCCTGATAGCGCAACTTGGCCGCCCGGGATTCTCGTCAAGAGTTTTTGCCACG
>Ga0302326_10006598_pt1 | contig 26003 bp, 24 predicted proteins | sample Palsa_T0_3_FD_202264 | JGI IMG/M metagenome (GOLD analysis project Ga0302326, IMG submission 202264) | Peat permafrost microbial communities from Stordalen Mire near Abisko, Sweden - Palsa_T0_3 | ecosystem: Environmental > Terrestrial > Soil > Palsa > Peat permafrost | place: Sweden: Abisko... | reverse complement strand
CGACCGGCAGTAACAACATTGCCGAGGGGTATCACGGCGGCTACAACTTGACGACCGGCAGCAACAACATCGATATCGGCAGCCCCGGTGTGAAAGCAGACAGCGGGGTGATCCGCATTGGCACGATTACCGGCACGACCTCGACCCAGTCAGCCGCCTACATCGCGGGCATCTACGGCGTCAAGACCGCAACCGCTGGCACCGCGGTCTTTATCGATTCGAGCGGACAGCTCGGTACGGTGTCATCCTCCATACGGTACAAGGAAGACGTCCAACCGATGGCGGGGGCTAGCGAGCGCCTGCAGCGGCTGCGGCCGGTCAAATTCCGCTACAAAAAGGCAGATTCCTCGGGTGAGAAGCCGATCCAGTATGGGCTCATCGCCGAAGAGGTGGCCAAGGTGTACCCGGAGCTGGTCGTACGCGATACAACGACGGGTCGAATCGATGGCGTGCGCTATGATGAGCTTGCGCCGATGCTCTTGAACGAAGCTCAGCGGCAACAGCAAAAGATCGCCGCGCAGGCTGCGGAAATCCGTGACCTAAAGCAGCAGCAGAAGCAGCTTACCACCCGAATAGCGCAACTCAGCGACGTCCAGAAGCAGATGGCGGAAGTGCGTTCAGCGCTAACGAAGCTACAGGCTGCCGACCAGTCTGTCGTTCAGCGCTAAGGCAGACTGCATCTGATTAATATGGGAATCAAAGAAAAATTTGCTACTCCCACTCGATGGTTGCGGGCGGCTTTCCCGAGATGTCATAGACGACCCGCGAAATGCCTGCGATCTCATTGACGATCCGCCGCGAAACGAGCTCGAGAAACTCGTAGGGCAAGCGCGCCCAGTGCGCCGTCATGAAGTCCACCGTCTCGACCGCGCGCAGCGCGATCACGAAATCGTAGCGACGCCCGTCTCCCATGACGCCGACGGAGCGTACCGGCAGAAACACGGCAAACGCCTGACTCGTGCGGTCATATAGATCGTGGTGGCGCAGCTCCTCCATGAAGATCGCATCGGCACCGCGCACGAGGTCCAAATACTCCTTGCGCACCTCGCCCAGCACGCGCACGGCGAGCCCCGGTCCCGGAAACGGATGACGATGGACCATCGCGCGCGGCAACCCGAGCTCAACACCGAGTGCGCGCACCTCGTCCTTGAAGAGCTCGCGCAGCGGCTCGATGAGCTGCAAGCGCATGCGCTCCGGCAGGCCCCCCACGTTGTGGTGCGATTTGATGACATGCGCCTTGCCGGTGCTGCCGCCCGCGGACTCGATGACATCCGGGTAGATCGTGCCCTGCGCCAGAAATTGCACGCCAGATATCTTATGGGCCTCGTCCTCGAACACTTCGATGAAGAGCCGCCCGATGATCTTGCGCTTTTCCTCAGGATCGGTGACGCCTGCCAACGCCGCCAAGAAGCGCGCTTCGGCATCCACGCGCACGACGTGCACACCCAGATGATCGGCGAAGGTACGCATGACCGCGTCGCTCTCGCCCAGACGCAACAGACCATGATCAACAAACACGCACACCAGCTGTGCGCCGATGGCCCGGTGCAGGAGCGCTGCGACCACGGCAGAGTCGACGCCACCGGAAAGGCCCAACAGGACTCTGCCCTCGCCCACTTGAGCGCGCACGCGCCGCAGCGCATCCTCGATGATGTTGCCGACACTCCACAGCGCATCGCAGCCGCAGATCTCGCGTACGAAACGCTCGATAAGCCTTGCGCCCTGGCGCGTATGCGTCACTTCCGGGTGGAATTGCACACCGTAAAACCTGCGCTTTTCATCCACCATCGACGCAATCGGAATGGACTCGGTGAATGCCACGACGCTGAAGCCTTCAGGAACGGCGGTGACGTGGTCACCGTGGCTCATCCATACCTCGAGCACGGCGTTACCGTCGCCATTGACTCGATCCTGCAGTTGCTCAAGGAGACGGCTCTTGCCCGACACCGTCACCTCGGCATAACCAAACTCACGCTCGGCGGAGGGCGTGATGCGGCCGCCCAACTGATTTGCCATGGTCTGCATGCCGTAGCAGATGCCAAGCACGGGGACACCCAGCGCGTACACGGCGGCGGGCGCGCGCGGCGGCTCGGCGTCCGTGACGGACTCGGGACCGCCGGATAGGATTACGCCGCGCGGCGCAAACGCCCGCACCTCCGCGTCGCTGAGGTCCCAGGGACGAATCTCGCAGTACGCACCGCATTCGCGCACGCGTCGCGCGATGAGTTGCGTGTACTGCGCACCGAAGTCGAGGATCAGTATCCGATCAGCATGGATGTCGGGAGCGCCCGTCATGACACCCGGTAGTTCGGCGCTTCCTTGGTGATGCTGACGTCGTGCACGTGACTCTCGCGCACGCCGGCGTTGGTGATGCGCACGAAGTGGGGCCGCGTGCGCAGTTCCGATATATTGCGGCTGCCGGTATAGCCCATCGCCGCGCGCAATCCGCCGGCGAGCTGCTGCAGGATGGTCACGACGCTGCCCTTGTAGGGCACGCGCCCCTCGACGCCCTCGGGCACGAGCTTTTCAAGTTCGGTCGAGGTGTCCTGAAAATACCGGTCAGCGGAGCCGAAGCGTTCCGCCATCGCGCCCAGCGAACCCATGCCGCGATAGGATTTATAGGACGCGCCTTGGTAGAGCTCCACCTCGCCGGGGGATTCTTCGGTGCCGGCGAACAGCGATCCGATCATCACGGCGTGTGCCCCCGCGGCAATCGCTTTCGCGACGTCTCCGGAGTAGCGGATCCCGCCGTCGGATATGACCGGCACGTCCGCATCGCGCAGCGCCGCTGCGATATTCGCGACCGCGGAGATCTGCGGCACACCCACTCCCGCGACGACCCGTGTCGTGCAGATGGAGCCTGGACCGATGCCAACCTTGACGGCATCCGCACCGGCGTCAATCAACGCGCGCGCCGCATCGGCAGTGGCGATGTTGCCGGCGATGACCTGCTGCTCGGGCCAGCGGCTCTTGACGCGCGCGACCATGTCAAGCACGCCGCGCGAATGCCCGTGAGCCGTATCAATCACCACCACATCAACCCCCGCCTCGCGCAGCGCGGCGACGCGATCAAGCGTATCGGCCGTGGTGCCGACGGCGGCGCCGACGCGCAGGCGCCCGCGCTCATCCTTGCAGGCGCGCGGAAACTCCGTGGCTTTTTGAAAGTCCTTCACGGTGATCATGCCCACGAGCTCGTGCTCGCCATTGATGACCAGCACCTTCTCGATGCGGTGGCGGTGCAGGAGGCCGAGCACCTCGGCCTTGGGCGCGTTCTCGCGCACCGTGACAAGATGCTCCTGCGGAGTCATCACCGAGGAAACCGGCGCGTCGAGCTTCTCCTCAAAGCGCAGGTCGCGGTGCGTGACGATGCCGACCACTTTCCTGCCGACCACCACCGGCACGCCCGAGATCCCGCGGCTCCTTGTAAGCTCGAGCACCTGACGGATCGACATGTCGGGTGCCACGGTGATCGGATCTTTGATGACGCCGCTTTCGAACTTTTTGACGCGCCCGACCTCGAGCGCCTGCGCCTCGATCGACAGGCTCTTGTGCACGATGCCCATGCCGCCTTCCTGGGCGATGGTGATCGCAAGACGCGCCTCCGTCACCGTATCCATGGCGGCGGAGAGAAGCGGAACATTGAGGCGGATGCGGCGCGTGACCGCCGTGGACAGGTCGACCTCGCGCGGAAGAACTTCCGAGTAGGCCGGAACTAAGAGAACATCATCGAAGGTCAGAGCTTCTTCGAGGATACGCATGGATGCCGCGGGGAGCCCATAAGGCTCTGGGTAAACCGCCTATTGTACGCACCTCGTCCGCTAGCGTAAACCGCGTGCGAGAGGAAGTCTGGTCTTGCGCCGCGCCGTAGCGCCCTTCTTGGTAACACGCTTGCCCTTCTTCTTGGGGCGCAGGGCCGTACGCGCCTTGCCGCCCCTCACCGTGCCGCTGCGTCCCAGCGCCACGGTCGCGGGGTCTCGGCCATCGGGTAGCAAGTCGCCTTTGTGAGGCTTGCCGACAGCCGAATCAACGATGAATTCTGCAAGCGAATCGAGCTCGCGTGCGTATTTGCTTGGGCGCTTGGGCATAGCGATCCGAGTATCGCACTTCACGGCGGCTACGCAAATTTCGGCTTGTCCAAACTGACCCACTACCCTATGTTCGCGCGCATGAGCATTGCTCCGCCAAGCTCCGATGGGCCTCTTTGCAAGGTCTACACGATCTCGCAGCTGAACGCTGAAGTGCGCCTGCTCCTCGAGCGCGGCCTCGGCGTCGTCTGGGTCGAAGGCGAGCTGTCGAATCTCTCGCAGCCATCTTCCGGCCACTGGTACTTCTCGCTCAAGGATCGCAATGCGCAGATTCGCTGCGCGATGTTCCGGCAGCGCAATATCGCGGTGGGATTCGCGCCGCGCGCCGGCCAGCATGTGCTCGCTCGCGGCCGCGTCAGCGTGTACGAGGCGCGCGGCGACTATCAGCTGATCGTCGAGCACCTGGAAGAGGCGGGTGTGGGCGCCCTCAGACGCGAGTTCGAAAAGCTCAAGGTTAAGCTTGCTGCTGAGGGACTCTTCGCTCTCGAGCACAAACGACCCCTGCCCGTGTTTCCGCAGCGGATCGGCGTCGTCACTTCACCGACAGCGGCGGCGCTGCGCGACATCCTGCATGTGCTGGCGCGACGCTTCGCACCCGCGAGTGTGCTCATCTATCCGACGCCCGTGCAGGGTGCGGCGGCGGCGCCGGGGATCGTCGCTGCGCTCGAGCTCGCCTCGAGCCGCGCCGAATGCGATGTGCTCATCCTGGCGCGCGGCGGAGGTTCGCTCGAGGACCTGTGGGCCTTCAATGACGAGCGCGTTGCCCGTGCCATCCGTGCGTGCGCCGTGCCTGTGGTCACGGGCATCGGCCACGAGATCGACTTCACCATCGCGGATTTTGCCGCCGATGCGCGCGCTCCCACTCCGTCCGCGGCTGCGGAGAGCGTGGTGCCCGACCGGCACACCTGGGTCGCGGCGCTTGCGCGGTCGGCCCATCGGCTGGAGGCGGCGGTGCGCCGCGAATTGCGCGGCGCGGTAAGCCGTCTTGATACCACCCTGCAGCGTCTGTCGCTGGCACACCCGGGCGTGCGGCTCGCCCAGCAACAGCAGCGCCTCGATGAGCTCGAGCAGCGCATCGCCCACGCGCTCGCGGCGCAACTGCACCACAAGCGCGGTCGCCTCGCAGATGTGTTCGCCCGCCTGGTGCGCCATTCTCCGGACCGGCTCGTGCGCGACCTGCGCGTGCGCCATGAACTCTTCGCCGGGCGCCTGCGACATGCGCTTCTGGCATGTCTGGCGCGCGCCGAGCATCGCCTGAGTCTTGCGTCGCGCACGCTGGATACGGTCAGCCCCCTCGCCACTCTCGCGCGCGGCTTCGCGATCATCACGCGGCCCGCGGACGGCGCGCTCATCGGGGATGCCGCGCGCGTCAACATCGGCGATGAGATCGAAGCGCGGCTCGATCGCGGACGTCTGCGCGCGCGCGTGCTCGGCAAAGGGTGAGCGCGTGAGAGAACTGCGCCTGCGCGCGCGCGCTGTCGCGGCGCTGCCCCTCGTTTGCCTCTGGCGGCTCGGCGTCGCGGCGCCGGAGCTGCCGCAGATGAGCGTCGTGCCGGGCGGAGTACTCAGCGTGCACCTCGATGCGCCTGAGACTCCCATGCCCATCGTGACATACGACGGCAATCGGGCTCTGGTGCTCAAAGTTGCAGAGGGCTGGCTTGCCATTGTCGGCCTGCCGCTCGCCGCGGTGCCCGGAACCGCGAGCATTCTCGTACACAGCGGCGATGCGCCCGAAGAGCGCATCCAATTTCAGATCACGCCCAAGGAGTATGCGACACAGTCGCTGAAGGTCGCGCCGGGCAAAGTCAATCTCTCCAAGAAGGATCTGGCGAGAAGCGCGCGCGAGCACGCGCGCGTCGCCGCGGCATTTGCCACCTTCACTGAGGTTGCACCGGCGACGCTGCGGCTGCTGCAGCCTGTACCCGGCGTGCGCTCGAGCTCCTTTGGTTTACGACGCATTTTCAATAATGAGCCGCGCAACCCGCACACCGGCATGGACATCGCGGCGCCCACCGGCACTACGGTGCGCGCCGCCGCGGACGGCCAGGTGCTCGAAACCGGCAATCTGTTCTTCACCGGCAATACCATCATCCTGGATCACGGTGAGGGGTTCATGACTTTGTACGCGCACCTGAGCGCGATCGACGTCGCGCCGGGCGCGCACGTGAAGATGGGCCAGGTGATCGGCAAGGTGGGCGCGACCGGGCGCGTCACCGGTCCGCACCTGCACTGGGCCGTGGTGCTCAACCAAGTCGACGTTGATCCGGCGCTGTTTCTCGCGCCCGAACCGTAGAGACAGTCGCGCCGCTAGCGCTGCGAGCGGCGCTTGCGCCGCTCGTAGGGGTTGTCGTCAGTGCGAAACTCGACCGCAACGGGCGTTGCATAGAGATCGAAAGTCTTGCGAAAGACATTCGCCAGATAGCGGCGGTACGCCTCCGGCACGGAGGTCGTCTGATTACCGTGCACGATGATACGCGGTGGATTCTTGCCGCCCTGGTGGGCGTAGCGCAGCTTGATGCGCCGTCCGCGAACGAGCGGCGGCTGATGCGCCTCGAGCGCCTGCTCGAGCGCCCGCGTCAGATGCGGTGTCGTCATCTCGCGAAAGGCCGCATCGTGGGCGCGCACCGTGGCGCGCACGAGCTCGCCCACTCCCGTGCCGTGGCGCGCGGAGATGAAAAGTTTCGGCGCGAACTGCACGAAATCGAGCTTCAGATCGAGCTGGCGGCGGATCTGCGTGCGCTGGTCTTCCTCGATGCCGTCCCATTTATTGACGGCGATGATGAGCGCCCGCCCGCGCTCGAGCGCAATCCCGAGGACGCTCGCGTCCTGCTCGGCGATGGCATCGTGGGCGTCGAGGACGAGGATGACGACGTGTGCATCCTCGATCGCCTGCAGCGTCTTGGCAACGCTCACGCGCTCGACGACATCGTCAACTTTGGAGCGGCGCCGCATGCCTGCCGTGTCGATGAGCACGAAATCGCGCTCGTCCTTGCGAAACGGCACGAGGATGCTGTCGCGCGTGGTGCCGGGGCTCTCGCTGGCAATCACGCGCTCATCGCCCAGCAGGCGATTGACCAGCGTCGACTTGCCGACATTGGGCCGCCCGATGATGGCGACGCGGATGGCGTCGGTGAATTCGGCGCGCTCGGGGCTCGCATCAAGCCCGGCCAGCACCTGTTCGATGAGCTCATCGCACCCTTGATCGTGACTGGCGGAGATCGCAATGGCCTCACCCATGCCGAGCGCGTGGAAATCGGCGGCGGCGACGCCCGGATCCAGGCCCTCCGCCTTGTTGATCGCCAAAAAGACAGGCTTGCCCGCGCGATGCAGCTCCCGCGCCACGAACAAATCCTGCGCCGTAAGGCCGGCACGCGCATCGGCCAGCAGCACCAGGCGATCCGCTTCCTCCACCGCGCGCTCGGTCTGGATACGCATCTGCGCCTCGATGCCGACGGGATTCTCGATGAGGCCGCCCGTATCGATAACCACGTAGCTGCGACCGCCCGCGCGGCCGTAGCCGTACTGACGGTCGCGCGTGACGCCGGGCACATCCGCCACGATCGCATCGCGCGTGCCGGTCAGTGCATTGAAGAGCGTTGACTTGCCGACATTAGGACGACCGACGATGGCAACGACCGGCAGCAAAGTCCCTCACTGACCGGTCGCGGTATCGTTGCCCGGCGGCGCCTGCGGTGCGGCGGGCTCGGCAGGCGCAGCGGCCGGTGGTGCAGTCGCAGGAAGAGCCGGTGGTGCAGTCGCAGGCGCCGCCGCCGGCGCCGCCGCGGGATGCTTGGCGTGCCCGGCGAGCGGCGTCACGCGAAACGCGTTAATGCGGCCGCGATCATTGATGACGAGGACAAGATTCCCCGCCACCACCGGCGCATTGCTGATGCGGAACTTCCCGGCGGAAACGCGCGCGACGAGCGCGCCGCTTGATTTGTCGAGCCAGTGCACATAGCCCTGATAGTCCGCCAGCACCACGGCGTTATCCGACACCGCCGGCCCGGAGAGCCCGCGATGCAGGAGCGCCTTCTGCTGCCAAACCTGCGCACCCGTGCGCCGCGTCAGCGCAGTGATTTCCCCGTCGGCGCTTGCCATGTAGACATTGTCATCGTCGATGCCGAGGCTGCGATAGCTCGAGGCGTCGTGCGACCACCACACCTGTCCCGTGTCGAGCGCGAGCATGGCGACCTTGCCCTGGAAGCCGACAACGAACACGTCCTCACCGGACACGCGCACCGCCGAATCGATATCGACCAGACGCTCAAGCTCCGTGCGTCCGTGCGGCGGCGCCACCGGCGTTTCCCACGCAATCGTGCCGTCAATGGAGTTGACGGCCACCACCTTGCCGTTGTCGAAGCCGCATATCGCCATATCGCCCGCGATGGTGGGGCGTGCGACGCCGCGCAATGACAGCCGCGGCACGGCCTGCTCCTGCTGCCACAGCTCCTTGCCGTCCGCAAGCGCAAGGCCGCGCAGCTTGCCGTCGGCCGTTCTCACCACGACTGCGCGTGGGCCGATGGCGGGGGCTGAGAGGATCTCGCCATTCACAAGCACCCGCCAGCGCACCTTGCCGGTTGCGGCTGCAAGCGCAATCACGTCGCCGTCGCTCGAGCCGACGACGACGAGGTCCGCCCCCACGGCCGTCGCACCGCCGAGCGGCGCCTTGGTCTTGGTACGCCAAATTTGATGGCCGGAGGCAAGCTGGAACGCCGCGACGTCGCCTTTGCGGCCCGCTGCGTACACGCGGTCGCCGTCCACCGTCAGCGCCAGCCCGAGCCGCAGCGGCACTTTGGCGCCACCGACGTCATCGCCCCACACGTGCTCGACGTGCAAGGTGGTCTCCTGCAGGTTAACAAGTTTCGCAGGCTTATCAGGATCCTTGTCCTTCGAGGAACACGCGGCAAGCGCGGCGAGGCAGGCAATGAGAATAATACGGCGCATTGACTATTTTGCCTTGGTGGCGGGGTGCGTCGCAGGCTCATCTGCGACGAGATCGCCGATCTTCAAATCGAGCCGCTCCGGATCCAAGGAGCCGGTGGCATCTTCCGCACGCGCGGCGCGGTATTCTTTGAGCGCCGACGCGAAGTCCCTTTTTGCCTCGAAGGCATCGCCGCGCACTTCGTGATAGCGCGCCGCAAAACTGCCCGGGTCAACCGCGGCAAGCGTGGCGAGGGCGGCGTCGGGTGCATTCTGCGCGATCTGCACCCGCGCGAGGCGCTCGCGCGCGACGAGCGCGAGCGCGTGATCGGGAGTTCTGTCCATGACGCTCTTCAAGCTAGCCGCGGCCTTGTCGAGCTCGCCTGAGTCGACAAACGCGCGCGCTGCGATGAGATTCGCCTCATCCAGATACGGGGATTTGGGCTGCTGGCGCTGCAGAGTCTCTATCATCGCTACGGCCCGCGCAGTTTCGCGCCGTCCGAAGGCCTCTGCGATCTGGCGCGACTGCGCGCTCGCCTGACTTGCAAGCCCGTCAGCGCGTGCCTGCCACCAATGCCAGCCGGCGAGCAGCAGCGCGCCCCCGGCGATCCCGGCGGCGATCCACGGGCCGTTGGTCTTGAGCTGCGTTTTGAGCCATTCCCATTGTTCTTTTTCAGACAGATAATCGTCCACTCAGCCTCCTTAAGGACACTCTAGCCGCCGCCCGTGCGGCTCGTCAGCCGCACTAGGAGCTCTTCCACTTTTGATGCCAGCTCGAATCGCGGGCACTCCGTCTGACCTGTCTCGTGGCGCAAAGGTTTCATGGCGATGACGCCGCGCCCCATCTCCTCATCGCCACAAATCAGCGCGAGCGCCGCGCCGCTCTTATCCGCGCGGCGAAACTGCGCCTTGAAATTGCCACCGCCCAGATTGAACTCGAATCTGCGGTGCGGCAGTGCGTCGCGCAGCTCTTCGGTCAGTTGAATGGCGGCGCCGCAGCCCGCCGCACTATTTACGATGACGTACACATCCGGTGGCGCCGCGGCCGGTACGCGTGCCGCCTGCACCAAAAGCTCGACCACCCGTTCGATGCCGAGCGCAAACCCCACCGCCGGCGTCGCCTCGCCGCCCAACTGGGCAATGAGGCCGTCGTAGCGTCCGCCCGAGCACACCGCATCCTGCGCCCCGAGCGCATCCGTGATCCACTCAAAGACGGTGCGCGAATAATAGTCGAGCCCGCGCACCAGGCGCGGATTCACGCGATAAGCAATGCCGATGCCATCGAGCGCGGCGGTGAGCGCCGTGAAGTGCGCACGCGAGGGCTCATCGAGGTGGTCGCTCAGCAGGGGTGCGCCGGCAATGACCTCGGCCATCTGCGGATTCTTGCTGTCAAGAATGCGCAGCGGATTGCCGTGGAGGCGGCGGCGGCTGTCCGCGTCGAGCGCGCGCTCGTGGCGACGGAAATAGGCGACCAGGATGTCGCGGTACTCACGGCGCGCCTCGGGCGTGCCGAGCGAGTTGATCTCCAGGCGCACGCCGGACAGTTGAAGTCTGCGCCACAGGCGCGCGCTAAGCGCGATGAGCTCGGCGTCGGCGTCGGGACCTGCAAATCCGATGGCTTCGACGTCGAGCTGATAGAACTGCCGATAGCGTCCCTTCTGCGGGCGTTCATGGCGAAACATGGGACCGATGCACCAGAGCCGGTGGCGTGCGCCGCGCAACAGGCCGTTTGAGATCGCGGCGCGCACGATGCCCGCCGTTGCCTCGGGCCGCAGGGTGAGGCTCTCGCCGCCCTGATCGGTGAAGGTATACATCTCCTTCTCAACGACATCGGTGAACTCACCGATCGCGCGCTTGAAGAGCTCGGTGTGCTCGAGGAGCGGGACGCGGATCTCTTCATAGCCATAGGAGCTCGTCACTTCGCGCGCGCATGCCTCGAGGTGCTGCCACGCACGGATGTCCGCGGGCAGCACGTCGTTCATTCCACGAATGGCCTGGATCTGCTGCGCCACGCCTCAACCTTTTCTCAAAACCCACCACACGACCCCGAGCAGCACCAAACCGATCAACGCAAAGAGTGCAGGCACGGCGAAGCGGCGCACATCCGCGAGCGGATCGGTGTTCGGGGGCCGCGGCAGATCCGGCAGTAAGGTGCGCGCCGTCTCGTTATACAGTGCCACGAGCTCATCGCTCTGCTCGCCGACAAGGTCGCTGTAGCGGCGGATGTGCCCGCGCGTGAAGACCGGTGCGCCGAAAATTTCGAAGTCCTCCGCCTCGAGCGCCACCACGCTTTTAGGATCGACGTGCAGTTTCTCCGCGGCCTGCGGCAGGGTCAGGCCGATGCGCTCGCGCGCCGCGCGCAACCGCGCGCCGATGCCACTCTGGCGAGCGCCGGGGACATCAGGTGTCATAGTGCGCTAGGAGCCGGGGTTGGAGTTGAGATCGGCGAGCGCGCGCGTCTGATCCGAGGTCGGGAAATCCATGCGCAGCGCACGTGCATAGTGCTCGGCGGCGACGCGGTCGCCCATTGCGCGCGCGACGCGCACGCCCAGGAGCAGAAGGTCAGGCGTCGCCTCGAATCTGTCGGTGTATTGGGTAATCGCCGCGCGCGCATCGTTCAGATGCCCGCGCTCGAATTCCAGATCCGCCACCTGATAGGCGGCCTCACCGAAATTGGGTTTGACGGTGAGCGCCTTCAACAGGTACTGCTTCGCCTCGTCGTCGCGGTGCGCCGCGCGCAGGCACACGCCGATGTTGGTGTAGGCCGCCTCCGGAGTGCGATACAGCGGATTCTTCGCCGCCTGGAGGAAAAACTTGACGCCCTCCTCGGTACGCGATGACCTGCAAAGGAACACGGCGTAGTTGTTGGCGACCTCGGGATCATTTGGGCCATAGCGCAAGGCCGTGCGGTACTCATCATCCGCGCGCTTCATGTCGCCGAATCGTTCGTACATTAGCCCGAGTGCGCTGTGTACCTTGGGACTGCGCGGATTTTCGCTTTCCGCCCGCTCGAGTTTCTCTTTCGCAACGGAAAGATCGCCTTTTTGCAAATACCCGAGCCCGAGCTGCACGTTGTAGCCGGCCGCCTCGTCATTGGTGCTCTGCGGATGCGGCACCGAACTGCAGGCGCCGAGCATGGCAAGCAGCGCAGCCGTGGCGATCAGGGCGCGAGCCGGGAAGGCATTCATGGCAGCACCGCTACGTTCATGTGTTTGTTTCCCAAGCGCGCGGTCGTGCGGTCGATCACGCGGCCGGCCAGTTGTCCGCAGGCGGCGTCGATGTCATCGCCGCGTGTGCGCCGGATGGTCGCGAGCACGCCGCGCCCGACGAGCTCATCGCGAAAGCGCTCGATGACCGGCGGCGCGGAGCGCCGATAGTGCGTGCCGGGAAAGGGATTGAACGGAATGAGGTTGACCTTCGCCGGGTGGCCCTGCAGGAGTGCGGCGAGCGCGCGAGCCTGACTCACCGAATCATTGACGCCCGCGAGCACGACGTATTCGAAGGTGACGCTGCGCCCGTTCTGTTCATCGATATAGTGCCAGCAGGCATCCAATAATTCGGCGATCGGATGCTTCTTGTTGATGGGCACAAGCTCGTTCCTGAGTTCATCATCCGGCGCATGCAGCGACACGGCGAGCGCGCAGTTGACCTCCTGCGCAAGCTTCCAGATCTGCGGCGCGAGCCCCGAGGTGGAGAGCGTCACGCGGCGCCGCGAGAGGTCAAATCCAAAGTCATCGAGAAAGATACGCAGCGCCGGCACGACGGCGCGGAAATTGGCGAGCGGCTCGCCCATGCCCATGAGCACAACATTCGTCACGATGCGCTCGCCCGGCAGGCCCGTCTGCGGGCCCTCTCCGAGCTCGCGCTTGGCGAGCCACACCTGACCCACGATCTCCGCCGTCGAGAGGTTGCGATTGAAGCCCTCCTGCCCGGTCGAGCAGAAGGAACAGTCGAGCGCGCAGCCCACCTGAGAGGAAATGCACAGCGTGCCGCGGTCATCCTCAGGGATGAACACCATCTCAATGGCCTGCGCGGCATCGGCCTTGAGGAGCCATTTCCTGGTGCCATCATCGGATGCCTGCACGCTCACGATGTCCGGGGTGCGCACTTCGGCGCGCTCACCCAACACCTTGCGAAAATCCTTGGCAAGGTCGGTCATCTCCTGGATGCGCCCCTCGCCTCTCTTGTAGAGCCAGTGCATGAGCTGGCGCGCGCGAAAGGGCTTGCTCCCGAGCTCGAGGACCAGCGCCTCGAGGGATGCGCGCTCAAGACCGAGGAGATTCACTCGTTCGGGCGCACCTTGGAGCGTGGGTTGGGCGTTCAGCACGAGGTCAACCGCGCGGATAAACTTCGGTGGAGCGGAAGAAGAACGCAATTTCCTGCGCCGCGGTCTCCGCCGCGTCCGAACCATGCACCACGTTGCGCTCGATGCTCTCGGCAAGATCCGCGCGAATCGTGCCCTTGGCGGCCTTTTTGGGATCGGTCGCGCCCATGATTTCGCGGTTCTTGGCGATGGCGCCGTCGCCTGCGAGCACCTGGACCACGACGGGCCCGGAGGTCATGTAGCGCACCAGATCCGCATAGAAGGGCCGCTCCTTGTGCACGGCATAAAACGCACGCGCCTCGCGCTCATCAAGCTGCGTCATGCGCGCGGCGATCAATTTGAGCCCTGCCGCCTCAAAGCGCCGGCAGACCTCTCCGATGAGATTGCGGGCGACTCCGTCAGGCTTGACTATGGAAAGCGTGCGCTCGAGCGGCATTCGATGACCCTTCGCGGAAAATATCGTGAAACCCCTATCAAATGCCGGAGCGCCTGGGCACGCGGCACGGCGCGTGAGTCTACTCCGCAGGAGACGCCCGGCAAAATAAGCCGGGGCGGCAATTTAGACGGAGAAGCTCTCCCCGCAGCCGCATTCGCCCTTCACGTTGGGGTTCTTGAAGCGAAAAGCCTCATTAAGCCCTTGCTTCACGAAGTCAATGACCGTGCCGTCGATGAGCGAAAGGCTCACAGGATCGACAAACACCTTCACGCCGCGATCTTCGAACACGACGTCATCCGGTAGCGCCGCATCGGCATAATTGATGACATAGGCGAAGCCCGAACAACCGGTCTTGCGGACGCCCAGACGCAGGCCGACACCAGCCCCACGAGCGAATAAGAAGCTCTGCACTCGATGTGCTGCGGATTCGGTAAGCGATATCGCCATCGTGTTCGGAAAAGTCTCCGTTTCACCATTCTACGCTGAGCGACGGTCTCAATATAAGACACGCTTGCAACGCATCTTCGACCACGAGCAGCCGGCCAAGTTTCTCCACCGGCACATCGAGCGCCTGGGCCCACTCGGCGGGCTTGCCCAGGCCGAGTCCGGATACCGCGCGGCCCGGTAGCCGCCCGGTAAGCCAGGCTGCCACTGCCAGAGTATGGGGGCAGGCTCGGGCCTGGAAACGTGCATCTTTCACAACGTCGCCTTCGATGTGCAGGTAAAAGCACACCCAGACCTCCCCGTCCGCCCCCCCGGCCTCGCCCCGTAGAACCCCGGGTCCGGCGGGCAGTTGACCGGCTCCCGGCAGCTCGCCGAAGAGCTGCCGTGCCAGAGGGCTTAATATGTCAAACTCAACCATGCCGCCATCGGTGGGTAAAATGCCTGCATCAGGCGTGATCTTCGTCGAAAATGCACCTGGTGCTGCCGCCCTCAGGCGCAGCACCTCCCGGGTCACGGCGTGGATGGTCCGATCGATGTCCGACTCCGTGGTGCCGCGCCCGAGGCTCAAGCGCAGCGTGCTTTGCGCAAGCGCGCTGCTGCGACCGAGCGCGCGCATCACATAGGAGGGCTCGCCAGTGGCCGAACTGCAGGCGGAGCCGGTCGCGAGTGCAAGCTCCGTGAGACCAGTCACGAGGCTCTCCCCGTCCAGGCCCTCGAAAGACACCGACAGAATGTCCGGAATTCGCATCGCTGCGGCGCCATTCAGGTGCACACCCTCCAGGCGCGCAAGCCCGCTCCAGAGCCGATCGCGCAGGCGCGTAAGGCGCGCGGGCTCGCCGTGGCGCTTGCGGGCAAGCGTGCAGGCGAGAGCGAACCCGACCATCTGATGCGTGGGCAGCGTACCGGGTCGCAGACCGCGCTCCTGGCCGCCGCCGAAAGTCAGCGGACGCAAGCGCGCACGACTTCCCGCACGCACGTAGAGCGCGCCGATTCCCTTGGGCCCATAGAGCTTGTGCGCCGTGAAGCTCAGGAAAGCAACGGGCAAAGCCCGCACGTCGACGGCGAGCCTGCCCGCCGACTGCGCGGCGTCGGTGTGCAGCAGGACGCCGTGCTCGGCGCACAGAGCGCCGAATGCCGCGATGTCCGATACGACGCCGATCTCGTTGTTGACCTGCATCAGGCTGACGAGCACGGTGTCGGCCCGCAGCGCGGCGGCCAGCGCCTCCGGCGCGATCCGTCCGCTGCGATCCGGCGCAAGATACGTGACCGCAAAGCCCTCCTTTTCCAGGTGCCGGCACGGATCGAGCACCGCGCGGTGCTCGATGCGCGAGGTCACGATGTGGCGGCCGCGGTCGGCACCGGCGCGTGCTGCGCCCAGAATCGCAAGGTTGTTGGACTCCGTCGCGCCGGAGGTAAAAATGATTTCGGAAGGCTCCGCGCCGATCAGTGCCGCGACTTCGTCGCGCGCGCGCTCGACGCGCGCCTGCGCCCGTCGCCCCATTCCATGGGTGCTCGATGCGGGGTTGGCAAAATCGCCGTCCTCACTCAGGCATTCGCTCATGGCCTGGGCGACGAGCGGATCAACCGGCGTCGTCGCCGCATAGTCGAGATAAATGGGCGCCGCCGCCTTCATGAGCGCCGGGCCCCGGCCGGACGGCGGCGCTTCTGCACGGCGGTCAAAAACCCGCGCAGGATGTTGACCTCGTTCTTGTCCGGCTCGGCGCGCTGCAGGAGCCGCCTGAGGCGGGCCATGAGGTGCGTGCCGCTTTCGGTGCGATCGCGAAAGTCGACTTCCTCGAGCACTGCCGCCCAATGCTCATAGAGGAGCGCAAGTTCGGAAGCCGTTGCGAGCGGCACGGCGCGGGGTTCGGCGGCGGGGGCTCGGTCGCGCGCGCAGAAGAGTTCATAGGCCATGATCTGCACGGCCATCGCGAGATTGAGCGACAGATAGCTCTCGTGCGCGCGAATGCGGATCAAAAGGTGCGCGACCTCCAGGTCCTCGTTGGTGAGGCCCGTGCGCTCGGCGCCGAACAGGAGCGCCACGCTCGAGTGCGACGCCTCATGGATAAGCCGTGGTGCGGCCTCCCGCGCATCGATGATGCGGAAATTCTGATCGCGATGGCGCGAGGTCGTGGCGGCAATGAAGCCGCAGCCCTCAATGGCCTCTTCCAGCGTATCAACCGCGCGAGCTCTCGCGAGCACGTCGTCCGCGCCCGAGGCGCGCGCCACGGCATCCGGATGCGGAAAGAGCTTGGGCCGTACCAGCACGAGCTCCGTCAGCGCCATGTTCTTCATGGCGCGCGCGCAGGCGCCGATATTGCCCGGATGCGAGGGTTCAACAAGTACGATGCGGATCACCGAATGCTATCCTCGAGTGCATGCAGCCACTTCTCAACATTGCCGTACGCGCGGCGCGCCGCGCGGGCGAGATCATCGTTCGCAGCATGTCGCGCCTCGACAGCCTGCAGATCGCATCGAAGGGCCGCAACGACTTCGTCACGGAAGTCGACCATGCCGCCGAACGGGAGATTATCGCCGTCATCCACAAGGCGCATCCCAATCATGCCATTCTCGCCGAGGAAAGCGGCGCAAGCGGCGAGGACGATACGCTGTGGATCATCGATCCGCTCGATGGCACGACTAACTTCGTGCACGGCAACCCGGTCTTTTGCGTGTCCATCGCCTGCCAGCACAAGGGCAAGCTCGAGCACGCCGTCATCTACGACCCGCTGCGCCAGGAGCTCTTCACCGCCTCGAACGGCGGGGGGGCGCACCTGGATAACCGCCGCATGCGCGTGACCGCACAGCGCACGCTCGACGGCGCGCTCATCGCCACGGGCTTTCCCTACCGCGCCAATACGCGCTACATCGACTCCTACATGGCGATGCTGAAGACCGTGATGATGAAGTCCGCCGGCGTACGGCGCGCGGGCTCGGCGGCACTTGATCTGGCCTATGTTGCGGCCGGTCGGGTCGATGCCTTCTGGGAAATCGGCCTGTCGCCCTGGGATACGGCCGCCGGCACGCTCCTCATCCAAGAGGCGGGCGGGCGTGTCGGCACATTCACCGGGGAGGTCTACACGCAGAAAGGCAACATCGTCGCCGGCGCACCGCGCGTGTACACGGCCCTCCTCGCGGCGCTCGCGCGCCACGTGCCCAAGGACCTGCGCGAGGAGTGATGCGCGGTCTCTAGGCGGTCACGGGCTTGCCGAGCGGGCTGCGCTTGAAGCCGTACAGGTAGTACACAATCGCGCCGATCACGGTCCACACCCAGAAGCGTGCCTGCGCAATCCCGGGCAGGCTCACAAACAGATACCCGCACCCCAGAATTGCAAGAACGCCAACGACGTTGACGGCCGGGCAGCGAAACGGCCGGGGACGATCGGGCTGCGTTTGCCGCAGCACCACCACCGCGACACTAACGGCGATGAATGCGAACAGCGTGCCGGTGTTGGAGAGTTCCGCGATCGCCGAGACCGAGAACAATCCGGCGATCACGGCGACGATGAGGCCGGTGACGGCGGTCACGAGGTACGGGGTTTGAAAGCGCTTGTGCACGCGGCTGAAGACCTCCGGCAGCAGGCCGTCGCGCGACATCACAAAGAAAATGCGCGACTGTCCGAAGAGCATCATCAGCACGACTGTCGGCAGCGCGACCACTGCGGCCAGCGCAACAAGATTGCCGACGGTGGCAAAGCCCAGATGCCGCAGGATGTAGGCGAGTGGCTCCGTATTGCCCACGAGCTGCTGATAGGGGGTCGAGCCGATGGCGCCCGCGGCGACGAGCACATACAGGAGCGTACACACGCCAAGGGATCCCAGGATTCCGATCGGCACATTGCGATTGGGATTGCGCGTCTCCTCAGCCGCGGTCGCCACCGCGTCAAATCCCACGTAGGCGAAGAAGATGAGCGCCGCCGCCGCCATGACGCCCTTCGCCATGCCGTCGACCTCGTGGGATGCGAACCCGAACGGCATGAACGGCGTGAAATGCGCCCAGTCGATCTTGGGAATGACGATGAAAATGAAGGCGCCGAGCGCACAGAGCTTCACGACCACCAGGACAGAGGTGACTGTGGCGCTGGTGCGTGTGCCAATGATCAGGAGCGCTGTCACGATGAGCACCGAGCCCGCGGCGAGGATGTTGATCCCGCCGCCATGCACGGCAAACATGCCTGCTTTCAAGGAGAGCGGCATCGGCAGGCCGAGACTCTCCAGCAATCCTGCCATGTAGCCCGACCAGCCCACCGCCACCGCCGCCCCGGCAACTGTATATTCCAAAATCAGATTCCAGCCGACGATCCAGGCGACGAACTCGCCCATGACGGCATAAGAGTAGGTATAGGCGCTGCCACTGACGGGCACCATGGCCGACATCTCGGCATAGGCGAGCGCTGCGAACGCGCACACGACTCCTGCGATGACGAACGACAGCATGAGCCCGGGCCCGGCGCGCTCGGCGCCGACCGCGGTCAGAACGAAGATACCGGTGCCGATGACCGCACCGATGCCGAGCACGGTGAGCTGCAACGGCCCGAGCGAGCGTCGCAAGCCCTTCTTTTCGGCAAGCGCCATGCACTGTTCCACCGACTTTCTGCGCCAGTTCATGAGCGAACCCCACAAGCTTAGTTGCCGGGATTGTAGGGGCGGCAGGTCCGGCAAGCCAAGGTTATTAGTGCCCGCGGGCGCGGCGGCGCGCAAGATGCCTGCGCAGGCGGATATTGGTCATCTCCACGGCCACCGCGAATCCCATGGCGAAGTACAGGTAGCCCTTCGGAATCTCGAAATGCAGTCCCGAAGCGACGAGCGCGCAGCCGATCAGAATAAGGAAAGCGAGCGCCAGGATCTTGAGCGTCGGATAGCGCTCAATGAAGGCAGCCACGCGGCGCGCGAGCCACATCATGACGACGATGGCGATGATAATGGCGATCACCATGATGGCGAGTTGATTGGCGAGCGCCACGGCGGTGAAGACCGAATCGAGCGACAGCACGATGTCTATGAGCGCGATCTGGATGACGATGGCGACGAATTGCGCGTAGCGGCGTGCCGATCTGTCCGAGCGCGTGTGCTCGAGGGTGTGATGGATCTCGGTGACGCTTTTCGCGAGGAGAAATAGACCGCCCGCGAGGAGGATGAGATCCCGACCCGACAGCGGCAGGTCGGCCACCGTGACCCAGGGATGCGTGAGGCGCGTAATCCAAACGATGGAATACAGGAGCGCAATACGCGTCAGCATCGCGAGCAGCAGGCCCACGAAGCGCGCGCGCGCCTGACGCCGCGCCGGCAGGCGCCCCACGAGGAGCGCAATAAAGATCACATTGTCGATGCCGAGAACGATCTCGAGCGCCGTCAGGATGACGAGCGAGGTCCATGCTTGCGGATCGGTCAGGAGCGCCAGCATGACCTTCGGGTGTGATCGGTCCTACGGCAGGACGTCGGCCGCGGATTTCTTCAAGGTGGGGAAAACATGCTCAGAGGTGAGGCCGCAATCGAGCGCAATGGCGCTTGAAATGTAGATCGAGGAATAGGTGCCGGCGATGATGCCGATCATGAGCGCCTCGGAGAAGCCGCGCAGCACCGCCCCGCCCAGGAACAAGAGCGCGACCACGACGATCGCTGTCACGACCTTGGTCATGATGGTTCGCGACAGCGTCTGATTGATCGACTGGTCCAGAGCCAATGCAGAGGCCAGCCTGCGGTTGGCGTGGAAGCGCTCGCGGATACGATCGAAGACCACCACCGTGTCATTCAATGAATAGCCGATCACGGCGAGGATTGCCGCGACCACCGCCAGATCAAACGATGTCTGCGTGACGGAAAAGATGCCGAGCACGAGGATGGGATCGTGCAGCACCGCGAGGATCGCGCCCAATGACAGCCGCCAGGTGTTAAAGCGAAACGCGATGTAGATGAAGATGAGAAGCAGAGTGAATCCCAAAGCCATGACGGCGCTTTTCTTGAGCTCATTGCCCACCTGCGGACCCACGACATCGAGCCGCAGGATCTGCGCGCCCGGATCGATGGACTTCAGGATCTGATCGAGCTGCGCGCGGATGGCCGCACCGTTTTGCGCCGGCGATGGCGGCAGTCGAATGGCGATGTCGCGCGAGGAGCCGAAGTTCTGCACCTGCGGGTCGACGAATCCCGCCGTCTCGAGGTGCTGGCGGATGACATCGACGTTGGCCGTGCTGGGAAAGCCCGCCTCGACGCTCACGCCGCCGGTGAAATCGATGCCGAGATTGAGGCCGCGCGTCGCAAAGGAGGCGAAGGAGGCGAGCATCAGCACCACGGAAAGCCCGTACCACACCTTGCGTGTGGCCATGAAGGGAAACTGCGTCGGCTTTTTGAAAAATTCCACGTGCGTAACCTTCTAGATCGGAAGCGTCGTGAGCTTGCGTCGCCCGCCATACATGAGCGTGATGAGGGCTCGGCTGCCCATGAGGGAAGTGAACATGGAGGTCGCGATGCCGAGCGTGAGCACGATGGCGAAGCCTCGGATCGGGCCCGTGCCGAAGACCCACAGCACGATCCCGGCAATCAACGTCGTGATGTTGGAGTCGGCGATGGCGGAGAAGGCCTTCTCAAATCCCAAGCGTATGGCGGACTGCGGCGAGACGCCGGCGCGCAGCTCTTCTCGTATGCGCTCATAGATCAGCACGTTGGCATCCACCGCCATGCCCACCGTCAAAATGATGCCGGCGATACCCGGCAGCGAGAGCGAGGCGCGCATGATCGAGAGGAGCGCCGTCAGGAGCACGACATTCGACAGCAGCACGCCGTCGGCTACCAGGCCAAAGACGCGGTAGTAGAACGCCATGAATACGAACACGGCGAGCATGCCGATGATGAGGGCGCGCACGCCCTTTTCGATATTATCCTGGCCCAGACTCGGGCCCACGGCGCGCTCCTCGATGGGATCCAGGGGAGCGGCCAACTGTCCGGAGCGCAACAAAAGCGCAAGATCGCGTGCTTCGCTCGCGCCCAACCCCGTAATCTGAAATTGGTTACTGAATACGCCGCGGATGGTCGCAAGATTGATGACTTCCTCGTGCGTGACCTCGCGCGTCTCCTTCTTGCCGTTCACCGTCGTCGTCTCATGGCCGCGCTCGATGAAGACGACGCCCATGCGCCGGTCAACATTCGCGCGCGTCGTCTTCAGCATCTGATCCCCGCCCCGCGCATCAAGCTTCAACGACACGCCCGGGCCTTCCTGGGTTGCCGTGGTGCGCGCGTCCGTGAGCTCATCGCCCGTGACGATGATGTCGCGCTTCAGGAGCACCGGACGGCCGTCCTTCATCTTGTAGAGTTTCGAGCCGAGCGGCGCGCGGCCGCGCGCGGCTGCCTGCACGGCATTGTTCTGCATGTCCTCGAGGCGAAACTCCAAGGTGGCAACCTTGCCCAGGATGTCTTTCACTTCGGCTGAGTTCTGCACGCCGGGCAGCTGCACGTTGATGCGATCAAGGCCTTGGCGCTGCACGATGGGCTCGGACACCCCGAGCTCATTGACTCGATTACGCAGCGTCGTCAGGTTCTGCTGAATGGCATAGTCCTGGCGCTGGCGCATCTGCACCGCCGTCATCGTGGCCTGCACGGCGGGCCCGTTCGCCAGATTCACGATGTCAAGCTTCAGATCCGCGAGCGGTTTTGCGAGCGCCTTCCTCACGGCTTCCGCGTCCGCATGGGGCGCCAGCAGGACCTGCACGCCATTCGGCCGCGGGCTGTCGACGCTCACGGGCACGACGTCGGTGAAGGGCAGATTCGCCTGTGCGAGCGTGCGCCGGATGTCCTGCTCGTAGCCCTCGAGGAGCTGGTTCACCGCGCCATTGATATCCACCTGATAGAGAAGATACAGACCGCCGCGCAGATCAAGCCCGAGCGGCATGGGCCGCAGACCCAGCCGTCGCAGAATCTCCGGCGCCCGCGGGGCGAAGGACAGTGCCGTCAGGTACTCGGACGCGAAGTGGTCATTGACGGCATCGCGCGCCTTTAATTGCTCGGCGACGTTCGGGAAGCGGATCATGAGCCGCCCCGAGTCAATATAGGTCTTGGCGTAGCCGATCTTCTGATCGGTCAGGTACTTCTCAACCGTCTGCTGGGCGGCCGCATCGATGTTCGCGTGGTCCTTCCTCGCAAGCTGCAGGGCGGCGTCCTCGCCAAAGAAATTCGGCAGCGCGAAGAAGAGCGCGAGGATGAAAACGGATGCGACGAGAATGTATTTCCAGCGGGCGTACTCGAGCATGATCAGGCGCTTTTCAGGGTGCCCTTCGGCATGAGCGAAATAACCTGAAATCTTTGGACCTTGACCCGCACGCCGTCTGCGATCTCGAGGGTCACGAAAGTGTCGCCAACGTCGAGCACGCGCCCGAGAAGTCCCCCCGCCGTCACCACTTCATCGCCCTGCGCAAGCTTGGCAACCATTGCCTGGTGTTCCTTCGCCTTTCTTTGCTGCGGCCGGATCAGGAGAAAATAGAAGATGGCAATGAACACCACCATCATCAAAAGCGGCGCCAGCTGGCCGCCGCCGGTCATGCCGGTGCCCTGCGCCCAGGCGTCGGGAATGAGAGAATTCATGGCTGCACCTACCTTGAGGGGGCGGCATTATGCCACAGCATCCGCCGCCTCCCGGCGCTGTCCCAGGTAGCCGGCCGCGAAGCTCGAAAGACGCCGCTCGGCAACGGCCGCGCGCAGCGCACGCATGAGGGAAAGGTACACATGGAGGTTGTGGATGGTGTTCAGCCGCGCCCCCAGGATCTCCTTGCAGCGGTCAAGATGCCGCAGATACGAGCGCGAGAAGTTGCGGCACGTATAGCAGCTGCAGGTGGGGTCTATGGGTCCCAAGTCCATTTCGTGGCTGGCATTGCGGATATTGATGAAACCCGTGGGCGTAAAAAGGTGGCCGTTCCTCGCATGGCGGGTCGGGATCACGCAATCGAAGAGATCGATGCCGCGCTGCACTGCCGCCACGATGTCCTGCGGGCGTCCCACCCCCATGAGGTAGCGCGGCCGGTCGGCCGGCATCTGCGGGACGAGGGCTTCGAGCACCCGCAGGCGCTCCTCTTCCGGCTCCCCTACTGCAAGTCCGCCCACGGCAAGTCCCGCCCAGTCCTGTTGCAGCAGCGCTTCGAGGGAGGCTGTCCGCAAGCTCGCAAACATTCCGCCCTGCACAATGCCGAAGAGCCCGCCAGAAGGCTCATTTCGGTGGTAGTGCGCGTGGCTGCGCAGGGCCCAGCGCATCGAGCGCTCCATCGACAGCCGCGCCTCCTCCTCCGTGGCAGGAAACGGCGTGCAGTCATCAAGCGCCATGGCAATGTCGGAACGCAGGGCGAGCTGCATGTCCATCGAATCCTCGGGCGTCAGCCGCACTTCGACCCCATCCACCGGTGAGCGAAAGCGCACGCCTTCCTCAGTGATGGTGCGCAGGCTTGCGAGGCTGAAGACCTGGAATCCCCCCGAATCCGTCAGGATCGGATGCGCCCAGTGCATGAAGCGGTGCAGACCGCCGTGCAGGGCAATGACGGCGGTGCCGGGACGCAGCATGAGGTGAAAGGTGTTGCCGAGCACCATGTGGGCGCCAAGCTCGGTGAGCTCCTCAGGAGTCATCGCTTTCACGGTCCCGTAGGTCCCGATCGGCATGAAGGCGGGTGTGTCGACGCTGCCATGAGCAGTGGCGAGACGCCCAGTGCGTGCCGCACCGTCCGTCGCCAGAACTTCGAATGTCGGCCTCATCGCCCAACTCCCGCCTGCGGCGTCACGAACATGGCATCCCCATAGCTGAAAAATCGATACCCCGCCTTGATCGCGTGAGCATAGGCCGCGAGCGTGTGCTCGCGGCCGGCAAAGGCGCACACCAGCATAAGAAGAGTCGACTCCGAGACATGGAAGTTTGTGATGAGGGCATCGGTGACCCGGAATTTGAAGCCCGGGCGGATGAAAAGACGGGTCTCCCCTCTATAAGGCGCGAGCGGCTGTTCTGGACTTGCGCCGGATGCGGCCAGCGATGCGGATTCGAGCGCGCGAACGACTGTGGTCCCTACAGCTACCACTCGTCCGCCTGCTGCGCGCGTTCGGTTGAGAGCTTCACAGGTTTCCGCACTCACCTCCAGACGCTCCGCGTGCAGCGCCACTTCGTCCAGGTTCGCGGTTCGCACGGGCTGAAAGGTCCCCGCGCCCACGTGCAGCGTAATGAAGGCGCGCTTGACGCCGCGCTTATCCAACGCGGCAATCAGCTTGGGGTCGAAGTGCAGACTCGCCGTCGGTGCCGCTACCGCCCCTCTTTCGCGCGCAAATATGCTTTGGTAGCGCGCGCGGTCGCTCGTATCAGGGCTGCGCCTTATATAAGGAGGAAGAGGAACGTCGCCCCAGGTCTCGAAGAAGTCGAGCGCGGGAGCCGGGACCTCGACTCGCCACAGATCCTCGCATCTTTCAAGGAGGCACACTGCACCACCGGGGGTCACAATCTCAAGTCCCGTTCGCAGCGCTTTGCTTCCCTTCAGCTGCACGAGTGCCTGATTAGCCTCAAGCGCCCGCTCCAGAAGCATCTCCACGCGGCCGCCGGAGGCTTTCTTGCCAAAAAGGCGCGCGGCCACCACGCGCGTGTCATTGAAGATGAGAAGATCCCCCGCAATCAAGAGCTCGGGCAAATCACGGATCATCCGATCGCGGTACGCTCCGGTCCGTCCGTCGAGCGTCAAGAGGCGGCTCGCGGCGCGTTCCGCCAGTGGCGCCTGGGCCACCCGATCGGGCGGAATGACGTACGCGAAGTCACGAAGCTGCACGCGCACATGTTGCGGTAGAATCAAGATTAGAAAAAGCCCGAGTGGCGGAATTGGTAGACGCAGTGGACTCAGACTAGAGAACTTGAGCCCTCATTAAGAAATTTTTGAGGTGAAGCCCGTCAAAGTCGGTGAAGGCCCTGAACAGATGTTCGAGCTCACGCCGAGCCAAGCCCCTCAATGTGCAGGGGAAGGTGTAGAGAGCAGACGGCGGGCACCTAAAGCCGCGAGGCCAAGGTGAAGGCGTGCTCCAGATCACGAACTTCAGCGACAGCGCTGTGGGCGGCGAAAGCCGAAGTGATAAGAAAATCCACCGCCCTTAAAAGCGTGTCGGTTCGACTCCGACCTCGGGCACCACATACCCCCCCATACTGACATCGGTGCTTTCCGATCCCTTCGCTAGATAGCCGCCACCCGCGGGCACGACTTGCATACAGTACGTTCGTGACACTGCACGAACGCCGCGTAAATCCACGCTCTACTCTTCGCCCCGATGCCGGAGGGCCGCCGCATTGCGCGAATCACGTGCCGAGCGTGCAGCCGTGTGTCGAGGCTGATCCCGCAGTGCTTAGGAAGTTCGCGCGGGCCGCCGTTGTTCCGGGCGTTGCAATGCAAGGTAAGCGTTTCGATCCGGTGGGAGTGCTCACCGGCGACTGCGTCACGCAGTTCGTGAACTAGTTATTTCGCCGCGACCGTTGCAGCGCGAGCACTGCTGCTTGCAGCTCGCGAACCTGCGCCGCCTGAGCGTCGAGCCGCTCCGTGAACTGCTGCTTCTCGAGCTTAATCTCATTGAGAAGCATCGGCGCAAGTTCGTCATAGCGCACGCCGTCGATCCGGCCCGTCGTGGCATCGCGAACGACCAGCTCCGGGTACACCTTCGCCACCTCCTCTGCGATGAGCCCGTACTGGATCGGCTTGGCACCCGAGGCGTCTGCCTTCTTGTAGCGGAACTTGACTGGCCGCAGCTTCATTAGCCGCTCACTGGCGTCAGCAATCGGCTGGACGTCTTCCTTGTACCG
>Ga0302326_10006597_pt1 | contig 26004 bp, 19 predicted proteins | sample Palsa_T0_3_FD_202264 | JGI IMG/M metagenome (GOLD analysis project Ga0302326, IMG submission 202264) | Peat permafrost microbial communities from Stordalen Mire near Abisko, Sweden - Palsa_T0_3 | ecosystem: Environmental > Terrestrial > Soil > Palsa > Peat permafrost | place: Sweden: Abisko... | reverse complement strand
GCCGGCGGGCTGTCCGCGCCACAGCTCCAGCTGCTGGCGCACCCGATCCTCCTGGTTGTGCCGCTGTTCCTGCTTGTGCTGCTTGCGTGGGGCACCTACCGAGCCCGGCAAGCTGCAGACCCGATCACGTCACGGCTCGCGATCGCCGGTAGCGCCTGGTTCCTGGTCGCGCTGCTGCCCGTCCTGGATCAGCCGCTCAACCTCAACACCCGCAACGGTGACCGGCTCCTGCTGCTGCCAAGCGTCGGTCTCGCAATCGCGGCCGGGTCGCTGATCGGCAGGGCCAGCCGGCCGCTGCTCGGACGTACGCGCCAGTTCGCGGTCGGGGCCGTCTGCGTCGCCGTGGGCGGGCTCTGCGCGGTCAGCTGTGTGCTGAACGCGATCGACTGGCGCACCGCCGGCACTGAGTCGCGGCGCTTGCTGGCTGAAATCGACCGTCTGGCACCACCGGGCGCGCATCTGGTCGCCCTGTCAGTCCCTACCGACTACCGCGCCGCGCATCTCTATCCGGACGCGCTCGACGTCGCGGTGCAGGAGACAGGCCGCCCGGACGTCACGCTCAGCGCCTGCATACCGGTGCACGTACTGACTCTCCGTGCCGGCCAGGTCTCGTTCCGAGCGCTCGCGGGCGGCCTCTGGCTGGCTCGTACGACCTCCCGGGCGCCGTTCGACGTTCCGGTGCTCGGCAGCGCCGCGGCAGAGATCGCGGGCGGCTGCCGGTTCGCGGCCGCACGCGATCAGCCGAATGCAGTCCTAGGCACAGCCCTGACGGCGCTTGTCAAACCTTCCGCCGGGAGCGGCGGCAGGCAGGTGCTGATCTATTTCGACGGGCTCGACATGCGCCGAATTCCCTAGTGTCAGGTCCAACTCCGCCGTGGCGGCCGCGTGAGCGACGCAGCCACGGCGGTGTGGCTCAGAGTCCTGGTCCTAGAGCTTGGTTACGTTCGTAGCCTTGGGGCCCTTCTCGCCGGCCTCTGCTTCGTAGGAGACCTTCGCGCCTTCTGGCAGGTCCCGATAGCCGCTCGAGTTGATCGCCGAGTGATGGACGAAGAGGTCCTTCGTCCCATCGTCGGGGGTGATGAACCCAAACCCCTTGTCAGCGTTGAACCACTTAACTGTTCCGGTGGCCATTGTTGGTCCTCCGTGTCTGGTGCTGCGAACGCGGAGGAAGCTTGAGCAACGACTGCGCGGCGCTGGCACTGTGTCAGCCCGAGCCCAATGCCCGAACCGTGTGGCAGATTAACAGCATTCCGACCCCCGCGCAGGATTACCGCTGCGTGACGTGCTAATCGGGGTCGGTAACCTCGAGCGCGCCAAACCCCGGCAGTTGCCCGTCGACGAAGAAGACCTCCATCGTGATGTCCGGCTCTACGTGAGCTTGCGAGAGGAACGCGACGACCTTACAACCGGTCAGATCCTCGATCATCTGCTTGTAACGATCGGCCATCACGCGTTGGAAGTCCTCGCGCATTGCGATCACACGTTCGGGCTCGCCGCTGTCCATGATCGTCTTCTCGAGCGGAGTGAAACCACTTCCCCGCATCACGACGACGATGATGTCGTCGAGCGCGTAGGTCTTGGCCTTCATCGGTCCGCGCCCGTAGTGCTCGCGCAAGATCTTGACGATGCTCGTCGAGATTGCCGCGAGTAGCTGCCCGCCGGCAAGCGGCGGCTGCCCACTTTTCGCTGCCGATGCGCCCATCTCTACTGCTCCCGTGTCCGGCAAAGGCCTTGCCAGGCCCATCCGTCCTCGCGTTTGGATAACTCGACCTCGACCAGGGTCGCTCAGACCCCAGACGCCATCTTTCCAGGGAGCCTAGCGCGATGATCTGGCCAGGCAACTGTCTTGGCCCTCGTATAACCGTCTGCGGGCTCGGACGGACCGCCTCGATCGCGCTATCGTTGCCCTGGTCAGCGAGCCGCATTGAGCGGCCCGACCGGAGCGTGTCGCATGGGAAGGCGGCGTGGTAACGGAGCTATCAGTCGAACGTCCTTCGTCCCGCGACCACGCGGGCACGGCGGAGGCGGCCGCCCTCGCATTGGAAGCCGCGCTGGCGGTGCGCGCCCCCGGGATCCACTCGTCCACGCCGATGGTGCGACAACTCGCGCTCAAGGTCAGCCGGTACTTGGAACTCGACCCCGACGCCGAACGCCAGCTCGACCTGTCGGTGCGAGTCCGCGACATCGGCATGATCGCGCTCCCCGACAGCGTGGCGCTGGCGACCACGTCGCTGTCGCCCGCGGACTGGGAGCTCGTGAACCGGCACCCGGTAATCGGGGCGCAGCTGATCGAGGACCTCCCGTTCGTGGCCTTCGCGGCACCGATCGTACGGTCCCATCACGAGCGCTGGGACGGTGGCGGCTATCCCGACGGGCTCGCCGGCAGCGCGATTCCGCTGCTGAGCCGAGTGATCGCCACCTGCGACGCCTTCGTGTCGATGGCCAGCGACCGGCCACATCGGCGCGGGATGGGTGCAGAGACGGCGCTCGAGCACGTGTATCAGGAGCGTGGCGCACAGTTCGATCCCGCGATCGTCGATGCGCTGGTCGCGGTGCTGCGGCGAACGACTGCTCCACCGGCGGCGCCCCAGGTACCCGAACCTGAGGCGCAGAGCCGCAACTCGAGGCCTCGTGGCACGGGCGGCAAGCGGAGCGCTCTCGCTGCTGCGATCGAAGAGCTCGATCGGATCCCGGCCTTCGCGCCCGCGTGCGAGCGTGTGCTTGCAGCCACCGCAGCGGACGCCAGGATGGGCAGCGAGATCGTCGCGGCAGTCGAGAGCGATACCGGCCTGACGGTCGCGATTCTGCGTCGTGCTCAGGCCGTCTCGGCCCGTAAGCCGATCGCGAATGTCGCCGAAGCCGTGGCGGCGCTGAGCCCGGCGGAGATCGCTGACGCGATCAAGGCTCTGCCGCGCGCGGAGTTCCCCGGGCGAAGCTCGCAGCTCGAAATGCTGATGCACCACTGCCGCGTACACGCGCTCGCCGTTACACGCGCGGCTGACCGGATCGCGCACGAGGTGCACGCGGTCGGGCGAGACGACATTCTGGTCGCGGCGCTGCTGCACGATGTCGGCAAGCTCGTGCTCGGCCGTGCTCATCCGGACTATGCCGAGCAGATCGACGTGCGGAAGCTCACCCCCGAAAAACGTGTGCAACAGGAGCAGCGGAGCCTCGGCGCCGACCACGCAACCCTCGGTGGGCTGATGCTGAACCGGTGGGGGCTGCCGGACCGTCTGGCGAGCGCTGTGACGGCGCACCACAGCTCTGACGCCGAGAATCATGTCGCCACGTACGTGAGGCTCGCGGACATGATCGCCCACCACGCGCAAGGCGAAGCCGTCGACCGCAGCAAGATGCTGGGCCTATGCCGCATCTGCGGGCTATCCGCCACTCAGCTCAGAGACGTCCTATTCGATCTGCCGCATTCCGGTGGGAGCGAGCGCCGCCGCGCCGAGCCTTCACCGCTGTCAGCTCGGGAGACGACGGTCCTTCGGATCCTCGGCCAAGGGAAGGTCTACAAGGTCATCGCACAAGAGCTTGGGCTGTCCACCAGCACCGTCCGCAGCCACCTGCATAAGACGTACGAAAAGCTGGGGGTCGGCGACCGCGCCCAGGCCGTGCTCCTCGCAACAGAAATGGGATGGATCTGAGCCGAGCTAGTCGGCGTCCGTGATCGGGCCGGGGTCCGGAGGGACATCGACCGCGTGCTCTCGAAGCGCCTCGAGCGGCACGATCTCGAGCGCCCGCTCGTGGGTGGACGCGAGAACCACGTAGGCCGCCGCGCCATCCTGGTGCGCTCGCAGCCAGTTCACCGCGGTGACACACCAGCGGTCGCCTGGCACGAGGCCGGGGAACCCGAACTCGGGCATCGGCGTGCTCAGGTCGTTGCCGATCCCGCGTTGGTGATCGAGGAACGTCGACGTGACCACCGCGCAGATCGTGTGGCTACCGCGGTCCTCGGGCCCGGTGTGGCAGCACCCGTCTCGGTAGAAGCCCGTGACCGGGTCGACTCCGCACAGCTCGAGCTCTCCACCCAGCACATTGCGATCGGACATGTGGCCAAAGGTATCGCGGAGACCCCCGGCGCGGCTAGGTTCCGACGGCGAGTCGCGATCAGCCTCCGCTAGAACACCCGTCCGCGCAAGTGGGTGGTCGGGGGTGCGCTCAGCGTGGCGCGCCGACATTGCCCTTGAGGCGAGCACCCCTAGTCGGAGACTCGCCCCCTTGAAACTCTTCCGGTCACATCGCCTTGCCGCCCTGCTCGCCGCTGTGGCGGTGCTTGCATGCCCCGCCGCTGCAGGCGCCACCTCGTCGGTGGCTGACGTGACCGACGCCACCACCGGCATGAACGATGCCGGCTCGCTGATCGCTCGGGACGCTTGCCCGCCGATGACGAACGGGCGGGCGACATGCGAGGCGGCCTTCCTCGCGCCCCGCAGTAACAGCGCGCCGGTGCATCCGTCACTTCGCCGTGCGAGCTCCCCCGACCACGTCGTCCCTCACGGTGCAAGCAGGCGCGCGGGAGTCGCGACGGAGGCGGCGGCCGCGCCGGCCCCTCAGGCCGGAACCCCCGCCTACCTGCAGCAGGCGTACGACCTGTCCTATCTGTCGCAGACGGCGGGCGGCTCCGACACCGTCGCGATCGTCGACGCGTACGACGATCCGACCGCGGAGTCGGATCTGGCCACGTACCGCGCCAACTTCGACCTGCCGCCATGCACCACGCAGAACGGCTGCTTCCGTAAGGTCAACCAGGCCGGTGGTCAGAGCTACCCGTCACCGGATGCCGGGTGGGCCGTCGAGATGTCATTGGACCTCGACTCCGTCTCGGCTCTGTGCCCGAACTGCCACATCATCCTCGTCGAGGCGAACAGCAACAGCTTTTCTGACCTGCTCGCCGCGGAGGCAGAGGCGGACGCGCTCGGGGCCAAGCAGATTTCGGACAGCTGGGCAGGGGCGAGCTCCTCGCCGCTGCCCGGTAGCTACACCTTCCCGGGAGTCGCGACCGTCGCGGCCACCGGCGACAACGGCTACGACGGGCCGGGTTGGGACGCCTACCCAGCTGCGCTTCCTGGCGTGAACGCGGCCGGCGGAACGACGCTGCTGCCCAGCAGCTCGAGCGCCGCCACCAACCCCCGCGGGTTCACGGATTCCGCCTGGTCCGGTGGCGGCTCAGGCTGCGACATGGCCGAGCCCAAGCCGGCGTGGCAATCCGACAGCGGCTGCACAGGGCGCTCCTACGCCGACCTCTCCGCCGACGCCGACCCGAACACGGGAATGATCATCTACGACTCGGGCTCTGGCGGCTGGATGGTCGTCGGCGGGACCAGCGAGGCGACACCGCTGATCTCCGCCTACTTCGCCGTCACCGGAGCCAACGCGTCGAGCCCGGCCTGGGCCTACCAGAACGCCCAGCTGCTAAATGACCCGCAGTCCGGTTCCAACGGCAGCTGCGCCGCCTCCATTTCCTACATCTGTAATGCCCGGGTGGGATACGACGGCCCGACCGGCGCCGGCTCCATCTCGGGCGCCGTGGTCCCCGGCGCGCCCGGCATCGGCGGCCCTGGTGCAAGCGGGTCGTATACCCAAGCCGTGTCGACGACGTCGGCCACGCTCGCCGGGGGCGTGTTCCCGAACGGCCGTGACACGTCGTATTGGTGGGAGTACGGCACGACGACCGCCTACGGGCAGCAGACCACCGCTACCGACGCCGGACCCGGCACCTCGCCAGTGACGGCGACAAGCTCGCTCTCCGGCCTGCAACCCGATACGACTTATCACTACCGGCTGGTTGCCCAGAATTCATTCGGGATCAGTTACGGGTACGACTACAGCTTCGCCACTTCGGGACCCACCCCCACCGTGGGCGGCCTCTCGGCCACCCCGACCAGCACCACTGCCGTGACACTTGGCGGCGCCGTCAACCCCGAAGGGACAACGGGGGCCAACTACTACTTCGACTACGGGACCACATCCGCCTACGGGCATTCAACGACCCCCGTATCGGTCTCAGGCACCGCCAACATCTCGGCGAGCGCCGTGGTGACCGGCCTCGCGCCTGGCACGACCTACCATTACCGGCTCAGCGTCGGGCCGACGAGCAGCTACGTCCGCTCGAGCGACGGCACGTTCACAACGCCGACAGCGCCGACGGTGAGCGCGGTGTCCGCCGCCGCTACCGGCACGTCCGCCGCGACGCTGACGGGAGCGCTCGACGCTCAGGGATCGCCGGCGACGTACTACTTCTCCTACGGCACCACCAGCGCCTACGGTCAGACGACCGCCACCGGCGCTGCCTCGGGAAGCGCGAGCACCCCCGTGAGCGCAGCGATCACAGGCCTGCTACCCGCGACGACCTACCACTACACGCTGACGATCACGAGCAGCTGGGGCACGGCGAGCTATAAGGACCAGACGTTTACGACGCCGGCTGCCCCGGTGGTCGGCAATGCCACCGCCGCGGTCACCGGCAGCACGACGGCAACGCTCACCGGCGCGGTCAACGCCGAGCTCAGCCAGGCGACGTACTACTTCTCCTACGGAGCGACCACGGGTTACGGTCACAACACCACGACCGTCGCCGCGACCGGTAACTCGAGCACGTCCGCAAGCGCCACGCTGAGCGGCCTCGCACCGGGCACGACCTACCACTACACGCTGACGATCACAAGCACGTATGGCACCGCGTCGTATCCCGACCAGGTGTTCACGACGCTGGCCCTGCCTACAGTCGCATCCGTGTCGGCGAGCGCCTCCGGCTCGACGACCGCATCGTTCACCGGAACCGTCAACCCGAAGGGGTCGACGTCGGCGAGCTACTTCTTCGCCTACGGAGTCGGCAACCTCTCACAGTGGACAACCGCGGCTCCCATAGCCGGCAGCTCCAACGCGACCGTCAGCGCGACCATCTCCGGTCTCACACCGGGGACGACCTACACGTACACGCTGATCGTGCAGACGGCAGACGAGCGGGTGGCTTATCCCAACCAGACCTTCACCACCCTCGTGCCGCCAACCATCAGCGCCGCCTCGGCCACCGCGACCGGATCGACCGCGGCGACAGTGAGCGGCACCGTCAACGTGCAGCAGGCGAGTACAGCGTCGTACTACTTCTCCTACGGCACCACCACTGCCTACGGCCAGACCACCCCCAGCGCCACCGTCTCCGGGGCAGGAGGCGTCCCGGTCAGCCAGAGCCTGACAGGCCTGAAGCCGGGCACCACCTACCACTACAGCCTGACCGTCGTCAGCAACCTCGGCACCGTCAGCTACCACGATCAGGCGTTTACGACGCCGGCGTCACCGACGGTGACAAATGCATCCGCGAGCGTGAACGGCACCGCTACCGCCACGCTCAGCGGAACGGTCAACGCCGAGCTGGGCCAGGCGACCTACCACTTCGCCTACGGCACCACGGTCGCCTATGGTCAGTCGACGCCGTCCGTACCGCTCACGGGCAGCGCCGCGACGCCCGTCAGCGCGAGCCTCGCGGGCCTGGCCCCGGGCACGACCTATCACTACACGCTCACGATCACGAGCCCGTTCGGGACCGTCATCTATCCGGACCAGACATTCACGACCGCGGTGCCGCCGACCGTCCCGGCCGCGGGCGCGACTGGAATCGCCGCGACCGTGGCAACGCTCACCGGAACGGTGAATTCCGGAGGCGCACCGTCATCGCACGACTACTTCTCTTACGGGACGACTGCCGGGTACGGCCATACCACGGCGAACGTCGTCGCGGCCGGGAGCGCGAACGCGTCAGCGTCAGCGTCGCTCACCGGGCTGGCACCCGGCACGACATACCATTACACGCTGACCGTGGTGGCGGCCGACGGAACGGTCGCTTCCTACCGCGACCAGACCTTCACCACTCTCGCCCTGCCGACGGTGTCGGCCGCGTCGGCGATCGCGACGGGACCGACCACCGCGTCCCTGACCGGAACACTCAATCCTGACGGTTCGCCTTCGGCGACGTACTTCTTCGCCTACGGCCCAGGCAATCTCTCGCAGTGGACGAATCCCGCGCCGATATCGGGTGGCTCGAACTCCCCCGTCACCGCGACCCTGTCGGGCCTCACTCCGGGCACCACGTACGACTACGCGCTGATCATCGAGACCAGCACCGACCGCGTCGCTTACGCCACCCAGACGTTCACCACGCCCGCGGCGTCGACGGTGACCGCGGTTTCGGCGGGTGTCACAGGGGCCGGGACCGCGACGCTGAGCGGCACGATCAACCCCGCAGGCCAGTCGAGCTACTCGTTCTCCTACGGCACTTCCAGTGGCTACGGGCAGAGCACCGCGCCGACCGTGCTCACAGGCAGCGCGAACACGACGGTGAGCCAGAAGCTGACCGGGCTGCAGCCGGGCACGACCTACCACTACACCCTGACCGTCACCAACAGCTACGGAACGGTCGCTTACAAGGACCAGACGTTCACGATGCCGGCGTCGCCGCTGGTCAGCAACGCGACAGCCGGCGTCACTGGCAGCACGACGGCGACGCTGACGGGCACGGTCAACGCCGAGCTGGGCCAGGCGACCTACTACTTCTCCTACGGCACCACGACCAGCTACGGCCACACAACGACGAGCGTGGCCGCGACCGGGAATGCGAGCACGCCGGCCGGCGCGTCGCTGAGCGGCCTCACGCCGGGCACGACCTATCACTACACGCTCACGATCACGAGTCCGGTCGGGACCTTCACTTACCCTGACCAGCTCTTCACGACACTCCCCCTGCCGACCATTCCTGCCGCGTCGGGGACCGCGACGGGCGCGACGACTGCCGCGTTCACCGGTACGGTCAACCCCGAGGGCTCGACAACGGCGACCTACTTCTTCGCCTACGGGATCGGCAACCTTGCGCACTGGACAAACCCGGCACCGGTGTCCGGCAGCGCCAACGCCACCCTCAGCGCCACGGTCTCGGGCCTCGCCCCCGCGACGACATACGAATACACCCTGATCGTCCAGACCGGAGACGAGCGCGTGGCCTACCCCAACCAGACGTTCACTACGCCATAGCCCTGACCCGGCATCCGAAGCCGAGGAAAGCGTCTGTCGAAGGTCCGGCATGCCCGTGCGCAGCGCCTCGTGCATCTCGTCGCACGCGGGATGCTCGCTGCGACGAAGTGTGGGGTCACACACTCATTTTCCGGTCACAAGGTTCTGCTAGCGTGCCCTGTGAGGGCATCCACCGTGAGGTCGACGATTCGGTCGGCAGCACGATCTGACTTCCGACAGTTTCCGACCCCGGAGGTCGCCGGCCCAATGCACCCAGCCGCATCCTCACCTTGCAAGGAGGACACATGGTTGAGACCCTGAGCATCATCGCCGCCGTCGCGATGGCCATTGGGACGGTTGCCCTCGTCCTGCTGCACGTGCTTTCGACCGGTTACAACCCGATCCAGGCTGCCGTTAGCGACTACGCCATCGGCCGGTACAGGGTCGCGTTCTGGGTATTCACCACCGCCGGCGCAGTGTCTGGCCTGGCGCTCGCAATCGCGCTCGCCCAGTCCGATCATCCAAAGCCGACGCTTGCGATCGCCATGCTGCTGCTGTCCGCTGCTGCGCGTGTGCTGATCCCGTTCTTTCCCACCGATCAATCCGGCAGCCGCTTCCAGACCGTCAAGGGAACCATCCACATGGTGTTGGCGGTCGCCATCTTCGCCTCGATCGCGGTCGCGGCCTCGAGCCTCGGCGGAACCCTAGGACACGAAGCCGCCTGGCACGCAGTCAAGGGACTCGTCGACGGCTGGCTCCCCTGGGTAATCACCGGAACCGCAACCGCGACGGGACTTGCAATCATCGGCCCGCGGCTGCAACCCATCTTCGGGCTCATCGAGCGGCTCTATTACGTGTCATCGATCACCTGGTTCTTGGTCGTCGCGATCGAGCTCGCGCGAATCGGGAGCTGACGACCACCACCGGAGCGCCCAGCTGCGAGTCCAACCCCAGGCTCATCGACCTCGCCGCCGCCGTCGTCGACTTGCTCACATATCCATCCCGCCGTTGACGCCCCAGACTGCCCCGGTGATGAAAGAGGACTGATCTGCGACGAGGAAGTGCACGACCCGCGCGATCTCATCGGGCCGGCCGAGCCGTCCCACCGGGATCTTGGCCTTGATCCCGTCGAGCACCTTGTCCGGGACGTGCGCGAGCATCTCGGTGGCAATAAAGCCAGGAGCGACGGTGTTAACGGTGATGCCGATCCCGTCGTCGTCCTGCTTGCCGGCGCGCTTGAGCTGGTGTGCGGCCTCGAGCGCGAGCGTCTTTGTGAGCCCAAACAGCCCCGACTTCGAAGCGGCGTAGTTCGCTTGGCCGATGTTGCCCATCTCACCGATGATCGAGGAGATGTTCACGATCCGCCCCGAGCCGCGCTCGATCATGTGCGGCAGGACTGCCTGGCTCATGAAGAACGCACCCGACAGGTTGACCGCGATCACCTTGTACCAGTCTTCGTCGGTCATCTTCAGGACGGTCTTGTCGATCGTGATCCCGGCATTGTTGACGAGGATGTCCAGCCGACCGCGCTCGTCGATCACCTCGGCCACGGTCCGCCGGCAATCCTCCGCCGAGCCGATGTTGCCCTGGTGGACGCTGCCTTGCAGGCCCTGGTCGGTCAGCCCGCCGATGAATGCTTCTGCCGTCTCTTTGTCGCGGCCGTAACCGGCGGCGACGTACGCGCCCTGCTCGGCCAGGCTATGGCTGATCGCAGCGCCGATCCCGCGGGTGCCGCCGGTAACGAACGCGACGCGGCCGGTCAGACGCGGGCGCCTGACAGTTGAGGCGGTGGGAATGGTGGTGACAGCCATGTGTTTCTCCTCGTGTCAGTTGTCCGAGCGTTCGCGAAGCCAATCTGCGAGCTCGGGCCAGATCTCCTGCTTTGCCTTCGAGCCGGCCATCAGTCCGATGTGCCCGCCCTGCCGTTCCAAGTGGGTGACGTCCTCGCTCGCGACCAGTTCGAGGATCGGGATCGTGCCCGCGGGCGGGGCGATGTGATCGCCGTCGGCGGTCACGACGAGGAGGTTCTGCTCGATCTGCGCCAGGTCGACGCGCTGTCCGCGGAGATACACGCCTCCGGTCACAAGCTTGTTCTCCTGATACATCCACGTGATCCACTCGCGGTAGGCCTTGCCGGGAAACGGCGGGTTGTCCGCGACCCACTTCGCCATTCCTTGGTAGCCGAGTCGTGGGTCGTTGCCGCCCAGGATGCTCTGGAACAGTCGCCGGTAGGTGGTCAGGTAGTTCGTGACCGGCTTCATCAGCTTGTTCGCCCAATCGATCCCTGACCCGGGCACGACGCGGTAGCGCTCGGCGATCAGCTCGACGTCGAACTCGTCGTGCCCGACCCAGCTTGCGTAGAGCGAGCGGTTCGGCTCGATCGGTGTCGTCAACAGGACCGCGTTGCGGACCGCGCCGGCGGGATGCAGCGCGCAGTAGATCGCGCATAGCGTCCCTCCGATGCACCAGCCGAGCAGTGTGAGCTCGTCGGTGCCGCAGGCTCTGAGCGTTTCGCGTACCGCCCAGTGCAGCTCGTCGCAGATGAACTCCGCCAGCCCCATGTCGGCGTCGGCTTCGTCGGGGACGCCCCAGTCGACGAGGAACACGTCAAAACCGCTCGCGAGGAGGAACTCGACGAACGAGTTCCCGGGCCGGAGGTCGAAGATCTCCGGGCGGTTGATCAGCGCGAACACGAGCAGGATCGGGACCGTGTGCTCGCGCTGGTCAGAGCGGTAGCGGTACAGCGTCGTGTTTCGATGCGTCCAGACCGTATCCCTGGGCGTCTGCCCGATCCGAGCGTCGGGGACGGTCAGGATCACGTTTGCGAACTCGGCCGTCGCGCTCGGCAGCTTGGCGAGCGTTTGCAGGGTGCTCACGGTGCCGCCGCCTTCGGCCGCTCCACGCGCGCACCGTTAGCTTTCGCGGCGCGCGCCGGTGAGGCAGCCGGCGGCGTGCGAGCCACCGGCGTGCGAGTCATCGATGTGCGCGCGAGCTCGTCGCTCAGGTGCTCGACCTCCTGCAGAACGAGCTCGAGCTTGTCCTCGGTGCGGTGCAGCTGCCGGGCGAGCCGAGTGATGTCGGCACGCCCGGCGATCCTGAGGTTGCGCAGCACGAGGTCGGCCAGGTCGGAGCCGATCCGAGTGATCGCTGCGACGTTCTCGGCGGTCTGGGCCAGCAGCACGCCAAAGCTTGGCTTGGCGACGAGCTGCTCGAGCGCCCGCGCGGCGCGGGATTCCGCCTGCTCATACGGCGATGGATTGGAATGCTCGGCCATCGCGCTCAGTCCTCCTGGGCCTGCGCAGCGGTGACCTTCTGCTCGAGCTCGGCCACCACGGACGGGTCGCGCAGCGTCGTGACGTCACCCAGCGCTCGCCCTTCGGCGATGTCGCGCAGCAGCCGCCGCATGATCTTCCCCGAGCGGGTTTTGGGCAGGTCGTCGGTCCACAGGATCCGCTTCGGCCGCGCGAGCTTGCCGATCTGCTCCGCCACGTGGGCGCGGATCTGCGCCTCGTACTCGGGGCTTCCCTCGAGGTCGCCGTTGAGGGTCACGAACGCGACGATCGCCTGGCCTGTGAGCTCGTCCGATTGCGCCACGACGGCCGCCTCTGCGACCTTCTCGTGCGAGACGATTGCCGACTCGACCTCGGCGGTCGAGAGGCGGTGACCGGAGACGTTGATCACGTCATCGATTCGCCCGACGATCCACAGGTAGCCGTCCTTGTCACGGATCGCGGCGTCGCCGACGAGGTACGTCTTGGGCCCGAACCGCGACCAGTACGTCTCGACGTAGCGCTCGTCATCGCCGTACAGGGTCCGGAGCATCCCCGGCCACGGGCGAGTCAGCACCAGCAGCCCCTGGCCCTGCTCGACGCTCTCGCCGGTGCTCTCGTTGAGCACGTCGGCCGACACCCCGGGCAGCGCGAACGTCGCCGAGCCGGGCTTGGCGTCGGTCAGCCCGGGGAGCGGCGAGATCATGATCTGGCCGGTCTCGGTCTGCCACCAGGTGTCGACGATCGGGCAGTGCTCGCGGCCGATCACGACGTGGTACCAGAGCCACGCCTTCGGATTGATCGGCTCACCGACCGTCCCCAGAAGCCGCAGGCTGGAGAGGTCGTGCGCGTTCGGATGCTCGGCCCCCCACTTCATACACGCGCGGATCGCGGTCGGCGCCGTGTAGAAGATGGTGACGCCGTGGCGCTCGACCAGCTCCCACCAGATCCCCTTGTGCGGATAGTCGGGGGCCCCTTCGTACATCACCGACGTCGCACCGTTGCATAGCGGGCCGTAGACGATGTAGGAATGCCCAGTCACCCAGCCGACGTCTGCCGAGCAGAAGAACACGTCGCGGTCGGAGTCGAGATCGAACACGTGCCGGTGAGTCGAGCTGACGCCCGTCAGGTAGCCCCCGGTCGTGTGCACGATCCCCTTGGGCTTCGCCGTGGAACCGGACGAATAGAGGATGAACAGCGGGTGCTCGGCCTCCATCGGCTCGGCCGGACAGACGGGATCGGCAGCCGCGAGGATCTCGTCGTAGAACACGTCGCGGCCCGCCTTCATCGGCGTATCGACCCCGGTGTGGCGCACGACGACGATGTGCTCCGGCGAGTACACGTCGCCCATCGCCTCGTCGACAGTGGCCTTGACCGGCGCCGTCTTGCCCTTGCGCCGCGCGCCGTCGACGGTGATCAGCGCCTTCGCGCCCGAGACCTCCATGCGTTCCATGACGGCCCCCGGCGCGAAGCCGCCGAACACGACGTTATGCGGCGCGCCGATCCGCGCGCAGGCGAGCATCGAAACGACGACCTCGGGGATCATCGGCAGATAGATCCCGACCACATCGCCCTTGCGAACCCCCAGGTCCTTCAGCGCGTTGGCCATCCGCTGCACGTCGCGGTGCAGCGCGGCGTACGTGATCGCGCGCTGCTCACCCTCCTCACCGGCCCAGTGAAAGGCCACACGATTGCCGCGCCCCGCCTCGACGTGGCGATCCAGACAGTTATAGGACACGTTCAACGTGCCGTCGGTGAACCACTTGTAGAACGGCGGGTTCGACTCATCGAGCACCGTCGTGAACGGATGATCCCAATGGAGCTCCCGCGCCTGCTCGGCCCAGAACGCCTCCGGGTCGAGGTCCGCCCGCGCGCGCTCCGACGCATCGTTCTCACCGGCTGCCGCGACGAAGGATGTGGGTGGCGGGAAGACGTCCTGGTGAAGCAGCTCGGCGAGCCTGCGCTCGAGCTCCTCTCCCGTCGGTACGTGGGTGGCCGGGGTGGCGGTTGGCGGGTTCATGTCGACTCTCCGTGTTCACGAACGGAGCAACCGGCGCCACCAGTCGGGGGACACCCCGCCTGCGCGATGGGTTGATCGATCCCCGATGGGGACTGTGTGACAGTCGCGGACATTCTCTCTCCTACCTGAAGGTGTGACCTCATCTGAGATCAATACGCCGGTACCGGCCATGAGGCCGCCGGAAACTTCATCGCCCGCCGGGATTAAGAAGCGGAGCGAACATTCACCATACACCTGGAACCAAAGGTCCGTGAGCGTATGCTGCTCAGACGGATCGAATCTTGTACCTGGCCGAGGAGGCCGTGATGGAATCTGCTGTGATCGTAAGCGCCGTGCGGACGCCGGTGGGTAGCTTCGGCGGGCAGTTCAAGGACGTGCCGGCGACCGAACTGGGCGCACATGCGGTGCGCGCGGCGCTCGAGCGGGTCGGTATCGCCGGCCATCAAGTCGACGAGGTCGTGCTCGGCTGCGTCCTGCAAGCAGGGCTCGGACAGAACCCCGCCCGACAGGTCGCGATCGCGGCTGGGATCCCGCAGGAGGTTCCGGCGACGACGATCAACATGCTGTGTGGATCCGGCCTCAAGGCAGTCGCGATCGCCTCGCAGATGATCCGCGCGGGCGACGTCGAGATCGTCGTCGCGGGCGGCATGGAGAACATGACGCGCGCCCCGTACCTGATGCCGACGGGACGGTTCGGCGCGCGAATGGGCGATGCCGAGCTGATCGACTCGATGGTCCACGACGGCCTCTGGGATGCCTTCAACGACATCCACATGGGCAGCACCGCAGAGAACCTCGCCGACCAGTACGACATCAGCCGCGAGCAACAGGACGCATTCGCCGCGAGCAGCCAGCAGAAGGCCGAGCAGGCGATCGCCGACGGGGTCTTCAGCGACGAGATCGTGCCGATCGAGGTGCCGGCCAAGGGTGGCCCCCGCCGCGTCGAGCAGGACGAGGCTCCACGATCGGGAACGAACGCCGACACGTTGGCGAAGCTGCGCACGGCGTTTCGACGCGACGGTGGAACCGTGACAGCCGGCAACTCCTCGGGGATCAACGATGGAGCGGCGGCGATCGTGGTGATGTCGGCATCGAAGGCCGACGAGCTCGGCCTGCAGCCGTTCGGGACGGTCGAGAGCTACGCCTCGGTTGGAGTCGATCCAAAGATCATGGGAATCGGCCCCGTCCCCGCAGTTCGCAAAGCGCTCGCGAGCGCCGGGCTTGAGCTCGGCGACATCGATCTGTTCGAACTCAACGAGGCGTTCGCGGCGCAATCGCTGGCGGTATTGAAAGAGCTGAAGATCGAGCCCGAGCGGATCAACCCGCATGGCGGCGCGATCGCGCTCGGGCATCCGATCGGAGCCAGCGGCGGCCGCATCCTGGTCACCCTTCTGCACGAGATGCGACGACGCAGCTCCGGGCGCGGCGTCGCCGCGCTGTGCGTCGGCGGCGGCCAGGGCCAGGCCGCCATCATCCGCAACGGCACCCACACCTAGGCAAGCACAGCGCCCGCTCCAACAACGGGCTGGGCACCGCAAGCCACCGAGCCACCAAGGCAGCGCGTGGAGAGACAGGGTCGGGTGGGGATGCTCGCCCCCACCCGCCCCTGACCCACCACCACGAGCCCGGTACGCACGCGAGCGAGCGCGCGACCACCCAACCCATGCCATTAGCCCCCAGACGCTCGATCCACCTCCCCGCACCGGGCTCGCGCCGCGCGGTCGTGGTCGGTGCCGGCTCCTTTGGGACCGCTGTCGCCGTCCTGCTCGCACGAGGCGGGCTCCGCACGACGCTCCAGACGAGAACCGCCGAGCAAGCCGAACTGCTCGCGGAGGATCGTGAGAACCGCGTTTACCTCGCCGGCGTCGAGCTACCCCGCGAGCTGCGGATCGAGCCTGTCAGCGCCGGCCTGAGTCGCGCGGACTACGTGTTCCTCGGGGTACCCTCGAACGGCCTCGACGAGGTGATCGAGGGACTGGAGGCGGCGGGCCTGCCGCCGCGCGCTTCCGTCGTGTCGCTCGCCAAAGGGCTCGTTCCACCGCACGGCAGCCCGCCAACGGCTCTCCTGCGCGAGCGCTTCGGCGCCGATCGTGTCGCCTGCGTCGGTGGTCCGGCGCACGCACGCGAGATGGTCAGCGAAGGGGCAGGACTGGTCGCCGCATCATCTGCCGAGCCGCTCGCGACCGCGCTCGCGGGCGTGTTCATCCGGGCCGGTGTGGTGTGCGAGGAGTCCAATGATCCGGTTGGTGTCGAGCTTGCCGGGACGGCGAAGAACGCCGCCGCGCTCGCCGCCGGAGCAACAGAGTCACAGGGCCTGAACGCCGCCGGCGCCGCCGCAGGTCACATCTTCCTGGAGATCTGGCGCTGGGCCGAGCAGCAGGGCGCACGCCCGGAATCGCTGATCGGCCTCGCAGGCACCGGTGACCTCGTCGCCACCGCGCTCGCGCCCCAGAGCCGCAACCGGCGCGCCGGCGAGCTGCTCGCGCAAGGGGTCTCCTCGGCTGACATTCCCGCCCGCGTCGGGCAGGCGGTCGAAGCACTCGAGACGGTCCCCCTGCTCGCCCGCGCGCTCGCCGCCGCCGGGATCGACGCTCCCGTGACCGCCGCGCTCGGGCGCCTGATCGCCGGCGAGTTGCCACTCGAGGACTGGGTCGCGCTGGTGCGCGCGACGGTGCCACCACCCGCCCGCTGGCGGCCGGCGGTGCGTCTGGGCTTTTGGCGGCGCTTGCGCGAGCGACTGCGCAGGCGCGCTCACACGACATAGCCAGGATAGATACGAGATGTTTACTGAACCCTCATCCGGCGGTGGCAAGCTGAACGGGGAAACCGTCCAGAAGAAGGAGGAAGCGGTGCCTCAGATAATCGTGCTTGCCGATTCGGCCCGCCGAGAAGGCGAAGAAGCTGTGATGTTGCGCGAACGGGTGAGCCGTTCCGACCTGGAGTCGGAGCACTTCGCGGCGCAGCTCGTCGAGCGGCTGGGATGGGCCGTCGGGGACGCCCACGAAGCCGAGCGTAACCTGATCGCTAACGACGCTCGGCGAGCGTCGTGACTACGGCTTCGTAGACGCCGGCTCCATAGGCGCCCTCGGCCAGCCGGACGCCGGCGCGCCCGGCGATCTCCTCCAGCAGCGTCGGGTCGCGCTCCGGCGCGTTCGCCACCAGCCAGAACGTACCGACCACCTCCGCCGCTTCGAGGTCCTCGCGTGAGTCGCCCACGGCGATGCAGTCCGCGCGCCCGTAGCCGCGCGCCTGCATGTGGCGAGCGACGCCGCGAGCCTTTGAGGCCCCGGCCGGAATCAGGTGGTAGACGTGCACGGTCGACATGTCCCCGACCTGCTCGTGGATGACGCCGTTGTCGATCAGCCGCAGCCCGCGCCCGGCTACCAGCGCGTTCGCCTCAGCCGTATCGATGAGGCCGCGGAACAGATGCGAGACCTCGCGCCCGACGGCCCACGGAGTGTGGTATTCGAGCCGACCGGCATAACGCTCGAGCAGCACTGAGGGCGCCCCAGTCGCACTGATCTGCTCGAAGATCGACTCCCCCTCGCGCGGTTCGAGCCCGTCCGTCAGCCATTCGAGCTCGCCGTCGAGCACGAAGCCGCAGCCGATCTCGAAGATGTAGGCCGACGAGCCGATCAGGCGTGCCGCCTCGAACACCGAGCTCTGACGGCGGCCGGAGTAGATCACGACTTCGACCCCCGCGCGGTCGCAAGCCTGGAGCGCACGGACGCTGTCGAGACTGAAGCGACCAAGGGTGTCGCGAAACAGTGAGGCTCCCGGGCCGAGGAGGGTGCCGTCGAGGTCCACGTAGAGGCACTTCATGGGCGTTGACCCTAGCGCGGTGGCCTCGGGCCGCCATACTCGCCTCGTGACCGCGACTCGCTCCGCTGAGCCTTGGGCTTCTCTCCTCAGCGATGAGCGGGTCCTCCACCAAAGTGTTTATGAGGCGCGCTCCGCGCGCTTTGGTTCTGTTCCCGATGATCTGGACTCGCGTGTTCTCGCCGCTCTGGATCACGCCGGGATCGAACGGCTCTACCAGCATCAGGAGACGGCGCTACGAGCCGCGTTCGAGGGGCCCACGATCGTGACCACGGGGACGGCCTCGGGGAAGTCACTGTGCTTTCAGCTGCCGACGCTCGAGGTGCTCTGCCTGGACCGGCACGCTCGGGCGCTGTACCTCTATCCGACGAAAGCGCTCGCGCAGGATCAGGCGCGCGCGCTGCACGCGTTTGGGATGGGGGCGGAGATCAGGGCGGCGATCTATGACGGCGACACCCCTCGCGGGGAGCGGGCGGCGATCCGCAAGCGAAGCAACCTGATCCTGACGAATCCCGACATGCTCCACGTCGGGATCCTGCCCAACCACGCTGCGTGGGCAGAGATGTTCGCGAACCTTGCGTTCGTCGTGATCGACGAGGCTCACGTGTACCGGGGCGTCTTCGGCTCGCACGTCGCGAACGTCCTGCGGCGGCTGCGGCGCCTCGCCGCGCGGTATGGCACCGAGCCGCGCTTTCTGCTTGCCAGCGCGACGATCGCCAACCCGATCGAGCTGGCCGAGCGGCTGACCGGGCTGGAGGGCATAACTCTCGTCGACGCCGACACGGCGCCGGCGGCCGAGCGCACCGTCGCAATGTGGAACCCGCCGCTGCTCGATACGCAGCTCGGCCTTCGCGCCTCACCGCTCGCCGAGGCCGCCGAGCTGCTCGAGCGCCTGGTGCTCGAGGGCGCCAGGACGATCTGCTTCATGAAGTCACGCCGCGGCGTCGAGCTGATCCTTCGACACACCGTCGATCGCCTGAACAGCTCGGGCCGGTCCGACCTCGCGGAGCGAATCGTGCCCTACCGCGCCGGCTACACGCCTCAGCAGCGCCGCGAGCTCGAACAGCGGCTGAGCGCCGGAGAGCTGCTCGGCGTGGTTGCCACCGACGCGCTCGAGCTCGGGATCGACATCGGCTCGCTCGATGCCGCGATCTGCGTCACCTTCCCGGGCACCGTCTCGAGTCTGCGGCAGATGTGGGGCCGCGCGGGCCGGCGCGGTCGCGGCCTGGCCGTCTTCCTCGCCGGCGAGGACGCGCTCGACCAGTTCTTCTGTCGGCATCCCGACGAGTTCCTCCGCCGGCCGGTCGAGGCCGCGATCCTCGACCACGAGAGCCCGCAGATCTACGCCGAGCATCTGCTGTGTGCCGCGCACGAGGCGCCGCTGAGCGATCAGGACGCCGGCGTCCTCGGAACGGGGTGGCGAGAACATGCCGAGCAGCTCACGGCCGCCGGGATGCTTCGTGAGCGCGCGACCGGGTTCGTCCCGAGGCGGGCCGATGACTACCCGGCGGCGCGCGTCGCGCTGCGCTCCTCGTCGCCTGACTCATTCGCGCTGATCGACGTCGGCTCCGGCGAGCTGCTCGGCCAGATCGAGGCAGCGAGGGCGTACTCGACCGTTCATGAGGGAGCGATCTACCTGCACCTCGGGCGTTCCTACGAGGTGGTTGCACTCGATCTCGACGCGCGCCGCGTGCTCCTCGATCCCTTCACCGGCGATTACTTCACCCAGGCCAAACGCGAGAGCTTCACCTATATCGAGCGCTTGCACGACCGCCGTGACGCGCTCGGCGTCACCCTCTCGTTCGGCGCCGTCGTCGTCTCTGAGACCGTGCTCGGCTACCAGCGCAAGGGCCTGCAGGACCATGTCGTGATCGACTTCAAGGCGCTCGATCTGCCAACGGTCGAGTTCTCGACCCGCGCCCTCTGGTTCGAGCTCGACGGGCTGATCGACGCCGAGCCGTTCCCCGCCGAGCACCTGCTCGGCGCCCTGCACGCGCTTGAGCACGCGCAGATCGCCGTCCTCCCGCTGATCGCGATGTGCGACCGGTGGGACATCGGCGGGCTGTCGACGAACGCTCACCCGCAGACCGGCGGCCCGACGATCTTCATCTACGACGGTCATCCCGGCGGCATCGGGATCACGCGCCGTGGGTTCGACGAGTTCGATCGGCTGGTGGGCGACGCGGGACGGCTGATCGGAGAGTGCCCGTGCGCGACCGGGTGCCCGTCCTGCGTCCAGTCGCCGAAGTGCGGCAATTTGAACGAGCCGCTCTCCAAGCGCGGTGCGCTCGAGCTGCTACGCCGGCTCGGGTGGGGCGGCTGAGCGGGTCCTGGGTCCGACTTACTTGACGCCGAGCGACAGGCTCCCGGTCAGCGCGCCGGTACCGGCGGTGGCAGAGCCGGTGATGTCGCCGAGGCTCGAGAGGACCGACTGGATGATCGAGTTCGGTGCGCTTTTGATCACGATCCGCAGCAGATCGAGGAGACTGATCCGGAACGCCAGCGAGCCCTGCGTGGTGGCCGGCGTGGTCGGCGCGTGGGCGAATGCCCGAAGCTGCGCGGGCGTGGCCAGGCCGGCGACGACTTCGCTGCCGACGAGTCCCAGGTTGAGCGAGCGCCCACCAGACTCCTTGATCGAATAGAAGCCGCCGGACGTCCTCGTGACCGCGTGCGGCGCGTGGGTGGCGCTGACGAACCGAGGTAGTAGGGCCAGCTGCTTGGCGGCGCTCGCCGCGTCGCTCACGTCGGCTCTGCCCATCGTCGTACGCGTGTCGCTCTGGATGATCAGGTTGCCGGTGAGCAGCGCGGCGAAGGTCTGCAGGTCATAGCCGGTCTCGCGCTTGGCGGCGTTGTCGCCATTCACGAACTCGTGGTAGGTGGCCGGGTCCACAGCCTGCAGGGCGGCCAAGATGAAGTCGAAGCTCTGTGCGGGATCGCGCAGGCCGACCGTGATCGGAAGCGTCCCCGCCAGGGCGGGAGCCGAGGTCCCACCGGAGATCGGCAGCTCCGAGCTGGTCAGCGCGCCGCCGGAGGTGTCGATCCGGAACTGCACCGTGAGGCCGGCGCTCCCGGCACTGATCGAAGCGGCGTAGCCGCGAATCGCCGCGAGCCAGGGGATCTCGCGGGCTGTCGCGGCCCTCGGCCCCGACAGAGCCCCGCTGAGGCTGCCGAAGGCCTGCACCAAGGTGTTCTGAGGGAGGTTCCCGATCGCGCTCGAGAAGTCGGCGGCGCTGATCCCACCGCTGTGAGCATGGCGACTCAGCGCCGTGTCGATCGACGCGGTAGACGCGGCCAGGACCGCTGTCGACCCATCGGCCGCGATTGCGTCGCCTCCCACCCGATATAGCGCTGCACCGTCAAACGTCCCCGCCGAGGTGACACCCGGCAATCCCTTGACGAACGCGTCGAGCCTGGCGGCGCTCTTCGTGACCCAGACCACGAGGTAGTTCGCCCCCGACAGCGAGGCGGCACCCGGAACCTGCAGCAGGCCGACTGCGACCGGATTGCCGAACAGGGGCTCGATGTCGGTCTGGTAGTCAAGTCCCTTCGAGTCGAGCTCTGATTCGAGCGCGCTGATCCCGAGCTTGGCGAGCGGAAACGCACCGAGCAGCCCCTCGGCCTGCTGAACTGCCCCACCCTGAGGATTCGTCGCGATCGTGGCCACGAACGGCGTAGCTGCCGGGAAGTAGGACAGCTCGGTCACGACCGGGCTCGCGACCTTCGGACTGGACGACGAGCCGCAGCCGCAGGCAATGAGGCACAGCGACAGCCCAACAAGAGCCAGGAGCGCTCGACGCATCGCGACAGCGTAACGCCGCACGAACCGGCGCGGGTCTACTCCTGCGCGATCGCCTGGAGCACGTCGAGCCGGGCCGCCCGGCGCGCCGGCAGGACGGACGCGATCACCCCCGCCAGCAGCCCGAGCGCCAGCAGCCCGAATACCTGAAGCACGGGCAGCGCGAACACCACGCCGTCGCCGGCAAGCGCGAGCGTGACGATCCAGGCGAGCAGGACGCCGAGGACAACGCCGGCGATCGCCCCCAGCGCAGCCGTGATGATGCTCTCGTCGCGGATCAGCATTCGCGTTTGCGCGGGCGTCATCCCGAGCGCGCGCAGCATCCCCAGCTCCCGCGTGCGCTCGTGCAGTGAGAGCTTCAGCGTGTTGACGATCCCCAGCAGCGACATCCCCACGACCAGCGCCAGCAGTGCGTAGAACAGGGCGAGGACGCTGTTGACGCGGCTGCCGACCACCGTTTCGACCTGCTGCTTGGAGCGGGCGACGACGCTCGGGAACGGCCGCAGCGCGTGCGTGAGCTCATCATTCGCGGCGGCCAGGTTGGTTCCGGGCGCCGTCCGCACGAACACCGCCTGGAGGCGTGGCTGATGGAACACCCGGTCGAACTCCGAGATCGGCAGCACGAAGCCCTGCAGCAGGGCCTGATCGCGGTAGATCCCACGCACGGTGACGGTGCTCTGAATCCCGGTTTCTGTCGTCATGCGGATCTGGTCGCCGATCGACACATGCGCCGAACGGGCCGTGTCCTGTTCCACCAGGACATCTCCGGGGATCAGATCCGTGAGCGAGGCCGCCGATCCCTGCACCCAGTCGAACCGGTACACGTTCCCGAACGTGCTCGGGTCCACGCCCTCGGCGGTAACCAGGCCGCTGCGCCCGAGTCGCCCTTCCGCGCTCGTGAGGCTGGCGACCGCCTGCACCTCGGGAAGTGCGGTGACCGCCTCCACGGTCGCCGGGGGGATCGGGCTGGTGCCGTCCCTGCTCTGGATAGTGAAATCGGCCATCAGCGTGCGACCGATGATGCGGTTCGTCGAGTCGCGCAGGCCGTTCGCATACACGGTTACGAACAGAACGAGCGCGAGCCCGATCATCAGTGAGGAGGCGGTGGAGGCGGTGCGGGTGGAATTGCGGGTGGTGTTTTCCCACGCGAGGCGGCCGAGGATGCGTCCACGGCGTTCCAGCGGCACGCCGACGATCCGGACCATCCTGCGAACCACGATCGGGCTGACGGCTACGATCGCGAGCACGATCGCGCCGGCTCCGACCGCGCTTCTTGTCAGCCGAGCCGACGCGGGCCCCGACCCGGTCAGCGCGAGTATCAGTCCGGCGACGAAGAGCACGAGCGCCAACGCGCTTCTGAGCAGGTCTGCGCGGAGGTCGCCGGCTTGCGGCGCTTCGTGCTCGCGTAGCGCTTGCAGTGGCGTGACCTTGGTCGCGCGTAGCGCCGGGACGAGCGTTGCGCTGATCGTCACCAGCAGTCCGACCGCGAGGCCGAGCACCGCGGTATGAAGCTGGAGCGTGATCCCGGCCGAGGGCAGGCTGAGGCCGATCGCGCCGAACAGAGCCCTGATCAGCGTGGCCGCAACGAGCCCTCCCAGTAACCCCACGATTGAAGCCAGAATGCCGATCGTCGCCGCCTCGAGCAGCACGCTGTCGAGCACCTGGCGGCGAGTGGCACCGAGCGCCCGTAGCAGGGCGAACTCCCCGGTCCGCTCGGCCACCGTCATCGAGAAGGTGTTGAAGATCGCGAACGCCCCGAGGAAGACCGCGATGAAGCCGAACGCGATCAGGCCGTCCGTCAAGATTCCCAACCTGTCCGCGATCCCGGCCGCTTCGGTATTGGCCTGGCTCTGAGCGCTGCGCACTACCAGCTCCGGCGAGAGCAGCGGACGAATCTCGCTGATCAACGTCGCAGTCGAAGTCCCCTTGGCCGCGGTGACGGCGATCTGATCGACCCGGCCGCCCTCGAGATACAGCGACTGGGCGGTGGCCAGCGAGAAGACCGCGAAGGTGGCGCCGCCGAGCGAAGCACCGCCGAGACGGGCGATGCCGGTGATCCGAAACCGCTGCAACGGCTGATCGGTGACGACCCCGATGATGTCGCCGACATGAAATCCCTGCCGCTGCGCCGTCGCCTGGTCGATCGCCACTTCGCCGGGACCTCGGGGAGGAGATCCGGCGACGAAAGTGAAGTGACCGAACTGCGAGGGAAAGTAGGAGAGCCCGAGCGTCGGCGCGTAGGTGTTCTCGATCGGCTTCCCGTTGCGCCCGATGATCGTGGCCACGTTCGAGATCTCGCCTTCCGCCCCGGCGACCCCGGGCAGGGAACGGAGGGTGGCGATCAGGGCCACATGGGTCTTGGCGGGGGCGTTGACCGGCGAAGCGAGGTCCTGCCTGCTCGTCACGATCACCGAGCTCCCGCTCGTCGCGTCGCTGAACAGCTCGCGGAAGGCCGAGTCGATCGTGTCGATGAAGATGTAGGTGCCGGAGATCATCGACACGCCGAGCAGCACCGCGAATGCTGTCATCGCCGCCCGGCGGCGCCGTGCGATCAGGTTCCGCAGCGTGTAACCGGTCACTTCAGACCAGCAGTTGGAGGGTCTTCATCGAGTCCAGGATCTCGGGCGCGGTCAGACGCTCAGCCTCGCGAACGACGAGGCCGTCGTGGAGGAACAAGATCCGATCGGCATGGGCGGCCGCGAGTGGATCGTGCGTGACCATCACGATCGTCTGGCCGAAGTCCTCGACGGCGCGGCGCATGAGCGCGAGGATCACCTCGGTCGCCTGCGAGTCGAGGTTCCCTGTGGGCTCATCGGCGAACACCACCGACGGGCGCGACATCAGCGCCCGCGCGATCGCCACCCGCTGCTGCTGGCCGCCAGAGAGCTGCGACGGGAGGTGCTGGCGCCGATCCTGGATCCCGACCGCCGAGAGCAGGCGTTCCAGCCAGCCCTCGTCGATCTCCTCGCCGGCGATCCTGAGCGGCAGCACGATGTTCTCCTCGGCCGTGAGGACCGGAATCAGGTTGAGCGACTGGAAGATGAAGCCGACGCGCGTGCGGCGGAGCCGGGTCAGCTCGGTGTCGTCGAGCCCGTCAAGGCTGCTGCCATCCAGCCAGACATTGCCCGAGGTCGGGCGATCGAGCCCCGCAAGTAGATGCATGAGCGTCGATTTCCCCGACCCCGACGGTCCCATGATCGCCGTGAAGCTACCGCGTTCGAACGACACGGCGACGCCGCGGAGGGCCTCGACGACCGTCTCACCCTCGCCGTAGCGCTTGATCAGGTACCGGCAGTAGACGGCAGGTCCGCTTGTATTTCCCCGTCCGTTGGTTGATCCTGCCGCGTCCCTCAACACGCGAGCAGGTTAGCGGTTGGTGCCCGGTTTCGGTGCCGCCCGCGGACCACTATTCGAGGTCCCTCGGGCGCACGAAGCCCGTGAGCTCGGCGGATCCCGGCCCCAACTCTCGCCACCGGCACGCGAGCGCCAGTGTCGCGAGCGCACCGGTCGGGAACTTTCCCTGGGCTGCGGCGAGCAAGCCGCCGGCGCTCGCTTGCCCGCGCGTGCCCTCATGTTCTGCGAGGGTGCAGACCAGGGTTTGGAGCGCGGGATTGTGTCCGATCAGCATCACAGACCGCGTTGCTGGGGGAACCCGGCGCAGGCGCTCGATCAACTCGGCGGCGCTCGCGGCGTACAGATTGCGCTCGATCCGCACCTCGGCCGGCGTCCCGGACTGCACGGCGCGACTGAGAGTCTCACGCGCCCGCAGGGCCGAGGAGCACAGGATGAGTGCGGGACCGATGCCCTCGCGGCGCAGATGCTCAGCGATCAGCGCGGCCGCGCGGCGGCCTCGTGGCGCCAGCGGGCGATCGTGATCTTCCAGGACCGGATCGTCCCAGCTCGACTTCGCGTGGCGAAGGACGTACAGCTGGCTGGTATTAGACCTGGTGGGCATCCCGGAGGAGGGTCAGAGAAGCCGCTAGCATCGCCCCGCACGGCGAGATAGCTCAGCTGGTAGAGCACACGACTGAAAATCGTGGTGTCCCCGGTTCGAGTCCGGGTCTCGCCATTTAGGAATCTGCTGCAAACGG
>Ga0302326_10006596_pt1 | contig 26005 bp, 21 predicted proteins | sample Palsa_T0_3_FD_202264 | JGI IMG/M metagenome (GOLD analysis project Ga0302326, IMG submission 202264) | Peat permafrost microbial communities from Stordalen Mire near Abisko, Sweden - Palsa_T0_3 | ecosystem: Environmental > Terrestrial > Soil > Palsa > Peat permafrost | place: Sweden: Abisko... | reverse complement strand
GCGTGAAAGTCGCGACCGCGCCTGCGCAGCCGACTGTACCTGCCACAGTTGTCCCGCCCGGACCGGTGACTGTAAACGCCCTCGCGGGAGACGCTAGCGTCGCGCAGCTCATAGCTTCGTTGAAGGTAGCGCTAAGCACCTGATTGATCGGTACGCCCGTGGCTCCATTCACCGGAACAGTAGCCGTGACCGCAGGCGGCGGAGTAATCGTAGTAAACGTCCACACATAATTGGCCACCAGCGGCGTGCCTGCGAGGTCTGCAGCGCCGGTTGTGATCGTGGCCGTGTAGACAGCGCTGTAGGAAAGTGCGGCCGCTGGCGTAAACGTCGCCGTGACACCGCTGTAAGTTACCGCTCCAGCGACTGCTCCGCCCGGCCCTGTCACCGTAAAGGTGGATGTACTGATGGTCGCGGGAGTCATTGCCTCGTTGAAGGTCGCGCTAAGCACCTGGCTGACAGGCACATTGGTCGCTCCATTTGCAGGGACCGTGGCTGTAACTGCAGGCGGAGGGGTAATCGTAGTGAAGGACCATACGTAATTGGCAAGCAGGGGAGTGCCACCCACGTTTTTAGCCCCAGTGGTAATCGTGCCCGTATAGACGGTTCCATATGCGAGAGCCACTGCGGGCGTAAATGCCGCAGTGACTCCGCTGTAAGTCACTGCTCCGGCGACCGCTCCGCCTGGGCCCGTCACAGTAAAAGTTGAGGCAGTAAGCGAAGCTGCATTCATCGCCATGCTGAAGGTCGCGCTGATCGGGGTATTAACAGCGACATTCGTAGCGCCATTGGCGGGGATTGTGGACACTACGGATGGAACTGTCACCACTTCCTGGCCGCATCCAGTTACAAAGACGATGAATAGAGCTGCCAGCCAATACGTGCTCCCAAACCTGAATTTGCGCATTTGATCCCTCTTGTCCAACCGTTGTGACATAGTCTGCAGCGATCATCAGTCGCACAGCTCAGTGTGGAATGACAATGAGTAACCGCCCAACAGTAACAAGGCCATCTTTCGCAGGTCTGAGCGAAATAGCACGTTTTCCCAGGCTCTTACCAAGGGACATTTCGAGCTACCCTAATAGCATTAACATCTTTGTAATAAATATTTTTCTAAAGTCAGGGAGAGTCAATGTAGCTTCAAATCCAATGTCAATAACTCAGGACGATGCGTGTATGGATAAATATCACTGTAACCTGGATTTGAAAATTGACTCGATGATTGGGCGTCTGTCGCAGGTGCAGGAGTTGTTCTCGTTTTGCTGATGTAGCGAGGTTCAGAACGATGGATGGCGTGTTGCAGACTCGAATGAACCGCGGTCTATTCGCTGGAAATTGATAGAAAAGGCCAGCGTATGCCTTTCCGGCGCTTACGTCCCGCAAAAAGTCTGAAGGACGCACTCCTCTGGGCGGGCTGGAGTGGCGTATCGCTCCAGTTCTGGCCGCTCCTCGTAAGGACGGGACACTACATCGAGCAATTCCTCAAAGGGCTGGAAGTTCTGGTGCCCGACCGCGGCATCGATCACCGATTCCACGATGTGGTTGCGCGGGATGAATGCCGGACTTGCCCTCCGCATCATCGCGACACGTGTCTGCGCCGAAGCGGACTCTTCCTCCAGCCGCCTGCGCCATCCAGCCGCCCACGAATCATAGGCTGCTGGGTCGGCGAACAGGGTGCGTACGCCCGGATCACTTTCCGGTCCGGCGGCCGCATCGCATAGCCGGCGGAAGGTCAGCGTGAAGTCCGCGCGGTTGGCGGCCATACGTTGCAAGAGGTCCTGGGCCAGCGCCAGGTCGCCGTCACGCTCTGTCAACAGGCCAAGCTTCCGGCGCAGACCGGCGGCGTGAGCGGCTTCAAACTGCGGAGTGAAAGCTGTAAGCGCTTCGTTGGCAGAGGCAAGCGCGGCTTCCTGGCTCGCCGTCTCCTGATCCAGAATGGGGAGCAATGTCTCGGCAAGCCGTGTCAGGTTCCAGAGATCGATGCGGGGCTGATTGCCATAGGAATAACGGCCCTGATGGTCGATGGAACTGAACACCATCTGCGGATCGTAAGCCTCCATAAGGGCGCAGGGGCCGTAATCGAGCGTCTCACCCGAGATGGAAGTGTTGTCGGTGTTCATCACGCCATGGATGAAGCCGAGGAGCATCCACTGCGCGATCAGGTGCGCATGCCGGGCAATCACGTCATCGAGCAGAGCCCTGTATGGCTGCTTCGACTGCGCGGCAGCAGGATAGTGCCGGGCGATGGCATAGTCTGCCAGGCGGCGTATCGCTTCGGTATCGCCTCTTGCGGCGAAATACTGGAAGGTGCCGACGCGGAGATGGCTCGCCGCTACACGGGTCAGCACGGCTCCAGGCAGAAATGTTTCGCGCCGTACGTGTTCGCCCGTGGTCACGGCGGCCAAGGCTCTGGTGGTTGGCACTCCTAGCGCCCACATGGCCTCACTCACGATGTACTCACGCAGGACGGGACCGAGCGCGGCTCTGCCGTCGCCGCGTCGCGAAAAGGGAGTCGGGCCGGAGCCCTTGAGCTGAATGTCGTAGCGTATACCGTCACGGCCCATCAACTCGCCGAGCAGGTTAGCGCGGCCATCTCCCAGTTGCGGAACAAAATATCCGAACTGGTGCCCTGCGTAGGCGAGCGCCAGAGGTTCAGACCCTTGGGCGACTCGGTTTCCTGCCAGGATCTCGATTCCTTGCTCACTCGCCAGCGCCTCCGGATCAAGTCCCAGGCTCCGGGCCAGTTCAACATTTACCTTGACAAGGCGCGGGGCCGCTACCGGTGTGGGGTCCACTCTGGAGTAGAAATGCTCCGGCAGCCGCGCATAGGTGTTTTCGAAGCCGAAACGGACGCAGTTGTTGGCCGAATCCGAAGCTGCGGGTGACACGATCTCGGGATTATTGGGAGAGCTCATGATTCATTCGACACTGGTACGTTGTCTTCGCGCCAGCTCAGATGCCGGGCTACTTCTATCGTACAGGTGCGTGCGCTCACGTAACTCTGAATGCGCTGTTGTTCTTGTGCTCGTAGCGTTAGCCAACGGAAATCATGATCTTTGAGAATGCGGCTGGGTTCTCGCTCCAGGATTTGAGAATTGCCGGCGCTTCATCGATGGAGACGATGTGGCTTACGGCTTCCTCGACGGGGAAGCGGCGCTCTTCGAGCATCTGGATGACTTCGCGGAAGTCTTCGGGAAGCGCGTTGCGGGAGCCGAGGATATCGAGTTCTTTTTGAACGAAGAGGCGAGTTTCGTAGGCTACCGGCTCTTTCGCGTAGCCGATGTAGACGACGCGGCCTGTAAAGGCCACTTCTTCGACGGCGGCGCGGAAGGTCTGCGGCAGGCCGATGGCTTCGATAACAACGTCCGGGCCGCGGCCGCCGGTAAGTTCCTGAAGCTTTTCATGCAGGGGTTCGCGGGTGGTGTTGATGGTGTCTGTTGCGCCGGATTTGATGGCTATGCGCAACTTGGCATCATCGACGTCGATTGCGATGGTGCGGGCGCGGCGAAAGCCTGCGGCGGCTACTGCGCCTAATCCGACGCCGCCGCAGCCAAAGATGGCGACTGTATCTTCCGGGGTAACCCGGCCACGAGCTACGGCGTGGAAGCCGACCGTGAGCGGCTCGACCAGGCATAGCTCTTTCAGGTTGAGGTTGGCGGTGTATAGCTTTCCGGCTGGGACGGCGATGTATTCGGCGAGTGCGCCGTCGCGCTGGACGCCGAGGGTTTCGTTGAACTGGCAGGCATTGGGACGGCCACGCAGGCAGGATGGGCATTTGCCGCATTGAGTGTAAGGCGAGAGAGTTACGTTGACTCCGGCAGCGAGGTGCGAGTGAGACTTGCTCGACTCGACGATGGTCGCAGCTACTTCGTGCCCGGGAATGCGTGGGAACGAGACCATTGGGTTCTTGCCGCGAAAGGAGTTGAGGTCGCTGCCGCAAAGGCCGATTCTGCGGACTTTGAGTAGGACCTCATCCTGTGAAGCTGCGGCATCGGGAACGGATTCGATGGCGGCTTCGCCGGGCTCTTGCAGGACCAGGGCTTTCATTGCTCAGGCCACTCCAATCTTTTGTCGCTTAGCTTGTTTTGCGGTGATGTGCGGCCACGATCTCAAGATACTTGCGGGCGTTTTCGGTGATAACTTCCGGCCTTCCTGCGCGGATGGCCTTGTTATCGACGAGATCGCCGCCGACTCCGAGAGCAATGGCTCCAGCTTCGAGGAACTCCGCTGCGGTTGCGAGAGAAACGCCGCCGGTAGGAATCAGCTCGATCTGCGGGAGTGGGGCTTTGATGGCTTTGAGATACTTGGCTCCGCCGACCGCGCTGCATGGGAAAACCTTTACGGCATCGGCTCCGGCTTCCCATGCGGTGATGATTTCCGTTGGGGTCAGCCCGCCGGGAAATACGGCGACGTTGTAGCGGCGGCATAGCTCGATGGTGCGGAGATTAAGTGCCGGACTCACGATGAACTGCGCGCCGGCCAGCATGCAGGCGCGGGCTGTTTCCGGGTCGAGGACGGTTCCTGCGCCGACGAGGATGCGGTCGCCGGCTTCGGAGGCCAGTCGGCGGATGGCGTCGATGGCGCCAGGGACTGTCATGGTGACTTCGAGGACGGTGACGCCGCCGGCTTCGAGGGCGTAGGCGATGGCGAGGGCTTCTTCTTCGGAGTCGGCGCGAAGGACGGGAACCAAGCCTACTTCGCGGATTTTCTGGAGTACTTCGGACTTATGCATTCTTACCTCGGGGGTGACGAGAAGCAGATCCTTTGCTTCGCTCAGGATGACAATCATTCGCGCGGAATGACGATGGTTATCGCAGGACGCGGGCTGTGCCGCCCTTCATGACGCGCTCCACTTCGGGCAGCGTGACCATGGTGGTGTCGCCGGGGGTGGTCATAGCGAGGGCGCCGTGAGCGCAGCCGCAATCGACCGCCCACTGCGGGCCTTTTTCGGCGAGGAAACCGTAGATGAGGCCGGATGCGAATGAATCGCCGCCGCCGACGCGGTCGAGGATTTCGAGACCGGGCATGGGGCGTGCTTCGTAGAACTCGCCGTCGGCATAGCAGACCGCGCCCCAGTCGTTCACCGTAGCCGTGCGGGCGTTGCGCAGCGTGGTGGCGACGACCTTAAAGTTGGGGTACTTCGCTACGGCCTTCTCGATCATGCGGCGGAAGTTGCCGGTGTCGAGCTCGGCCATGTGTTCGTCTACACCTTCCACTTCGAAGCCGAGAGATGCCGTGAAGTCCTCCTCGTTGCCGAGCATGACATCGACGAGCGGAGCGAGTTCGCTGTTCACTTCGAGGGCGCGCTGCTTGCCGCCGATGGACTTCCAAAGGGAGTCGCGATAGTTCAGGTCGTAGGAGACGATGACGCCGTTGCGGTGCGCGGCTTCGATGGCTTCCTTGGCGACCAGCGGCGTCGTGTCTGAGAGCGCAGCGAAGATGCCGCCGGTGTGGAACCAGCGCGTGCCTTCGGTCTTGAAGATGGCGTCCCAGTCGATCTGACCTGGAGTGAGTTGCGAGACGGCAGTGTTGCCGCGATCGGAGCAACCGAGGGCAGCGCGCACGCCGAAGCCGCGTTCGGTGAAGTTGAGGCCGTTGCGCACGGTGCGGCCTACGCCGTCGTATTTCACCCAGCGAACATGCGATTGATCGACGCCGCCCTGGAACATGAGGTCCTCGACGAGGCGGCCGATGGGGTTGTCGGCGAGGGCGGTGACGATGGCTGTGCGCAGGCCGAAGCAGCGCTTCAGGCCGCGAGCGACGTTGTATTCGCCGCCGCCTTCCCAGGCCTGAAAGGTGCGGCTGGTACTGACGCGTCCGACTCCGGGATCGAGGCGGAGCATGACTTCGCCGAGCGAGACCAGATCCCACTTACAGGACGTTTGGGGCTTGAGATTGAGACTCAACGCGAACTTCTCCTTTATACGGGAATGCTTACTGGTTGACGCCGCTGGCGAGGAATCCACCATCGACGGCGATGATCTGGCCGGTCACGAACGAGGACGCATCCGAGGCAAGGTAAATTGCCGCGCCGATCAGCTCGTCGGTGTGGCCGAAACGGCCCATGGGGGTGCGAGTGAGAAACTCCTGGCCGCGCGGGGTGCTGTCGAGCAACTGGGAGTTGAGCGCGGTGCGGAAGACGCCGGGCGCAATGGCGTTGACCAGGACCCCGCGTTTGGACCACTCGACGGCTAGCGACTGGGTCAGCGAGCCGACGGCGGCTTTGCTGGCGGCGTAGGCGGCTACTTCGTAGAGCGCAACGAAGGTCGATAGCGAGGCGATGTTGATGATACGTCCAGAGCCTTTTTCGAGCATTGCTTCGCCGAAGACCTGGCAGCCGCGCAGGGTCCCGGTGAGATTGGTTTCGAGGATGTGATCCCAGTCGGACTCTGCGAAGTTCACTGTGGGGGCGCGCTTGGTGGTGCCGGCGCAGTTGATGAGGATGTCGACTTTGCCGAAGAATTCGAGCACGGCTTCGCGCAGGGAGACGAGAGACTCGCGATCTTTTACGTCGGAGGTGAGGCGCAGCGTTTTGCGGCCTTTGGCTTCGATTTCAGTGGCGGTCTTTTCGACCTCTTCGCTGCGGCGCGAGGAGGCGATAACATCGGCGCCGGCGTCAGCGAGGCCGAGCGAGAGGGAGTGGCCGATTCCGGTGGTGCCGCCGATGACGACTGCGGTCTTGCCTGACAGATCAAAAAGGGATTTGCTCAAGGGTGTCTCCAACTGCAGAAATTTCGACACCCCAAGAATACCTGCACCGGGAGACTGCTTGTCCCGATCTGAGAGATAAATACGGAGTTATGCCCGGCCGCGAAAGCGGTTGATTTGGCGGCGGTCTCGTTTGGAGGGTTTGGCGGCGGGCAGAAAGCCTTCTATCTGCTGGAGGGCCTTTTGTTCTGCGGCCAGCTTGAGCCGTTGCTCGCGGCTGGCATCTGTTTCGCGGTAGAGGCTTTGGGCGACGGCTGCCGGGCCGCGCATCTCGCTTAGTGCGAGGACTTCGATGACGAACTCGCCAGCTTCGTTCTTAACTTTGAGCGTGTCGCCGACGCGGACATCCCGGGCGGCCTTCGCAAGATGGCCGTTGGACTCGATTCGGCCGATTTCGCAGGATTTTTGGGCGAGGGCGCGGGTCTTGAAGAAGCGTGCTGCCCAAAGCCATTTGTCCATGCGGACAGTATCCATTCTTTTATTTTCCTACAGAGACTTGACTGTCAGTGCAGCGGAAGTGTCAAAGACGATACCCTGATAAGGAATGCTTTCTTTACAAAATGCGGGCAAGCGGTTTGGGCCGCGGGTCTTGTTCCAGGATGCCAACTGGCTGATCACGGCGCAGGAAAAGACGGCGCTTGTGGGCGCGAACGGGACCGGCAAGTCCACGCTGATGAAGGTGCTGGCGGGGTTGGAGACGCTGGATTACGGCGCGATGCAGATGACGCGCGGCATGTCGATCGGGTATCTGCCGCAGGAGGGGCTCAAGCTGAGCGGGCGCTCGGTCTTCGAGGAGTGCCTGACGGTCTTCGACGAGCTTCGGCAGATGGAGACGGAGATCGAGTCGCTGGCCGGGCAGATAGCTTCCCTCGACCATGCCGGTTCGGAATATGCGGCTGCGGCGGAGCGCTATTCGATGCTGCAGGCGCGCTTCCATGCGCTGGACGGCTATGCGCTCGATGCGCAGGTTGGCTCGGTGCTGACTGGACTGGGTTTTGGCAAGGAGGACTGGGCGCGGCGGACGGAGGAGTTCTCCGGCGGCTGGCAGATGCGGATTGCACTCGCCAAGCTGCTGCTGGCGCGGCCCAATCTGCTGCTGCTCGACGAGCCGACCAACCATCTCGATCTCGAAACGCGTAACTGGCTTGAGGGCTATCTGCGCAGCTACCCGTTTGGCTACATTCTGATCTCGCACGATCGATATTTCCTCGACGTGACGGTGGAGCGGACGGTCGAAATCTGGAACAAGCGGCTGCAGATTTATGCCGGAAATTACACCAAATACCTGAAACAAAAGGAAGAGCGCCGGGCGCAACTGATTGCCGCGTACAAGAACCAGCGCGAGCAGATCGAGCATCTGGAGGCCTTCATCAATCGCTTTCGGGCGCAGGCTACGAAGGCGAAGCAGGTGCAGTCTCGCATCAAGGAGCTGGAAAAGATCGAGCGCATCGAGATTCCGGAAGAAGAGCCGGTGATCCATTTCAGCTTTCCGCAGCCGCCGCCTTCGGGGCGGACCGTGGTTACGGTGCAGAATTTAGCCAAGAGCTACGATTCGAAACAAGTGCTCCAGGGCGTCAATTTCACGATTGAGCGCGGCGACCGCGTGGCGCTGGTGGGGCACAACGGCGCGGGCAAGTCGACGCTGATCCGCCTCTTGACGGGCGTGGAATCGCCGACTTCGGGGACGGTGCAGCTTGGGCATAATGTGATTGCAGAGTATTTCGCGCAGGACCAGTACAAGGTGCTCGACCCGGCGGCGCGGATGCTGGACGACATCAGCCGTGCGGCGCTGCGGGTTCCTGAGGTCGAGTTGCGGTCGCTGCTGGGGTGCTTTCTGTTTTCCGGAGACGACGTTTTCAAGCCGTTGGGCGTGCTTTCGGGTGGGGAGCGGAATCGCTTTGCGCTGGCGCGGATTCTGGTTTCGCCTTCGAATTTTCTGCTGCTCGACGAACCGACGAATCACCTCGACATGCGCGCCAAGGATGTTCTGCTGGAGGCGATTGAGTCCTTCTCCGGGACGGTGATCTTTGTCTCGCATGACCGCTACTTTCTGGACCGGCTGGCTACCAAAGTGCTTGAAGTGAAGGACGGCGGCGTGGTGATTTATCCCGGCAACTTTGCGGAGTATGTCAGGGATCAGGAGGAGCAGGCCGCGATTCGGGATGGGGCAAATGGGCTGAATGGGTCAAAGGTCGCGGCGACAGCAGCGAAGTCTTTGCTTGCTGCCACACAGGCGACCGGCGCTGCCGATGCCGAGGTTAAAGATGAGGCCAGGAGCGAAGCCGGCAAGGACCGAGTGCGCAAACTGAATCCCATCAAGCTGAAGCAGATGGAAGAGCGCTGCGCATTTCTCGAAGAAGAAGTGCCGCGCATCGAGGCTTCGATTGCGCATACCGAGAGCGCGCTGGGCAACTACGTTTCGGCAGCGGAGACGGAGCGGCAATCGGCGTTGCTGGAGGAGTTGCGCAAGCAGCTTGCCGGTTTTACCGCAGAGTGGGAAGAGCTGATGATGCAGCTTGAGGAGCAATCGGCGCTCTCGTGACGATGGCACAGATTCCGTAGGGCATAATCAAGGTACGATGGCACTTTTATGGAATCCTGAGAGCTGGTCGCAGCGGCTGGCGGAGTTGCAGGCCGAATCTGGCGAGTTGAAAGAAGCTCCGCTGCGGCGGGATGTGCGTTCTCTGGGCATGTTGCTGGGCGAGGTGCTGCGCGAGCAGGCTGGCGATGAGCTTTTTGCCCAGGTGGAGGAGTTGCGCCAGGGTACGATACGGCGGCGTGAGGCTGAAACCAGAGGTGCGACGACGGCGGCATCCGATCATGCAGCGCACGCCATGGCGCTCGTGCACGGGCTTTCTGTGGATCGCGCCCTGCTGCTGACACGGGCCTTCGGATTCTACTTTGAACTGATCAATCTTGCCGAGACTAACCATCGCAAGCGCCGTCGGCTCGCCTTGCAGTTGACCGGCGCAGCGGGCAAGCAGCGCGGAAGCCTGGCTGGCACTTTGCGCGCCATGCGTCGAGTGGGCATTTCGGCGGAAGAAGCGCTGGAATGGCTGCGCAAGGTGCTGGTGGTGCCTGTGTTTACGGCGCATCCGACGGAGGTGGCTCGGCGGTCGGTGATGTTCAAGCGGCGGCGGATTGGCGAGTTGCTGGAGCAGCTTGATCGGATTCCGATTCCACCGGAGGACCTGTCGCGGCTTGAGGATGAGGTGCTGGCGGAGATTACTTCGCTATGGCAGACGGACGAAGTGCGCAGCCGGCGGCCGACCGTGTATGACGAGATCAAGATGGGGCTGGACTACTACGACGTCTCCATCTTTGCCACGCTGCCCAGCCTGTACAGGGAGATTGCAGAAGCGCTCAATACTTCGTATGGACTGACGCTTGAGGCCAACGAGCTGCCGAAGGTTTTGTCCTTTGGTTCGTGGATTGGCGGGGACCGGGACGGCAATCCGTATGTGACGCCTGAGGTAACGCGGAACGCGATTCAACTGGCGCGCGAACATCTGCTCGGGTTCTACGATGAGCAGTTGCAGACGGTGATTGACCTGCTCAGCACCTCGGCGCAGCAGATGCCAGTAAGTCAGGCCCTGAGCGAACGACTTGAGGGGTATGAAGAGCTGATACGCACGGCAGAAACGCAGGCTTATGGCCAGAATTTTGAATTTGAGCTGTATCGCCGCTTTCTGATCTGTGTGCGCGTTCGGACGCGGCGCACATTGCAGTTTGCGGGAGCGGTCGCCGTGCAGTTGCCGAGGCCGTCGATGCTGGTGGAGACGCATGAGGCGCTGGCACAGGTGCTGCCTGGGTATGCGTCGGCGGAGGAGTTCGCGTCCGATCTGAGTGTTCTGCGCGACTCGCTGGCGGCGAATCGCGGCCTGCGCATTGCGCGGAATCTGATCGATCCCCTGCTGCTGCTGGTGAATACTTTCGGGCTGCATCTGCATACGCTCGATATTCGCCAGCATGCGCGGCTTCATGCCGTGGCGTTGAAGGAAGCGGTTGCCGATACGCTTGGGAAGAAACTGCCGGGTGCGTTGTCGGCGGAGACGGCGAGCATTCTGGAGACTTTCCGGGTGATTGCTGAGGTGAAGGCCGGGTGCACGCCGGAGGCGATTCGGCACTACGTGATCAGCGGGGCTACTTCTGTCGAGGATGTACTCGCTGTGGTCCGTCTGGGCCGACTGGCGGGAGTGACATTCGAAGGCTCCGAGACCGATCCGGGACTTATGCCGGTGCCGCTCTTTGAATCGATCGACGACCTGCGAAATGCGCCGGAGGTTTGCCGTGAACTATGGCAGCGCCCGGATTACCGCTCGCTTTTGGCGAGTTGGGGCAATACGCAGGAAGTGATGCTGGGCTACTCCGACTCGAACAAGGATGGCGGCATGCTCACGAGCACGTGGGAGATCTTCCGCGCGCACCGTGCGCTGCATGTAGTGGCGCGCGAGGCTGGGGTGCATCTGCGGCTCTTTCATGGCCGCGGCGGGACGGTGGGTCGTGGCGGTGGACCGACGCATCGCGCGATCTTTGCCCAGCCGCTGGACTCCTTCGATGGGCAGTTGCGCATTACCGAACAGGGCGAGGTGCTGAACTTCAAATATGCCGACGTAGTGCTGGCGGAGCGCAATCTGGAACTGATGATCGCGGCCTCTCTCGACGCGCTGGCGCGGCCCAATACGCGCGATCCTGAGGGACATTTCACGGGCGTTCTGTTGCCGGAGTGGGAGCAGGCGCTGGACCGGCTTTCGGTGCTGGCGTATGAGTGCTACAAGGAGCACATTCTCGATGACCCGGGCTTGCTTGACTACTTTGGGCAATCGACGCCCATGGGCGAGCTGGAGCACGCCAAGATCGGCTCGCGACCCTCGAAGCGCAAGGGTTCACTGAGCCTGGAGACGCTGCGGGCGATCCCATGGGTCTTTGGATGGACGCAATCGCGGCTCCTGATTCCAGCGTGGTTCGGGGTGGGGTATGCGGTCGAGCAGTTTCTGGCAGAAGGCGGCTTGCTCTCGACGCTGACGACCATGGCGAAGGAGTTTCCACTCTTCATCGACCTGATGCGAAATGTGGAAATGGCGCTGGGCAAGGCGGACCTGGGAACTGCGCGGCTCTACTCGACGCTGGTCGAAGACGCGAAGTTGCGCAATCGCGTTTATGACCAGATCGAAGCGGAGTATCACCGCACGGTGAGGTCTGTTCTGGCCATTACGCGGCAGCAGGAGCTATTGCAGAATAATCCGGTGCTGGCGCGCTCGATCAAGCTGCGCAATCCGTATGTGGACCCGATGCACCTGATTCAGGTGGACCTGCTGCGCCGGAAACGGGCCGGCGAGGATACGCCGGAGGTGAATCGGGCGATTTCGGCGACGATCAGCGGGATTTCGGCGGGGTTGCGCAATACTGGGTGAGCTTGTCGCGCACCGCTACTCAGCAATCTGGGTGTCGAATTCAGAGCGGTTCCTAAGGTAGGATTTGATGATCTGGTAGCACTCGCAGGCATTCTCTTCCAGACCCGCAGGATCGAGGATATTGATCACGCCGCGGGTGTATTGGATCAGACCTTTTCTTTTGAGACTGCCGGCCGCCAGCGAAACTGTGGCCCTGGTTCCGCCGAGCATATCAGCCAGCAGTTCATGCGACATTTTGAAGGTATCGCTGTGGGAGCGGTCAGCACACGTGAGCAGCCAGCGAGCCAGACGCGGTTCGAACGTGTGCTTCGCGTTGCACCCAATATATTGGGTCGCCTGATCCAGTTGTACCTGAACATAGCGCAATGCAAGGCATTGAAAGCTTCCCGCGAGGCTGAATTCCTTTCTGGCAGCCTCGATCGGACAAGCGTAACCGTGGCCGGCGATCTGGATGTAAACGCGGTTCATGGATTTCTTCGCACCCATCAGCGCGGAGACGCCAATTACCGATTCAAAACCAAATGTGCTTACTTCGACCTGAGAGCCATCCTGAAATGTCGCGGTCATGGAGGCCATGCCCGATTCGAGGAAAAAGAGGTGACGGATGGCCCGGTCCGGGTACTCCATTTCGAATTTCAATTCAAACCGGGCCGGGCTCAAGCGAAGACGCGCAATTACCTCGGGATCCAAGGCGCTCAAGAGTGTGTTTTTGAACTTGATGGCTTCCAAGAGATCCTCCGCTTTTGAATTTAACTGCAAAAAGCTGTCTGGTGTGAGACGGCCTGCTTGCCAAAAAGTGAATGCTCGGTTCGATTTCGAACATACGCTTCAAGATAGAGGAGGATAGGCTCTGAGTGGCAGTCTACGTCAATATTTATCTGCCTTGGGCCTGCGATGATTATTACTTCAGAAATGATTGCAAGTACGTCGTTCCATGGAGGATTTCCGTGTCCGAATCGCGTGCACCATTCCGTGTTTTCGTAGTCGATGACGAGTTCATCATCGCGTCGACTCTGGCGACGATTTTGCAGCGAAGCGGGTTCGACGCGGTCTCGTTTACGGATCCGCTGGAAGCGCTTTTGGCTGCCGAACAGCAGGCCCCGGAACTGCTCATTACGGATGTCGTAATGCCAGAACTTTCCGGGATTGAGCTTGCGATTGCATTGAGGAAGCTCTGTCCGCGATGCAAGGTTCTGCTTTTTTCCGGACAGGCTGCGACTGCCAATCTGCTTCAGGCTGCCCGGGCAAATGGACATGATTTCGAACTGCTTTCGAAGCCGATCCATCCTACGGATCTCCTGAAGAAGATAAGGAGCGTGGCGGAGGAAGTGGCGGCCTGAGGTTGTAACGAGGCACCGTTCGAGTTCCAGATGGCTGCGCAAAAATCAGAAACCCGCCATCGAAAGGGACGATGGCGGGTCTCTGATTTGAAACGGATTTGCAAACAACGAACTGCGATATCTTAAAACGGGTTCAGCTTGGCCAGGCCCTTCTTCTTTTTCTTCTTGCTGGAGGCTTCGTCGCTTTCATCCAGCTTCGGCTTCTTCTTGGTGGGCTTGGCGTTGGCGTCCGCGGAGGTCTGCTCCGGCACCGAGCCGGCCTTGATGTCGTTTACTTGTTCCGGCGCCGCGGCTGGCGCCTCCGCTGCGGGAAGAACGGTCTGGGTCGTTCCAACGGCCTTGAGCACGGCATTGGCGTCTTCCTTCGTCGCAGGAGCAGCCGGAGTAATCGGAGCCGCCTGAGCTGAGCTGGGCGCGCTCACAATGGAAGCGCCGATGCTGTTGCCGCCGCCGCCACTCACACCGGGGGCTGTTTCAAACTGCAACGGAGCCTGGGGCTGATCGGAGCGCGGCGGCTCGTTGGCACCGGTAGGCTGAGGAGCTGCAGCGGCTTCGGTGGTGGGTGCGCCGGGCTGGCTTGCCTTGAAGGCGGCGGCGAAGATCTGCTGATTTTCCTTGGTGATTGCAGGTGCGATGGTTCGCGGTGGCGACACCATCGTCGGATCGCCAACGTGGGCGGCCTCAACTACCGTCGGGCCGTGCTTGATCATGCCCAGGGTCTTGTCGGTAAAGCGAACCGCCTGGCGGCTCCGCTCTTCGGCGTCGTTCTCCGCGATGGCTTCCTGGGTCGGCTCGGGAACAGGCCGGTTCATCGCAATCAGCCGCTCACGCGCATCTTCCACGCGAGGGGCCATTGGATAACGCGTGATCACTTTGCCGTAAGCGGCGGCTGCTTTATCCAGGTAAACCTGCTGGAGGCGTTCGCGAACCGCGCCTGGCAGTCCCCTGGCCATCTGGACGGAGTGCGCCTCGCCGGCGTAGGCGTCGCCGATGGTGATCCAGAGTTCGTCGCTCTTGCTGTAAAGAGGATAGCTGTCGGCAACGGTCTGCAGGCGGGCGATGGTCCCGGCCCAGTTCATGCGAGTGACATAATACTGCCCGATGAGGAACTCGCGCTCGGCCAGCACTTCCTGCACTTCGCGAAGCCTTTGCTTGGCGCGCGGAACCAGAGACGAGTCGGGGAACTGGTCGATCATCTCGCGGTACTTCTGCTCGGCCTTTTGGGCATTGACGAAGTCGCGATCCGGCTTCTCCATCTGCATGAAGTAGATGTCCGCGACCTTCATCTTGGCTTCGGCAGCCTCAGGCGCCTGCGGGAAGAAGGTGATGAAATCCTCGTACTCGGCTTCGGCCTGGGTCAGCGCCGCTGTGCCGCCCTCCTTGAACCAGGCGTCGCCCACGGCAAGCTTGGCGCGCATCTGGTATTCGGAGTTCGGATAAGTATTTAGCAGGGTCTGCAGATCGAGGCGCGCGACGTCGAAGCGGCCTTTCTTCAGCGCTACCATGGCCTTGTCGTACAGCTCCTTGTCCGGCTGGCGGCTGGCTACGTCGGCGAGGGGATTGGCGCTGAGATCCTGATTCTTCTTTTTCTTCGGCTTGGTGCTCTGGGCGTCGGCCGGAATCATCGACAGGGTGAGAGCGAGAACGCCGACAGTCGCGAAGACGCGCCGCGCGGACTTGCCGAAGTGAGCTGCCGATTCCTTGCCAGACACCTGGCCGGATATCTGGCCCGACATTTGGACGGGCATCTTGTGTGAAAACAGGTTCATACCACCTCAATCTCGCTGCACGCCGCCGGGGATTGTCGCCGCTGCGCTTCTTGTTCCCGAAAACCGATCTGTTCTTGCTGTTGAAGCAGGTTCTGTAAAATCAACTGGCTTCGCCGGCCGCTTCTCGCGCTGCCGCGAGCAGTTCTCTCGCATTCTGTTCGGCGTTGCCATCGCCGAAGACAGCATTTCCCGCGACGAGGAGGTCTGCACCAGCTTGGACGACCGGGGCTATGGTATCGTGAGCCACGCCGCCATCGACTTCAATTCTAAACTGCAGTCCAAGGTCCTTGCGGATTTGTGTCAGCTTGCGGATCTTTTCCAAGGTAAAAGGGATGAATTTCTGTCCGCCGAAGCCGGGATTCACGCTCATGATCAGAACATGGTGCAGCATCGGCAGGATTTCGAGGATCAATTCAACCCTGGTCGCCGGGTTGAGGACGACGCCGGCGTTCATGCCGTGGTTATGGATCAGCTCGATGGTGCGGTGCAAATGGGGGCAGGCTTCGTAATGGACGCCAATCCAGTTGGCCCCGGCGTCGGCGAATGCCGGGATGTATTCGTTTGGATTGTCGATCATCAGGTGGCAATCGAGCGGCAGGCTGGTGGCCTTGCGCAGGCTCTTGACCACCGGTGGCCCGAGGGTGATGTTGGGAACGAAGTGCCCATCCATTACGTCGACGTGGATCACGGTGCCGCCGCCCCGCTCAGCCGCGGCTACTTCGTCAGCAAGATGGGCAAAATCAGCGGAAAGAATCGACGGAAGCAGTTCAACCATTTTCTACCCTGAGGCCGGAATCGGGGCTAATCCCTGGACAGCTCAAGTGTAGCAGCAGGCGGGAGCGGCTGTTCCGGGCTGGAAGAGGCCGGGCCGGAAGAAACGGGGCCGGCTGGAACTGGAGCCGGCTTGGGAAGGTTCGCGGCCACGACACGGCCTACTCCGCGAAGCATCGCTTTGAGCGGCCAGCGGCTATCGCTAAGCGGGAAGAAGACTTCGCCTGCGCGCTTTTGCTGGGGGCGGTAGTACCAGCGGGTCAGGAGCGCCAAATGACCCTGACGAATGGTGGAATTGGTGACTGCCTGAGGCGAACTCAGTGAGTCGATTGCCGCTTGCATACGTAATTCGAGGAAGTCACGCGCTGGCTTGGCTGCACCTGGGCTTTCGGTCTCAGGGACAGGCTGGATCGTCATCGGCTGCGCGAAGAGGGAACTCGAGCCGGATTGCTCGTTCTGAATGCGCATGCCGAGGATTGAGAAGCGGGCGGGGCCGCGCCATTCACCGCCGTCATAAAGAAAGAGGGAGACTTCGTCGGGCTCCTCTGAGAGCTGAATTACGCAGACGCGGAGAGCATTCATGGGGCGAACCAGCTCGGAAGCGAGGGCGCGAACGGCTTCGATCTTTTCCAATTGCGCGTGAAGCTTCGCGGCGGTCTCAAACTCGAGTTCTTCTGAGGCTCGGTCACGCAGTTCGCGTATTGTGACGAGCTTGCTCTCGCCGTGGGTGGTCAGAAAGCTGCGCACGGCCTCGGCTTCTTCGGAGTAGCGTGCATCGGTGCAACGCTGCTGGCATGGTGCAAGGCACATCTTCATTTCGCCGTAGACGCAGCCGGGGTGTTCCGGGTAGGGCGAGAGATTCTCTTCGCAGCGGCGCAGCAGGAAGAGCTTGAGCAGTTCTTCGGAATAACGGTCGGCCGCAGCGCGGGAGGGAAATGGCCCGAAGGCCCATTGGCTTTCCCTTAAGCTGGGTCGGTTGGTGACGGTGAGCCTCGGATAAGGGTTTCCGCCGTGGAACTTTATGAAAGCCGGTGCCCGGAGATGCATCCGCTCCAGGGCTTTGGCTCCGTAAACCTGTTCCAGCAGGGAGAATTGCACCAAAAGCGATTCAAATTCGGAGCCTGTAAGATGCCAGGCGATGCGGCGGACGCGGGAGACCAGTTGCAGGCGCTTGGTCTGGCCTTTTGCCGGGCGGAGCAGGCGTTCGAGGCGGCGGCGCAGGTCGGGTGTGACGCCGATGTAGGGTTCGGCGGCCTCGTTTTCTCCGTACAGCGCAAAGACGGCTTTGCGCGAGGGGAGCTGTCGCAAAGCGGCGTCCGGATTGCCGGAATCGAATGGCAGGCTCTGGGTCAGCATGGCAGGAATTCTACGCGCCCGCGACAGTCATGCCATCAACCCGCAAGGTGGGGGAAGCGGCAGAGCTGCGGAAGACCAGATCGTTACCGATGGCGGTGATGTTCCGGAAGATCTCACGCAGGTTGCCGGCGATAGTGACTTCTTCGACGGCATGGGTCAGTTCGCCGTTCTCGATCCACAGGCCGGAAGCTCCGCGGGAGTAGTCGCCAGTGACCATATTTGCGCCGAAGCCCATCAGGCTGGTGACGTAGAAGCCGGCAGGAATCCCGGCGAGGATCTCTTCTGGGGTCTGCGTGCCGGGCAGTAGATATAAATTGCCTGAGCCTATGCCGGGGCTGCCCGCTAGTCCTCTGGTCGCGTTACCGGTCGAGCGCATCTGCAGCTTGCGCGCGGTGTAGGTGTTGAGCAGATAAGTTTGCAGCACGCCGTTTTCGACGACGACGGTGCGCCGGGTTGGCAGGCCTTCGCCGTCAAACGGCGAGGTTCCGAAGCCGCCGACGCCAGTGGGCAGCAGCATGGTGTGGTCGTCGACGATGGTGATGGTGGGCGCGGCGATGGTCGCTCCCAATTGACCGGCGAGAAAGGACGCCGAACGCCAGATGGAGTCGCCGGATGCGGCCTCGAAGAGATGGCCGATGAGCGAGCGGGCGACTTCCGGGGCGAAGACGATCGGGACACGCTGCGTCGGAACGCGGCGCGCGCCCAGACGGCGCAAAGCGCGGCGCGCAGCTTCCTGGCCGATAGATTCGGGAGATTCGAGGTCGGCCAGACGGCGCGCGCTGGAAGACCAGAAATCGCGCTGCATCGCTCCGTTCGGATCGATCGCAAGCGGGGCCGCGGAGATTCCGCAATAGCTGCTCCGGTATTCGCCGAGAAATCCGCGAGAGTTGGCCAGGACTTTTCGTCCCGTCGCGGCGTCGAAATGCCCACCCTGGGAGTTGGTGATGCGCGGATCGGCGGCCAAAGCTGCCGCCTCGGCACGTCTCGCTCGATCGATACGTTCGGCTCCAGGAAGCGAGTAGACGTCGTCGAAGTAAAGATGCAGATCGCCTTCCAGTTGGCCGAAGTCGGCTTCGTCGGGCAGGCCGGCGAAGGCGTCCTCTTCCGTGACGTTGGCGAGGGCCATGGCTCCTGACACCAGTAGGTCAATACCCTCGGGAGTCAGGTCGCTGGTGGAGGCGGAAGCGGAGCGCTTGCCGACGAATACGCGCAGTCCCAGGCCGCGCGAGCCTGATTCCTGCAACGTTTCGACCTCGCCCATGCGGACCGAGACGGAGAATTCGTCACCTTCACTGACGACGGCTTCGGCGTCCGTGGCTCCGGCCTTTTGGGCGCGGGCGACTACCTCGGCGGCAAGGGATTTCAGATCGAGTTCTGCACCGGATCGCGGAATTGCGGCTGCTTCGGACATGACTTCAAGGTATCAAAACAGGGTCCCGGCTGCGATTTTGGGGACTGTTTTTGCTGGCGCAGTACCGGTTCGAAGGGGAAGATTCTATGGAATCGGAATCAGCAGCGTCTTGTTGACTACGCTGGTGAGGCCGTCGAGTGTGTCGAGAAAAGCTGCAGTCAAACCGGCTTCCGGGTGCAGGTGCCAGAGGAGCTCGGCATTGTTCCAGGCGGATTCGCGGGCGGCGGTGACGCTCCACGCGGCGAGGGTGTTTTCAAGCTGCGAAGCTCCCGGCAGGGCATCGCCGAGCAAGCGCACGTTGAGGGTGCTCTTTGCACCGTTGATGAGGCTGTCGAGTGTCGAATTCAACGAAGTGTAGTCGTTGTACTGGGTGGTTCCATGTTGCGGCGCGAGGCCGTCGATGGCACACGTCGCGACAAGCGCGCTGGGCAGGTCATGGTTGATGTGGGAGTTGACGCCTGCCAAGGCATATTGAATCCGGGTGAGCGCGGTTTGATTGCGCAGCAAAAAGAGGGTCTGCCAGCAGTCGGGAAGGGCATTGTTGGAGAGGAAATCCCGGAGCGCATTGAAATAAAGCTGCGCGAACTGTACATCCAGCAGGGTGAGAAATGCCGGGTCTGCGAAGCCGCCCGAGGCGACTCGGGCCTCAACCGATTGCGTTACCTGGAAGTAAAGCAGGTTGAACCACTTGAGGCCGTCGCCGTCGACGGTGAGCGCGTCAATCGACTGCATCGCGGCCAACACATCGGCGATCGAGGCGGGGGGCGCTTGCAGGATGGAGAGAATCTGCGAGTCGTAAGGGAACATGGGCGCAGATTATAGCGCCCTTAGGTGAGATGCGGTTCTTATGCCGCGAACTGACGCACGTGGAAACTGGAGTTTGTCTCCAGTTTTAGTTCAGAGGCTTGGGATGGAGGTGCTTTTCTCCGGTAAAGTGTCCGCCCAGGCTGCACCCAGGATTCTTGCTGTAGTGCTCGGCGTAGGCTTCCTTTTCTTTTTCGGCGGAAGCAGGTCGCAGGCGTACTCTTCCGAGGCATTCGGGACAGCGGAAGGTGTCTTCCTGGAGACGCAATGCCTCTTTCACGGGCATAAGCTGCCACCCGAAGACGCGACCGTCGCCAGCACCGTGCCAGCGTTTTACTTCCACCTCTACCAACTGCGCTGCGGGCATCGAAACTGCTTCGACTTGAGCTTCAGTAGTCATTGCACCCCCCATTTCTGAATTCCTGTTTACCTGTTCGGAGTTATTGTCCCGTGCCGCCCACGGTCATTCTGTCGAGTTTGATGGTGGGCATGCCGACGCCGACCGGGACGCTTTGCCCCGCTTTGCCGCAGGTGCCGATGCCTTCGTCGAGCTTGAGGTCGTGGCCGACCATGGAGACATATTTCAACGCTTCCGGCCCATTGCCGATCAGGGTTGCGTCCTTGACCGGCGCCGTAATCTGGCCGTCTTCGATCAGGTAGGCTTCCGAGGCGGAAAAGACAAATTTGCCGTTGGTGATATCCACCTGGCCGCCGCCGAAGTTGACCGCGTACAGACCGCGCTTGACGCTGCGAATAATGTCTTCCGGCGAATCGTCGCCAGCCAGCATGTAGGTGTTGGTCATGCGCGGCATTGGAATGCACTGGTAGCTTTCGCGTCGTCCGGAGCCGGTATTGGACGCGCCCGTCAACCGGGACGAGAGCTTGTCCGTCAGGTAGCCCTTGAGGATACCGTTTTCGATCAGGACGGTCTCCTGGGTCGGCGAGCCTTCATCGTCCACATTGAGCGAGCCGCGTCGGCCCGAGATGGTGCCGTTGTCCACGACGGAAACCTTGGAGCTGGCGACCGGTTGGCCGATGAGTCCGGCAAATGCCGAAGTCTTCTTGCGGTTGAAGTCGGCTTCAAGGCCGTGACCGACGGCTTCGTGAAGCAGAATGCCGGGCCAGCCGGGACCGAGGACGACTTCCATTTCGCCTGCCGGAGCGTGGACCGCACCGAGTTGCAGGATCGCTCCGCGGGCAGCTTCCCGGGCCAGGCTTTCCGGGCTTTTCGAGCCGGTGAAGATGTCGAGGCCGCCGCGGCCGCCGCATCCGGCTGAGCCGCGGGTGGTGTTCTGGTCGTCCTTGGCGATGACGAAGACATTCAGGCGGCAGAGGGGCTGCGTATCTGAGGCGTAAGCGCCGTCCGATGCCGCGATGAGGATGCGGCGCAGCTCTTCGCTGTAGCTCGCCCGAACCTGGATGACCTGAGGGCTGAAGGCGCGGGCGGCGCGATCAGCGCGCTGGATCAGTTCAAGACGCGCAGCCAGATCAAGGTTGAAGCCGCCGGGCGGGACGGGGTAAAGATCCGCGAGCGGTGCATCCTGAAAACCCTGAATCGGCTGCTTCGCCGGGCCGGAGGCGATGAGCGCGGCGGTTTTGGCGGCGTGGATCAGCCGCTCGGGGCTCAAATTGTCCGTGTAGGCGTAGCCGGTGCGCTCGCCAGAGAGGACGCGGATGCCGCATCCGGCGCTGGTGCCCTGGCTGGCGGACTTGACGATTTGCTCGTCAACGCCCAGCGCAGTCGCTGTAACTGATTCAAAGTAAAGGTCGGCGTAGTCACCGCCGGCGGAGAGAGCCTCACCGAGGCATCGTTCGAGCAGCCTCTCGGTGATCCCGAACTTCTCAAAAAAGTAGCGTTTGTGGTTGCTCCTCTCATGGAGGTCCGGGCGGGAAATGGGCTGGGCGAAGGCGGCACTCATCGTACTTACCAGTGTACGCCTGAAGCGGGAAAGGACTGAAATTACGGGTGATTTCGCGCAGAGACACGTCCCGATCGGAGTTTCCCAGAGTGGGATTATCTGTCGGGCCGTTGATTGCATTGGGCTCCAAGAAAAGCGACCGGGCGATTAGTCACTACACCCGTAGCCGACTTGATTCATGCGTCTTTCGAGTCATATCTGCTGATGGAAATCGTGCTACTCTTCAGGGCATGAAGAAGCTAATTGTCGCCGCCCTTTTGCTGATGGTTTGTGCGAGCCCGGTGTTTGCAGCCGGCCGGCACCACCATAGGCATCATCATCACCACCACCACGCCTAAGATCGCCTGCTAAAACAGGAGCGGCGTGCAGCATGGCTCCGAAAACTGAGCACTCCGGGGCCATGCTTAATCCGCGTCTTTTTCCAGATAGATAGATTCTGATATTGTTGCGCGCATGACTGCTGATTCTGAGATAGACACCCTGCGTTTCCCGATTGGCGACTTCCGGCCTCCTGCGTCCATCACGGCGGTCGAACAAGAGGAATATATCGAAACGTTGCGGCTGCTTCCTGAGCGGCTGAAAGCGGCCGTCTCCGGTCTGAATGACCCCCAGTTGAACACTCCATACAGAGAAGGCGGCTGGACGGTGCGGCAGGTGGTGCATCATGTGGCAGACAGCCACGCCAATGCGTACGTCCGCTTCAAGCTGGCCCTCACTGAAGACTGGCCGACGATCAAGCCCTATAACGAGGCGGCGTGGGCAGAGTTATCGGACTCCCGGCTGCCGGTCGACGTCTCGCTGAGTCTGATTGCTGCGCTCCACATTCGTTGGGTCGCGCTGGCGGAATCGCTCTCGGGTGACGATTTAGCGAGGGGCTATGTTCATCCAGAGGGCGGGAGGCAAAATCTGGCGCAGGTTCTGGCGCTGTATGCCTGGCACTCGCACCACCATACTGCGCACATTACCAATCTGCGCGAGCGGATGGGCTGGTAAGGCATTGATGCCCCTGACAGCCCCAGGCGGGGTGGATGCTACGGTTCCCGCTGCTTTGGCGGCGATGGTGGAAGCTTATATCGCGGAGCATCCTGCTGCGGCGATTCTGGAAGATGGGCGCGTGCTATTCGATATGCGCACGGCGCGCTACTCCGTGGCGGAGTCGCATGGCCGGTGTGTGCTGCAACTTTGGAGCGAGGAGCGAAATCTGGTTCGCTCGGTTGTGAGTGCACAGCGTCGCGCAGGGTGCTTGCGCATGATGACGCGTCGCATGGGCACGCCGAAGCCGGTGGCGATCGAAGTGGTGCCGAATGCCGACCGGCGCACTCCGACGGCGCGGGATGCCAGCCGCCGTCAGTATCTTCGCCGTTTGGAGCGGGTTTTGCTGCGTGCGTTTCCGGAGTGGAAACCGGATGGTTTCCGGGCAGCGACGGATCTGGAACACAGCTTTGGGCCGGCGTATGTCCGCGGGCACTTGCTGCGCGGAACCGCAGCTGAAGCGGTTATCGGCGTAGGGGCGGACGAGTCCTCGGCGATGGTAGACGGGGTGCTCACGCTTGGCCTGCTCTGGCTGAACTTCTGCAGGGAACAGTCCCTCCAAAAGCGCCGCGGGAACCGGCATTACGGCGAGCTGAAGGTAGTTGTGCCGTATGGCGCTGCACAGACTACGGCCGAGCGCATGGTTTGGCTCCATCATGGCACGGCTCAGTTTCGGCTCTTCACGCTGGATGAGCGGTCAGAGGAACTGGTCGAGGTCGATTTTCGCGATATCGGGAATGTGGAGTCGCGTCTCGCGTTTGCCTTTGATCTTCCGGCTGCGTTGCAGCGGGCCGAGGCAGGGATTGAGCGCGTGATGGCGCTGGTTCCGGCGGCGGCGCGAGGGCGGGTTGAGATGCGGGCGCGGTCGGCCGCAGAGGTTGGACTGCTGCTGCATGGCCTGGAGTTTGCGCGAGTGCGTATTGGAACTTCTGTGCATTCTTTTAGCCGTGAGCAGCAGATTACCTTTGGCGCGGGGGCGAATGAAACCCCGCTGAACGATGAGACGGAACCGCTCTGCCGCGAGTTGCTTGAGCGGTTGTTCCTAAGCCGCCAGCCAGACGGGGAACATGCCGATCCGCTGTTTCGATTGCAGCCAGAGCGGTGGCTGGAGTCCAGTTTACGGATCGGTTTGCAGGAGTTTCTGCCGGGTTTACGAGGAGATTTTCTCTATTCTCAGGTTCCGGCGATGGGAAACGGCGAGCGCGGGATGCTGGACTTGTTGACATTGGACCACGGCGGGCGGCTGGTGGTGCTGGAGGTCAAAGCGGACGAGGATATGCATTTGCCGCTGCAGGGGCTGGATTACTGGATTCGCGTGCGGGCGCTGAATTCCCAGAGGCAAATGACAGGAAACAAGGAGGTTGGGGCATTCGAGCGGCATGGGTATTTCGCGGGTGCGGAGATTTCTGCCCGTGAGCCTAAGCTGCTCTTGGTGGCTCCGGCGCTGCGAATACATCCCTCGAACGAAACCGTATTGCGCTATCTTTCGCCAAAGGCGGAGTGGGAGATGGTTGCCGTCGGCGAACATTGGCGGCGAGATCTGAGGATCGTTTTCCGGAAGCGAAGTGAGAGCTGAGGGTCTGATATCAGCGGCTGTTTTCCAGAGCCAGCACAGAGAAGCCGGTGGCGGCGTCGCTCATGAATTTGCCGGCGTCGGATTCCGGGGCGCGCTTCTTGTTGACTGACCACGCGGGCCAAAGGCCTTCGGTCTTGTCCTGGTTGGCGAGAATCCAGGCCACGCCTTTTCGGGCTTCCGGAATCTTGCCGAGGCCGTTTTCTTCCAGAGCCAGGACAATGATGCCGGTGGCGTAGCCATCGCTGCGCAAATCAAACGGGGTGTCGTCGCGGCGCTTCCATGTGCCTTGTCCCAGGTCTGTGAGGCTCCAGCCACCATCGGCGTGCTGAGTTGATTCGAGTTCTTTGGCCAGGGCTTCGCGTTCCTCACCGGTCATCAGACCCGGCAGCTTGGACGAGGCCCACAGAAGCGCGATGCGGTTGATGAGTGGCTGACTGGGTGCTTCGCGGCGCAGATAACCGCGCAAGAGGGTCAGATTGCCCTGAATTTTGGGGTCGTCGCGGTAGTTGTCAGGGGCGATCCCGACAGCTACCGCTGCCATGGCTGCGCCGTAGTATTCGCTTTCGGGGGCCTCCCACGGCGAGAAACGGAAGTTTTGCCAGATCCATGCGCCGGCTTTGTCGCCGGTTTGCTCCTGCGTAGACCACATGGCTTCGAAGGCCTTGCGCGTAACGGGCTGCAGATGGCCGGAACGCGAATCATAAGACGCAAGGATCAGGGCATTATTGACTTCTTCGGCGTTGCGGGCCTCCTTGGTTTTTCCGGGGCCGTGGACCGCGTCCGAGTAGAAGGTCTCAGCCTCGCTGCCAAGATTGACGCGCTTGATCACGCTGTCCAGCATGGCGCGTTCGGGATCAGAGATTTTGCTTTCTCCGAGCGGTTTGCGCAAGGCAGGCCGCGCAAGCGCATACGGAACCTGCGTGTGGCAGGAGACGCAGACGGTGCCGTGATCTTTCTGCGCGTGCGGCCAGTCCTGCCACCAGACCTGCCGGCTGTCGAGGTATCTGGCGGCTGCGGCTTTGTCCCATGTTTGCGCGCTGGCGCTGGCCGGGGTGCCGGGCGCCGGATGCGATGCGGCGATTGCGACACCCGCGCAGGCGAGCGAGACAGTCAGGATGCGAATTCCGAGGTAGGGGGACCGCATGGTTTGCGTGCTCCTTAAAAGAAAATCACAGGTGAACCGCGCCAACTGCAGTAAGGGCCTTTGAATCGGAGATTAGCACAAAATTAGCTGCGGTTGCCCACAACGAGGCTCGGAGGATATCTGAATGGATGTTGAGCGGAAGCTTGTCGTGCGCGTCTGTGTGAGTAGAAGAACCCATAGAGTTGACCTGTCAATCAATGCATTCCATAGAGCCGTGTGGAGTTCGAGTCGTGTGGCGTTCTTCGACTGGGTAACTTTGGGGGTAGAGATGACTTTGAAGAAGTACGCAACGATAAGTCGGAGGGCGGCCGCTCTTCGAATGCTGGGTGGAGTCACGCTGATGTTATCTGCTGGAATTGCCGGCGCACAGACTCAGCCCGCCGAGGCTAAACCGGTCTCAAGTACCTATGAGACTATCTTTCTCACTTACGCTACGCAGCAGAATGACCTGAACGATATTCAGACCGACCTGCGCAATCTGCTTCCCAAAACCAAGGTGTATGGAATGCCATCGCAGCATGCCATTTCTCTTTGGGCTACTCCGGAAGATATGGCGCTGGCACGAAAGGTTATCTCGGAGCTTGATCGTGTGAAGAAGGTCTACCGACTTACCTACACGATAACGGATCTGGAAAACGGAAAGCGCGTTGGTTCGAACCACTATGCTCTGGTTGTTTCTGCTGGAGACCGGTCGGAGTTTAAGCAGGGAAGCAAGGTGCCGATTATGACGGGAAGTTACGACACCGGAACCACCACATCCAACT
>Ga0302326_10006593_pt1 | contig 26006 bp, 16 predicted proteins | sample Palsa_T0_3_FD_202264 | JGI IMG/M metagenome (GOLD analysis project Ga0302326, IMG submission 202264) | Peat permafrost microbial communities from Stordalen Mire near Abisko, Sweden - Palsa_T0_3 | ecosystem: Environmental > Terrestrial > Soil > Palsa > Peat permafrost | place: Sweden: Abisko... | reverse complement strand
GTACGTAGTTGTTGTCTTAACAGACGCTATAACGAAGGACCGGAAAATTTATTTAGGTGGGTACGCTTATTGTTATTGAGGTTGAAATTTGCTTTGGCTGCCTGCACGGCGAAAGTATCCTTGCCTCCATTTTTTCATGTGTATTAAAATGATTTTGTTTTACTTACGAAAGTAAATTACAATTTTAATTTAGGTAACGGTCCTTTTCTTTTTTTTTGTTATAGGCGCTCTTTAGACGCGGGTGGCTATCTTTCCCAAGCTGGATTTGCCGGTCCTTTATATTGCCCATCCTTATGGTGGTTTTACGCCTGTCCAGACGGAGACGCTGTTTGCCAAAGAATACATAATTGTCCTGGATGACGGCGCGTGTGGGCGGCAATGCGGTATGCTAATTTTATTAGCAAAATTTATTTTTATTCCTAACTTAGCATTGTCAAATTAGTACTTTATGAGGATTTAGTCCTTACTGGGGTGTCAGCAGATCATAAAGTAAAAAACGGCGTATCGGCCACCGGTGGCCATATGCAAGTTTTTCGGGCTGTAAAATCCCGTTTTTATGTTATGCCAGACAAAAGAAAGCCCAGCGTATCGCTGGGCGAAATCATCAAGTTATTGGTGATTGCTAAATTGGCACTAACTATCCTTCATTTACTGAAGTGGTAGTAAAAAGGTCGGAGTACCCAGCTCCGGCTTCTTCAAAGCAAAGGTACAAATTTTTACAATTTCCAAATTGGTTTTTTTAAGCTGCAGGCTGATAAAATGGTGGTGGATGCCTCATTCTGTTTGGAGAGATCTGGCCGGGTTCATGGGGGCGGGCAGGAGTTTTACAATGGGTGTTCGGGTCTCCGGTTGTTCGGCGGAAAAAATACCCCAAAAAGGGTAGATGAAAGCGGATGGACTTCTTTTAGTTTTAATGCGGGAAGACCTGCCACCCTTTCATCTTTTATTACCATCAAAACAACATTATGATCAGTAAACACTACTCCGTCAGGGGCCGCCGCGTGGGCCGCCTTGCTTTGCCAATCGTATCGGTGATTTTACTTTCCATCTTCTTCCAGGCTTGTCTCAAGTTCCGGACGGAACCGTTTCGTATTACCACCGTGACGCCTATGCAGGCTTTTATTACGAAGTATAATATCCCCTTCAGCCAGACGGATACCGCCCTCTATCTCCTGGCGGTCGATTTTAATGGGATTCCCGATAAGGGGCAATACGATCAGGTGGAGCTCGGCTATGCCTTCCGGACCTCGACAGCGGGGGTAGTTTTTGAGCTGGGGACCTTGCTTCCCGCCTCGGGATTTGTCCATACGGTTACTTTATGGGATTCCGCGACCCAAACCGTCCTTGGCCAGCTTAATGTCACCAATCTTTCCGGCTCTTCTTTTACCTATGCGGGGCTGGATTCGAGCACGGCGATAGTGCTGCAGGCCAACCACGGCTATGTGATGGGGGTGAATTCGACGGCGGTGGGCAACCCGGTCAATTCCTCTTCTGTTGGGAACTACGTCTATGCACCCCAGGGGCTTTATGTCGATCAGGGGGCTGGCAGTGATATTAGCTTGCTTCCTTTTACCGAAGGCGCGATCACCGTTGAAAGGGGCTTTATCTATAATTATGGCTATCAGGCGCAGCCTGCTTCGTTCTTTCCTCCTGTCCTGTCCTGGCAAAGTCAGGACAACGGGTTCCTCGGTATCTGTGATTTCGGGTTTTGGTATTGAGATCGTGGGGGGAAATCCGTATTTTCCCTTTATGAAAAAAATAACGATCGTTGCGCTCCTGGCGTTGCTGCGGATGATGGCGGGGGCCCAGGCGCCTGCACCTGCACCGGTTGAAAAGTATCCCGTCGACTCTGCTTCGGTCGAGCATGCCGGGGTGCCGAAAGGGGAGTTGGTGAAATGCTCCTTCGATCATTCCGCTATTTTCCCGGGAACTCACCGTGACTATTGGATCTATATACCCGCTCAATACAAGCCGGATCACCCGGCCTGTGTCTATGTCAACCAGGATGGCATCCAGTGGAAGGCGCCGACGGTATTCGACAACCTGATCAACAGCGGGGAGATGCCCGTCACGATCGGCGTATTTGTGACGCCAGGGCGGGTGACAGCGTTCGATACTGCGACTGCGCTGGACCGCTATAACCGAAGCTTTGAATATGACGGACTGGGGGATGCTTATGTACGGTTCCTGCTGACCGAGCTGCTGCCGGATGTAGAGAAGCACCGGGCCGGTGATGGCAGGGCTATCCATCTCTCGCAAAAGGGCAATGACCGGGCGATCGGCGGGTCCAGCAGCGGGGCGATTGCCGCTTTTACCGCGGCCTGGGAGCGGCCGGATGCTTTTACGCGGGTCTTTAGCGCCATCGGCACCTATGTGGGGCTGCGGGGCGGTAACCGTTATCCTATTCTGATCCGTAAAATGGAGCCAAAACCGATCCGGGTCTTTTTGGAGGATGGCTCCGGTGATTTGAATATTTATGGCGGTGACTGGTGGATGGCCAATCAAACCATGGAGCGGGCGTTGACGTTTGCCGGGTATGAGGTGAAGCATGTATATGGGGAGGGGGGGCATAATGGAACGCTTGGTTCTGCGATCTTCCCCGATGTGGTGCGGTGGCTTTGGAAAGATTGGCCCCAGGCTGTCGCTAAAGGGAGTTCGACGAACGGGGTGTTGCACGACATCCTGATCCCGGGTCAGGATTGGGAGTTGGTGGGAGAGGGGTATGGATTTACGGAGGGAACGGCGGCGGATGCGGAAGGGAATGTTTATTACCAGGATATTCCGGCATCGAAGACTTATCGGGTCAGTGCTACGGGTGATGGGCAGCCGGAAGTGGTGTCCACGCATGCGCAGCGCGCCAGCGGCACCTGTTTTGGGGTGGATGGCAGCCGGTATGAGGCAGCGGGCGGTTCGCGGCAGGTGTTGAGGTATGATGTATCGGGAAAGGCTACGGTGATAGCGGACAATATTTCCGGGAACGACCTGGTCGTTGCGCGTAACGGGAATGTTTATGTGACGGCGCCGGATGGCGCTGAGCGGCCGGGGAAGCTCTACCTGGTGAGGCATGGCGGTCAGCCGGTGTTGGTGGATTCGGGATTGAAGTTTATCAACGGGCTTTGTTTTACACCCGATCAGTCGCAATTGTATGTCGCTGAGTCGGCAAGTCACTGGATTTGGGTGTATACGATCCTGCCGGATGGGACGCTTGGCAATAAGCAGCGGTTTGGCTGGCTGCATGTGCCGGATGATAAGGACAATGCGTGGCCTGACGGGCTGAAGTGCGATCGCAATGGATTGGTGTATGTGGCGACCAATATGGGCATCCAGGTGTTGGATCCGTTGGGCCGGGTGAATGCGATATTACCGGTGCCGACGGGTCAGCCGTCGAATTGTTGTTTTGGCGGAGCTAATTTTGATGTGCTGTATGTGTCGAGTGGCGGGAAGGTCTACCGGCGGAAGCTGAAGGCGAGGGGGTGTAATCCATTTGAGGCGGGGAATAAGCCGGGGGCGCCGAGGTTGTAGAGGAGGAATGAGGGGTGTTATTTCGAGTCGTCTTTGAAGGTCACCTGTCTGAGGATGGTTACACCCATGGGTTCAAGCAGGATATCGTCTTCCGAATCTGTTTTGCTGTTGCGCATCCTGGTGTGAAAGCGGAGCGGGTGTTGCGGGTCAGGGATAACCGGTTTGCCGATATATTCGTAGATCGTCCGGTTTTCGGGGATATAGTTTATTTCTTTAAAGCCGCCAAAGGGATAGTTCTTTGTTATTTTTTCCTGTGCTGTAAGCGGATGGGCCAGTACCAGGCTGCCGCTGGTAAAATATACGCTGTTATTTTGGGAGACTAATTTTACCTGGGGCGTTTCAAAGCGGATAGTAAAGGAAGATTGGCCTGGCCACTGCCCGGAGATCACGATGAAGCCGTCTTCTATCTTGTAAGGTAAGCCGGAGCGGATGTGCGTTGCCCACGATGGCTCTCTGATCTTCAGTTCAAAACGGGCGGCCTGCGGGTTATTTACCTGGAAGGTAATGGAATTTTCGGATGGGTATTCGGTGAGTTCCCGGATACGGATCTGTTTGTCGTCGATGGTTAAAGACAGATCGCATGGGCCGAGCAGGGCAGCTATCAAGGCATTCGGGGAACGCATCCACATATTTTGTACGTAAGCCGGACCGATCCTGCCTGCGTTTGGCACGCAACAAACAGCTGCCTCTTTGTGAACGGGCGAGTATCTGTACCGGGTCTGGTTTTTATCGGTGGTATCGCCATTCCTGCCTCCGGTCAATTGATAGGAATTATCTGTTTTCAGATAGCAAATCGCGCTTTCGGTCGGATGTCTTGCACCCTGTGCGGCGTTAAAGAAAAGGCGTTCGATTTTATCAGCATAGGCGGATCCGCCTGTTTTGATCAGCATACTGATATAGCTATCCATCAACTCGGTGAGGGAGCAATATTCATACCCGGTATTGGTTGCGTCAGCCTTTCTGCCGCCGATAAACTCATCGCCTGCCGGACCGCCCGAAGGAGTGGTAGTACTTGTTATTTTTTTTAAGAAATCCACCAGGGCATTTTTTAAGGCTGGATTGCCGGAAGCGTAAAATGCAGCCGCCACGGACCGGAGGTGTTCGTAGGTATGAACGCCATGGCCATTTAATCCGCGGGTGCTATCGATCAATTTACTGTATTGGGCGTCTTCGTTTAGTATCTGCCGGGAGAAATCACGGTACAGGAACAAGGCATAATCAAGATAGCGCCGATCTTTTGTGCTACGATAAAGTCTTTCCAGGATGTCTGTAAATACGAGGCCATGGGTCAATCCTCCGGCGTAGGGGTTTTTTGAATAGAAAGGGTGAGAAGCATCCATCGGGAAATTGGCGAGTACATTGTCGACTGCTCTTTTCACGGCCCTTAAAACCGCCGGCTGGCGGGTATAATCATACCAGGCTAAAATGCCTCTTAACAAGGTAGTCTTTGACCATAGCTCTCCGTTCTCATCAGTGAAAGTATACCGGAGGTCTTTGTTATAAATGCCGAGATAACCGTCCTCGTCCTGGGTAGCCAAAATCCGATGAATATAGGCCTTTGCTTTTTTGAGGGCTGGTTTGTCATTTAGAAGCACGGCGGTCCTTATAAATCCGTCCCACCAGTTGCTTTGTGTTTCGCTGTTCCACCAAAGGAATTGTGCCTGTAGCTGTACGGGGGCATCGGAAAGCGCCCCTACATTTTTGCTTTTCACGTGGCTGCTGAGCCTGTCCGCGCCATAGATATCGTCTTTTTGGATCAGGTCGGGCGCCAGTTCGTCCAGGTGGCCGGTAAAGCCGGTTAAGTTTTTCTGTAGCTGTGTTTTTAGCCATCCCGTGGGATGAATGGCGGAGAGTGGCAATGTGGTCAGGGCTTCCGATAGGATACTTTGTTGTGCGAAAGGATCGAGGGTACTGTCTTGCGCATATGGTCGTAAGAAGGTGAGCGTACAAATGGCGGCAAGGAGGGCGGTCTTTTTTATAGTGATTGGGTTAGGCATGATAAATGACCGGGTTGATAGGGCTATCGATCACTTCGCCAACCTTTGCTCCGGGGCACCACCGGTTCCAGTCATCGAGTTGATTTTCATTTTCCGGCTGTTTTAGTTTCATATCGGCATCCATATAGATAATGGTCATGACTTTACGCATTCCCGCGCTGCTGTTTACGCCTGCCCGGTGAAAGACCCATCCGGAGTGAAAGCTGATTTCGCCGGAATCGAATGGCTCGATGACGTGTTCAAAATCTGTAACCCGCAGCCGATCCTGCATCAGCTTTTCGCTTTCGTCCCCGATCTGTAGTTCCCGGCCGCTGACGATGCGATGACTGCCCGCGCTAAATTCAAGCGGGCCCATTTCCAGGGGTGTTGCCTGCAAAGGCATCCAGGCGGTGATGGTTTTGTCCGTTTCCAAAGGCCAGTAATATTGATCTGCGTGCCATGGGGTAATGCCGCCGCCCGGTTCTTTGTACAATGCCTGGTCGTGGTAGATCCTGACACCATCGACTTCCATTAGCTCCGACGCAATGCTTGCCAGGCGTTTGCTGAATATCAGTGTTTTTACGACTTCATCTTCGCGCCAGAGATTGAATAACTGTAAGAAGGCCTTTCCGTAGGTACTTCTTTCCGTAAGGGGGGTGGATTCGGTATTTAGCAGATTAACTCTTTTGGTTATAGGTTCATTGAAGAAATTCAGGGTTTCTGTATTTAGTACCTGTTTCAGTTTGATAAACCTGTTCTTCCTAAAAAAGTCAAGCTGTTCCCTTGTCAATGGATAGGGCTCCTGCAGGAAGTGTCGGATGGAAGCTGGCGGGTTCATGACTCAATGTTTTGTCAAAATTACAGGATATTCGGATAATATATGGGAGTGGCGCTTCGATCAGGATGGCCAGCCCCGGTCAGCGGCCATGTAGGTACAGTTGCGTTCGGCGAGCGCGGAGATGGTGAAGGATGGATTGATGCCGAGGGTGCGGGGGACGATCGAGCCGTCGCTGATGTAGAGCCCTTCGTACACCGCGCCGTCATCCTTCCCGGTGAAGACCTGGCCCTTGTGATTGACGACTCCGCTGCCGGCGTCGTTGCCCATAATGCAGCCGCCGAGGGGATGGACGGTGACCAGGTCGTGGCCAAACAGTTTTGTCCAGATGGGATTTCTGGTATATACGCCTTTTAGCGTGGTAGTGAGGTCCAGCAATTTCTGGTTAACCTTTTCAAAGATGGGCTGTTGGCCTGCGCCTGGCCATTCGATGCGAAGCCGGTCATTCTCGAGCAGCAGCTGGCCGTGGTCGTTGTCATGGGTCAGTACGAGGAAGGTGAGGGTATGATTGGTGGCGCCGTGATAGGGGCCGCGGAAATCGCTGTCCAGCGCGCGCTCTCCTTTTTTTATTTTTTCCACTACTCCCGGAGCGGTATCTTTTCCCTCCAGCGGCGCCGCTATGCTTATGAGATCCTTGAATGCGTGGGCAATAAATCCGGGTACTACGCCTTCTTCGACCACCATTCCGTTGTCGGGGTCGTCCGCGTCCCTCAAGTCGATGATGCTGCTGATAGTGGCTCCGATGGGATCGGCGGGGTCGACAGTGCGGGTGCCAATACCTATCGAGTTTGCACGGGGATCGTTGTTATAGGCAAAGGCGAGGAAGTCACCGTTGCCGGAGAAATGCCGGCCGGTAAGGGCGGAGACGGGCAGTCCGTTTTGGGCAGAGCGTAATAATAGCTCCGTGCTGCCGAGCGTTCCGGCCGCCAATACTACAATGTCCGCTGAAATAAAGCGGGTGGGCGCGTCGAAGTCTTCGTCGCCGGTTTCAAAATAGTTATAGTGTACGAGCCAGGTCTCCCCCTGTTTTTCCACGTACCGCACGTTCACCTGCGTATAGATCTCGGCGCCGTGCGTCCTGGCATCCGGCAGATAGTTCATTACCGTGGTGTTCTTTGCTTCATAATTACAGCCGGCGCAGCATTCGCCACAGGCGATACAGGGCTTTTGTTCTACCCCCACATGATTGGGCCCGTCGATGTCGAAGTTTACATATACGGGGGCATAGCTCCATTTGTCACCCTCGCCAATACCGTCGGCGGCCGTTTTCATGGATTGGGCCTTTGCCGGCATGGGCTTTCCGTTTGGATAGGGAACGGGTCTCAGCATGGCTTTCGCCTTTGCATAGCCCTCGTCCAGGCCCTTTCTGTCATTGCGCAGACCGGCAGGCCAGGCCGGATCGGCGAAGACGGTGGGATCCGGTTCCATCCCCACATTGGCATTGATCAGGGAGGTGCCGCCGAGGCCGCATCCTTGCACTACATTGACCTGTGCATTGACCCTGACATCGAACAGACTTGTTTTCCTGCCCAGGTGGAAGTCTGCGGTATCGATCTGCGTCATCGCTGAAGACTCCCCGAAGGTCTTTGGGAAATCGCCGGGTTGAAATTCTTTGCCCCTTTCGAGCAGGCAAACTTTTTTTCCTGCCCGGGCCATTCGTGAAGCGGTAATGCTGCCGCCATAACCCGAGCCGATGACAATGATATCATAGCGGTCTTTTAGTTCCGAAATAGGCGAGGATAGTCTGTTCATACGATGAATTTAAAGTCAAAAGGAATTACTGATACCGCAAATATTGCTGAAATCGTTGGCAAACCTGTTGTCCGGGCATAGACGGTGATAGACGCGCATCCAGTCGGCGAACCGGGGATAGAGCCTTCCTACTGAAGATCGGCCGGTGCCGCCGATATGATTGATCTGCCCCCAATGCGGGATGCCGCCAAACCGGTAAAGCGCCGATTCGATCCGGGCCAGCAATTCTACTCCGCCGATGGTGCCGCTGACGGTTGGAAATTCGATCATGCAAAAGAAATCCTCGGGCTCGGGGCTGTATTGCATCGACAGGAAGAATGCATTGGATTTTACGAAGCGGAGGGAAAAGGGGGCGTTCAGGTATTGTTGTCCTTCCCTGACGCTGTGACCGACGACCTGGATGATCTCTTCAACTGCTTCGAGATAGGTGCTCCCGGGAAGCGCGATCTCTGAGGCATAGGCCGCCAGGTTGTTGTCCGCACCCAGGTTGAGCACCTTATAGCTTTTGTCGATATAGTCCCGGTCGCTCAGCGTGCTGAGCTCTGACTGGACAAAGGCCGGCATGGTCCGGGGGAAATGATTGACGATAAACCGGATGACCGCATCGATTAAAAAATCGGGGACGATGCGGACAAAGAGCTCCGGTAGTATTTTCCGGTGACCTCTTGGGATAAGGGGGCTTTTATACGGTCGGGGGACGATCTTTCTTTTGGTGACCATACACTTGTGGTCATGGCCCTTGTACCGGTAGGGGCTGACCAGCACTTCAACGTGTCGGTATCTATGCAGCAGATCACCTTGCAGCTCTTTTTTTACATCAGCCCACTGGCTAAAGCTCCGGGTTTCTTCCAGCATATATTTATCCATGACTTCTATGACGACGGCATAGATGATCCCCACGCAGCCCATGCTGACGCCTACCGAATAAAAATAATCATCGTCCCGGATAAGATGTATGGCGTCTACTCCCGGTATTTTTGCCGGGCCGTTTGAAATCCCTGCGCCGGCGGATCGTTCTATCTGGTAGAGAGCGCCGTTTTCGGCGAGCAGGAAAATGGCTTTTAGATAATCGGGAAAGGCGCCCAATCCCACTCCCGATCCGTGGGTGGAGGTAGAGATGACGCCGGCGATGGTTTGGCCGTCATAGGCGCCCATGTTGATCAGGGCTTTTCCTTTCTGTTCGAGGGCGGTGTTGACGGCCTTGATGCGGATGCCGCATTCGACGAAAAAGAGATTGTCGCTGGCAGGGGTGCCGGGATTGCCGGGATTGCCGGGGGTGCCGGGGGTGCCGGGGGTTAAATCGAGCCAGTTGGGATCGAGTACCCGGTCGAGGCCGTGGGTATTGATCATATAGTCCCGGCTGATGGCTATGTTGGAGGAAGAATGTCCCGATCCGATGGCGCGTACTTTATGGCCGTACTCACGGGCCTCCTGCAGGATGTCGCGGAGTTCGGCGAGCGTGCCGGGGTTGAACAACTTTATGGGGCTGGCCATCTGGTCTTTTACATAGTTGCTCCATTTATTCCTGATGTTGAAAAAAGGCTTGCTCATACCTTGAATTTTAGTTTTTATTGAGAGGCGGGGGCGGGGTGGCCGGAAGATACGGCATCGTCGTAGGAGTCGGTCACCAGGGTGAGGGCGACGTCGGGGTTGTTGCGGGCTTTGCCGCTCAGCCGTCCGTTCCCGTCCACCTCCCATTCTTCGCGGAAAAGCCAGGTCGATGAGTCTTTATATTCGATAGTCAGCCGGTTGCTGTTTAGTGTCAGGATCACATAGCCGTTGTGACCGAGGATGGTCTTTTCGACGATTTCTTTTTTCCGGTTGTCATAACAAACGAGCGGGCAGCCCTTCATTTTTTTCGGGTCCGGCAAAGCATAACATTCTCGACCAAAGCGAATCTTGCCGATCTCTACGGGCATGCCGCCGTGACCGATACAGCGGCCATAGGCGGTAATCCCGTCTTTGCTATGATATTTTCCGTAAGCGGCAAAGCGGTGTTCATGGCCCCAAAGCCAGATCACTTCTCTGTCGCCAAAGATCTTTTTCAGCACCTCTGCCGTTTTTGGGTACTGAGGTTCAAAGGCGGAGCAATATTGGATATGGGAAAAGATGATCACGCCGCGCTTATCGTTTTCGTTTGGGGGGAACTCTTTTTGCAACCAGGCGATCAGCTTGTCGTCGAGGTGAGCGTCTGGCCGGATGATATATTCGATGAGCAGCGGGCCGACGGAATAGTAACCGTTGTCAAGCGCGATAATCCGCCAATAGTCGTTTTCGAGACAGAAAAAACTGGCGTGCTGACGATACGGTTCACCGCCGGCAGGTCGAAGGGCGGACATGCGGGGCAGGAGATCTCTAAAAAAGGGATTGCCGTTGCTATAATATTCATGGTTACCGGGGATGGCGAGGCTTCCCGACCGGCCTTTTGGCCAGGGCGCCGTTGGCCCGATAAAATTGTCGTGTATTTCCTGCGGGGCTCCGACGTAATAGACATCGCCGAGGTGAATGCTGTAATCGCTGTTTTGCTCTCTCATCAGCGCGGCGACTTTGTTCGACTCGGGGGTGTCGGTGGCCCAGTCCGCCACGAGGACCATTTTGATGTTGTCGTTGTTGTCGGGGGAGGAGGTGGAAACCATTTTGAAGACGCCATTGCTGGTTGAATGGGTGTAATCGACAAAGGGATGTTTTTTGCCGACTCTGCTTTTCAGGTACTGATAGAACCAGCCCCAGACATTGACTGAAATGAAAACGCTGAAGGAGTTTATACCCGGACGGGCTTGCTTTTTCGACCGGGCGGCTGCTTGTTGCGTGCGAAAATGACTTTGCGCCTGGCTGTGTATCATGTTCAGATAATCTTCTTTGGTTCTGGTGGGCATGCTGTTCAAATTAACGGTTAATCGAAATCGAGGTAGAGGCTGTTTGGAAAAACCAACTGGTCGTAGATAATCTGTCCTTTGCGACCTTTTGCGCGGCGCAGGTTTTTAAGCTGCAGCAGGCCCGACACCAGTTCGGGGACTGTTACTTCGCTGATGTAGCGCCCGGTGCAGATATGGGGGCCGTGGCCAAAATGCAAATAATCGACTTTGCGGGCTGGATTAAATTCCCTGGGGCGGCTGACCACCTGGGGGTCGAACATGGCGGAGAGGGTAGCGGCATAGACGGTTGTGCCGGGCGGGATCTTAGTTTGGTGTCGGGTGCCCTGGCCGACAGCCGAGCCGTTTTTGCAGAAGCGAAGGATGGCCGGGTTATGGGGATTGAAGCGCAGGGCTTCGAAGCAATAGTCCCGCAGGGTGTATAAATCTCCTGCCATGGCCGCGGCCCGTGCTTTGGCCATTACAGCCGGGCGGCGAAGCAGCTGATCGATGACGTGAGTGACGACTTTGCTGGTATTTTCCACTACGCCGAGGATGCAGAGGATATTTCTTTTGACGGCCTCGTCGTCGAGCCAGGGAAGGTCTTTTTGTTTTTCGATAAGGCGGTCGAGAACATTGTCCTGCAGTCGACCGGGCTGTTGTTGGCGTTCGGCGATAAGGGCGGTAATTAATGTGGTGACTTCTTTTCCGGCGACCATGCCCTTTTGGAGGATGGCCGGGTCGTTGTTAAGATTGACAAAGGCTTCGTTAAAAAGCGCTCTCTGCCATTCCATCATTTTCTTTTCGTCGGCCGGCACGCCGAAATAGCCGGCAACCAACCGGACGGCGGCTACCCGGGCATAGCCGTTGACAACGTCGATTTGCCTTTCCTCTTTGGCTGCCGCGATCAGTTCGGCTCCTTTTCCGCGGATAAAGATGCGGATAAAGTCCAGGTCATTGCGGCGGATCACCTGGCGCAGCACTTCTTTGTCCCGGGTTGCCTCCAGCGATGCGTCCATGCCGAGGATCATGTTATTGCCCATCTCGGCCATTTTGTAACCGTCGATCTGGTAGACGGTAAAATCTTCCTGTCGCGTAAGCACGTCTGCGACGTCGTTATAGCGGGTGACGAAGGCGGTCTTTCCAAAGACGGCGACGGGCTTTATCGTTCTCAGTATAGAGAAGAGAAAGCGGAGGACGGGGGTGCTGGTGTACCAGGCTTTAAAAGACTGGGATAGGTTCATGCGTATTGCATTTAAAGAGATGACAGATATTGTAATGCCCGCATTCCGGGCAGGAAAAAATAGGCGCCGCCTTTTACCGTGACAAATTCGGGAAGGTCGGTAAAGCGTTGTCTCAGCTTTTCCGCCGGGATGCCGAAGGTGCCGGTGGTCTTTTGGTTTTGGGGGTCGTGATAGTTCCCGGTAAGGGGGTCCTTTTCGTCATAGAGCCCGTCGAATTTCGGGTTGTTGATCCAGAAGTTTTGGATGAACTCGAACTGGCGGCCCAGGTCCGCGTTGAGACAGATAAAATGCAGCCCTCTTGCGCTGCCATCGTCCTTGCCGCGTAAAATGTCTTCCGGCTTCATGCTGGCCGCGAGCGGAGTGCCATAGGAGCGTCCGCGTCGCAGGAGCCGATGCTTCTTGCTGACTTCAATGGAGGTGCTATCACCGCGATTGATCGAATCCCTGGGATTGGTTCGCCGGACATGTGAACCAAACGGGCAGATGAGGCCGTCTTTATCGGCGGGGATATAGTTGAACCGGTTTTTGTCGTCAAGATCCGGCTTGTCTTTTTCCGGGCTCAGCTCCAGCGGCGTGCCGCTGGGCCAGCGGCCGACGATCTTGCTGGCCAGGCGGATCATGTCTGTGGGGTCGGCGGGATGGGTGGAGTCGTTGGGATGGGCGGAGTCGGCGGGGTGGATGGCCGTGCCGGGGTCGGCGGGATGGGTGTGATCGGCGGGACGGCCGGGATGGCTGTGGTCGCCGGCCTTGGCTTCCATAAAATCCCAGAATTTCCGGACGTCCTGCTCCAGTTGGCGGAATACGAGAAAGCTGCCGTGCTGACCGAGGTCTTTTTGTGTCCTGCCGTCGCGGGAGGGTGTGCCGTCGCGGGTGGGTGTGAGCGGTCCGTCTCCGGAGAGGATGACGTCTCGGGCGGGTGGTAGCAGGCCGGTGCGGTCGGTGGTGGCGAGGACGGTCGGGGAGGCGGTGAACTGGCCATATTCATTTTTGTAGCCGAGGATAAATTCGCCGGGGGCAATTTTGTTTTCGGCCGGTTCGTTGTCCCTGCCCAGACCGATGATGGCCGGCTGGGAGATACCGTCGTGAAAACCAAAGTGTTCCTTGCGTTCGGTGATCACTTTGGTGTCCAGTTTTTTTATTTCTTCAAACGGGTCATTTGTCCACTGACTGCGGAGTTTAATGTATAGCTTGTCCAGAGCGCTGTTGTCGGGTGCGTATAGCAACAGCAGCACATCGACGGGCTCGTTGTTTTTTCCGCCCCAGGTCCAGCCTGCGGGATCGCTGCTGCCATAGTCGCCGAACAGGAATTGTTTGTGCGGCGTAGCCATACCGTCCTGGAATTCGAAGGGAAAAGTGGCGAGACTGTCTTCGCTCAGGCCCAGCGCCCGGAGGCCTTGCCAGGTAAAGGCGATATTCAGGGCTGTTTCCGGGTGTCTGTCGCCGGTGGTGAACTGTTGGAACTCCTTCGAAAGCCAGTCTTTGGCAGCTTGGGCGGACTTGATTTTCAGGAGCAGGTAGCAGGCGGCATGTAAGGGGTTGTATCCTCTTACGAGAAGGCCTTGCAGTTCTTTTTTGTCGATCACTTCCATAATCGGGGTTTAAAATAATTGAAGCCAGTCGCGGGCCGCTCTTTCGGTCATGCTGCCGTAGAGACCCTTTCTTATTTTTGCGTTCTGGAAAATATTTTTTACGGTAACGGATGGGTTGGCGCTGTACCAGACATTGGTGATCAGCTGGTTTTGCCGGGCCCAGGCCATAAATCCATTGGCATCTTTGGCGCCTCCGAAGACCATCAGCACCGTCCTGGGATAGCCGATGGTGTTAGAGAACAGCAGTGTCAGCTGTTTGCCCGCGATATCGATAAAATCGCGAAGGTATCCTTCCGAGTTTCCGTCGTAGTTGCTTAAGAAAAGCATTTGCCGGCCTTCGTTGATGATCAGCCAGCGGGCAAAGTGGACGCTGGGGATGCCGGAAAGAGAGCCTTTGCTGAAAAGGTAGGGGGCCAGGAAGTTGGTCAGCCGGAGCAGGGTCATAATAGTATAATACCTGATCCAGCCGGGTTTCAGATCACCGAAGGCGGAGAACTGGTTTTGTACAATGCCCGTTTCTCTTTCCAGCAGCTGTTCCAGGTGATCTTTTTCGATGCTGCATTTTATATTGGGGCGGGTCAGTTCCTGGTACAGGAGGATCAGTACCCAGATCAGCGCGAGGGGGATAATAATCGGGGAGAGAGCAAGGGAGAGGATAACGGCGAGGGACAAACGGGCGATCCGGGACAGGGTGTAGCTTGCGGTGTTGTCGGGGTTGGGTTCATGGGTCCAGGTCTGGCCAGGGCTGGGTTTGCCGGTGGGGGTAGCGCCGGGGCGGGTGGAGAGGAACTGTCTGATCTCTTCGCGAATGTCCTGCGCGTCTTTTGTCTCCAGTCTTTTTCCGTTATGATCCAGGAATTGCTGGATATCATCTCTCAGCTGAGCATCCTGCCGGATCTGCTGAACGGAGCGGTTGGCGACGCCTACATAAAAGGTATTGGCCTTTATGGAATGCCGGTCGAGGAAGGCGGCGAGGTTGTTGGGGTCGAAGGGGCCGCCGGGGAAGGGGTCGGTATAGGAAAATACCTTCCAGAGGCCAGGGCCGGTGATGGTGGTCAGTTTTTGCAAATGGTCGGCGAGGGGCTGGTCGTAGTTGGTGGTGAAGACGAGACAGGAGGGTATGATGCGACCCCTGGCATCCGGCCGGGTGGGGCAGATGACAAAGCGGGCAAAATGGATGCTGTCTATTTGTGCGAAGGGCAGGAGAGGGTTATGGCCCGGGTCTTTTTCAATTTGCTGCAGGAGGTCGGCCAATTCTTTTTCCATGCCGGGTTTGACGGTAACAATGATCGATAAGGCTCCATGCAGCGTCATAAGCGTAGAGTGAATTGGTTTCGCACGGTAATATGAAAACTATTTCCTTTACCCGCAATACCATAATCGTGGTATAAGCGGCGGGAAGGGTGAATATACGACTCCTGCGGCTCGGTTTTGCACCGTTAAAACACCCATTTTTGAAAGCGGCGCGGCGGGGGCGGCAAATGGCTACATCATTACTACTACAACAGCGATGTCCGGCGGCGGCCGATATTCCGGACCTCAACATTACTACATCATCCCCTTTCTTTCCGGCCTGCAAGCTTGGTTGGGAAAGGCTAAATCGTAGCTTTAGTCAAACATGCTTGCTATATGCTGATCATTGACTCCTATCCCACGGCTGTACTCCTGTGCCTGGTGACCATGCTTTGCTGGGGTTCCTGGGCGAATACGATGAAACTTACGGGAAAAGACTGGTATTTCCAGCTCTATTATTGGGATTATGCGCTTGGTGTGCTGCTCTTTTCGCTGCTCTTTGCTTTCACCCTGGGGAGCAGGGGGGCGGATGGGAGACATTTCCTGACGGATCTTATCCAGGCGAGGCCCGGTAATCTCTTTTATGCCTTTTTATCGGGTGCACTTTTCAACCTGTCGAATATCCTGCTGGTGACGGTCATTTCGATTGCCGGCATGGCCATTGCCTTTCCCATCGGGGTTGGTCTTGCGCTGGTGCTGGGGGTCATCGTTGGCTATTTGACAAACCCCGTCTGCAATCCCTGGATCCTATTCGGCGGACTTTCCTGCGTCGTGGCGGCAATTATCCTTGACGGGATCGCATACAGCCGCATCCCTTCCACCGGCAGTAAAGCCATTGTAAAAGGCATTGTGCTGTCCGTTCTCACCGGGATCTTTATGGGTTTCTTTTACCCCCTGCTGGTGAGATCCATTTCCACCAACCTGGTGACGCCCGAAGCTGGCAAACTGACGCCGTATACGGCCATCGTGCTGTTCGCGGCAGGATTATTCGTATCCACTTTCATTTACAATACTTTCCTGATGCGCCGGCCATTGACAGGGCCGGCGATTCCGGCCAAAGCCTATTTCAAGGGTTCGCGTAAAGACCATACAGTAGGGATACTGGGCGGGCTGGTCTGGTGTCTCGGATTTTCGCTGATGACCCTGGCTGCGGACAAGGCGGGCACGGCCATTTCTTATGGGCTTGGGCAGGGAGCAACGATGATTGCCGTGCTGTGGGGGGTATTGGTCTGGAAGGAATTTCAGGCTGCGCCGCGGAGTGTCAATAAATATTTAATAGCCATGTTCCTGTTTTACTTGGGCGGGCTTTCACTGATCATAATTGCAAAACAATGAAAAAGTTTATGAACGATCCGCGTCTTTTTGTAGACGAAATGCTGGAGGGTATTTTACTCGCCCATCCGGGGGAATTGATGGCTGTTGGCGGCGATCTTCGCTGCATCGTGCGGGCCGGGGAGAGAAAAACCGGTAAGGTAGGCATTGCTACCGGCGGCGGTTCGGGTCATCTGCCGTTGTTCCTTGGCTATGTCGGGAAGGGGTTGCTGGATGGGTGCGCGGTTGGCGGTGTCTTTCAATCGCCGGGCGCCGACCAGATGCTGGAAGTGACGAAGGCAATCGACGATGGTGCGGGGGTCTTATATATTTATGGCAACTATGGCGGGGATATTATGAACTTCGATATGGCGTCGGAACTGGCGGATATGGAAGGGATAAAGGTCGAGCAGGTGGTTGCGGGGGAAGATGTCGCTTCTGCGCCAAGGGGTGAGGAAGGTAAACGGCGGGGGGTAGCCGGGATATTTTTTGTCTTTAAGATCGCTGGCGCGCTGGCCGAGGAAGGCGCTTCGCTGGCCGACGTAAAAAAGGTGGCCGTGAAAGTTTGTGCGGGGGTGCGCACCATGGGTGTTGCTTTCTCGCCCTGTATCGTGCCGGAGGCAGGTAAGCCTTCTTTTCAGCTGGGGGACAATGAAATGGAAATTGGCATGGGTATTCATGGCGAGCCTGGTATTCACCGTGGCCCGTTGCAGCCGGCGGATGAGATAACGCAACAGATCACGGCCCGGCTGCTGGAAGACCTGCCCTACCGGAAAGGCGACGAAGTGGCGGTGTTGATCAATGGGCTGGGCGCTACGCCAAAAGAAGAGCTGTATATTCTTGGCAGAAAGCTGCACCTGCTCTTACGGGAGAAGGGGATATCGGTTTTCCATACCTATGTGGGTGAGTTTGCCACGAGCATGGAGATGGCCGGGGCTTCCATTTCTTTACTACGGCTGGATGCAGAGCTGAGGCGGTTGCTGGCGAAGCCGGCCGGCTCTCCTTTTTTTACACAATTTCAACTATAGGTATGTTGCATTCGCTGCGAACAGCCGATATCAAGGCGATCCTTTGGGAGTTGAAGGGTTCGATGGACCAAAACCAGGAGCTGCTTGGGGATTTGGACAGCGTCATGGGTGATGGGGACCTGGGGCTGACGATGACCCGGGCTTTTACGGTTGCCGCGGAAGAGGTGGAGCGTTCGGAGGAGCCGATGCCCGGCAAGCTGTTGATTCGGGTGGGGGCCGTTATCGCCAAGGCAGCGCCTTCGACGATGGGTACACTGGTCGCTACCGGTTTTATGAGGGGTGGGAAGGCAATTGAACCGGCGCCGTTGATCGGGTCGTCGGAACTGGCGGTTTTTTTCGATGCGGCTGTCAGGGGGATGATGGAAAGGGGTAAATCGGCGCCCGGCAACAAGACGATCATCGATACGGTATATCCGGCGGCCCTTGCGCTGCAAATGGCGGCTGCTGCCGATGAATCGCTGGATGTGGCGATCGGCAGGGCGTATGTCGCGGCCCTTCAGGGGCTGGAGGAATCAAGGCAGATGAAGGCGCAGTATGGGCGGGCTGCGTATTACCAGGATGCTTCCATAGGGAAGCAGGATGGGGGTGCGACGGTGGGGCTGTTGCTGGTGAATGGATTTTATCGGGTGATTATGGGGGGAGGGGGGGACGGCGGGAAAAAAATACCCGCATAACCGGGATGGGGGTATGCGGGCAGGGGTGGTGGCAGTTGCGGGCGCTAGGCGCTTAAGATGGCCCATGCGGTCAGGGCCCCGTTATAGCTGGTATAAAAGCCGTAGGCATTATAGATAGCCGATCCCCAGTCACTCTGAGCCTGTGCGGGCAGGGTTGCATTCTGAACCGGGTCGGAGATATTGCGTACGAAGCCGAAAGCGGCGCTGGTCCCCTCGCAGGCCTTTGCGATAACGGCATCATCCATTTCGATACAGGCGTAGCCGGCCATGTTGCCATCGCTGGTGCCGACGACAAAGCTGGTGGCGGTCAGGAGCGAAGTCCCGGCGGCGGTCATATTGTTGAGTGCGGGTATGGGAGCGCCCATATCCAGGCCGTTGACATTGAGGTCCGTGGTGGGATAAGCTGTCCCGTAGAAGCGGTTGAACTGTTCTGACACCGCGGAGATATCTGCGGCGGTTGTGGGGATGGGGAACAGCAATTGATGGAAGTTCGCATTGGCGACCACCTGCCATCCGGCCATCCAGGAATTTGACCAGGTCTGCCATTGTGCGGGAGGCTGGCCGGCTTCGTATAACGTTCCGGCGTGTACGACGCTGATGGTGCCGATCGGATCGGTTGGAATCGTTCCGCCGGCGGTCCCTGTCGAGAGGATCAGCGAAGGGTGGACGTCACTGATAAAGATCCCGATCAACTGAGCCAGGTACGCGGCTCCGGGGAAATCGAGGTGGGTATTGGATTTGAAGAGCAGTACGCGTCTGCTGCCGAGGATGACCAGGCGGTAATAGCCCCAGAAGGTCCAGGTGGGGTCGGCTCCTTCGGGAAGGTTCTTGTCATATTTCTGCCAGCCGGGCCATTCGCCGGTGCTACGGCTGTTATAGGGCATCGATTGGCTGCTGCTGCAGAATACGTGTTGTGTGGCTGCCCATTCGGATTCGGCCCAGCAGATGACGACGGCATCTGCGGCCGGGAGTTCGCCGACGGGTGTGGCGGGCAGCTGCGGCGCGGATTGTCCGATCGATGTCCAGTCGATGGCGGGCAGGTCCGGGTGATTGGAGATGGTTGGGTTGAATTCTTTTTTGCTTGTCGCGGCGGCTATTTCGGGCGTAGCGGTTGTCAGTCGGGAGGGGCGGGTCGTGGCTGCGCCGCCGAGTGTCAGGCGGGACGGGCGGGTTGCCGTCGATCCGGTTGTTGTTGGGTTGGAGGCGGGTGTTGCCATTGACGTGGGGGAGGGGGTTTTTGGTTTTGCTGCTATCGGGCTGACTTTTATTTCTTCCGGGCTCTCGGTAGCCGTTGTCTTCAGACCGTTCTGAAGGGCGCTGCCATTGATGCTGCCCAGGCCGGTACAGGCATTCCAGACTTTCCCGGCGGGATAACCGGTGACCTTGCCGAAAGAATTATCGGCAGGGCCGGGAGGTCCGGAGATCTCACGGAAAGCTGTATCCGCCAATGCATACAGGTGAGGGTTGATGAATCCGACGGGGGTACTCAGGTTGGTATTGATCAGGGCGATGAGCCCGGCGTATAAAGGAGCGACTGCGCTGGTGCCGCCGCCGGAGCCTTCCTGTCCTCCGGTCACCTGTGGGTAGCCGCTTACGGGGCTGGCGGGGCCGGCGAGATCGGGGATACCGCGGCCTTTCATTTTTTCGGCCAGGCTTTCCGGGATAGGGAACCCGTTCTGGTAGGAGGGTATCGGGAAGCGTTCGCTGACTCCGCCACCGGTAGCGCCTTCTTGTTTATTCTGGCCTTCTCCCCAGGAGTCGTTCCAGACATATTCGATAAAGCTGCTGTAGTCGCCGTTGACATCGCCGATGGTGGTGCCGCCGCAGGCGGTCACCCAGGGGTCGGTGGCGGGGTAGCTCGCTTCCGCCTGGGTCTTGCTGGCGATCAGCGCTCCGGAGTCCCCGCTGGAGACGAGCACGGTGATGCCGAGGTGGGCCGCATCCTGGAAGAGCTGGCTCATCTGCTGGTATTCCGCTGCTGTGATCGAATCCGTCAGATTATCCGGTGACCAGCCATAGCTGATGGACAGGATGGTTGGCACGGGGTCGCCGGCATCGGGGTGGATCATGCGCTGGAGGGCATGGATGATATTCTGGGTGCTGGCGCCGGCCGCAAAGTAAACGGCGATCGTTGCTCCCTGTGCGATGGCGCTGCTAACGGTGATGTCCAGCAGCGTTTCGGGGTCGGTCGTACCGGTATTCTTTTGGCCGTCTATGGACACATCTACCGGCTGGATGACCTGCAGGTCGCCGCCGAAGGCTTTTATGGTAGCCGTCACATCGGCGAGATCATAGCCGGGGTTGCCATCGCTTGTCGGCATTTCATAGATGCCGATGGTCTGACCGGCTCCGTTCCCTTCCGGGAAACTGTATAGTTTGGCTACCTGTTGCGGCGTGAGGGAAACGGTGTTGGGAGGGTCGGCTGAAACGAAAGGAGCGGCCCCGTCGGGTGTGGTTTCGGCGGGGGCGGCGGGGGGGAGGGTCGTTGAGTAATGTTTGGCTGGTACGGGGCGGTTGTCCAGACCTACGATCAGCTCGACGATATCGGAGATATCGGCCGGCAGGGCAGGTTGTCCTTCGTGCCCGTGGTATTCGCCCAGGGGGGAGCCGTAGTGCTGTAGTTCGATGGCAAAGGCGGCGTTAAGCTGTGCTGCCGTTCCGCGTACTACCACGCTTCTCCTTGCCGCGTTGGCCTCTGTCACTTCCAGGTCGTGGGTCTGTGCAAATTTTTCTACTTTGGCCAGGTCGTCGTCGGCGGCCCCGTGGATAGCGGCAAAATCTTTATGGGCTACATGATGGCGATCGGTCAGGGCGGTATGCTGAAAATAATCCAGGTCCTTCATGTCCCCATTTGGCCGTCTGCGAAGGATCAGCGTAGCGGTGATCGTTTCGGTTGCGTCAGCGATTCCCAGTTGCTGATGTTCCGCCGGATGTTCGCTATGAGTGAGCCGGACATAATGCTCGGGCAAACCATTTTGCCCGCCTTTTTCTGCTGTTGGCATAAAAAAAACGTTTAGATGGTGATAAAAAATTTAGATATGCGTAGGGCTGCGGAAAAAGGGGGGAGGTAGAGATGAATTTTCAGCCCTAAAGGTAAGGGATAGGCCGGGGCCGGGCAACCGTATAAACACGGTATTTTTTCGGTGGCGGCGGGGAGTGACGGGGTGGCCCGTCAGGATGAGCTTCGCTGATCCTATTCGCATTGGCCTTACCCGAAACCCTGTGGCATCTGCTGCGGGGTTTAGTGACCCGGATTGGGCTACGTTCTACTACTCTTATTCAGTAGACTAATTACTCTGTCGATCTTTTTGTCGATCTATGATGAAGAACTGGGGTATTTCTTACCGTAATTTATAAGGGTAAACCTGTCTTTACAAAGATACTACTTTCCGAATTCCAAGCCGCAATTATTCACTTTCTTCTCCATCATTTTCTGCAGGGGGATTTGCGTATTGTTCGATTAAGTCTTTGAATTCCTTTATCAATTCATAAACCTTTGTTCTTGGCTTGTGGCTTGCATAATCCTTCCTGGTTCCCCATATTTTCTCTAACCGTTCTGCATTTTCAATAGCAAAATCCTGGTTACCATATTGGTTTAGAATTGAAAACATCTCTTTGCTATTTTTTTGATACTTAAATGGTATTCCCATTTTTTGAGAGAGCTGTTCTTCCAGCATCCTTTGATATTCTGTCCGGCGTATGGCATTATCAAAGTAAATCAAATGCAGTAAGTACCATAGTTCAAACGCTTCGTTACTCCATGCTGCATCAATATCGGGTCTACCCTGGATACACTTGTTGATTGCATTATTGAAACTTTGTGGGGCAAAACTATCCCTGTCAAATACCACCCACAATTTATCAACGGGGCGACCTGAACTTTCCTGCCATTTATCTTTTATTTCAAGGGCTTCTTCCACCAGTGATTCGGTGTTTTTACCGGCTCCTTCAATTATAAGCTCACACACTTCCAACACGCCTGGCGGAAGTGACTCACGAAAAGAATGAAAATAATTCGGTTCTGTCCGCACGCCTTCACAAACAATCAAAATGTACCTGCGAATAAATCTTGCCCTCTCCCTTCTTCTTACTCTATCTCTTGCCTGCCACTTTTGAGCGTGGTTTGGCACCTTTAATTTCCTTGCCATTCGTTTACGGCTTTTTGAACATTACCAATATATGGAATGGCGCCATAGCGTCCTTCAACATAATCTTTTTCGAAGGATCTATCTTTCCGGATTTTTGTCCCGTCCGTTTCCCTTAATTCGATGAGTGAATAAAGATCAGAAGCTCCATACTTGTCTTTTTCAATAAAGTAGATCTGGTCTCGCCGATAATTTCCTTTGCTCAAAAGATTCGAATCATGTGTTGCAAAAATAAGCTGGGCATTTTTTGGATTATGTTTTGCCGAGTTGAAAAGTTTGGTAATGGCAAGTGTCATTAATGGATGAAGGCTAGCGTCTAATTCATCTACTACTAAAACGCCCCCATCTTTTAAAACATCGAAAACAGGCCCTGACAGGTTAAAAACTTTGTTAGTACCGGCAGACTCCTGTTCACGTAAATCGAATTCCTGGTAGCCGGCAGGCCGGTTTTTTTCGTCAAACTTTGGATGGCGGGTTTTAAAAACAAATCTATGTGAGCCTTCAAAATCTTTAACCATCAACTTCAGTAACGATTCAGGAATATCGTTGGGCAATTCTTTAGGATTAAATGGGATCCTTTTAGGCTTAATTGCATCAAACCCAAGATCGAGACTCCTATAAAAATCCATTAAAGGCTTAGCGGTTTTTTCGTCACTAAGCATATGAAAAGTGATAAACTCATAAGCTTCATGCTGCAAGCCGGAAATAGCGATGAAGTTTTCAAACCATTTCATTATTCTTTTAGCAGTCGGTCCATTAAATTGATCAATCACCGCCAAAAACAACGCATTATTTCTTGTTTTTGATTCGAGATCTTTCCCTTCTTCAAAGCTTGGTTTCACATCAATTCCATCTCCCTCACGAATAAATAAAGCATTTTCTTTATTTAGCTTTGCCTCATAAAGCCATTCAGCACTAACTTCTGTATTTGTTACTTCAAATCCATACCTATAGCGCGATTCTTCAACCTGAAAAATAATTTCAAAATGAGAAGGTTTATCGGCAGTCGTTGTGCTGAGCAAGAAAGGCGTAACTTTAAGCGTATCGGAAGACGATTGCTCAAAAGATTTGAGCACTAACCTGCGCATGGTGCTCATGGCTCTAATCAAATTGCTTTTGCCACTGGAATTGGCTCCGTATATAATTGCACCCTTTAGCAAAGTATTATCATGCAGTTTAACACTCGAATTTTCTTTGAATTCTGTAATAGGAGAAGCCACAAGACTAAGTGACTTGATTTCTTTAAAGGAAAGATAATTTCCTACACTAAATTCCAACAGCATATCAGGTAAATTTAAAAAATGAGAAATTTTCTCAAAGATACTATATTTTAAAATAAAAATGAGAAATTTTCTCACAAATGAAATTCATCCCTTCAGCAACCCTGCCAGAAGATGGAGCGCTTTTTCCACGGTTTTTACGTTTTCCACCGGCAATTTCAGCCAGGTGCGGCCAGTCTGTTCGTCTTTCTCCGTGATCGCTGCCCCCAATTCCTGTACGGCCTGCGGATCTTGTAGCGTGTTGATCAATTGCGTAAAGAAGCTGATCCCGTTCTGAATGAGCAAAGCGGGGAAAGTACTGGTTGTTACGTTGGCGACGCTAGTCCCGTCGGCGCCGGTAGTTCCGTTGTTCCTTGCTGCATCAGGCTCCGGCTCTTGCTGTACCTGTTCATCTTCGGGTAGGACAGGGATGGTAAGTTCGTCCTTTCCAACAGCTGACTTAGCTATTTCCGCCTGCTCTTCGACATCGAATGAGGAGTCTTCCTTCGGTATTTCCTGCATAATGGATTCCACAGATTGCATGAATTTTGAAAACCGGTCCTCACCCAGGAAAATACTATCCTCTCCATTGTCCAATATTCCCGCCGCGATCGCCGTTTTGAATTGCAGGACCGACAGGAGACGCTGTTCGATCGTTCCCTGTGCGACTAAGTTCGTGACGGAGATGGCTTTCTTTTGACCCATGCGGTGGATCCGGCCGATTCTTTGTTCCAGCACGGCCGGGTTCCAGGGGACGTCCATATTGATCAGGTTGGAAGCCGCCTGCAGGTTCAGGCCCACGCCACCCGCATCCGTGGAGAGAAAAACCTTGCATGCCGGGTCATTGTTGAAATTGGTGAACAGCGATTCCCTGTTCTTACCCGGTATGCCGCCGTGCAGGTATTCGAATTTCACCTTTCTTTTTTTCAGGCCTTCGGCGATCAGTCTCGTCATCCTCTCCCATTGGCTGAAGATCACCACTTTTTCATGTTCCATTCCCAGCAGTTCATCCAATATATTGAACAGCTCGTCCAATTTTGTCTGGTGGTTGGTCTCCTGGTCGATGATATAGGTGCTGTCGCAGACCATACGCATCATGTTCAGGTTATTGAGCAGGCGTTGCCTGTCCTGTTCGTTCAGGAAACCGAACCGCCTCCACTTATGGACCAATTTCGCGACAATTTCCCTGAATTCCTCATGCATTTCGGCCTGAACCGGCGTCATAGGCACGAAGAGGTTCTTGTCCATCCTGGCCGGCAGCTGTTTCAGCACTTCCTTCTTGGTACGGCGCAGGAGCAGGCCCGACAGTTGCCGGCCGATCTCGTTCAGCCCCTTGTACCCCGTGACCTTGCCGGTATGCTCGTCTTTGACCTGGTGTTTGGTGAGAAAATGGTGCAGGGAACCCAGCTGGAAAGGATCAATATATTGCACCAGGGAATACAATTCTTCTATATTGTTTTCCAGGGGAGTGCCCGTGAGCACCAGTGCATACGGCGAGCGAATACGTTTGATATTTTGGGATATCTTCGCCTTCCAGTTTTTTATCCGTTGCGCCTCATCTAGTATCACGATATCCGGCTGCATTTTATTGATCAGATCCCAGTCGTTACCGGCCATATGATAGCTTACGATCTTGAAATAGCTTTCATCCTTTTCGTACAGGGACATACGCGTAAGATAGTTCCCTTCAATGACCGTAACGGTGCTGTCGGTAAATTTATTTATTTCTGCCTTCCATTGGTATTTTAATGAAGTTGGGCAGATAATCAGCACTTTTTGAGTCTTCCATTGTTGGTGCATGAGCTTGGCCCAGGCGATGGCCTGCACTGTTTTCCCAAGCCCCATGTCATCGGCCAGTATCGACCGTCCGGACCGGGTGGCAAATAATATCCCCTCCTGCTGGTAGGGGAATAGGCTGACGTTGACCAGGTCCTTTAGCAGTTCCGATCCCTGTTGCTCCACCAGGGACCGGAGACGCGACCGGTCTCTTTGCGCTACGATCAAGTGCAGGGCGTCTTCATAGCAGCGGAAAGAGGGGTCGATACCATGCGCTTCCTTTAACAATTGGTCAATCTTGGACCAGGCACCTGGCAGAAGGGTATAATGTTTGTCAAAATAATTGCTGGCCCATTTCTCCAATTTCTTTTTGTTGTCAGCGCCGATGCGCAGCTTCAGTTTTCTTTCCCCCAGGTAGGATACATAAAGGGAAGAATATGGGAGAACCGGTACTTTATCCAGTAATTGTTTTATTCCGCGTCGCCGGCCCAGCTGGATCCGGACCGATTCAATATGTTTACAAGTACCTAATTGATTGGTCTTGAAATCCGGGCAGGAGCAGAAGTTCAGGCTATTGTCCCGGCTGCGCAAGGCAACTTTATAGGTATTCTTCGAGATAGGGCTATAGACACTGTAGTCGCTATATACCGGCTGGTCGCCCAGGTTCTTTATGGTGAAGCTTTCCTTTTCGGCCATTTGGCGTCTTAAGGCCGTCTGCCATGCTGCATCCGTCATATCGTCCGGCCGGCG
>Ga0302326_10006591_pt1 | contig 26018 bp, 27 predicted proteins | sample Palsa_T0_3_FD_202264 | JGI IMG/M metagenome (GOLD analysis project Ga0302326, IMG submission 202264) | Peat permafrost microbial communities from Stordalen Mire near Abisko, Sweden - Palsa_T0_3 | ecosystem: Environmental > Terrestrial > Soil > Palsa > Peat permafrost | place: Sweden: Abisko... | reverse complement strand
AGGGAACTCGTAGCCATTCGCGGCTTCGGCGGCGGCGCCCTGCCCGAAGGAATGGATGAGCGTTTCGCATCCGCACTCGTCCGCCTCGTCGCCCGCCACGATGCGCCGCGCAGCGCGACGAATGATTGCGATGAGCTTGCCTGTGGTGAATGGTCGATGCTTAGCTCACCGGACCGAAGCCAACTCTCCCCGAGTAATAAGCGCGACGGTCGGCGTCGAACCTGCGGATAGCCACCGGAGCTAATCCCATGCAAGTCTTCCAGAGATAATCAAGTCCTTCAGCGCCCCAATGTATGCTTCGATGGCTTTTCAAAGTTAGTAATCAGAAGTCAAACCGATTCAATCGCAGCAGCCATCAGCGGAGATTGAACCTGCCGGAAAAGTCGCCCATGTGAAGAAGTTGCGCGCGGAAGGCAAACATGTCGCGATGGCCGGCGACGACATCAACGATGCGCGCTGAGCGAAGCGGAAGTCGGCGTCGCCATGGGCACCGGCCCAGACGTGGCCATGCGAAGCGCGGGCATCACGCTGATAAAACGCGACCTGCGCGGCATCGCCAAGGCTATCCGCCTAAATCGCGAGACCGTGGGAACATCCGGCAGAGCCCATCCTTCACCTTCCTTTACAACGCACTGGGCATTCCTTTGGCGGCAGGCGTGCTCTACCCTTTCTTCGGCTTGCTGCTCAGCCCGATGTTTACCGGAGCTGCGATGAGCATGAGTACCGTCTCGGTCATCGGTAACGCGTTACGGCTGCCAAAAATGAAGTTGTGAAACGTGGAACTCAACCGCGAAACAAATGACCGGATCAACTGCCGTGACTACACAGGCTCCCGCTAAGGATGTCCCGGTCGCGACCGGCCTCACCAGTGATGAAGCCCGCCGCCGGCTCCAGCAATCCGGTCCAAACGCGATGCCCGACACGAGCGTGCACCCGTTACGCATGGCGCTGACGAAGTTTTGGGCGCCGGTTCCATGGATGCTCGAGGCTGCGATCGTGCTTGAGATTGTCCTCAGCAAGTACGTCGAGGCCGGGATTATCGCGGTGCTTCTGGCTTTCAATGCCGTTCTCGGGTTCTTCCAGGAAGGGCGCGCGCAGGCGACTCTGGCGGCGCTCAAGTCGCGGCTCGCGCTGAACGCGTCGGTCCGTCGCGACAATGCGTGGACGACGGTACCCGCTGCCGAGTTGGTGGTTGGGGACCTAGTGAAGTTATCGCTGGGGGCCGTGGTTGCCGCCGATGTGCGTCTTACCGAAGGATCAGTGCTGCTCGACCAGTCCACGCTCACCGGTGAATCCGTTCCCATCGAAGCGGGCGCCGGGTTCGAAACGTATGCGGGAGCATTGGTGCGGCGCGGCGAAGCGGTCGCGGAAGTTACGGCGACCGGAGCGCGCACCAAGTTTGGACGCACGGCGGAGCTGGTTCGCACCGCCCACGTCGAAAGCTCCCAGCAGAAGGCCGTGCTGAGCGTGGTGCGTAATCTCGCCATGTTCAACGGCGTCGTCATCGTGATGCTGGTGGGATATGCCCACGTTCTCAAGCTGCCGTCTGGCGAGATTATTCCCCTGGTCCTCACGGCGATTCTGGCGTCGATCCCGGTAGCGCTGCCGGCCACGTTTACGCTTGCGGCAGCGCTCGGCGCGCGAGCTCTCGCCAAGCTGGATGTTCTTCCCACCCGGCTCTCCGCGGTGGATGAAGCGGCCAGCATCGACGTACTGTGCGCGGATAAGACCGGCACGCTGACGCAAAACGCGCTCACGGTAACCGCCGTCCATGCCCAATCAGGCTTCGACGAATCGCACGTTCTCGGCGTGGCTGCGCTGGCGAGCTCGGACGGCGGTCAAGATCCTGTGGATACGGCCATCCGTGCGGCCGCCGCGAAAAAAGCCGTCTCCGATTTGCCAAAGCTGGTCAAGTTCATTCCGTTCGATCCCGCGACGAAGATGTCGGAGGCGACTGCCAGCGATCCAGGCGGGACCACCATACGCGCGGTGAAAGGAGCCTTTGCCGCGATTGCGGCCTTGACGCCCCCCGCGCCGGATGCATCGAAAACAGCGAGCGATCTTGAGGCACAGGGTTTCCGCGTCCTGGCCGTCGCAATTGGTCCGCCCGCGGCGCTGAAGCTTGCCGGGATCATCGCTCTCAGCGATCCTCCCCGGGCGGATTCCGCCGCGTTGGTCACCGAGCTCCGCTCGTTGGGAGTCCGCGCAGTCATGGTGACCGGCGATGCTCCTGCCACGGCGGCGATTGTCGCGCACGCCGTCGGCATGGACGGAAAAATCTGTCCACCGGGGCCGATCCCGACGGATGTACGCCCCGAAGAGTTTGCGGTCTTCGCGGGCATTCTTCCGGAGGGAAAGTACAATCTGGTCAAGGCCTTTCAGAAGAGCGGTCACATTGTCGGTATGTGCGGCGACGGCGCCAATGACGCGCCGGCGCTTCGGCAAGCCCAGATGGGAATCGCAGTTTCCACCGCGACCGACGTTGCCAAGTCGGCGGCCGGCCTCGTGCTCACCAACCCCGGACTCGGCGGCGTCGTCGCTTCGATAAAAGAAGGCCGCGTGACCTTCCAGCGCATCCTGACTTATGCGCTAAACTCGGTGACCAAGAAAAGTTTCCAGGCGCTGTTCCTGGCCGTGGGCCTGGTCATGACCGGACAGGCGATTTTGACTCCCATGCTGATGGTGATCATCATGCTCACCGGCGACCTCCTCGGCATGTCCTTGACCACCGATAACGTGCGGCCGTCTCCCACCCCCAACGCCTGGCGGATCGGCACGTTGACGATCGCGGGTGTCTTCATGGGAATCTCCGGACTGGTATTTTGCACCGCCATTCTAGCCGTCGGCAAATTCCGCCTGGGGCTGGGAATCGAGGCGCTGAGAACCCTGGCCTTCGTAGTCATCGTGTTCGGCAATCAAGCCACGACCTACGCGAATCGCGAGCGGCGGCGGATCTGGTCCTCGCGTCCAAGCCGATGGCTCATGGCTTCGTCTGTGGCCGATCTGCTGATCGCCTCCACGCTGGCGACGTGGGGAATCGCCATGACCGCCGTGCCTGTATTGATCGTGGGAGAAACACTTGTGGCGGCATCGGTCTTTGCATTCCTGGTGGACTTTGCCAAAGTCCCAGTGCTCCATCGTCTCAAGATTTCATAGCAGAAAGCAGCGGAATGGAAGGTGGCGACGAGCGCGCCGGCGTGAAGAGGCTATCCGTTCGAGCGCCAGCCTCGCGAAGCGGATCGGCCCAGTCGCCCTGCTCGCAGCCGCCGCACCCCCGCCAACGTTTCCAAACCGCAACTCCCGCGGCGAACGACGACCAGGGACGCGCACGATCGGCGATGAACTACAGCCCACCGTGGGGGGGCAGCAGCATCTGGGCACGGGCCGCTCGAACTGCACGCCCCCATCGGGCTGAATGAGCGTTTCGCGCCCGCACTCGCCCGCCTTCGCCGCCCACCACGACGCGCGGCTCATCGGCGAACGCGCCGCAACGCGGCGGGCGCATCGCAACGGAGGGTGGCGATGCGCGCACCGGTGCGAAGCGGGGCTAGTAGCTGAATGAACGTTTCGCATCCGCACGCGCACGCCTACGTCGCCTCTTCGATGCGCCGCTTATCGGCGAACGCGCCCAAGGCGCGGGCGTAGCGTAATGGAATGCGGCGATGAACACGGCGGTGTGAAGTGGAGCTATCCATTCGAGCGCCGCATTGCGACCGGCGGGAACCGCGACGCGTTGCCGGCCCGCTCGACCAACGAAGCGCGTAGTGTCTCGGCGGTACTGCCCGCGGGACTAGATGAGTGCTTCCTGTCCGCACACGTCCGTCGCCGGCAACGACGCTCTGCTCATCGGCGAACGCGCGGGCGCAGCGCGATGGCGGGCGGCGCTACGCACGCCTGGGTGAAGAGCGGGTGATCCGTTCGCGCTCCGCGGCGAACGGCCCGACCAGGCGAGCGCATGCTGTTCGACGACCCATCCGCCTTCGTCGCCCGCAACGATGCGCCGCTCATCGGCCAAACGCAGGCGCGGGCGCATTCACAAACGAAAGGCGACGATCAGATCCATTATTTCCCGAGGCCGAACGCGAGACAGCGCGAAAGAGGCTGGCACAATACAATTATTCAGCTGCGAAATAGAAGAAAGAGTACTTACCAGATCGTCTGAATATTTGACGAGCGGATACGGGCGTCCCGGCTCAATACCGGCACGCTGAAGAACAGCGCCGTGGCCGCAATCACGCGATCGGGAAGATCGGGCAGGTCCTGCCGGGGAATTTCCGTCATCTTGAGCGCGATACCCTCGTCGAGCGCTACGTGCCGCAGGACAGCTTTCGGGTCGGCGGTGGCGGAATGCAGATCGTTCAGGGCATTTGCCGGTATGCGACCCTTCTCGATGAGGTAAACCATTTCGGCGATGCTGATCGCGGAGATGCCGATATGATCGCCCTTCGCAATCGCCTCGTCGATGAAGGCGGACGCGGCTTTCCCCAAGCGCGGGTCGGAAAAGAGATACCAGATCGCGGTATGGGTGTCGGCTATCGCGACGATCATCAGAAGTCGGTGCGCGGGAAATTCGCGAACATTTCCGCCCGGTTCTGATCGATCTCCTCGGCCGAAGGTGCGAGGCCGTACTTGGCGAGCAACCCGCGCAACGAAAGCGTCGGCTCCTTGCGGATCGCGCCCTCCGGCACCTCGGCGATGATCTTGTCGATCGCCTGGCTCACCAGCTCGTCGGCCGTCATGCCCTTGGATTCCGCCACGGCGATGAGCTTGGCCTGCTTCTGCGGCTCCAGCGGCAAAGTGATGGTCATATGGCCCTGTCCTTCTTTGATTATGCCCTCATAATGCACACGAAAGCGACTTGGGCCGCAAACCGGCGGGCATGGCGAGAAGTTCGTCGGTATGCCGAAGTTTCGTGACCCAGCGCCATATGACATTGAGGAGCACACGGGCCACAAGCAGATCTTTGACGGTAACAGTTTCACCGGATGGGACGCCAACCTCAACATCTGGCGCATCGAAGGCGGCGTTATGGTGGGCGAAACGTTCGAGGGCAAGCCCAAGGCAACAACTACATCGTCTATCACGGCGACAAAACACGCGACTTCGACCTGAAGCTGCAGATGAAGATCGAAAAGGGCGGTGGTGGCGGTATACAGTACCGAAGCGTCACCGGCGTACCGTGGACACGACCGCCGCCCGCCGGCCAGCCAGCCGCCGTATGACCTCAAGTTTATGATGACCGGTCCGCAGGCAGACTTCTGGTTCCCGGTCAGTGCGGAGACAGCGTCGTACACAGGTCAGTGGTACCCCGAAAACACGATGCAGGGCATCCTCGCGTATCGCGGCCAGGTAACGCAGGCGCTGCCCGGCCAGACCGACCGCCTCGTGACCACCATCGTCGACGGCGCCAGGTGGTTATGTGAAGGTCAATGAATGGAACGATTACGAGATCATCGCGCGTGGCAGCGTGATGATGCACATCATGAACGGCCAGCTGATGGCGGTCTTCGTCGATGACAATAAAGACTCAGTTGATAACCAACCGGGACTTATCGGCTTCGAGATCGAAAGCCAGCCGTGCAAGATCTCCGAACGCGATATCTGGCTCAGGAGGTTTGACTAGTAAGAGCCGCACCTCCCGAAGGGGGCTGGACGAGCGTTTCGCGCCCGCACCCGACCGACTTCGCCGCCCGCCACGACGCGCCGCCGATCGGCGAACACGCCGCAAAGCGCGGGCGCATCGCAACGGAAGGCGGCGATGAGCACGTCGGTGTGAAGAGCGGTTATCCGTTCGAGCGCCGGCTCGCGAACGCCCGCGGTGAACGACGTGACCAGCGACGCGCACGCTCGTCGGTACACTCGGCCGCCTTCGTCGCAGGCAACAATGAGCCGCTCACCGATCGACGCGCCGCACCACGCGGGCGCGGCGTAACGGACTGCGGCGATGAGGTTGCCGGTGTGGACGAGGTGCGCTATCCGTCGAACTCCAGCTTTGTGGGAGCCGCGGAGCCGCACTGCGCGCGAAGACTAGTACATCGTTCCGAAAGTTCTTTATGATATTTTGCCTGCCCTGTGGCGCGCGCTTTAGCGTGCAGCGGCGAACTTCAGTTCGCCGGGGGCCCGTTGAGCGGCGCGGTGCGCGAAACTGTGGGCTGAAGCCCACAGCGGCACGCTGAAGCGTGACGCTACAGAGCTTCTGATTCTATAAAGAACTTTCAGGACGTTGTACTAGATGAGCGTTTCGCGTCCCGACGCGGGCCACCTTCGACGCGCCGCCATCCGCGAACGTACCGCGACGGGCGGGCGACCAACAACGGCACGCGCACGCTTATCGACGACCTACCTCCCGACCCGGGCAGGGCTTGCCGGCGGCATGTGGCGCGGCACACTTGAGCTACGATGCGCCGCTCATCGGCGAAGGCGCAGCGACGCGCGGGCACAACGCAAGCGAAGGTGGCGAGGAGCGCGCCGGTGTGAAGAGCGCGCTAACCCGTTCGAGTTCAAGCGCGCCGACCGTCATATCGCGCTTTTCGCACTTGCAGGGGATTGCATGCTGTTTTCGCGTCCGCACCCGCCCGCCTTCGTCGCCGGCAACGACGCTCTGCTCATCGGCGAACGCGCCGCAACGCACGGACGCATCGCAACGGAAGGCGACGGTGCGCAGGCAGGCGCGATGAGGGATCATCCTTTCGAGCTCCAGCTCCGCGAGGCAGATCGAACGGCGGGAACCACGACCCGTTTGGCGGCAGTTCGACCGACTGATGCGGGTGCGCCAAAGCCCACACCCAGACCCGCTTTTCGACAGCCCTGTTCTTCAGGCGAAATAAACTTGCGATGCCGGATTCCGAGAGTAAAGCGAATCCGAGAGTCCCGTTACATCGAGAACGGCTTTGCGGCTGCAGATCTGTGGAGGCCAGCAGCCGTGGGTGCTACCGGCCCAATCGGAGAAACCGCCGTAACCTCGTGAGTAGAGTTGGCAGCGTGGGCTTCGCCTTGCGGTACAGAAGCGGTGGGCGCCTTTATCCGCGCCACCAAGCCGCTGACCGGTTCCGAGAAGGACCGACTGGCGCTTTTTCGCCAGGTGCGCGACGAGTTGCGGGGCGATCTGCGCGAATTCAACCGCAGCGTCGAGTCAAGCGATCTTTAACGAGCCTGGACCGCAAAATATGATTCCCCCTCGTTTCCGTCTGCGCCGCAGCGCGTGATTAGAATGGGTGAATGGCGACGGGTCTGCTGTTATGGCTGATGTTGGTTTTCTTCGTAACCAGCTCCGTCGGTGTCATCACTGGCAGCACCTCGCTGATTACCGTGCCGGTAATGTTCCAGTTCGGCATAGAGCCACGCACCGCTATAGCCACCAATATGTTCGCTCTGATTTTCCTGAGCATCGGCGGGAGTCTGCCGTTTCTCAGGGGAAAGAAACCTGTTGGCGATCGACGGCGGCTAACGCGGCTGGTACTGCTGACGTTGGCCGGCTCGCTGCTGGGAGCATTGTTACTCCTGCGGGTTCCGCAGCATTCCGTATCGCTGATTGTGTCCGGCGCAATGATTGCGGTGGCGATCTTCTCCATCGTCTACCGCAAATCTGGAACGTCCGAATTCGCGGCGCCGCCTTCCGCGGCTGCCGAGTTCACCGGCTACGTCTTGACGTTCCTGCTCGGAATTTACGGAGGCTTCTATAGCGGAGGTTACGTGACTATTTTGACGGCGGTGTACGTGGCGCTTTTCCGGCAGTCTTTTGTGGAGGCGGTGGCCACCACCAAATTGATTAACGTCTTTTCGTCCGCCATCGCGACGGTCGTATTCATGTCCCGCCATCTGATCGACTACCGCCTGGGCTGCGTTCTCGGCCTGACGATGTTTGCCGGTGCGCTCCTGGGTGCGCGCCTCTCCATTCGGCTCGGTGATCGATGGGTGCGGCGAATTTTCCTTACCGCCGTTTGGGCCCTTGGGTTAAAGGCGCTGTTTTTTGACGTGCTCTCTCCGGCAGAGAAACACGGCAGGGGGCACTAAACCGTTGCGGCCCGGGCCGCGGCTGGGCAGGGAATGGCCTGGCCGTCTTACTTTGCGCTGGCAGTAGGCTCCGTTATCTCCTCGGTGTCGCCCGTGCGATGATCGGCGATTTGAAACTTCAAGAAGTCGTGCACGGCTGCCAGAGCCTCTTTGTTCTTGGTCGCAATCCGCACGCGTCCGCCGCCCTCGATTTCCTCGAAACGATAAGTCACTTCCGCTTTTAAGCGCTGCAGCACGGGCACGCCTGGCGGCACGCGGTCATGGATCAGTATCGGCGCCCGGAAATTCCCCTCGGCGAACATGCCGGCGATATGGGAGAGATGCATCCGGATTTGATCGCGGGTGTCGATGTCCTTTGGATCGTTGGCAGTCACTTCAATCGCGCCGCCATCGGCAAAGAGCCGAAAGTGATGCGTGGTCTTTTCATGCGAGAAACCCATCACGTGGTCGCCGCGTTTTTCCACCGCGCCGTGATGGTCATCCTGAGCCAACATTACCGCGCTCGCCAGAAGTAGAGCTGCCGTCAATTTCGTCTTCACGTTTGATCGTCCTGTCCGGAAGATGGCCGTAGCAGGGCTTCCAGTAATCCGGCCCGCTGCCCTTCGGGAGTGCGGTTGAGCCGCTCTCCCCACTGCGCCACAATGGATCGCAACTGGCCGCGCAGCGCCACGAGATCGGAGATTTGCCGATCAAGCTGGGCCAGCTTCTCGATGGCAAGCGCATGCACCTGGCGGCACGGCGCGCCGCCGCGGTCGCGTACGTGTAATATCCGCGCGAGCTCATCGAGGCTAAACCCGATAGCGATGCCTCGCCGCACCAGCCGAACACGATCCACCGCTTCCGGGGGATATTGCCGGTAACCGGTGCTCGTCCGCGGCGGACGGGTTAGCACGCGCATGCGCTCGTAATGCCGCAGCGTATCCGTACTGACGCCGGTCAATTTGGCCAGCTCTCCGGATTGCAAGTAGCGGGGCGTCGCGTTGGGCACCTTCCTGAAAATAGTATCAGGGGTGGAACCAGTTCCAGGGTCAAGTTAATTTTTCAAAATGGTTTTTTCGCTTTTTCTTTGTACCGTATGATAAGGACGTTATCGTCTAGCAAATGACGGGCAGGGCAACACCATCGACTGAACTGGTTCCGGTCGGCGCCGCGGCTCCGGCGCTACCCAATGGCGGCTGTGGCGATCGCGGTCCTGCAGCGGGACCAATGGCCATTCCATCGATCGCGGCCCGGTACGACTCAGGCAGGTTTGGCGCGGCGGCATATCGCAGATGCAGGCCGTCTTTCTCGACTAGGAAAATCGGGCTTCGATTAGGCCCGTGACACTCGCCAGAGTTTCGTTCAGTGGTGCATCGATGAGGATCATCTTCAACGCGTCGAGCACCGCCTCGCTGCACAGCGGTTTGCGACGGGGCTGGTGATGCCGAAGACACTTGATCCGGGGCGTGCGTTGACTCTCTCGCGTCCGCCATAAATTGGCCGCCTGTCAGACGATGCCAGCAGTATCGTACAGATACCGTAAACGCACGGCCTTGACGAGATCCTGCCATTTCTTGAGACGGTCCACGAATTCCCATAGCGAGGAATTGGGAAACTCGCCCACACGCCACGATCCACCGCTGGGATTCGCCGGCCTTCGCTCGCAACGCGCGCGTAGCGAGATGGAAGGTGGCGAGGCGAATGCTTTCAGCGATCCCACCGCTATCGGTTCCATCGTATTGTCTCCGTCGAACCGCGCGATCAGGGACGCGAATGCACGTCAGTACATTCCGCCGCCCTCCATCGCCGGGCAACGACGCGCCGCCCATCGCCGAACGCGCCGCAACGCGGGCGCGTCGCAACGGATGCGATGAGCGCGCCCACGTGAATACCGCGCTATCGTTTGCGCTCCGGCCTTGCGAACCGGATCGAACGGCGGGATCGTCCCCTCGTTGGCGGCCACGCGACCGACTGACGTGTGGTGTCGTCGGAGCCACACCGGCCGATGGGGCTGGATGAGTGTTTCGCGTCCGCACGACGGCGGAGCTCATGGCGCAGCTTACCGCGCTCGATGGCGTGAGGCCGACGTTCGAACTAAGTAGCCTATTCGGCGGCGCAAAAACAAGGTCAGTATGGGACAGAAGGCACGAGGCGGATCAGACGTCCACGTGATGGCGGAAGAACTCGACCAGGGCCGTCTTGTTGCGGGTGGAGAGCGCTTGCGAGAGTTGCTGCATCGCCGCCTTCGTCAGCGGTTGGAATGCCTGCACCAAGCGGATGTTCTCTTCCAGGTGCTGGACGGTTGGCAGCCCGACCACGGCGGTGGCGACGGGCAGCGACAGCGCATAGTAGAGCAGGTTCCGGGCGGTGGCTTCGGGCTGGCCGGACAGCGCGTCCCGGGCGAAGACTTTCATGGCAATAACGCCCATGTTCTTACGCTGAGCCACCGGCAGCGCCAGCGCCTCGAAGCTTTGGTCGCCCGCCGTTACGGGCCTGGTGGTGCCGATCATATCCGCCATGGCGGCGTTGAGCGCCATCTGGCAGCAATCGAAATCGTGCCGCTCAAGAGCGAGTTTCATGGCTGCGGGGGCGTCATGGCTGCTGATACCGATGAAACGCGTGAGCTTCTGTTCGCGAGCTTTCAGGAGGGCCTCTAGCACGCCTCCTTTGGCCTCGATGCGCGCCAGGTCGTGCTCGTTCTCAAGCGAGTGAATGTGGACGAGATCCACCTGGGCGACCTGCAGGTTCTTCAAGCTTCGCTCGATGGTGGCTTGAACTGTGGCGCCGTCGCGGGAGCTGATCTTGGTGGCCAGGAATAGGCCTTGCTTACCACCGCGCGCCTGAAAGCCCCTGCCCAGCAACTGCTCACTGCGACCCCCCGCGTAGCTGTCGGCGGTGTCGAAGTAGGTGATGCCGGCTTCCACCGCCTGGGCAACGAAGCGGACAGCATCCTCTTCGTTGCGGGTCGTGTAGAAGCGCTGGCCGCTGCCGAACGCCAGGATGGAGACATGCTCTCCGGTTTTTCCCAGCAGGCGTCTGGGAAGCTTTGCCTCTGCGCCGGACAACGAATTCGCAGCGGCCAAAGCGGCCGCGCTCTGAAGGAACTGACGTCGCGAAGTGCTCATATTCCGCTCCCTCTTCTTCAGTTGAGCGTAACATGTATGAAGGCTGCGATCTGATGACGCAGCATCAGGTTATGGAGAATTACCGACGGTGTTCCCGCGAGAAATTGTACTATCGGGCTATGCTCCGCACCTGTGCATGTGCCGTAGCAGTTGCCTTCATCGCCGTCCCGATGCGGATGGCCGCCGCGCCACCGGAGGATGGCGTTACCTGGCGCTTCGATCGGATCGACCAAATCGGCGGATATCCCACCACGGTGCTGGGCCACCCGAGGGTCATCGAGACGCCCGCGGGCAAGGCAATTCAGTTCAATGGCGTGGATGACGCCATCTACCTGGACGTGCACCCGCTGGCTGGCGCCGAGACTTTCACGTGGGAGGTAATTTTCCACCCCGATCCTGGAGGAGCGGCGGAGCAGCGCTTCTTTCACCTTCAGGAGCGCGACCCGAAGACCGGGGCGGACACCAATACTCGTATGCTGTTCGAGATCCGATTGATTGGCGACCAGTGGGCCCTTGACAGCTTTGCCTTATCGGGCCTGGAATCACGGGCGCTTCTCGACCGCGCCAAGCTGCACACGCTGGGCGCCTGGCACGCCGCGGCCTCAGTGTACGACGGCCATGAATTCCGCAACTATGTGGATGGCATACTGCAGGGCTCGGGTCCGCTGCACCTCGCGCCGCAGGGGGCGGGACACACGTCGATCGGCACGCGCATCAATAGGGTGAACTACTTCAGGGGCGCGGTGCTGGAGGCGCGCATGACCCGGCACGTGCTGGTGCCGTCGGAGTTTCTGCAAGCGCGGAACTGATTGTCTCGTCCCGCACCAGGGTTGGCGCGCTTCGTGAGTTACTTTTCGAGCAACTGCAGCACCCTGTTCCGTTTGGTAATCGCCGCCGGGCTTTCGGTCGTGGAGGACCGTGCCCATTGCTGGACCTGGGCAAGCCGGATTTTATGCTCTGTGGGGTTCCGGTAGACTGCCACGGTGAACTCCGTCATGCCGTCGATCTCGGGCGGGCTGACTTCATCGTCCCTAAAACTGGCCACGGCAATCGCCACAGCCTCAAATAGGCTTTCGGCCTCAACGTCGATGGCGTGTAGCAGGCCATGGCGATCGGCGTAAGAGACGCGGCACCGGGAGGGCATGCAACGCATTATAGCGCGAGGCTTCGTATTTTGTTCGCCCATTCGTTCCATTGTAGAACGCAGCGCCGGGCTATCATGGAAGCGTGCCGGACTTGAGGAATATACGCACCTGGACGGAGCGCCTCGGCCATTCAAAGCTGCGCTCCTTCACCGATACAGAAGGCCACCTCTGGCTGGAGCAGAATCCGGCCAAAGCGTCAAAATGGGCCAAGCTGGCTAGGCAAGGCCACCAACTCGCATGGGAGTTCGCTGGACCCGGTGGCGCTTATACGGGGCGGATGTTGATCGATGGCAAGATCTATATCCCGTCCCAGGCGACGAAAAAGTTCCTGTCGTAAAACAGAACGTGATTAGAGGCTTGAATTCGGGTTCAATTGGGTTCGGATACCTATCACTGCCTCTTTATATCACTGCCGCGCGAAGCGGCGAAGAAGGTGGCGCGGCTCGGCGAAGATGCCAGGTGCTTTCAGCATCGTTTCGCCAACGGAGGATTTTGACCACATTACCAAGGGACGACGGTGGGAGCCGTCCGATCGAAAACACCCGGCGGCCTCCGAACAACCGCGACGCCCGCGGCGCACGACGCGACTAGGGACACGCACGCGTCGATGATCTCACGACGGGCAGGCGCGCTGACAGCCACGTAGGTACTGACTCGTTGGCGGCCGCTTGACCGACAGACAGTTTCCCATTCGTCTGCGTCGCCCATCACGATACGCCGCTCCTCGGCGAACGCTCCGCAACGCGCGCGGGCGCGGCGCACGGAAGGTAGCGATGAGCGCGCCGGCCTGACGAGGCGCTATTCAGTCGAGCCCCAGCCTCTGTGGCAGCCGCGGAGCCGCACTGCCTGAGCGCAACTAGATGAGCGTTCCGCGTCCCGACGGCGGCCGCCTTCGACGCGCCGCTCATGGGCGAACGCGCCGCAACGCGCGGGTGCGACGGAGGGTCGCGATGGGCGCGGCGGTGCGAAAGAGCGGTAGCGCCGCCATCGTTCGAAACCGCGACGAACGGCGCGACCAGGGACGCGCACGCTCATCCACTCACCGCCCGACGTAGGAGAGAACAGAAGAGCAATGCCAGGCGCGGAATGTGGGGCACGTGCCGACGGACCTGAGATCCGAGGGGAATTGGATAAGCGTTTCGCGTCCGCACTCGTCCGCCTTCGTTGCCGGCAACCATGCGCCGCTTATCGGCGAATGCGCCGCGACGTGGGGGCGCGGCGCGAATCGAAAATGGCGAGATCTGCAGCCTCTCCCCGTGCTGCAAGCGGCCACTTTTTCATGCTCTCCATTTGACACCTTCCCGGGACGCGGCAGAAGATATCAGACACATGGTGGCTCTCGCATGAGCTTGGCCATGCAAATCGCAATTCACAAAAAGGAGCGGGTGTGAAGAAACTTTCGACAGTACTGTGGCTTGGCGTCATCATCGCAACGGCTGGCTTGGCTACCCCCGTAACGGCTGCCGGGACGGGGCTGATCTTCCCGGCACCGCGCGAATCGTCAACCACGGGCGGCGACTTCGTTTTGGACCAAACTAGCATCATCGCTATCCCGGTCTCTCCCTCCCAGCAGGACGTGTTCCTGGCGCGGATGCTAGCCGAAGAACTTGGCGATCGTTTCGACTTGCATTTGAAGGTCGAGCGTCTGGAGCATCTTGCGCCTGCCAGGAAGCTGATCGTCATGGGCGCCTTCTCCAGCCCCTTGGTCGCTGAGTATTGCGCCGGCCATGCATTGAAGGTGGATACACACAATCCGGGGCCTGAGGGCTACATCCTTCGTACTGGTCCTGGGATCGTCGTGGTTGCGGGCAGCGATGACCGCGGCGCCTTTTACGGGCTACAGTCGCTTCGCCAGTTAACCGTGGAGCGCTCCGGGACCCTGCGCTTCGCCGGCTACGAGGTCCGCGACTGGCCGACAAAACCCTTCCGCGGCTTCAAGCTCTACCTGCCGGGACGCAACAATATCCCCTTCTTCAAGCGCTTCGTGCGTGACAGCCTCGCGCTCTACAAATACAACACGCTGATTGTGGAGATGAACGCCTCCATGCGGCTCGAGCGGCACCCTGAACTCAACAGCGCGTGGGTCCGCTTCTCCCGCGAGACCAACTATTGGCGCCGCAACTATCCGCCGGGCGCGCCCCACGACTTCGAAATCAACTCCTCGCATCAGGACACCGCCGATGGCGGTTTCCTTGAGAAAGATGAAGTCGCCGATCTCGCCCGCTATGTCAGGCAGTTCCATATCGAGCTCGTCCCAGAACTGCCGTCCTTCACGCACAGCTACTACCTCTTGTCGGCGCACTCCGAGCTGTCCGAGGTGCCGGGTGAACTCTGGCCCGACACGTACTGCCCTTCAAATCCCGAGAGCTACAAGCTCCTGTTCGACGTCTACGACGAGTACATCGACCTGTTGAAGCCGCACCTAGTGCATGCCGGGCACGATGAGCTGTTCCAGCCGGTCGGCCTTTGCCCCCGCTGCCGCGATAAGGACATTCGCGAACGCTACGGAGAAGACGTGCGCAAGATCCACGACTACCTCGCCGGCAAGGGCGTCCGGATGGCCATCTGGGGCGACATGCTGCTCGAAGGCGTGCGCGGCGTGGGACTCCAGGAAAAGAAGGCCCCGGATGGGTTCGCTTACGAAGCCCCCGGCGGTATGACGCGCGAACAGGTCGCGCGACTGATCCCGAGAGACATCCTGATTTTTAACTGGTTCTGGTCTGCCTCGGGCTCGGAGTGGAATGCGAAACAAGCCGAAGGCTTCGAGGCGCAACTCGAAGAAATGGGGTATGAAGAGATCTACGGCAACTTCACGCCGGGAATGGAGAACTTCGCAGCGCGGATCCATCGCAGTTCGATTCTCGGCGGCGCGCCCTCGGCGTGGTTTGCGACCAACGAAGCTGGCTTCGGCAAGGACCTGCTAGCCGACCTACTGAGCTGTGCTCATGGCCTGTGGCGCGGCGACGCTATCGATGGCCGGGAGCTCTCCGCCCTGGTCCAGCAGATGGCGCCGGATATCCGCAACCGTTTCCGCGGTGAGCAGCCGCCCAGCCGGACCGAGCACACCATCGAGCCCGTCGCCATCGCGAACAGCTTCAACGCAGGTTTGACGGAGAAGACCCTCGGCGTGGATCTGACCGCCATGAACAACGGCACTGTCTCGCTCGGTCATATACCGTTCGATCTCTCCGGCAATGCGAACAAGGCCGTCGTCGTCGTGGGCACTGACGGCACCGGCAAGACCGGACTGCCGAGAGAGTCCGGTGACATCCCCATCGGTATCGACGCCACCAGCCTGATTTTCCTCCACGCCGTGGCGCGCCCAGCGACAAACAAGGAATCTTTCCGGCTCATCTACGACCAGGAGGACACGGCCGACATGCTCGGTTGGTATGAGGTAGTCTACGCCGATGGCTTCGTGACAACCATCCCCATCCGCTATGGTGTGAGTATTCAGGAGTGGAACTGGGCCGCGCGCACCTCGGCCAAGGACTACTGCTATGCCGCGGATCCCGTTGTGCTAGGTGGCGTCGGCGATAGGATCGTGACCTTCTTTGCCTACGAATGGACAAACCCACGCCTGGGCCAGACCATCGCCAGCGTACGCCTCAAGGGCACTACCGGTTTCCGCGGCGGCGATTCTGACTTCATCAATGGCTTCGGCCCCGTCATCCCAAATAACGCTGTGTACCTGAAGGCCATCAGCGCTGTCAGGAAGCGCGGCTGAACAGAGGTATGGCAACGATTCGCGAGAGGTCCGCGTTGGCCCGCGCGCTGGCGCGCCGAGCGGTGGCACGTGGGCGCTGGCCTACCCCCTGGGATTGGATGAGCGTTTCGCGTCCGCCCTCGGCGGGCCTCCGCCGTCGCCCACCACGATGCGCCGCTCATCGGCGAACGCGCAGCAACGCGCGGGCGCCACGCGATGGACGGTGGCGACGAGCGCGCCGGTGTGAAGAGCGTTATCCGTTCGTGCTCCAGCCTCGCGACTCGGATCCAACGAAGCGCTCCTCTGCGAATACTGCGACGAGCTTTCGCGTCAGCACTCGGGCTCCTTCGTCGCCGACACGTTGCGCCGCTCATCGACGAACGCACCGCAGCGCGCGAGGCGCAGGGCGACGGAAGGTGGCGATGCGCATGCCGGCGGTGAATCGAGCATTCTCCGTTCGCACACCAGACTCACGAACCGTAGCGTCCGCCTACGTTCCACACCGCAACGCCTGCGGCGAACGGTGCGACCACGGACGCGCACGCTCGTCGAAGACCTGCCGCGCGACGTGGGATGGCACGCCGGGTGGCGGCACATGGCACGGCAAGGCTCGACTGGACTAGCGTTTCGCGTCCGTCCTCATCGCGACTCCGCCGTCGCCCGCCACGACGCGCCCCTCATCGACGAGCGCGCCGCATCGCGCAGGCGCACGGCAACGGAAGACGGCGATGAGCGCAGCGGTGCGACGAGGCGCATCCGTTCGAGCTCGCGCCTCGCTAACCGGATCGAGCCGCGGAACCTTGACGAGTTTGTCGGCTACTACGCCCCCCACGATGCGCCACTGATCGACGAACGCGCCGCAACGCGCGGGCGCGTCGCAACCGAAGGTGGCGATGGCCGCCCGGAGTGAATCGGGAGATATCAGTTCGAGCTAAAGCAGTGACAGAACCTGCCGGAAGGTGCGTCCGGATCTTCGACTACGAGCGCCAAACAGCGCACGTCCCCTGGTTCACCGCTCCATTCCAGCGACGGCGACAGGTCGGCACTTTGCACGAGTGCAATTCCGGAATCCATCCGCATACCGCAAATAAATGAATTACCGAAAAGCTGATACGAGATAACAGGAGTGCCAGATTATCGCGTGCCAGACTTTCCGCGGCCGGAAGCTAATGCCATGGTAAACTACTTCGTCATGGCTAGCAGTATGAAGGTTCAGCTTCGCCAGGTTTCGGCTTCGGCGACCGAAGTTACAATGGGAAAGCATCAGGTGCTAATTGACCGGCCCGCAGCAAAGGGCGGAACCGACTTGGGCCCGATGGGTGGCGAGTTGTTCCTAGCCGCAGCAGGAGGCTGCTTCATGAGTAACCTTCTGGCCGCAATCAAAGCGCGGGGTGCGGACGTCTCGGGCGTCCAGACGGAAGTAATCGGCACGCTGGCGGAGTCCCCCGCTCGGTTCACGGTACTGGAACTCCGTGTTACGGCCGATAACGCGGATCGTGAACTGCTGGGGAAGTTGGTGGAGATTGCCGAGCGTGCTTGCATCATTATGAATACGCTTCGAGGGACCCTCGAACTGACAATCCGCGCCGCGGCGCCGGTCTGATCCGCAACCGCCGTAGCCCCCGCCAACCTTCGAGACGCGCCGTCACCGCTACCCCCATGGACAGAAGCGGACAGAAGCAGAGTGGCCATCCAAGCGTCCACAACGGCGGTATACCAGGAGGATGAAGGGCGGATTGCAAGCGGTCGCAACCAGGGGCCCCCGGCCTTACGCCAAATTAGGGTGCAAAAGTTTTACGCCAGATAATTTGCAAAGTGACATTGTCCGAGGGTAAAAGGTTAGGATCGATGGGCGATTCGGGAGGGGGGTGCCAAAGGCTCTTCCACGGCGTTATTTTGTGACCCGCCTGACTTGGATAAGAGCTTCCCGTTCAGTATGTCAACGATAACCTGCTCATTGAATCGCCACTGCTTACCGATTTTGATACCAGGAATTCCCTCGGTTCCTCCACTGTCCAGGCATTCGTTAGCGAGGTTGATTATGGTTATCGCCGAGACCCGGAACATTGTGGCAACTTCATCCGGGATGAGTAGCTTCGGCGTCCTTAAGTTGTGACCGTCGATGCTCACTGCCGCGCCTCTCCTGACCAACGGCCTAAAGAGGATGAGGTTATTCAGCAATTCCGACAACTCCCTCAACAGCTCTCCAGACCGGCTTCCAAAGATGTACGCGCCCTTACCTGTCCAAGAAGGACCGGACAAAAGTGTACGCGCACTTCTAATGGTCCCAGGCGTCCCACCGGACGAACCTGGAAGCCTAAGTTCGGAAAAGCTGCTTTCGCTGGTTGGGGACGTTTAAATGATCCCAAGAGCTGGAGGAATGGTGGACCTCGCCAGACGGACACCGCCAGCTCCCTAAACTGGCACGCTCCGGGAGAGCAACCCTATTCGTTGGGGATACGGGTGCGAATAGTTTCGTCGCTCGTAACGCCCGGCTACCAGACTTCAACAGACATTCTCAAAATTCAAAGATCAGACGATCCTGAGGTCACTTCCTCGTACCAATTGTACATCGGGACCGGGGAGCCTTGTCTTTCCGTAGATTCCCAGCGTTCCCGGATTTCCGTTAATGGTGCAGATTTCCGTAAAAGATCGAAATGTCAGAAATACAAGAACGCAGACTGCTGGACCGTCATCGAGCGTCGCACCGGCAACCTGCGAAAGTAGGGTTCGCTTTGCAAATGGGCGTGATGCTAAATAAATGAGGCAGGAGGTATATAGTTTCAAATGATACGCAATAGTCGTTGGTTATCTGTGGCTGCGGATATTGGCACATTGGTCGGGCTCGCCCTGACGATCTGGGCGCTGGTTAGGTTCCACCCGCCTTTTTAGGGGTGGGGCGGGTCAGACCGCTCCCGTAAATTCCAAAAAGGCACCGGCGCCTCCTTCAGTCGATAACACGAAGCAAGGGCGCAGCACTGACGAGGCTTCGCAACGCGGCGCTCGATCTTTCGACCATGGCCGCAGAGGGGGGCGAGAGTCTGACGGCCAACGCGACGATTTCCCTACTGTTTGACGGCCATAATCAGGCGGAGTTTAAGAAGCTCATGTCGACCGCACGGGAAATTGTCGTGGTGGGTGCTGACAGCTCGCCGGATGCAGTCATTCCTGAGCAGATAGCGACAGTGGATGCCCTCGGCGAGGCTGGAAGGACGATTTCGATATACCTCGGTCGAAAGGGAGTCTTGAACAGTAGCGAGGTCCTGGGTGATGCGAGGGAGTTACGCTGGCAACGGGTTGCGGAGGTGCCAGTAAACTTTATCGCCGTTGATAACGCAAGAGTGGTGATCTCAAGTCACCGATTTTTCGAATCCGCCGAGCTTGTTTCTGGGTTTGGATTTGATGCGGAAGCGTTCGGCGCCAGCGGAGAAGCTGGCGGCCGGAATCGCGGAGTTCGAGACTTACATTCGCAACAACCGAGAATCCATCCCGAACTTCGGCGAGCGGTATCGGCAGGGGGAAACGATCAGCACGGCGTTCGTCGAATCGACGATCAACCAGATGGTCAGCAGACGCTTCGTGAAGAAACAGCAGATGCAATGGACGCCTTGCGGTGCGCACCTGCTACTGCAGACCCGCACGAAAGTCTCAACGGCGAACTGGACGAAGTATTCCGGCGCTGGTACCCGAGATTTCGCCCGCAGCCCCAAACCAACATCCCGGACAAGGTGGCTTGACCCCCGGGTTGCTGCTGCTCTCCTCGTGAGGCGTTATATTCGGAACGACAACCTGTTTCGCGAGGACGCGCCGCGGATATCGGACTGTGCCATCGACGGAAGCACCGGGGAGCCCTGCTAAGCTGAATCTTCCCCATGGAAACAGTCCCTCTGGATCTGGTCCTGACACCCCACGGGAGCCTCGTCTTAGTTCAGGAACCCGATGCGCCATGCCTGGATACGGCGCTGGCCCGCCGCCTGCGGGATTCGTTCGATCGCGGACCAGGCCACGGTCTTCTCCGACTGGGTGCGGCTGAAAATGGGACAGAGCTTCCTCCCGTTTATTCCTACTGGCGCGAATTCGGCGCACGGTATGTGACGGCTCTCTGCACGCAGCCGGATATCGAGGCGCGGCGAGACAGACTGCGGGTCCCCCGCCCTCCGGACGAAGAGCTGGAGTGGATGGTCGTGGGCGCTCCTCCCATGGTGGGCGCCGATTATCTGACAACAGCGGTCCTAGGGGCCCTGTGGCAGGAACTGGACCTGGCCCTGGGAGTCGAGCTGGCCGAATCCCGATGCGGAGTACAGGAATTTCTGAAGCGCCGCAACCCGGCGTGGAACCTGATCGGCCGCGTCCATTTCAATCTAGCCGAAAACCGCCGGGATGCGGAGGCGCCGTTTGCCTTTCTGGCCACCTATACCACGCGGCTGTCGGCGCAAGCCAAAGCCCAGCATCTACCTTTGGGTCAGGCTCTGCGGGAGTATGCCGGCGCGGCCAACAAGGACCGTCTTTTATCGCTGCTCCTTCCGGTGCAGCGCGCATCCCAGAGTTGCCCGTGGCTGAAGGACATGGTCGATCGAAGGGAGATCTTCCATCCGCTGCGGTGGACGCCGGCCGAGGCCATGCAGCTTTTGAAGGACGTCCCGCAACTGGAGGCGGCGGGGGTGGTGGTCCGCATGCCCGCGGGATGGCGCGGCAACCGTCCGCCGCGCCCGCGGGTGACGGGCACGGTCGGCGGCAAGCCGCCTGGGGGAATTGGCCAGGAGGCGCTTCTAGATTTCCGCATGGAAGTCACGCTGGACGGCGAACGGCTGACCGCCGCGGAGATCCGGGAGTTATTGGCAAAGTCGGACGGGCTCGCGCTGGTGCGAGGGCGCTGGGTAGAGATCCATCGCGAACAACTGGGCCGCATGATGGAGCGCTTCCGCGAAGTCGAGCGCACGGCGGCCGCCAACGGTCTCAGCTTCGCGCAGGCCATGCGGCTGCTCGCCGGAGCCGAGGTCAGTTCCGGCGACGGCGAGGAGGCCGACGATATTGATTGGTCCCAGGTGGTCGCCGGTCCCTGGCTCGCGGAAACATTGAAAGGATTGCGCAGCCCGGAGGGATTAGCTCAGGTCGATCCAGGCGCGGCGCTCGACGGCACGCTGCGGCCCTATCAGCAAGTGGGGGTGCGCTGGCTGTATCTGCTCGCCAGGCTCGGTCTCGGGGCCTGTCTTGCCGACGACATGGGTCTGGGCAAAACCATTCAGGTGCTCTCGCTGCTGCTGGTGCTCAAAAGCCAAACCAACGGCAAATCGCAGCCCAGCCTGCTGGTCGCTCCGGCTTCGCTGCTCGCCAACTGGGCTTCGGAAATCGAGCGCTTCGCGCCCGGTTTGAAGGCGCTGATCGCGCATCCGTCGGTGCTTCCGGCGGCCGATCTCAAAACGCTCGCGCCGGAGCGGCTCCAGGATGTGGACCTGGTGATCACCAGCTACGGCTCACTGCTGCGCCTTCCGTGGATCGCGGAGCGCGGGTGGCGGCTGGTCGTACTGGACGAAGCGCAGGCCATCAAGAACCCGGATGCCCGGCAGACGCGGATCGCCAAGGGGCTGCACGCGCGCGCGAGACTGGCGCTCACCGGCACGCCCGTCGAGAACCGCCTGGGGGACCTGTGGTCCATTTTCGATTTCGTCAACCCGGGGCTGCTGGGATCGGCGAAGGAATTCACGCGCCTCGCCAAACGCCTGGCGTCCCACGGTTCCTACGGCCCCCTGCGCGAGTTGGTGCGGCCGTATCTGCTGCGGCGCCTGAAGACCGACAAGACGGTCATCGCGGACCTGCCGGACAAAACCGAAATCAAAGCCTTCTGCCAGCTCAGCCGCAAGCAGGCGGCCCTCTACGAACAGGCGGTGCGGGAATTGGCGGAACAGCTCGCGGATTCCATCGGGATACAGCGCAAAGGCCTGGTGTTGGCGTTTCTGATGCGGTTCAAGCAGATCTGCAACCATCCTTCCCAGTGGCTGGGAGACGGTGCCTGGGGCGAAGACGACAGCGGAAAATGGGCACGCTTGCGCGAGATAGCCGAGGTGATTCGCGCCAAGCAGGAAAAGATGCTCGTCTTCACCCAGTTCCGCGAGGTGACCGCGCCCCTGGCGGCATTCCTCGCCTCGGTCTTTGGGGGGCCGGGTTTGGTATTGCATGGCGAGACCGAAGTAAGGAAGCGCAAGGAACTGGTGCGCCGCTTTCAGGAAGATGAAGCCGAGCGGTTCTTCGTGCTTTCGCTTAAGGCCGGCGGCGCGGGCCTGAACCTGACAGCGGCTTCCCATGTGGTGCACTTCGACCGGTGGTGGAACCCGGCGGTGGAGAACCAGGCTACGGACCGTGCCTTCCGCATCGGCCAGACCAAAAATGTTCTCGTGCATAAATTCGTGTGCCGGGGTACTGTAGAAGAGAAAATCGACCAGCTTATGGAAGCGAAGAGCAGACTTTCGAAAGATTTGGTGGAAGGCGGCGCGGAGCTGCTGCTGACCGAACTGAAAGATGAGGAGTTGCTCCGGCTGGTAGCGCTCGACATCCACAAGGCATTACAGGAGGCGTGATGGCGGATTACTGGGGATGGAAGCCTTACGTGTCTGTTCGAGAACGGCGGCGGAAAGCGGCCCGCGAAATGGAGAAGCGCAAGAAACAAGGGCATGCCGTCTCGCCCGTAATCATCGAAGGACGCGCCATCGCCAGGACGTTCTGGGGCAAGGCCTGGTGCGATAATCTCGAACGCTACAGCGATTTTGCCAACCGCCTGCCGCGCGGACGGACCTATGTGCGCAACGGTTCGGTGATCGATTTGCAGATCGCTCCCGGCATCATCCAGGCCTTGGTCAGCGGATCGCAGATTTACAAAGTCGCGGTGAAAATCACTCCGGTCAGCAAGGCTCGCTGGAAATCGATTTGCACGGACTGTGCGGGTGCGATTGATTCCCTGATCGAGTTGCTCCAGGGGCAGTTTTCCAAAGGCGTGATGGAACGGATTTGCCGGCAGAGTACGGGCCTGTTCCCGTCGCCCAAGGAGATCCAGCTTTCGTGCAGTTGCCCGGACTGGGCGGATATGTGCAAGCATGTGGCGGCGGTACTCTACGGCATCGGTGCCCGGCTGGACCAGCAACCCGAACTTCTCTTCCGGCTGCATGAGGTGGACCAGGCAGAACTTATCGCCAAGGCCGGTAAGGAGCTGCCGCTGGCCAAGGAAGGGCCGGTTCGATCGAAGGTTCTGGGCAGTGAAGACCTTTCCGGCATCTTTGGCTTGGACATGGCTCAAGGCACTGGCAACGGCGCCAGGCGGTCCGGGGTTACAGACGCAAAACAGCGGCCTCGCAAAGCGAAGACCGGCAAAACGGCGACGGCCGTGAGTGCCCAGCCAGAGCGAAATTCGAGCCGGAGTGGAAAGCGGTGAGGGAAATGCCTCCAGGTTGCTGCGGGGGCGGGCAAATCCGGGCACGCCACGTCGCTCTACGACCGCTGCGGCGATGAAGTCTCGCTGGCTGAAGTCGAGCGCATTTCCGATTGAGCCGGAAATAATGGATGATAAGGAGAGAGCCACCGATGAGTTCGCAAGTCCTTACCCCAAACACGGAAGCAGCCATTCTCGCGCGTCTCATTCAAGCGCGAGACAGCCTGAGCCCGGATGTGGCGAAGTATCTACTCTCGATTGACTTCGACGCAAACGACACGGAACGGATGAACGTGTTGGCCGAACGCGCCCGGGAAGGAAATCTGACGACGGAGCAAGCCGCGGAACTCGACAGCTATCTGCATGTCGGCAGCCTTCTGTCGATCATGCAGTCCAAGGCTCGGCGCCATCTGAAATCCGAGCTAGCCGCGCCGCCCCGTCCGTGAACCAACTCCTGGTTCAGCAAATCTGGCAGCGGGCGGGCCATCGCTGCGAGTACTGCCGGATCCCCCACCCCCACTACCGGCTCCCCTTCCAGATCGATCACATATCGCCCGGCAGCATGGCGGGCCCACCACCCTGGATAACCTCGCGATGGCCTGCTTCCACTGCAATCGTTTCAAAGGCCCCAACATCGCCGGGGTCGATCCCGCCTCCGGGGAACTCGTCCGTTTATTTCATCCCCAGACGGATCTTTGGACGGCTCACTTCCGATACGCAGATGCCCGGCTCCTGGGCCTGACGCCCATTGGCCGCGCGACAATTGACGTGCTCGCGATGAACGCGGAGGACCTGCTGCTACTTCGCGTCGAGCTCCTGCATGAAGGAGCCACTCTCACCTGAGAGCGTCAAGAAGTGGTGGGTCGGTGCTGGGGTTAGCCTGGAGGTTCTGTTGCGAAAACCGTCTCCAGAACAGACGCGGCCGTTTCTCTTTCGGCTGAAGTGGCCATTTGAAAGGCCCTTCAGCGATTTGGCCTTCAGCCGAATCTGATCAAATTGGATTTTCGCAATGGAACCCTCGCGGTTCCGGTAACATCATCATACTTGGTCCCGGCATCGCGTTCTGCTTCCGCAAGTTCGACCCGCTGATCTCCGACCTGGTGCGCGGGAGCGTGGGGGCGGTTATTGCGCCAGTGCTCGGTGAAACGGCCGATCTGAACGAGTTCCTCTTCGGTAGTGAGCGAGCGGCTTTGGCCGTCGTACGCCCCGTCCTGCTCGATATCCAACTGGGTCGGTGCTTCTACTGTCAAGCACCGCTTACGCCAGCGGCCACCCACGTCGATCACTTCATCGCTTGGGCTCGGTATCCGGTGGCCCTGGGCCACAACTTCGTACTCGCCGATAGTACATGCGATAGCCAGAAACGCGATCGGCTTCCGGCCTGCGATCACCTGGCTGCGTGGGCGGAAGGGAACGCGCAGTTCGGGACAGCGATTACAACCGAACTGGAGCGGCGCGGTGTTATCGCCGAGCTCGTGTCTTCGAACCGCGTAACACGGTGGGCCTAATCGCAGACTGAAGGAGCGGGCGGGTTGACTTGGTTGCGAGCTGACGAAATGATACCGCTGGCGGCAACGAGGCGGGACCTGATCCAACCGTTCTCTGAAATGTAATGCCGCGGGCATTCATGGGCGTACAGGGACGGCAACAGCGGGCCCTCGCCGCCTTTGGAAAGTAGCTACCCACAATGTAGAGGCTTGTATCCGGAGCGCTCCGCCTCCGGGACAGCCAGGTGATGAGAATCCGGGCGAACCACTTGCGCGCGCTCCATCGTTCGACCAGGAGCGCACCGGGAATTTTCCAGCGTGAGATAACCGAGGAAGAAGATGCCGATGCCCAGGCCGAAGACTTCGTCGGAGAATTGCAGATCGCGAGCCATGCGCAGTTTCGCGAAGCCGACACTGGCCCAGTCGAGATACGCCACCAGATACAGGACGATCACCAGCGGCATAATGCGCCAGCGACTTTGCGCCGCAGCATGGCGGCACGGGCAGTATCGAATGTCATCGCGGTGCCCCCCGAAAATATCACAATTACGCTGGGGTGAAATCGCTGTTCGCGTCCCGTAATCCTTGATCTCGCAATCGATGGCGAACACGCTCCAGCCCGGCGATCCTCGTGCCGGGCGAATTCACTGGTATAGAATCTCAAGGAGATGCGGGTAATACCTTGTTGGGTTCTATTGATAGCCGGTGTGGCGCTGGCGCAGGACGGCAGGCTGGATTTCGCCAGGCGATGCTCGGTATGCCATGGGGCCGATGGGCACGGAACAGAACGCGGCCCGAACCTCGCGAAATCCCGCCGGGTGCGTTCACGGTCGCTCGATGAGTTGCGCGCTGTAATCCGCGGCGGTATACCGGCTGCGGGCATGCCGGCGTTCGACCTCCCGCCGGCAGAGTTGGACGTGCTGACGGCCTTCGTGCGATCGCTGAGCGCATCCGCGGCGGACGCCAATGCTCCTGGAGACTGCGCCGCCGGCGAGCGCTTTTTCTTCGGCAACGGTGGCTGCGCAGGGTGCCATATGGCGCTAGGCCGCGGTAAGGCGGTGGGGCCCGATCTCTCAGCCGTTGGACGTGAGATGACGCTGGATGAGCTCGACGAAGCCGTTCGTCAGCCGTCAGCCAAGATTA